>Ga0256841_1002418_pt1 | contig 14890 bp, 9 predicted proteins | sample 356308metaG_FD_185971 | JGI IMG/M metagenome (GOLD analysis project Ga0256841, IMG submission 185971) | Hydrothermal vent microbial communities from Mid Atlantic Ridge, Atlantic Ocean - 356-308 | ecosystem: Environmental > Aquatic > Marine > Hydrothermal vents | place: Atlantic Ocean: Mid...
TTTATGAAAATCGGCGGACTGCGGGAGCGGTTATAATAGACATGGCTAACTGTCCCCCCCCCCAACGGGTTAGCGGTTGCTGTTTTTAGTTGTTTTATTATTCCAGACATTTCCCCTCCCGTATCTCATATATTTATTATATCTCATATTACACTTTTTGTCAAGCGTTTTCAAACTACCCTTCGAATAATGGAAAAATCCCATATCTATCGGATTAAAACCATAAAAAATCCCTTTTAAATTTCCTAATCAACAAATTCTATTTCCCGCAACGCCTACCATAACATATTGAATATCATAGGATTATAAACAATAAAACGGTTTTCCGCATATCGGCTCGGAAATTGATAATAATCAAATCAGATAAAAACCGATAAACCAAATAAAAAAAGGGGGAGTTATGCTGAACCGTAAAAACTTTGTTCTGAAAGCGTCAATCTTCGCTATCATTGTTTTAGCGGTAATCCTTATCAACGGTTGCGGCAAATTATCGCCGGTCGCACCCGATAATGGTCAAGGAGCGCTTTCCGAACCGATCGGACCGCCGCCAAGTGCAGCTAAAGGAGGAGGAAATTTATCCGGTACCCAACAGAACGGCGGGGCGCATTCAATGCACTACAATATGTTCTCCAAGATATTTTCCAGCAGAGCGGACTCAGCAAATCTTGGTATGGATTATGCATTCGAGTTCATAGTTCCCGAAGGCGCCTTATCAGACACAACCACGATAACCTGCCAACCAACAAGATTTCTCAGCGCCGACACCTTAGTGTATGTTTTAGAATTTGGTCCGGACGGTCTCGCCTTCAACCATTCGGTGAAAATCGAATTCGATTTCTCAGCCCTTCAGGATCTTAACCCGGATCCAACGAACCCATATACCTCAGCCAAACTTTACTATTGGGACGAGTCGGCCAGCCAATGGGAGCTTCAGGATACCGACACCGATGTGGGCGATGGAATAGCAGAGTTAAATATACACCACTTCTCCAAATATGCAATTGGGGGCGGATCTAATTAGCAACAAAGAAGCCCTTAAAAAAAAACTAATAAAGAAGCTACCTGCCAGTCAGGTAGCTTTTTCTTTTCGCCTTAACCCGTTTTTGCTTGCCCTATCCCGAAAACCCTCATAATTTGCCGATGATGTTTCGATTTACCAACCAACAAAGAGAAATCCTCGAAGGTAGGTTTAAGCTCTGGAATTTATCGCCCAAGACGAAACAAATTCGACTTCTGGAGCGATACACGGCATTGATTCGACTTTACGCTCCCCGACTTTCCCTAATCTCGAAAGGGGATATTGATTTTATCTTCGAGCGCCATATTTTGGATTCCTTGGATTTATTGACGCTCCTGAATAAAAGGGGCAATTTAAGGCTACTCGATATCGGCAGCGGTGCGGGTTTACCCGGAATACCATTGGCGATTGCGCTTCCATCAGCCGAAGTCCACCTACTCGAACGCTCCGAAAAGAAAAGCAACTTCCTTAAATCGGTTATCTTTAAGCTTCGGCTTTCCAACACGAAATCGATAAATGACACTTTGGAGGGGTATACCAAAAGATGTGCAACGCATTATGACTACCTGCTGTTCAGGGGAATAGGCAACTTCAACAGCTGTCTAATGCTCGGCAGCAGGTTTATGGATAAGGGCGCAAAGATAGTTTATTTCAATAAGCGCAGTGGTATTTTATCGGAGCGGTATATAATTTATCCATAAAAAAGGCTATTTACTATTTCCTTGATTGACAAATAATTAGAGGAACAGCATCATATCATCGGATCGGAGTATTTATTTTGATGTTAAAAAACAGGGGCTTTTCAAAAAAAATGTAGCTGTAATCATAAACTACGCCGTTTGTTAATCCAACCCCATTTTTTCACTCGATTATACCCTTGACAGGAAAGCCCTTAAAAAATTATATTGATAACCGCTTATGGGCGCAAATCATTGTTGATAAAATGTGGATAAAGAATTAGGCAACCGGTTAATTCCTTGTTGTATAAAGGGTTATTATTGCGCAACAGGTAATAGTATTGTGGATAAGTTTCGCCCGTCTTTTTAAGGAAAATGATGAATAGTTCTACATAAATTTTAATTTAGAAGATCTGTTATGGACGAATCCAATTGTAGCGAATTATGGAAAGATAGTTTGAGGATTATCTCCTCGAAGCTTAAAAGGACAAGCTTCGATACTTGGTTTTCACGGACCGTTGGTGTTGATTTGGATGATGAGGTTCTCTATGTTCAAACGCCCAATGATTTCATCTCCGAGTGGCTTAAGGAACATTACCTTACGGTTATTACCGAATCGGTGGAATCGATTGCCGGGCGTAAACTAAAAATAAATTTTCACAGTAATCCCGAAAGCAACAAAAAAATCCCCGAAAAAAGAGTTTATGTTATTCCCGCCGCCGATAAATCGAAAGATGAGCTACGAAGATACAGCCAAGTATCCAATTTAAGCTCCCGTTATACTTTTGATAACTTCGTTGTTGGCGAATCCAATCAATTCGCTCATGCGGCGGCTATGTCGGTAGCCGAATCGTTCGGCAGGAGCAGGTATAATCCTCTTTACATTTATGGGAGCAGCGGTTTGGGGAAAACTCATCTGGCGCAAGCGATAGGTAATTTTGTCAATGAGCTTTATCCTCGTGTTAAAACATTATATGTCACCTCGGAGAAATTCACGAATGATTTCATAAACTCGATTACCTCCTCCTCGACAAACGATTTTGTAAGGTTTTATCGCAACGCCGATTTATTGCTTTTGGATGATATCCAATTTTTTACGGGCAAGGAGTCAACGCAAGTCCAATTCTTTCACACATTTAATGTTCTATACCAAACAAACAAACAGATAGTATTGACCTCGGACCGTTCCCCAAAAGAAATTCAGGGTTTGGAAGAACGGCTTCTTTCGCGTTTCAGTTGGGGATTGGTAACGGATATCCAACCGCCGGATCTTGAAACCAGAATCGCTATTATAAGGAAAAAATGCGAGGCTGATTCGGTAAATCTGCCTGACGATGTTATCACCTTCGTCGCGGAGCATATAACCAACAATGTTCGCGAGTTGGAGGGATGTATAATTAGGATGTTGGCTTATTCCTCATTTCGGGATGTCCCCATAACTATGGATTTGGCGGCGGAAATCCTTAGGGATACGATATCCGAAACGCACAAAACCCTAACGATTAACGAAATAAAAAGAGAAGTGGCTAAATCTTTCGGCATTCCGATAGAGACGCTTTCTGCAAAAAAGAAAACCAAAGAGATAGCGCTTGCCCGCATGACGGCTATGTACTTATCGCGGAAGCTGACGGAATCGTCACTCAAAGCGATAGGCGTCGAATTCGGAGGCAGAGACCATACAACCGTCATCCACGCAGTTAATCAGGTTGACAGACATTGCGAGGCTGATATGGAATATAAAAGGCGTTTGGATGATATAATCACTAAACTTTACGGCTAAAATAAGGATGTGGAAAACCTGTTAAACAGACTGTGGACAAAGAGCTCTTTAATCAACATAAAAGGCAAAATGTGGATTTCAAAAAATACATCCCCAAATTTCCAACATTTTTCCACATACCATCTATAGGCAGAATAGGAAGCTAACACCATACAGACGAAAAGGATCGATTTACTCTTTTTGTTTTTACTAACATTTTCACATTGTTATTATGATTATTAGTTTATATATTATAAAATAATTAACATAAGTTAAGGTTGATAACTAAACTACGGAGAAGATATGGAATTTACGGTTTCTAAAGATGATTTCAGCCCCTTGCTGCAAAAAGTAGCAAGTGTAATACCTATGAGAACATCATTGCCGATGCTTTATAATATAGTTATAGAGAGCGGTAAGAATAAGATAACTGTCAAAGCAACCGACCTTGATATTTCAATAAGGGGAGAATGTAAAGCGGAGGTGAAAAATAAGGGGAAAATTGCCATACAGGGGAAAGTACTTTCCGATTTTATCCGTGAATATACCGAGGAAGAAATCAATATCAGCGGGGATGAAGGGCATATAGAGATAAAATCCAAACGGGGTAAATATAGTTTTAGTGGTGTTTCGGAAGAAGAATTTCCTAAACTTCCGGATATAGATGTTAAAAATGTGGTGGAGATACCCGGGGGCGTAATTCGCCGTATGGTGAGAAAAAGCCAACTGGCTGTAGCTCGGGACGATAGCAGGCCTGCGTTAAGCGGTATTTTATGGCGGGGGAAAGGTGAGGAAATGGTGATGGTGGCTACAAATGGTCATCTGCTTTCCAAAGTTTCTTATTCGGGATTTAAAAATGCGAAGTTCAATTTCGATGTGATTGTTCCCCCCAAAGCTTTTGATAACTTTTTAAAGCTTTACGGAGATTCCGAAGATGATGTAAAGGTTGCCTTTAGCAAGGATATTCTTTTCTTTTTATTGGATGAGGTTATACTTACCGCCCGCTTGATAGAAGGTCCCTATCCCAATTTCGAGCAGGTTATTCCGACCAATAACGATAAAAAGATTATAATCGATAAGGAGATGTTCTTACAGCTCATTAGGCAATCGTCTATTTTGGCAAGTAATATAACTCACCAAATAAAGTTATCCTTTTCCTCCTTGGGAACGGTGAAAATTTCAGCCACCAATTTCGATATCGGGACTCAGGCTGAGGATGAAATGGATGTCGATTACAAGGGAGATGATTTGGAGATAGCCTATAACTCTAATTATCTTTTGGATATTCTCAAACATATCGATACCGATAAGGCATTGATGGAGCTTTCCAGCTCTGAAAAAGCCGGCGTTGTTAGAGCTGTATCTTACGCCGAGAATGAGGATTATCTCTACCTTATTATGCCCTTGAGGCTTGCATAGACAATAATTCCCGAAGTTGCTTATTGTTCGGCGAAAGTGGGTGTATCTGGTTTGGACAATTTATTTTAGATGGCGGGGATGCGCTTTACAGTTTTTAATGCTGGGGATTTAAGCAGCGGAGTGTATTTTTATAAAATAAAAAGCGGCAATTATTTGGAAAGCCGCAAAATGCTCCTTCTGCGTTGATTTTATTTGGATAATTAAATCGGTAGCTTTATTTTCCCAATAGGTGAAGGTATTCTTTCTAAAAACTAATTTTACCTATTTAGTGGGTATTATATTAAAAGCTAATTCTTATTAAATGAGTATAAACAAGAGATTCAAACTTCAGGAGGAATTTAAATGAAAAAACTTATAACAGGTTTGTTTTTAACGGTGATAATTGTATTTTCGGGGGCGATTTCCTATGCACAAAGTTCATTTACATTTACTTGTGATAGGCCGGCTATGGTGGGCTACCTCGATAGCCTGTATGAGTTTTCCGCACCTTTGGTAAATACCGGAGATGAGGCCGATACTTTTTCCATAATACTGACTCGCAACCACCCCGAAAATTGGGTCACTACGCTTTGCGTTGATTTTATGTGTTTTCCCGATTCGATAGATTGGACTGTCGATGCCGGCGATACCTCCTTTGTAACCCCGCATATCGATGCTATGGGCTATATGGGAGGCGGCTGGATAACGATTAGAGTTCGTTCCCACAATAACCCCAGCGATGAAAAATCCCTTGATTTTTATTTTACCACCGGTTATCGCGATGATGTTGTTGATGTTGTCCTTGTCGATGGAGACCCTAACGGAGATTTCGAGGAGTACTATACTTCCGTTTTTGACAGTGTTGGGATGGTATATGATATTTGGCCCCGATGGTTTGCGCCGCTTACGGCTGAGGATATACAATTTTTCGGTGGTGTCGTCTGGTTTACCGGCAATGCCGTCAATACTCTGACAACTGAGGATTTCGATGTTTTGGCTTCATTTTTGGATGATGAGGGGGATTTGTTCATAAGCGGGCAGGGTATCGCCGCCGATTTGCAGGATAGCTCATTCTTACAGGATTATTTGCATGCTTCTTATGTTGAGAATACCGACTTGCGGCAAGTCGATGGTATCGATGGGGATATGATCTCCGATGGGATGTCGTTTTTCATAGAGGACGGAGGTGGAGCCGATAATCAAACCTTCCCATCATCTATTGTGCCGGCGAACGGATCAACCCCGACTTTGACCTATTCCGACGGGAGCGTAGCGGGCATCAAATATTCCAACGGGGTTTATCAGATGGTATTCTTTTCCTTCGGATTCGAGGCGATAAGCGATGTTCAGGACAGATTAAATCTGGTCAATAAAATCGGCGATTTTCTGCAAATAACGGAAGGTGTCGATGATAACTCCGATAATAATCTGCCTGAACGGACAGGATTGTTGTCCAATTATCCAAATCCTTTTAATGCGATGACTACGATAACTTATATGCTGGAGAGGCCATCGGCTGTGGAATTGGATATTTACAATATTATGGGACAGAAGGTGGCTACGCTGGTTAGCGGCAATGTTGAGGCTGGTTCGCATACGGTTATTTGGGATGCGGGTAATTATTCCAGCGGGATTTATTTCTACAAATTAAATGCCGGCAATAAAGTCTTCACCAATAGGATGACACTGCTGAAGTAAGGTTGGTTGATTTTCATAGGGGCAGGCGGAAAGCCTGCCCCCCGCATATTATCATCAATCTATCGGCGTAGAAAACCATTAAAGCCGATAAGTTATCCCCTCGATTCCTAAAAATTTCTTAAATAACCAGCCGACAAATATATACAGGGTGAAAACCTCTACCGCAAAGGGCAGAAATCCCAAGAATCCGACAATCGGCATCTCAAATAATTTGATATCGCCGAAATAAGGGATAGTGTATTTCCATTTCGCCCCCGCCCAGAAATTCCAAAACTCCCAGAAAAAACCACAGGTTAACCCCGAGAGGAACAATCGCCATAACGCCCCCATCTCCCCTGTCTCCCAACGGCCGAATAACGACGGAAGTTTTAGCCGATAATTTATAGGATCCAACAATAATATAAATCCGGTCCAAATCGTCGGCGCCCAGTATCTATTGGGGAAGACAAAAGGCAATATCTCAAATATCGCCCCGATTATCACCAAAATCCAAAAGGTCTTCGATGTTAATTTGTAAGGCTTAACCTTCACTTTTGAAAACAACCCGAAACCTTTGAAAAGCGAATAAGTCTCCAAAATAGCAGGCCAGATAGTGGCGAAAGACCAAAAATACCCGAAATAACGGATCGCCCTGTTTTCAGGGAGATTTATGTAATGCCAATTATTCAGGAAAAGGTTGTAAAACTCGAACAGATACCATAAGCCAATCGATATCGGGATCATAAACAAAAAGTTCACCGTGTCCGTGATAATCAAGCTCTCGCCCCGCCGGAGGTAATTAAAGCCGTCCAAAAGAAGGACATACCCGGTCCAGACGATTGGGGTGAAGAAAATCCGAAAGAAATATAATCCCCGCCCCTTGAGTATCTCCGCAACGGTTATAATTACCACGCCGCTGATAACCAATAAGTAAGCTGTCGTCTTTCGGCAGTCGTCCAATCTATCGCTCCGAAAATTTTCCTCCACTCATAATATCCATCATATTTCGCATAGGTCAATATTTTAATTGAAAAAAGCCGATAATTTTCGTTTTTTAATAATGAATTACTTTGGGACGGAAAGTAAATCGATGAGCGTATCCTACTGGCTCGACAAAAGAAATGTCAAAGTAAAAATCAAAACCGATATCGCCATAATCGGCGGCGGGATAACGGGCGTTTTATTGGCTTATTGGATGGACAAACTCGGCGATATCAAGGTCGCCTTAATCGAAAAAGGGGAAATAGGATCGGGTGCAACCGGGCGTAATGCCGGCTTTCTGCTCGCCGGGACCTCCGAGAATTATTACCGAATGCAGCAGCAATACGGAAAACGGCGCTCCAAAGATATATATTCCCTGACAATCGAAAACCATAACATCATAAAGGAAATCATAAACAAAAACTCCATCAGTTGCGATTATACCCCCTGCGGTTCCATAACCGCGGCAGTAACCGCCGAAGAGCTCGCCGAATTGGAAAAATCCGCCGACCTTTTAGCAAAGGACGGTTTTGAGAGCAAGCTCATCGGAAATGATATACCCGATTTTGAAAATTGCTTCGGCGGGATTTTAAAACAAAGCGATGGCGGACTGAACCCTGTCAGGTTTGTCAACGGCGTTGTTTCCTCTTATTCGGAAAATATCGAGTTGTTCCAACATTGCGAGGTTTATAATTACAACACCACTAAAAACGGTGTTAAAATAACCGCCGATAAATTGATTGTCGATTGCGAAATGGCAATATTGGCGGTTAACGGATACGCCGGCGCCGTGAGTAGCTTTTTAAAAGGGAAGGTTGTCCCTACACGGGGGCAGGTCTTGGCGGTGGCGCCGATTAAGCGTCAACTTTTCGATGGCAATTCAATTTATTGCGATTTCGGTTTCGAGTATTTCCGTCAGCTCCCCAACGGGGCGGTCTTGCTCGGCGGATTCCGTCAGGATTACCGCACGGAGGAGTTGGGGTATTCCGATGAGACAACCGAAAATATCCAGAAAGGATTGGAGATATTCATCGATAAACATCTGCCCCTTTTGAAAGGGAGGGAAATTACGCATCGTTGGTCCGGGGTGATGGGATTTTCCCCCGATGGTCTGCCTTTAATCGGCGAGCTACCCTCCCAGCCCGGAGTAATGTTTATCGGGGGTTATACCGGACACGGCTTGGGTTTCTCAGCAGTTTTATCCAAAGGATTGGTACAACAGCTATTAAACGGAAGGACCGATATTCCCTTGGGAATATTTTCCATAAGGCGTCTGATATAATTACAATTATTAACGATAACCGCAGAATTAATTTTGCAGGAGGAGAAATGATATGCTGATGACAACCACACCTAACATCGAAGGAAAAGAGATAAAGAAATATCTCGGTTTGGTCAACGGGGATGCGATAATGGGGGCTAATCTTTTCAAGGATTTTTTTGCCCGAATTACCGATATTGTCGGCGGACGATCGGCGGCTTACGAAAAGGAATTGCGGCGCGCCAAGGATATCGCTCTGCGGGAGATGTCCGAGCAGGCGGACTCTCTGGGGGCTAATGCGGTCGTGGGAATAGATCTCGATTACGAAACCATCGGCGACAGTATGTTGATGGTCAGCGCAAGCGGGACGGCGGTACATTTCGAATAACATATTACGGCGGTTGATGTCGAAACCAACCGCCATTTTCTTATGCTGTAAGCGAATCGTTTTTTGATAACCTTATTCCGATTTTTCAATCTCGGAGAGCTTATCCAATTCCTCCACGACGGTATCCACCAGAGGTTTTATCGTCTCCTCTGAAAAATCGAACCTTATCGCCGCCCCCTCGAAAAGTTCCGGCAGACGGCGGCTCCCTCCCAACGATAATCCGTGCAGATAATCATCGACCGCTTTTTTCATATCGGCTTTGGAGTTACGCCATACTTGAAGCGCTCCCAATTGAGCGATGCCGTATTCGATATAATAGAACGGCACCTCGAAAATATGCAACTGCCTTTGCCAAAGCTTTCGCAGGATGTCCTCATAGCCGGAATAATCGACATCCCCGCCGAAACGCCCAAACAGTTCGAGCCAATAATTGTCCCTTTCCTCGATTGTATGTTTGGGATGCGAATAAATCCAATGCTGAAACGCATCGATGGTCGCTACCCAAGGAAAGATGAGGATAATTCTCTCCAGATGTTTTTTCCGCGCTCGGGCGGCCTCCGCCGGATTGTAGAACTCGTCAATGTAATTTGCGCCCAAAAGCTCCATACTCATCGAGGCAACCTCGCTGAACTCCATCGGAGCGTGCCGATAATGAACCAGAGGCTCATTACGGACTGCGAACTGATGAAATGAATGTCCTCCCTCGTGCAGCAGCGTAATCACATCGTTGTTTAAGCCGACCGCATTCATAAAGATAAAGGGGAGCCTGACCTCCTGCAGTCCCGCTTGATATCCGCCGGGAGCCTTACCTTTGTGGCTTTCCAAATCCAAAAGGCCGTTCTCTATCATCCGCTTGAAATATGACCCCAAAGTAGGGTTTACTTTCTCGAAAATACGCCGACACCCATCCATCAGCTCCTCAGCTTTGGAAAACGGTTTCAGCGGAGGACGGTTATAGGGATCGACACTTAAATCCCACGGGCGTAAAGTCTCCGTTCCCAAAATAGATTTCCGCTCCGAGAGGATTTTATTGTAAACCGGCATAACGACCTTCTCCACCGAATCGTGGAAGACAAGGCAATCGTCAGGGGTATAATCGAAACGGCCAAGCTGTTTGAAACGGAAATCCATATAATTATCGAACCCCGCATTCGCCGCCGATTTGTTTCGCAACTCCATCATCCTGTTGAAAAGCTCATCCAATGCATCGGCATCCTGCAAACGGCGTTTCGATGCCAATTCCCAGGTTTCCTGACGGACTTCCCGGTTCGGTTCTTCGAGGAAAGCCGCCATCTGTTGCATAGTATATTCTTTCCCCTTATACTCCACCGTCATAGCTCCCTGAATGCTTTGGTATTCCTGAGACAACTTCGTCAACTCAGTTTCGATAGGGATATTTTCCTCGCGAAAAAGCTCCAGTTCATTTTTAACATCCCTTATAAGCACCCCGTAGCGGGAGGAATCCAACTCGGAAAGGTAAGGAATATCGATTAGCTTCTTATCCAATTTATTTCCCCAGCTTTTTAGTTGGGGTTCGATATTTTCGACGAAATGAAAATATCGCTTTTTCGCCTCCTCGTCATCGGTGGCGCAGGTCATCGCTATGTATAAACGAGCATCCTCTTCGTGCACAACGGAATATAACTCGCTTAAATCCATCAGCCATTTCTCCAACCCCTCGGCGGAATCGATCTCTCTTTTATGCAGTTCCCTGAAATATGGTTCAATAGCTTCCATATCCGATAAATCAAGTTCTGCCGGAACATAATGCCGCGGATATTCATCGGAGGGCCTTTTCAAACGGGCTACACCGTTAGTTACTTTGACATCTGTCATAGAAATAAAACCTCTTATTATAAATAAATACGCTGATTTCCGTTACCAAATACAATGGCTGATCTTATCAGCCCAACAATCTCTATGATATTGTCTAACCGATAATTATAATAATTTCTGACCCGTTCCGCAAGATAACATTTCGCAGTATATTTTTTGGGGGTTTATGGTATGAAAGCCGCAATGACTATGGGTTAAAAGCTGTAATTGTCGGTTGAGGTTTTTTTTCGCTATCCAACACCGAGCGGACTTTTTGACACAATTCATTATGACGAAAGGGCTTATTGATATATGCGTCCGGATATGCGCTGGGCGGATTTTGTTGTTCCTCCAACAGATTAAACCCGCTCGATATTATCACCTTTGCTTCAGGATTTATTTCCCGGATACGCGCCAAACATTTCATTCCGCCCATCCCGGGCATAATCAAATCGAGGAGAGTCAAATCGATATCTTTACCTCTCTCCCGATATATCTCGAAGGCTTCGTAACCATCATTGGCGGTAATTATTTTATAACCCGCCTTGGACAGTATCCTTTTGCAGAGATTAACAATCAGTTCCTCATCATCGGCAACCAAAATGGTTTCACTGCCGCCGCAGACTTTATCGGTATGAACGGTATGAACCGTCAGGGGCTTCTCCGTTGAAGGTAAGTATATGTAAAACGAGGTCCCTTCTCCGGGTTTACTATCCACATCTATCCACCCGCGATGATTGTTTATTATTCTATGCGCAATCGAAAGACCCAATCCTGTCCCCTTGCCCGGAGCCTTCGTGGTAAAAAACGGCTCGAAAATCCGTTCTTTGGTCCCCTCATCCATTCCAAACCCGGAATCCTTAAAAGTAAGCTTCACAAAATCCCTTTCACCATTCTTGACATTCGGGAGAGATTTCATATTATCATTATCGAAATGCACAAATTCCGTTTTTATATACAGCTCCCCGCCAGAGGGCATAGCGGCAAAACTATTCAGGATAATATTCACAATCACTTGATACAATTCGCTTCCGTTCCCTTCTATATGTTTAAGATCGGCATCCAATTCCAGTTTTATTTTCACGGATTGAGGAGTTGTCGGACGGATTAACCTCAACACTTTTTTAATTATGGAGTTTGCATTTAAGACGCTGAATTCAGATACCGATTTCCTGCTGAAGTTTAACAATTGTTTAACCAAACTCGAGGCTTCGTTAACCGATATTTCTATATCGGATATCAATTCTGAAATACCTGCCTTGCCGAAACCGACTATCTCTCTCAGCTGGGAGATATTAGTCATCATACCGGTCAGTAAATTATTAAAGTCATGGGCTATCCCTCCCGCCAGTACGCTAATCGCTTCCATTCTTTCGATTCTTTGGAATTCACTCTCGCGCTTTAGGGTTTCAGTAATATCCCGCTTTACCGCTACATAATTCACTATCTTCCCGCTTTTATCCCGAACTGGGGAAATGGTGGATTGCTCGTAATAAATCGAACCGTCTTTCTTCTTGTTGGTAAATCTGCCCGCCCATACCTTCCCATTGCTTATCGTATCCCATAAATCCTTATAGAATTCCCGTGTATGCTCCTCGCTTTTTAGTATTGAGGGCTTTTTTCCCAACGCTTCTTCCTTTTTATATCCTGTTATCCTCTCAAAGGCGGGGTTCACAAAGACCATTTTTCCGGCGGTATCGGTAATTATTATTTCATCATCGCTCTGTTCGATAGCGGTTATCAACCGCTCCCTTTCGATTTCCGAATTTTTCTGAGCGGTAATATCCTCGACTAATGCCATCCCCCGGATCGCTTCACCGCGCTTTTCTTTTATTTGAGAAAAATAATATCGAAGATAGATGGATTTACCGGATCTTAATTTATGGGGTTGTTCCATAACCGGATTTTCGCCCGTTCTCAAAAACCTCCTGAATTTTTCGGTTAGGCCCAAATCCATCGGCCACTTATGGGTAAAAACATTTATATTCAAAAGTTTTTCGTAAGAAGGAAATTCGAATATTTCCAACATCTTTGGGTTAGCGTAAATAATCCTCCCCTGTGAATTGATTAAAATAACACCCAGGGGAATTCCCTTAAATATTGAATTGCAAAATTCCACTTCTTTTTTAAACATCCTTACCCTTTCTAATTGATACCAAAACCTTAAGGTACGGATAACAGGACAGTTGGGAGGTTCGCAAAGCTTTGCAAGGCTGTTAAACTGTTATTATCGAGTATTTTCTCGTCTCCCAAATAAATATCGGCATTAAACTGCCCTCATTAAGTGGCAATCAGTTTTAGAGATAATAGATTATTTTCTTATTCCGGAGGGATTGGTGGGGGATGATTGCGGGATATTTTTGACATGGGCAATTTTTAGGTTGAGGGGGTCCGCGAAAAGGTAATCTGTCGGCAATTCGGCAAAGGAGAGCTTAAGCCCTCCGTTTTATGTGATGAAATAAAATGAGGAAGGGCGGACACGAAGGTCCGCCCTTACCTTATGAGAATTACGGAAAATAAATCTCTATTTCAGCAGTGTCATCCGTTTGGTGAAGATTTTATTTCCAGCATTTAATTTGTAGAAATAAATACCGCTGGAATAATTACCCGCATCCCAAATAACCGTATGCGAACCAGCTTCAATATTGCCGTTAACCAGCGTAGCTACCTTCTGTCCCATAATATTATAGACTTCCAAGGAAACTTTACTGGCTGTAGGAACATCGAAACTGATCGAAGTCTGCGCATTGAACGGATTCGGATAGCTGCCCTTCAAAGCGAATTCGGTAGGAATAGTTCCAGCATCAATCTTCTCGCCCCAACCGGATACGGTCCACTCATTGCTCCCTGATTTCGCGGTTCCACCCGAAACTACCGTCAGCTCGAAGTAAGTCGAATCCATAATATTCGGATAATCGCCATCGTAAGCGATATAGAGATAGTCACCAAATGGAGCATTGCCGGGGACATGTTGTCTTACGACATAAGTGTCGGCTGCTCCGGCACTTACCAAAATATCATTCCATTGGCGAAGAGGATCCAACATCGAACCATCAGGCATCAAGATGTTAATCCAAACATCGGTAGTTAAATCGGAGTCGGTATTGTTCGTGAGGGAGCCATAATAGAAGAAATCGTCATTGCGATGAACAACTACCGGCGAATTGAATGGTTCCATTCCAATGCTAATGTCCGGTCCTGAAGATACCGGAGCGGTAACCCAAATTACATAATCGGAACCGCAATCAACGCCATCAAAGACGGACGGACCGACCCATAACCAATAAGTGCCGGCATCGACAGTATAGGTCAAGGTCAAAGTATCGCCGGCATCGGCGGTACCGGAAGCAAGGATAGTATAGTCGGAGCAGTCGCCCGAACCGGAATCGATGATGAACATAAGAAGCGGGAATTCAGCCACTCCCGTAAGGGTTATGTCGCCGGTGTCCCCTGCTTCGACCTCGAACCAATCGGTATCACGGTAATTTAAATCGCTATATAGGAATGTTCCAGAAGTACCGCAGATGATATCGCCGTTTTGGACGCTCTGGAATACCGCAGGATCGGAATTACATCCTCCGTTGTATTCATCGACATAATCAGGTCCGCAATCCGGCTCGCCCTCTGGTATGCCTTCTTCAGGGCATTCTACCGTCGGCGGCGTGTACTCGGAAATATCGAGGACATAGTTGCCGCAAGCGGAACCATAACCATCGACCACGACATAATAGGTACCGGGCTCGAAGCTACCGATTATCTCGGACTGCAAACCACAATTGTCATCGTTGTAGTAAAGCTCGGTGCCGGGACCGGTGCAGCATTCGTCGGCAAAAACGGCCAATTTGGTGTCGTAATCCGAATTACAAAGGGAGATATCCAGATCGATAGGATCGGTAATCACCATCTGATAGATTAC
>Ga0256841_1002419_pt1 | contig 14888 bp, 6 predicted proteins | sample 356308metaG_FD_185971 | JGI IMG/M metagenome (GOLD analysis project Ga0256841, IMG submission 185971) | Hydrothermal vent microbial communities from Mid Atlantic Ridge, Atlantic Ocean - 356-308 | ecosystem: Environmental > Aquatic > Marine > Hydrothermal vents | place: Atlantic Ocean: Mid...
ATTATTACCCATGCCGGTCGCCTCTCCGTGGAAGCAGGTTCCTCTCATGGATAAGAATTGGCTTCCAGGCCCAAAAAGCAAGCCCAAGGCTTTTGTTTGGGAGGGAGTCTATTCCGGGACAAACACTAAGGTTCCTGAACCCCCGTCTTTAAAAGCGCTTCGGAGTATGCAATGGGGTCTTCTAAAGGATTCTTCCGGTTTCGGCTTGAAAAAACTCAGACATGAAGCACCGAGGCGATTCCGGTTGGCAGCCAATCATTTGAGACCAGGGGCTAAGCTTCTCCTTCTCACCTCTTCAGATCCTAAGAGCCCTCCCCCAAACCTCAATTTAACTCAGTTGACTCCCCTGCTTTTGAACCTTTTTCCGACGGGTATGAGGACGAAGGATGGGCGGTCGATCTATGAGACTTCTGCAGAACTTGGGCCAAAAGCCGTTTACACCTTAATGCTTGGTGGCTCGGCTGCTCCGGGTGTCTTGTCGGCTCTTGAGGGGCGTTTGCCCGAGCCTCCCCTTAAAGGGACCTTTGATCCTATCCACTGGAATAAGCATTGGGTGTGGGTTCTCCAGGAGGATGGAAAGATTTCTACCGGAGGTTGGCAGAGGATCCGCATCGAATAAAACAGGATCAGGCTTATGATGAATCCTTGATGAAAGCAGATCTCATAAAAGCCTTATTTCCCCTTTTTCTTCTTGGCTCCTGCCTGGTCTCCAATCGGCATCCCCCAAAAGGGGCCTTGTCTGGAATTCAGGTTCCCCCCGAAGCATCGACCATTCTCTTGGTCGAGGGAATCCCTAGCCTGGGAAATGAACTTGCGGGTGGAGGTGCGGGCTTGGCTCTCCTCGATGGAAAGATTTTGGCGGTGAGTTCGCCTGACGCCATTCTTCGATTTCGGGGACCTAAAACCAAAGTTCTCGAGTATCCCGGTGCCTATTTGTTTCCTGGCTTGCAGGATGCGCATGTTCATCTGGCAGGCCTTGGGGCTTCTCTGGAAAGAGTGAATCTGAGAGGGAGTCGTAGCTTGGAGGAGGTGATAGCCCGACTTAAGAAAGGGGCCGCAAAGATCCCAAAGGGGGCATGGATTTTTGGGAGGGGTTGGGATCAAACCCTTTGGGATCCTCCCGAGATGCCCTCCCATACTCTCTTGAGCCAAGCCTTTCCAGACAACCCTGTCTTGTTGAGGAGAGTGGGGGGACATGCTGCCCTCCTCAATCAAAGGGCCTTGGCTTTAGCAGGGATTCAGGCGGCAACAAAGGACCCCGAAGGAGGAAAGATCTACCGGGATTCCAAGGGCAAGCCTTCAGGCGTACTCCTGGATCGGGCGTTGGATCTTGTGTATGCAGTGATCCCAAAAGCTGATGGAATCTCTCTTCAGCGGCATCTCCTCAAAGCTCAAGAGCGTTGCTTGGAGGTAGGGCTAACGAGGGTTCATGAGGCTGGGGCTTCCCCCTTGGAACTCGATCTCCTTCGATCCTTGGAGCGTTCGGGAGCTTGGAAATTGGGCGTTTATGGGATGTACGGAATGCCTGAGAGCGGAGCTGCAGTTCCGAGTGGTTTTGATCCTGGGCCACGGGCGAAAATCCGATTTCGAGCTTTAAAGCTTTATGCGGATGGAGCGTTGGGTTCGCGGGGGGCAGCTCTGCTGCAACCCTATTCCGATCGTCCTGAAACTCGAGGCCTTTTTGTGACATCCCCTTCCATTTTGAAGCATTGGATCAAGGCAAGTGCTGAAAGGGGCCTGCAACCCTGTGTGCATGCCATTGGGGATCGGGCCAACCGCCTGGTCTTAGACCTCTTTCAGAATCTCCTTTCTCCTTCTCAGAGGGCACAGTTACGACCGAGAGTAGAGCATGCACAGGTTCTAACTATGAGAGATCTCTATCGCTTTAAGGAGCTTGGCGTGGTTGCAAGCATGCAACCTACTCATTTGACTACGGATATGAGGTGGGCCGAAAAGAGGTTGGGAAAGCAAAGATTGAAGGGGGCTTATGCCTTTGGAACCCTGATGCGGATGAGAGCAAGAGTCTGCTTTGGATCGGATGCGCCCGTGGAACCGGTTTCGCCCTTCCGTGGGCTTTTTGCTGCAATTACAACAATTTCACCTGATGATCCCTTGTCTTCTCCTCTCAAGGAAGGTCAGGCCTTGAGTCCTGCACAAGCCCTTTCTGGCTTTACCACCGAAGTTGCTTATGCGGCAGGTGAGGAGGCGGTTCGAGGACGAATCCAGAAAGGACAGGAAGCGGATTTAATGATCGTAGATCGAGATCTTCTTTCCGTTCCTCCAGAAGCCATCCTCAAAACTCAGGTTTTGGCGACCTTCATCTCGGGTTCTTTAGCCTTCCAAAAAAGTAGCGTTATCTCTGGTGAATAGGGAGGTATTGGAAAGGGAGACTGAGAGTGAGGAGATTCATGGACGTTGCGTATGCCTCCCCGTATCTGCGTGAGTTCCAGGTTCCTCTTGTTTTAGATCTTGTCTTCTCCAAGCCTCGGAGCAGGATGGGATACCAATGGCGAAAAGGTTTGGGATCGCGGCAAAAGAAAAGGGCTTCACCTAAGTAAAGACGTTCATAAAAAGGAAATCGGCTCCCATTCTCGTGATCAAAAAGTTGAAACATTTTCTCTCCTCCACGAACTTGAGGTGAAAGCAGAAGGAATTCCAAACCCTTCTCCAATGATTTTGAATCATAACGACCGCTTGCATCAAGGGTTGTGAGGGCCGCCGCAGTCAAGGCTAAAGAAGAACGATCGGAGCCCAGCTGATAGCGAAAACTCCCATCGGGTTTTTGAGAACGTTCCACATAGCGGACGGCCCGTTTGATACAAGCGGCGGAAACGGGAATCCCGGCATTCCTAGCCGCTCGAAGAGCTTGGACCATGCATATGGTCATGGACCCTTCGTGGCCTGTGGGAGAAGGAGTGTAATACCAACCACCGGTGCGGTCCTGGGCTTTTTGGATGAGCTTAACCGCATCGATCAAACCTTTTCGGAGTTCCTGTCGGGAGACAAGGGGAGATTCTTCATGGGGGAGTTGGCCCAAGACTTGAGCGAGGGCCAAGGTGGCAAAACCATGACCGTGCATTTTGCTATATCGGTCGGAAGGATCGGATATGTAACCATGCTCTGGTCCTCCACTTCGGTCTTGATTGTCCAAGAGATAGCGAATCCCCTTTTCGATGTTGGGGCCGAGAGGCGTCCTCCCTGGGATCTCTCCCAAGGATAAGAGAGCAAGAGAAGAAAGGGCCGTTACAGCGACCGGGGCGGGGAGTTCCGTGTTCTTAAGCGAATACTTTCCTGAAGGACCTTGGAGGGCTGCTAAGGATCTCCCTGCTTCCTTGGCCAGAAGGTTCGCTTTTCGAAGGAGGCTTGGAGACAGGAGGCTCGTTGCCCTTTGGCTCTTGAGTTCTCTACTTTTTGTAAAAGGGGGACTCGGAATTCTTGGAGTTCCTTGCCCCTGATGTACCAAGTCGCATTTCAAAAGGTCTGTTTTTGCTGGGAACCGGGGCAGGAGAACGCAGGATACAATTAGAATCCGCTGTGAAAGAAGTTGTAAGAAAAAGGGACTCTGCGAAACCTTCATTTTTTCTTGCGGTCTACATTGCGGTTGAATTCTTCCGCCCATTTTTCATATTTTCCAGGGACCTTGGGGCTTCCCCCTTTTCGGAAAAGAAATTGCAGATAGGGGGGGAGAAAGCCCCACCTACTGGATCCCTTCGCATTGTTTGGATCGCCGGTTTTCCCCGAATTGGGTTTCAAATTCCCTTTTTTGAGCTTCGCTTTTTCCTTTGAGTTCTTTGGATTCTTGGGATTTTGAGAGGCGGACTGTTTTTTTTGTTTTTGTAAGTCTGGAGAGTTCCTTTCTCGATTGTCAGGCTTGGGTTTCTTCTTGCCTGAAGGTTTTCCGGAATCTTTGGGAGGTTTCATGGAGCTTCCGGAGGAAGAAGAGTCTCTCTGTGCCTTGGCAAGGAGTTGATCGATCAATTTGATGACCTTGCTATTGCTCGAGGAACTTTCTTTGAGAAGTTTCTGAACCTGTTCCTTTCCGGACTGCTTCCCTTTGGGCAGAGAGGAACCGGAGATACCCCTGGATCCAGTGCGGGACTGATTGGCTGCCTGGTTTAACAGCTCATCGATCTTGCTCATCTCCTTTTGGATTTTTTTCAGGAGTTCTTTGGTCTCCGATGGCTGCCCATTTCCCTGCAAAACGCGGGGATGTGCGGAGATGTTCGAAACCGTAATCATCCCAAAGAAGACCCCTCCAAAAAGAAAGGAGAAGAAGGTCATCGAAAAAACAGTTTTAATTTTAGTCATCAGTCCTTTTTCTCCTGTTTTCCGGAGGCTCGCTTTCCGTCTTTCCCCTTTTTGCCATGGGCTCCATTGGGTCCGTTGAGGAGTCCCCGTGTTTTTAAGAAAGTTTGGAAAAGGTCTGACACTTTTGCATGCCGAAGGGCCAGTCTCTTGAGAGCGTCGGTTTCCAACTCTCCTAATCCTCCGGGAAGGCTTTGTTGAAGCCGGAGGAAATTGTCAATGCGCCGTTTGGTCGCGAGTTCAAGTCGTTTGAGCATCCGAAGTTCCGCAACATCGGGAACGAGCTTCGGTTTTTGATCCCCTTCATTCGTGTTCGGTTTGCTTTGGTTGGGTTTCTTGTTGTTCTTTTGTTTTTTTCTCTTTTGCTCTTCTTCAAGAGAATCCTTGAGCATCTTCAAACGAGTCAGCACTTCGACCTGAAGGCCTTGTACGAAGGAATCGACTCTCGGGCGGCGGGCGGAAAAAATACGGCCGATCTCAGCTAGGTCGTCGGCGATGGATTCCAGGACAAAGGTAAAAACCAAAGTTCCCTCTTTTTTGAGGTTTTCCGCCAAGAAGCGGGCCCGGGCTTCTAATTCTTTTTCACCACGACCAAGAGCCCGGATCCTTGTCCGCAAGCGCCGAGGAAGTCGTTCGGCATTGGCGGCTTCTCCCACAAGGTCAAGAGTTTTTCGATTGAGTTCCCTTTGTTTTTCTATCAGGACTTGAACTTCTTCACCCATGCGAAAGAGCAACTCTTCTTGGCGGAGCCTCCAATAGCGATCTCTTTCGTCCTCCAGGTTTTTTCGAGCCTCCTCCAATTTTTTAGCAGCTTGATCCTGATTCTGTTGAGACTGTTCCATCTGTCCCGATTTCATGGCTTTTCTAGCCCTTTTGGCTGCTTGGGCGGCCTCCTCAAGAGCTTGTTTGGCCTTAGCATTTTTGCGGGAGTCAATACGCTGGGCCAATTGAAGGATTTCTTGTTCCAATTCTTCCTGCTTTTTTGCCAAGCGGCTCATCTCGGCCTTTGCTTGTTCTCCAGGTTTGCGAAGCCTGCCGAGATCCCTGGCAGCTTTCTCTAAATTTTCAGCCGCTTTATTTTGGTTGCGAGAGGCTTTGCTTGGTGAAGCGTTTTGAAGATTGGTTTGGGCCCTATTCATTTCCGATTTTGCTGCTTGAAGGCTTTTTTCTGCAGCTTTTGCTTGGTCATTGGAGAGAGAGCCCTTGTCCTTTGCCTTTTGAATCGCCTTAGCGATTTTATCCAATTGCTTTTTTAAATTTTCCTGGTCCCTGGCCCCTTCTTCAGCCTTTCCCGCCACTCGTTTCTTCAGGATCTCTAAAGATTTTTTTAGGGACAACGAAGCTTTATCTAAAGCCTGGGAAAGGTCCTTTGCCTGGGTTCCCCAATTTTTTGGGGGGGAAGCTTGGGCCATTTTGTCGGCTTTACGGGAAGCTTCTTTCAAGGCAGCCATAGCCTTCTCAAGGTGAAGCTCTTTCTTGGGCTTTTGCATCTCCAGCCCGTCTACCAGGGTCTCGGCTTTCTGCTTCAATTCCTCTGCTCTTTCTTTAACGGGTCGGATGGCAGAAGCAGCAAGGGCGTCCATAAGTTCTTGGAGAGCTTTTCCTGTCTGGAGAAGGGCTTCTTTCTTCGATACATCCTGTGCTGATTTTCTTAGGTAATCGGATGCATTTTTTAGGGCTCGTTTGACCTTTTTCCTTTCGGTTTTTTTGCTTAAAGATTCCGATCTTCGTGAGAGTTCATTTCGCATTTCCCGTGATTGGTTCGCAAAGCTTTCTAAAAACTGCCGGAGTTCTTTTCGAGTTTGCGCTGAAGGCTTACCTTCCTTCTGCGCCTTGGAAAGAAGAGATTCCCATTTTTGCTTCTCTTGCTTAGAGAGTCCTTCTGGAAAGGATTCATCTAGGTTCTGCATTTGCCGGTTTGCGGATTGCAAAGAAAAGGGGATGTGGCTCCCAGGTTTTTGAGGCTGCCCGGCAAGATCTTTGATCGCCTTCTCGAGACTCCTTGCCACTTCCAGCCTCGCGATTTCTTTTTGAGTCTTTCGAAAAAGTTGGATGGCATTGAGGCCCGACGAGTTTTTACTTTCTTCTTGTGGTCTTTGAATCTGCTTTTGGATCTCTTGACTTGCTTTTTGCATGTTTTGGACTTCGTCCAAGGCTTGTTCTAAAAAGCGTTGAAGAAAGCCCGCTCGTGCTGCGTTTTTTCGGGCCTCGTCTCTTTCTCTCTCTGCTAACTCCTTTAGATGCTCAGTGATCCTTGCCTCTTCTTGGGTTTGGGAAGCATCACGGAGCTTTTTCATGGCCCTTTTGAGTTTCTCCTGTTTTTGTTGGAGGCGCTTCAGGGTTTGAAGTTGTTTCTCAACACCCTTTGTTTCTTTCTCCAAGTCTTCGATGGAACGGCGATCGAGGAGGATGGAGAGAAGCTTGTCGATGTCTCCAAGAACCTTTTTTGCTGCTTGAATGGCCTTTCGCTCTTTTGAAGAAATGGCCAAGGAGGTTTCATTCATTTTTCGAATCAGCTGGCTCTCTGAAATCCAACGGAGCCCTTCATCGAGGAGAACGACATACTCTTTTTTGCCTTCTTTCTGGTAACGGACTTTCATTTTTTCCATTTGCCGCTGAAGACGTTCTGCCCGTCGGATTAAAGCTTCCTGCTCATTTCTCCCTTGTAAAACTGCTAAGGCGGGGAGAGTGTTCGCGGAAATCGCAGCCAAGAAACCAAGCCCGAAAATCGTTGCTTTAATCATGAGGTTCATCTGTTCCTTTGGATCTTTTTCTTTCGATGAGGCTGTTTGCTGTCCAATCGTTCTAGAAGATCCCTTTGCGCATCCCGAAGGCGCCTTGTCATGCGCACAAGATCTTGGTAGTCATTCCAATCTTCCAGGAGGGAGAGGAGTTTGTCCAAGCCCTCAATGATTTGACTTTGGAAGGTTTGGGCCTTTTTTAGTTCTTCGCGCATCCTAGAGCTCGAGATTTCCCCTTGGGCTAAAGAAAGGGCCTTTCTGCAAGGTTGGTTACTACGGATAAGAATGGATTCGGAAATCTGGAACATGTCCGAGAGTTTTCCTAAAAGTTCCAAGGGACCCAATGTGGCATTTTGCCTTGCCTTTGCCAGGCGGCGATGAAAGCCCGGATCGGTGGAGGGAGCCTTAGGGAATTGGGTATAATAGTCCTTATACATCTCGATCACGGTCGGAATACTGGGAGATGTGTCCAAACCATTGAGAAGATGGGCTTCAGTGACCTCAGCAAAGGTTTGCCGGATTCTGAGAAGAAAGGCTTGGATTCGTTCTTGGCCGATCTCAGATGCGCCAATCCCCTGGCTCCAATTAGAGGTTCCTGGATCTTCCCCCTTCCCCAAAGAACTCAGGAGATGTTCCAGTTTGATTTTTTCCTCGAACTGGATCTTTCGTGCTTTTTCGACCTTCCTTCTTACCTCTCTCAATCGGCTTTGCAGGCGTCGTAACAGTTCTTCCCTGTCTACAAGATCAATTCGAAAATCAGTTTTTTCGGAAATCTGAGGATTAGGGCGTCTGTCATCCCAAGCTTTTATTTTGAAGACGATGCGGTCTCCTTCCCGAGGCTTTCTCTCGGCTTTTTTTAAATAGCTTGAAGGAGTGTTGAGGCGAAGGAGGGAAAACTCTTTTTTGGGCGAAGGTGAATGTTTGGATGGGTCCATGACTCCAGAAGATTCCCAAAGGCCCGAAGATTTCCAAAGGATTGTGGGAACTCCTTTGGCTCCGTTCCCGAGAATGGCTGAGATTTCGATCTTGGTAAGTCCGAAATCATCCTCACAGAAAAGCCGAAGAGGGAATTGGGATCCGGGAATCATGGAGGATAGGGCTGCTCCTGGGCTGTAAAGGCGAATTGTGGGGCGTTGATCTGGTTTTGGGATGAGGCTATGGCTCTCGCGGTCCCGTTCTTTAAGGCCATTTACCGCGACAAGGTGCAGTCGGTAGCGATCAGGGTGCTCGGGCATGACGAAGGTTGCGCTCCAACTCTTTGCCTTGGCTTTTCCTCTGGCTTCCTTCCGAGAATCCTCAGGATTAAGGTTTCGAGGCCAGATGAGAGATTCTTGCTTCGGATCCAGTTTTTGGATGGGGATGGTTCTTCCAGCCTCTTCGATTTCCAAGCTTCCGGTTTTCAGTGCTTGTGCGCAATGAAAGAAAACTTGGACCTTGCTGCCTGGTAGGGCTTGGACCAATCCTCCCTGGGTGAGCCTGGAAGGAAGGCCTGTGTAGGCAGGGGGAATTGTTTGCACACGAAGATCAGAAGCGACAGGAGGTTCAAGCACCTCAACTTCAAAAAAACGGGTGGGGAGTGCATCTCCACCAACTGCGCGGGCTTGAAACGGTTCCAAGATGTGTCGGAAGACTTTTCGGAATCGATTGTTTCCTCGTGCATCCATGGGGAGGGACTCAAAGGCCCCCCGGTTCGTTTGAAACTCAAGGTAAACAGTTTCAGGGACTACGCCTTTTATGTGGGCGAGAACTGGAAGATCGGATCCGCGAGCTAAACGGATGTGAATAGGCTTTTGAGAATCTTTGGGAATCTGTAACTCATAGTTCCCGGAGGATTTTGGGATTTGAAGAGAGATAAAGGTTCTACGGGGATAAGAAATCGAAGAGCCGAGAAGCCTTTTGCTCCAAATCAGAAGGCCTGCCCCATCTTGGAATCCGGCAAGGAGGAAAGCAAAAATAAAGACGGAAGCCAAGCCCCAAACCCGCCGAGTCCGATCCGAGCGAAATACTGTGGAGGGTTGAAAACCTTGGATTTGCTTCTCAGCCCTCTGGACGACCTTTCTCAGCATCGAAGCTGACACCCCTCGAAGGGGATGGGGTTGAGGGCCAGCGTATTCAACGGCAGTAATAAAGGCTTGGTGAAGATCCGGCCTTTGGCGCTCTACAAGGAGAGCAAGATCGGTCCAGGTGAGTTTCCTTCGGATGGGGTAAAGAATGCGCCTTCGGAAGCCAAAGGCAAGGTAAGTAATGATACCAATAAGGAGAACAATTCGGACTGGGCTTGGGAGGTCCAAAGCTCTGTCCAAGACATAGTCTACAAGGAGAAGGCCAAGGAGGGCCGTGGTGAACCAACCTAATCCATGAAGAAGAAACCTGCGACGGATCTGCTTTCTAAGGTTTTTAAGGAGTGGCGTAAAGGCGGTTTGTATATTGGTTTGGTTCACTTTTTTTCAATCAGCGTTGAATGATTGGAAGGTAGCGGTAAGGGATGGCGAGAATCAATGTTGCAACCGCGGTTCCAAAATTGGACCCGGGGCCGATATCACAGCTCCAGCTTCCATCGGGTTCCTGCATTCCGCGAAGAAGCCGTTGGACCCCATCAAAATATTTTTTCCAGCGGCGACCTCCCGCAAAAAAGAAGGCTTGAACCGCATAATAGTTTCCATAAAAAAAGAAATAATGACCGGCCCAACGGTTGTTAAAGCGACGGACTTCGGAACTCATATAAGAAAGTCCTCGGGAGATCAGGGGATCATTATACACACCTGCCCCGTAAAGAATGGTGACCCCTGCAGCCGTTAGAGGAAAGGTCGCGCGGGCTTCCGCTCGCCTTTGGTAGGCGAAGACTCCTGTTCCAAACCGAGGAGAAAACCTTCTTTGTCCCCGAAAGGAACGAGGTTGTCTTGCACTTCCCCTCACATAGCGGACGGCTTTTTCGATGACGGCTTTGGGAACCCGAATCCCGGAATTGCGGGCAGCCCTAAGAGCCATGACCTGGCAGACAGTAATCGAAATATCAGACTGTTGGGCAAAAGGTTTATACCTCCACCCACCCTCTCTGTTTTGGCTTTGAATGATAAGATCGATGCTGCGCTGCAAGGCTTTCCGGACCCGACGATCCCTGGTCATCCCATAGACTTCTGCCAGGGCCAGGGTCGCAAAGGCATGGCTGTACATTCGGGTCCCATTCAGGGTTATGTAACCATTTTCTTCTGTGTGAGCCGCAAGAAAATCGATGGCTCTTGCAACGACCTTTCCATACTTACCTTTACGTGGAAGTTCTCCGCAAGCCATGTAGGCCATCGCCGCCAGAGCTGTGACTCCAATATGGGCGGAATCCCGCATGGTTGGTTGGTAGCTGTTGTTGATTTTGTAACCGACATGACCGGTCCAGTAACCTTCGGGGTTTTGGGTTTTTGCGAGGTAGGCTAATCCCGCATCCGTAGCTTCCTGAATCTCACGTGTGACTTCCCAATTTCCTCCTCCGATTGCTCGCACCGGGGAGGGTTTTTCGGTTCCTTGCAACTGGGCAAGGCAAGAAGATGACAAGAACCCCAGGGACAAAAGGAAACCTCCCAAGAAGCAGCTCAGGCCTTTCGCTTTCAGGAATTTTCTTCTTCGGATCCAGGATGGATCCATACCCAATCTCTTCTGCATGCCCAATCTCTTCTGCATGCCCAATCTCTTCTGCATGTTTGTGGGGGTCATTTTCCTTTTTCCTCTGTTGTTTCTTTTCTTTTCGGCCTCTTTTTGCCCCGAATCCAGGTTTCTCTCCAGCTGTGTCCGACCAGGGAACCATTCCAAACTGCTAAATCTACGAAACTTGATTTCCGAAGGAGAAGACGTCGGACAATTCTCCCACTTGAGAGATCAAAGGAAACAAGGTGAAGACGCCCTTGCAGCCCTCGGTTCCGCTCCCAAGCAAGCAGCACAAAATCCTGCCCGAAGAAGGGCATTCCCCCCTGGAGATCTCTTTCTAAATCTGCAGGAGGTGAAGGAAGCGGGACTTCCCAAGAAGGGAGCCCTTGCTGGGTTTGAATGAGAGTAAGGGCCGTTCCTGAAGAATGTTTGCTGAGATAAACAACGGGTTTGTTGGGAAGCAAGATGGATCCGGAGAGATCTGTTTGAGGAGAATAGGCGCCTGTACCTAATTGGATTCTTGTCCCTCTTTCCCCGGTTTCTCGTATGAGGGGAAGAATGGATCCTGTCCGTTTTCGCCCAAAGTCACTTTGGAGAAGGACTTTCTCTCCGGAAACGATAAATGTATCGGATGAGCCAAGTTTTAGGGAGTGAACGGACCATTTGCGGACTCCATCCCGGCTCAAGGCAAAGAGTCCTTTTCGAAACCTTTTTCCTGGAGAGAGGGTAAGGGCGAAAACTTCATGATCGGTTACGACAAGATTTCGGGGACGAGGAGGCTGGAGAATCGGCAAATTGCGCCCGTCAAAAACGAGAGGGGGGGACATGGTGCCCGTCCAGGCGTCCAGGATTTTTAAGGAGACAGGTTTGGACCGCTTTGAAGAGACTTGTTCGGTGGATAGCGTGAAGAAATATCCGTTTTTCAATTCTGGGATGACGTTTCCGGGGATGGTCCGACGAAATACTCTTGTTCCTGTGAGAGGTTCGAGACCATGTAGGATCAGAGGGGCATCCTTGGTTCCCGGATCGCCGGATACAACGAGATAAATGCCGCCATTGAGAGCGCCAGAGAGCAAGATCTCCTCTCCTTCAACCTCTTGGATCCCGGAAGCCTGTTTATTGTATTCCCAAAGGACCTTTCCCGTATGGATGTCAATCCCTCGCACTCTCCCACGCTCGGGAAGAACGAGGACCTTTCCATGGATGGTGGCAGAAAGGGGACGAATGCTTGGTTCGTAGGGAAGCCGATATCCAGCCTTTTGGAGGTTAAAGCTTTTGTTTTTTTTATTTGGGGGAAAGGCCAGAAGCTCATAACTGTCTGAGTGGATGAAGAGGAGAGGAAGATCTTGGGTTTGTGGGAATCCCCTGATTTTGGTTGGGGTCAAAAGGGAGGTTGTGAGGTCTCCGGCTCTTCCCCGTCGTCGATCCCAAAATTCGTCCAAAAGGAGGGTCTCAGGGACTCCTGCCAGGATTGCTTCGAGTTGAGGGGGGAACTGATCGAAATTTGGGAGAGGTGGGATTTCCTGTTGAGATGTTTTTGTGAGGTGAAGCCGACCTGCGCGGGAGAGTGGAAGATTCCCTGAATTCTTGGCGACCCGGGTTAAGGATTGGAGAACGGTATCCCTTTGAGCGGAAATCCGTTTCCGGGAAAGGACCCAAGCCTCCAGGACGCCTCTAAAATCTCCTCTTGATTCAGAGGCTTTGGCGAGTGCAAGGATGGCTTTTCCAGCCACTTCGCTCATTGGATAGGAGTTCAAAATCCGTTTTAGAGTTTTCCGGTCCCCTCCAGCTTGGGCGAATTCCTCTTTTGCTCGTTTCTCCAAAACTTCGTAGATTTCTTTTCCGAACCTACGAATGCGTTTTCGCATTTCAGAAAGAGCGAAATCCCGCGAAGGAACCCCAGCAATGCTTTGAGTTCCATATTCTTCCACGATGCGTTGAAGAAGTAGCATTTGTTCCCTCGCCTCAAGCTTGTTGTTCGGGATGTTTTGGATCCGAACAAGCAAGGCAAAGAGACCTGCGGGAAGGGTCCCATATGCGTTGAAAGCATGTGGAACATGCGCCAGGGGTCCGCTGAGGAGGGTAAGAATCCGGTTTTTTTGGGAAAGCGTCAGTTCCCCTTTGGAGAGGAGAATTTCGCAGAGTTCTAAAAGTTGAGAGTTTGTTCGTTCTGTTTTTGGGAGGGAACTCGCAATTTCCAAGGCTTCTAAGAGATACTTTCTCCCCGATTGGGGGGAACGTGCCAGCATCTCCCGCCCCGAATCGAGAAGGAGACGAAAAAGGCCTCTTTTGGTTCGTAGCCCAAGAGGGGAGTTGAGGCTCTTTCCAGCCCTTTTCAATAGGTGCAGGACTAAGCGGTAGGCGGAGGTGGCTGCTTCCCGACTCCTTGAGGATCCATCAGGAGTTGCAGCCAATAATTCCGCCAGGCGAAAGGCCGCTTGGAGATCATTGGGGTGGTTTCGGAAATCCGCCCGTGCTCGTTTCAGAAGGGCTTGGAAGGAGAAAAAGCCTCTAAGAACGAGGAAGCGTCTCTGATAAAGGGGGCGGGCCGAGAGGAGGACCCCGCCTGCGGAGCAGAGGTTGCCATAAATTCCTTCCTGGCGTTCTCGCCAACCTCTGTCATCGAAGGTTCCATCCAGTTTGAGACGGCGCAATCCCAAGCCACGACTGGCAAAAAGAAGATGCGTCTGGGTAAGAACGGGGCGAGGTTCTTCGCTTAAATCTCCACTGTTTCGGATTCCTAGTTGGAGGCCCGATGTTAGAACCTTGGCTTCAGTTCTCCGGTCGAGGGAAAGACCTCTTGGAGCCAATGGGATGGTTGCAAAACAATCTCCGGAAAAGTAGGCCTTGTTCTTTCGAATTCCGAGAAGCCAACGGAGAGGGTATGTCCGTCCGCTTCTTGGGTCTGAGGCGATATAGGGCGCTTTCCAACGTAGTTGTCCATTTCGCCGATCGAGAGCAAGGACCCAAATTGAATCGGTTGGGGTGAGGATGACAAGGTCTTTTGAGGTGACCGGGGGATTGTTTGCCCAAAATACTTCTCGAGCGGTTGGGATCATTTGGGCTTGAGGGATGGGGATGATTTCATACGGGGACAGCCAACGGATGGATCCGTCCAAGGCATCAATGGCAAAGGCAACTCCTAAGTTCGTCGTTCCAAAAAGACTTCCATCCGAACAGGCCAAAGGGGCTCCCGGGTGTTCCCAAGAAGCATTTCCAAACATGTTGACTTCGATCTGAGAAGAGCAGATCAAGGTCTTCCATTTCAGTTTTCCGCTTAGCAAATCAAAGGCGGAAACATAATAAGCAATGGTCCCAAGTTGTTTGTGGGTGGCGACGTAAACTGTATTGCCGACGATGAGAGGAGGGGCGGAAATGTCCAGGGCTTGATTTTGTTGACGACCTCGGCTGTTTTTTTTGGCGGACCAATGAGCCCAAAGGACGCGGCCCGTTTCCAAGTCGAAAGCAAAGAGACGGCGTACCGGTAAGCGTCTCATGACAGGGATGCCATTAAACTCAGTATTCTCTTTGGCAATATCGGGAATGACAGGAACTTGAATGGCGGCAACAACGATGTTGCCTTTGAGTGCCGGAACGTGGATCTGGTGGGGAGAGATGCCTCCCAGAAAATCTCTGGGCCGTCCTTCAAAGTGAAGGGGACCCTCGAAGGACCATTCCATCTCCCCGGTCATTAAATTAAAGCAGTGTAGATCCGTTCCATTGGCGATGAGAGCCCGTCGGCCATCGCTAATGGGATGAATCCCCCAATTAAATATGGAGAGAGTTGGAATCCTCCTTTCCCAGAACAGGGTATTGGGGGAAACTGGAGGGCTGGGAATCCCATTCCCTTCCGGATTTCCCCCATATTCGGGCCATGGGTTGCCGGGTTGGGGGATCGACAGCAAATCTTGAAGTTTTTTCGCCAGGATTTCACGGCCGATGGTCTTCCCTTTCCAGGAGTAGCTGCCGGGGAGCAAGCTCTCCGGGTAAGTGGGGAGCCCTAATAACTTGCGGCAAAGGAATTTTCCGGCGAGGGCAGATAGGGGGATGGAGGACTCGGATTTTCTGGAAACCGAAGGATTGGAGATGGATGAAAAGGCATTCCAAGCCCCTGAGATATTTGCTGATTCCAGAAAAGTGTCTGCTATTTGGAGCTGGGCTTCTTTGGCGAAACGAGTTCCGGGAAAACGCCTGCTGAGCTCAGCG
>Ga0256841_1002420_pt1 | contig 14888 bp, 15 predicted proteins | sample 356308metaG_FD_185971 | JGI IMG/M metagenome (GOLD analysis project Ga0256841, IMG submission 185971) | Hydrothermal vent microbial communities from Mid Atlantic Ridge, Atlantic Ocean - 356-308 | ecosystem: Environmental > Aquatic > Marine > Hydrothermal vents | place: Atlantic Ocean: Mid...
TTCGGCTTGTTCGTTGATGTAGAAAGGCATGGGCAGGGTATCGAAAGCGACATCCACTTCTCTCTCCTGTGTCACGGCATCACTTTGCGGTACGATCCGTTTGACCGTGCCGCCAAAGCGTTTTTCATGTTGTGAACGCAGTTTTATCGTCGCTTTCTGACCCACTTTGACGCTGCCGCTGATCGTTTCGTCGATATAGGTTTTGACCCAGACACTTTTGGGATCTACGATCTGTAAAATGCTCTGTGAAGGCAGCACGCTCTGTGAGACTTCCGCTTTCCTTGCGATCACATAGCCGTCAACAGGCGAATGGACCATATAGCGGGAAAGTTTTTCTTGAAGTGCCTCTGCAGCCTTTTGCGATCGGGAAATTTCCATTTTAGCCGCGTCTATCTGCGCCTGGGATGCTGCGATCTGTGCTTCGATCACCTCAAGATCGGCTTTGGCTTTGTCATACTCCGCTTTCGAGGCAAATGACTCTTTCTTCAGCTTTGCATAACGTCGGTAAGTGATCTGTGCCAGTACTTTTTGTGCCCGAAGTGAATCGAGTGTTTTTTGGCTCGCCAGGTACTCGGAGCGGGCTTTTTGGGATGCGATCTTCGCCTCATCGAGCAGCTGGGGAATGTCTACACTGTCGATGGTGACGAGCAGATCCCCTTTTTTGACCCAATGACCTTCATCTGTGAGAATGGAGAGGATCTTCCCGCCGGTCTGTGCCGTAATGTCGTAGATATGGTTGGCACCGACATTGCCTATGCCGTACACTGCCACATGAAGGTCACCCCGTGTGGCCTGGGTAGTTTCATACGTGGTCTTGGGCAGATAGACCTTTTTGTAAAAGAGGAGTATGGCGGCAGCAAGCAGCACAGCGGCAAGGGTATATTTGAGTGAAGTGCGCATCAGATGTTTCCTTTCAGGTATTCGATCCTGTCGAGTGCAAGACTTCTCGAATAGTAGGCTTCGAGCAGGCTCAGTTGGGCATTGAGTACGAGTGCGGTACTGTCGAGTACTTCAATATAGGTTGAAAGCCCCTCTTTGTAGCGGGCTTCAAGTTCTTTTTGTGTATTTCGTGCAGAGACAAGCTGTGCTTTTTTGGCTTTGATGGTTTTGCTGTAACGGCGGATATCGATCAGCAGTGAGCGCAGCTCTTCTTTCAGTCCCAAAAGCGTGGAGTCCCTCTCCTCCCTTGCGATCTCGTATCCTATCTTTGCCTGCTGCTCCTGTGCCGTCATTCTCCCGCCGGTATAGAGCGGTACACTGTAGCTTACCCCGACATAATCGGAATTGTAACTGTTGAGGGTATCGAACCTGTTGTGTGAAGCGACAAGGTCTACGGAACCGTATTGTGCAGATTTTGTCGATTGGTGGATGAGCGCCTGTTTGTGGATGGAGAGCAGATCTATCTTTGCCCGGTAATTGCTTGACAGGACGTCTCTTTCTATGTTTTTCTTCACATGTGTATTTTTTTTCAGCGCACCCTTTTGCAGTTTCACCTGACTTTCTATCGGAATCCCCATATAGAGCGAGAGTGAGGTTTTTGCTTTTTCAAAAGCAGCTTTGGAAATGGCGAGATTGTCTTCGGCGGCATAGACAGAGGAAAGAAAACGGCTGGCATCGGCATGGGTTTTCAACCCCTGTTTGACCAGCGCCTGAGACTGAGCATAAAATGCTTTTTTGGTTTTGAGGTCGTTTTGCCGGACTTTGACGGCTTCGCGCTGTACGACCAGCAGTTCATAGAGGGATTTGACCTTGTAGGCAAGCAGCGCCTTCGCTTCCCCGAGTGAAAGCCGGGAGATATCTTCCTGTGTTTTCGAAGCTTCGACCAATGCTGCGGTCTTTGCAAAATCCCATATTTTTTGATGTACGGTCACTCCGGCATTCCATCCTGTATCGTCAACGGTATGGAACATACCGTTGACAGGCAGGGCATAAGTGGTCTGGGGGCTGTAGGATGCCAAGAGATCAAGCTGCGGCAGGTAATCGGCATAAGCTGCATTGTAACCCTGCTCCGCCTGCTGTATACGGAGCATGAACGTTTTGACATCCGGATGGTGTGCCAGTGTTTTGGCAATAGCTGTCCGGAGTGTCAGTGTCTGCGCCGAAAGCATTGTTGCCCCGAGCAAGACCGCAAACCATAATGTTCTTTTCATCCCGTCTCCAAATTTTCTGTATATCCTAACTAAAAATACTTATTATCCAGTGTTGTCTTAAGCGAGTATTATGCGTATTATAACCCGGCTGTATGAATCGAATGTGAACTATGTGGCAGAGCGGCCGTATAATACAGCGTATCTACCTATGGTTCATATAAAATTCATCTTAATAGTATATGATACATCAATAAGAACAAAGGCAAAAAATGACAGCTACACTGCTTCTGCTTGAAGACGATTTGCAACTGAGCGATACGGTAAAGCAGTTCCTGGAGTTTAACGGTTACCGGGTTTACTGTGCGTATGACGGCTTTCAGGCACAGGATATTGTGTATGAAAAAACGATAGACCTGATGCTGTTGGATGTCAAAGTGCCGCAGATGAACGGTTTTGAATTTTTGAAATCTTTACGGGATGAGGGGCGGGAGATCCCGGCTATTTTTATCACATCTCTGAACAGTGTCGATGATGTGGAAAAAGGATTTTCTGCGGGATGTGATGACTATATACGCAAACCTTTTGCCCTGAAGGAACTTTTGGTCAGGGTGGAATCTTTGCTTAAACGTACGTTCGGGACACATGAAGAGAAAATACCCCTCTCCAAAGGGCTTCTTTTCGATACGAAGGAGATGCAGCTGACCTATGAAGGACGCAGAGTCTCGTTGAAGACAAAAGAACTCAAACTGCTTTCTCTTTTTTTGCAGCACCCCAATGAACTGCTCTCCTATGAAAAGATCAATGAAACCCTTTGGGGATACGATGAAGATCCCAGTCCCGGATCACTGCGTACCTATGTCAAAACCCTGCGTGCGCATATCGGCAAAGAGGAGATAGAGACCGTCAAAAATATAGGGTACCGTTTTGTTAAGAAGTGAAAAACGAAGCCTGATCAGGTTTTTGCTGATCTATCTTTCCTCTACTTTTATCCTTTTTTCCATCGCCTCCTGGCTCTTTTATGTCTCTAGCAAACATCACATATTGGACAGGCAGAGAGAAACCCTGGAGTATGAGGCGGAACACATACAGACACAGTTGAGAAATCTGCACCATGCCAATACGGAAAAACTGGTCTACCCCAACGACCCGCATATCAAATCTGCCATTTATGATGTCGACAAACACTATATCTTCGGCTCTTTCCCCAAAGCACCTTCTTTGTCACACCTGGAGAAAAAAGATACCCTCTACTACATGGCACATGTTGAACCCTATTTTCTGGGAGCGGCATACCTTCTGGTGGCACAAGCTGTGAATGATGCGCCCATTGAAGCCCTGCAAAAGAATATTTTTATTTTTATGCTGATCGCGGGTATCATCTTTTCCTTGCTCGGATATTATCTTGGCAGGCTCTTTGTCGCACCTATGCGTGATTCTCTCAACCAGATGAATCGCTTCATTCAAGATACGACCCATGAGCTCAATACGCCTATCAGTACCATTTTGACCAATATTGAAATGATAGAGACCTTTGGCAAAGAAGAAGAGAGAAGTACGGAACTCAAACGTATTGAATTGGCTTCCCGGACACTGAGCCGTATCTATGACGATCTGACCTACCTGAATTTGAACCATCAGTACCACCGCAATATCGTATCGTTGGATATGGGCAGACTGGTGGAGGAGAGAATGGTATATTTTTCGGCTATGGCAGAAGCAAAATCCCTGAAGATGCAAAGAGATATTGCAGAGAACGTGATACTTCAGATAGACAGGAACGATGCTTTGCGTCTGGCGGACAACCTTCTTTCAAATGCGATCAAATACAATAAAACAGGAGGTACACTGACGGTCACTGTATCTTCTACCTATTTTAGCGTCAAAGATACAGGGATAGGTATCAAAAAGGAGAATATACGTATGATACTGGAGCGCTTCAAACGTGCCGACAGCAGTGAAGGCGGTTTTGGTATTGGGCTGGATATCGTCAATCAGGTGGTACATGCCTATGGGTTCGTCCTGACGATCGATTCTCAGGAGAACAAAGGAACCGAAGTGAGGGTCACATGGGAAAAATAATCTGGATCATAGGTTTTATGAGCCTTTTCCTGTACGCAGGAGATAGAGGGAACGAGAAGGGTATGCTGCAGGCGAATTGTCTTTCCTGCCACCAAAAACAACAGATCCCCAGTGCGCTTATCTATAAAAGATATTTGATGAAATACAGTACGGATGCACGTATGGAAGCAGCCATGTTCACCTATATGAAATCACCGAAAAAAGAATTTTCTATCATGCCTGCACCTTTTTTCTCAAAATTTTCCATGAAACAAAAAATGCCTATAAAAGATGAAGACCTGCACCGTTCTATCAAACGCTATTTGGAAAAGTTCGATATGAAGAAAAAACTTGTTCTTGAAAAAGAGAAACAGGGAGCACAGTAGTTCATACTGGGTTCATAGTCTCTTGATATGATGTAAAGAATTATATGAGGAGATATACGATGCAAGATCATTTATTAAGAAATATAGTGTTTTCAGCCGCGGTTTTCGGTTTGCTTGGGTGTGGTTCCAGTGCAACAAATACTGATTCAGAAACAGGAGATGGCGATGTGGGTACATCTGCTTTGACCCAGGAATTGAAAGATTTCATTACCTATATGTACAGCGAAGAGGGACTGGCGCATGATGTTTATCTCAATATTTACAAAATACAGCCGGTAAACCAGCTGAAGAACATCGCAACAAAATCTGAAGTCAAGCATATTGAAGCCGTCAACGAACTTGCGATCAAGTATGATCTCAATATGACACAGTATCCCGATACGGATATTCCTTACACTGTAGAAGGGATCGGAAACGGTCTATATCCGGTAGAAAAGATACAAGAACTTTACAACATGCTTTATGACAAAGGGATACAGTCAACACAGGATGCACTGGAAGTGGGATGTATGGTCGAAGTGGTAGATATTGATGATCTGGACAGATATATTGCCCAGGCCGAAGCATCCAACGCTCCGGATGTATTGGATGTCTTTCATTATCTTCGCAAGGGGAGCTATACACACTATTGGGCGTTTGACAAGGGACTGAAAAACAGCGGTATCGCTGAGGGATGCTGTGCTTTGGGGAAGGAATGGTGCCATCCTGAATATCCGAAAGAGCCATAGATATTCTTCCCGGATGTTTCAAAGATAGATCAATCGATCAGCAAGTAGAAAATGGCTACAATATTCTACAAAGAACGAAAAGCAAAGGATCGGTTGCCATGAAACGCTATTTGGGAAAACGCAAAGTACTGCGTATCTATATCAGCAATGAAGATATGTTCGAGGGAAAACCGCTGTGGGAAGCATTGATAGCCCAGACAAAAGCATCGGGGCTGGCAGGTGCGACAGTACTGAAGGCGGCTGCGGGTATCGGTGCCCATTCTGAAATCCATGCCTTTAATGTATGGGTATTAAAACAGAAACTGCCGCTTGTGCTGGAAATGATAGATACGCAGGAGAAGATAGACTCTTTTCTGAAAGAGGCGGATACAATGATCTCCGAAGGCCTTGTGACATTGAGTGATATCGATGTCATTGCCTACAAGCATCCTGCATTTGGTGAATCATAATGCCGTTCTCTCTTTTGTTGGCCGTAGGGACCGGCGGCTTTTTGGGAGCGGTGACACGGTTTTTACTGAGCGGTTGGGTGCAAAAAGCTTCTCCCACACTTTTCCCGTTCGGTACACTCAGTGTCAATGTCTTGGGAAGTTTTATCATCGGTTTTGCCGCACTCTATTTTGAACAGGTGATCGCACCCCACCAGAAAGGGCTTGTGATCACAGGCTTTTTGGGCGCACTGACGACCTTTTCTACCTTTTCGCTCGAAACCGTGGTTATGCTCCAGGGAGGTCTCTGGGGCCGTGCTCTCAGCAATGTGACACTGAATGCGGTCCTGTGCGTTTCCGCTACGGTCGTCGGGATGATGCTCTTCAAGCGGATATACGGGTAAACCCAAATGAGGTGATTCCTAATGCATAGTTTGGGTTAAAGGGCGATCCTGTAAATGACTTCCGTTCGGTTCTTCTTTGTCTGTATCTCTTCAATGGCAAGATCCTCTATAGGCAGTTTCATGAACGCATCGATGGTTTCGATACCCGCTTTGGCGATCTCTCGCAGCACGATGCCTCTGTAGGCTTTTGCCCAGTGGCTGACCACTTTTCCGTTTTTGATGAACTTCAGTGTTGTGTAGGGTTTGGCGGGTTTGTAGAGTTTGTCATAGAAACCTGCACGCAGATCGAGGATCTCCTCATCGGCAAGGTACGCTTCCATCAGTGCTGCGCCATGTTCATGGTAGTATTTTTCTACCCTGATATCGCCTACGGGTTCTCCCTGCTTCAGGCGGTACTCCGGGATGAGGTCGTCCGCCCTGAGGTAGCCGAAGAGGTTGGAATTGAGAATGACATGGCTGTCCACATAGGCTTGGGCTTTCTTGTCGAGATTTCGGTAGGCAAGATGGTCAAAAGCCACGCCGGTATAGCGCTCGATGGCTTTCATGGCAGGCTCATGGATCATGTCCCTGATATGGCTGCGGACATCGGCCTCTTTTTTCAGACCGAACATCTTCGAGAGCTGCGCAATGTCCCCTTTTTGCAGCATGTTCATATAGGCATGCAGCAGTTTGGTACGGTAGGGAAGCAGTGCATCAAAAAGCAGTGTATCCAGCCTGAAGGGCTCTGTACCACCCGATATTTTCGTTTCACTGGGTGCCAGTAGTATTTTCATGGTAGCAGAATCCTTCACGCAATATAGGGGTGTATTCTAGTGAAAATTGCTAAAAAAGAGGAATTTTTCATTTTTTTTGTTAAAACCCTTGACTTTTAAAAACTTTTTCCCTATAATTCCCGTCCATTTTAAGTGTAACCGCTTTTAATGTGATGGTGCTGGCGTAGCTCAGTTGGTAGAGCAGCTGATTTGTAATCAGCAGGTCGGGGGTTCGAGTCCCTTTGCCAGCTCCATTTAAAACAATAATTATCAGTGTTTGTACCAGTAATAAGACAGATAAAATAAACGTGGTGAGTTACTCAAGTGGCCAACGAGGGCAGACTGTAAATCTGCTGACTATGTCTTCGAAGGTTCGAATCCTTCACTCACCACCATTATGTTAAGTCACATAAAGACGCGGGAATAGCTCAGTTGGCTAGAGCGTCAGCCTTCCAAGCTGAGGGTCGCGAGTTCGAGTCTCGTTTCCCGCTCCATATAACTGGGAGCTGTGTGAATTATGTACTTCACATACTATTATTAACTTCAGCAGTCGGTTCTGGCAACTTTGTTGTTCATCCCAATGCTACTAATAATCTCAGACAAAAATTGATTTAATATAAACACCGTTTCAAGTATATTGGTATATACAAAAATATAAACTTGCCCATATGGCTCAGGGGTAGAGCACTTCCTTGGTAAGGAAGAGGTCGTGAGTTCAAGTCTCACTATGGGCTCCATTTTCCATGAATATATGGACAAAAGTGTTACTGTCGTGTAATAGTTTTGTCCATATGGTATGGGGTCATAAGAAAATTTGGGTATAATACTGCCTTAAAACATTTTACGCTAGGAGAAAAAGCATGGCTAAAGAAAAATACGAACGTACGAAACCGCACGTTAACATCGGTACTATCGGTCACGTTGACCACGGTAAAACTACATTGACTGCTGCGATTACTGCGGTACTCGCAACTAAGAACGACACTGCTCTTATGGATTACGATCAGATCGATAATGCTCCTGAAGAGAGAGAAAGAGGAATTACGATTGCTACTTCTCATGTAGAGTATGAAACTGAAAACAGACACTATGCCCACGTTGACTGTCCAGGTCACGCCGACTATGTTAAAAACATGATCACCGGTGCTGCACAAATGGATGGTGCGATCCTCGTTATCGCTGCGACTGACGGACCAATGGCTCAGACAAGAGAGCACATCCTTCTTTCCAAGCAGGTAGGTGTACCATACATCGTTGTATTCTTGAACAAAGAAGATCAGCTTGATGATGAAGACAAAGAAGAGATGCTTGAACTCGTTGAAATGGAAGTAAGAGAACTTCTTTCTGAGTACGACTTCCCGGGTGATGATACACCGATCGTAGCTGGTTCAGCATTCCAGGCGCTTGAAGAAGCAAAAGCGGGTAAACTCGGTGAGTGGTCAGACAAAATCCTTGAGCTTATGGCAGCGGTAGATGAGTATATCCCTGAGCCAAAAAGAGAGACTGACAAAGACTTCCTTATGGCGATCGAAGATATCTTTACTATCCAGGGACGTGGTACGGTTGTAACCGGTAAAGTTGACAGAGGTCAGGTTTGTGTGGGTGACGAAGTAGAGATCGTTGGACTTAAAGATACTCAGAAAACCACTGTAACAGGTGTTGAAATGTTCCGTAAGGAAATGGACTGTGGTATCGCTGGTGACAACTGTGGTGTACTTATCCGTGGTATTGCCAAAGAAGATGTACAAAGAGGTATGGTTCTTTGTAAACCAGGTTCAATCACTCCTCATACTCAGTTCGAAGCTGAAGTCTATGTATTGACTAAAGAAGAAGGTGGTAGACACACTCCATTCTTTGACAACTACAGACCACAGTTCTATGTACGTACAACTGATGTTACTGGTTCAGTAAAGCTTCAGGAAGGTACTGAAATGGTTATGCCAGGCGACAACGTCAAGATCAATGTTGAGCTTATCGCTCCGATCGCACTTGATGAAGGTACACGATTCGCTATCCGTGAAGGTGGTAGAACTGTTGGTGCCGGTGTTGTCTCCAAGATCATCGCTTAAGACGCACTTGCAGGGGGATTTCCTCCTGCACTTATCATAGGAGATAAATATGAGAGAAACAGTTCACCTTGGATGTGAGAAGTGTACAAGACGTAACTACCACACAACCAAGAATAAAAAAACAACAACAGAGAAACTTGCTTTGAAAAAGTATTGCAAGTGGTGCAAAGAGCACACTGTTCACAAAGAGATGAAGCTGTAATCAGCAACATCCTTTGAAAGTGTCAGGAAGGCCTTTTGGGGTCTCATGACAACCTAAATAGTATTTAGGCCAATAGCTCAGTTGGTAGAGCACTGGTCTCCAAAACCAGGTGCCGGGGGTTCGAGTCCCTCTTGGCCTGCCATAACAAAGGTAACACAGACATGGGAAAAATTTCAACATTTATCGCGAACGCGAAAGCGGAGCTCCATAAAGTAATATTTCCGACGAAAGTACAAGTTAGACAAGCATTTTTGGCAGTCATTCTCGTAGTCACTGTCATATCAATATTTTTAGCATTGGTGGACCTTTTGATGTCATCAATCATTTCATCAGTTTTATAAGGTAGAGAGAAGATGGCTTTTCAATGGTATGCAATTCAAACCTATTCGGGCAGTGAGCTTTCTGTTAAAAGAGCAATCGAGCAGCTTGTAAAAGATTATGGGATCGAAGATAAAGTTGAACGTATAGTTGTCCCGACCGAAGAGGTCATTGAAGTGAAGAACGGTGAGAAGAAAATCACTGAAAGAACACTTTATTCAGGGTATGCTTTCGCACATATAGACCTGGATACTGACCTTTGGCACAAGATCCAATCTTTGCCTAGAGTATCTAGATTTATCGGTGAACAAAAGACACCTACCGTATTGGCAGAAGCTGACGTTAAAAATATTTTGGACAAGTTGGAGCAGAAATCCGCACCGCGTCCAAAAGTCGATTTTGAAACAGGAGAAATGGTACGTATCGTTAACGGATCATTCGCCAACTTCACCGGAATGGTCGAAGAGTACGATCTTGACCATGGAAAACTGAAACTCAATGTTTCTATTTTTGGTAGAAATACACCGATCGAAATCGATTATACAGAAGTAGAGAAAATTCTTTAAAATTTCTCTAGTCTTTGATCTTGGGACTTAAAACAGAAAGATAAATTACACTCAAGGAAGAACAGATGGCAAAAAAAATAACTGAAAAGTTCAAAATGATGATCCCTGCCGGATCCGCGAACCCGTCACCGCCAGTGGGTCCAGCACTCGGACAACGTGGTGTTAATATCATGGAGTTTTGTAAAGCTTTCAATGAAAAAACAAAAGACAAAATGGGATTCAAGATCCCTGTGATCGTGACTGTTTATGCAGACAGAAGTTTTACATTTGAAACGAAGCAGCCGCCGGCAAGCGACCTTATCCTCAAAGCGGCGGGCCTTAAAAAAGGTACGGACAACCCGCTTTTGAATAAAGTAGGTTCTATCAGCAAAGCGAAACTTGAAGAAGTGATTGACCAGAAGATCGCTGACCTGAATACCAATGACAGAGAAGCTGCAGCAAAGATCCTTGCAGGTTCTTGCAGAAGCATGGGTATCGAGATCGTAGACTAAGCGTAAGTTCTTAAAATCATTACCACATAGATTTAAAATATGTGGGAGCAATTAAAGCGGAGAAAATAATGGCAAAAAAAGTAAGTAAAAGAAGAGAAGCACTGCTCAAAAAAGTAGATGCGACAAAAGAGTACAGTGTCGATGAAGCAATGGCGATACTCAAAGAGCTCAAGTCGGCAAAATTCGATGAAACAGTCGAAGTGGCCCTGAACCTTAATGTTGACCCGAGACATGCAGACCAAATGGTCAGAGGGTCAGTTGTTCTTCCTCATGGAACGGGTAAAAAGGTAAGAGTAGCGGTCTTTGCAAAAGATGCAAAAGCAGATGAAGCGAAAGCCGCAGGTGCAGATCTTGTCGGTGCAGCGGATCTTATTGAAGATATCCAGGCAGGGAAGATCGATTTCGATATCGTTATCTCTACACCGGATATGATGGGAGTGCTCGGTAAAGTAGCAAGAGTACTCGGGCCAAAAGGCCTTATGCCTAACCCAAAGACAGGTACAGTGACTATGGATGTTGCCAAAGCAGTCGAGAATGCCAAGGGCGGTCAGGTGAACTTCAGAGTGGACAAAAAAGGGAATATCCATGCCGGTATCGGAAAGATCTCTTTTGACCAGGAAAAGATCAAAGAGAACTTCATGACACTGATCGAAAAGATCAACAGAATGAAGCCGGCGTCTGCAAAAGGCAGATACATCACCAATGCAGCAGTATCATTGACAATGAGCCCGTCGATCACATTGGATGCTTCCGAAGTAATGGACATCAAATAGTGCTTTACTCCGGTTTCGGCCGGAGAGCTTATTTTCAAAAGAGCACTATACGTAGGGCTTTTTTGAGAGTAACCGTACGTCATGCGATATGAAAACGGTGATTTCTCATATCTTAGGTCAAAGACAACAGGGGCGAAAGCTTAATTGCTATACTGAAAAGGTATAGGCGTGGATATCCACACCCTTTTGTAGATCGGAAGGAGAAAATATGACAAGAACCAGAAAAGAAGAATTGGTCGCAGAGATGACAGCAGAGTTCAAAGACGCTGGTGCTATCATCGTTTGTGATTACAAAGGTATGACGGTTGAAAATCTTGAGGTTGTCAGAAACCTTGCAAAAGATGAAGATACCAAAGTCAAAGTCGTCAAGAACAGACTGGCAGCGATCGCATTGGAAAATGCGGGTTGTGAAGCCGTCGATTTCAAAGACACGAACCTTGTAATCTGGGGTGATACACAGGTACTTCCTTGTAAGATCGCTGATAAAGCTGCAACACAGTTCAAAGATACATTCAAGATCAAAACGGGTCTGATCGAAGGTGAAGTCGCGTCTATGGAAACCATCAATGCGATGGCTAAACTTCCTACGAGAGACGAACTTATCGGTATGCTTCTTAATGTTTGGAATGCACCGGTACAGAACTTCACTATCGGATTGAAAGCACTTGCTGACAAAAAAGAATCAGAGGCGTAATGTGTGGTGAGAGCCACAGGGCTCTTTTTGAAGAATGGGGTACTGATCCCGTTTATGAGTAAAATATTTTTAAGGAAATAAAAATGGCAACAACTAAAGAAGATGTATTAGAGTTTATCTCAAACCTTTCTGTTCTTGAGCTCTCTGAGCTTGTAAAAGAATTCGAAGAGAAATTCGGCGTAACTGCGCAGGCTACTGTCGTAGCTGCCGGTGGTGCTGCTGCTGGCGGTGAAGCTGCGGAAGAGCAAACAGAGTTCACTGTTGTTCTTACTGATGCAGGTGCGAAAAAGATCAATGCGATCAAAGTGGTAAGAGCTATCACAGGTCTTGGTCTTAAAGAAGCGAAAGCGGCAGTTGAAGAGACACCTTCTGTACTTAAAGAAGGCGTTTCCAAAGAAGAAGCTGAAGAGCTTAAAAAGCAGATCGAAGAAGCCGGCGCTTCTTGTGAGCTTAAATAATCATTCCGATTGTTTAACGATGGTCAGGCTGTCTGCCTGATCATCCGCGTGTCATCTACTTGGATATAGCGATAAACTATTCGGAGACATTTCATACCCTCCTCTAATAGTTTCTTTGTGTATCCAATACATCAGGGCCCAAAACCCTTAACAAATACTATTAAACCTTATTGACAGATTCTAAAATGTGTGATCCTGACTGCCCGTGCAGAGGATGCCCGCACTCCAAAAGCCAACTAAGGTGCCTTGACGGCACTTTATCTGGCTTTTGAAGATTTTAGACTCTGTTCTAAAAGCGTTCCAAACAATGAAACATAAGGATAACCATGTTAAATTCTTTACACTCCGGTAACAGACTCCGCGTTGACTTTTCCAAAACCCCCAGAGAGATCGAAATCCCCAACCTGCTTCAGCTTCAGCAGAAAAGTTATGAAAACTTTTTGATGATGGGAGAGAGGGACAGAAAGAACTCCACACTTGAGCGTGTGTTCCGTTCGGCCTTCCCTATTCACGACCAGCAGAACAGACTGACGCTGACCTATAAGAATTCAGAGATCATCAAACCCAAATATACTGTCAGAGAGTGTATGGAAAGAGGCTTGACCTATGCCGTTTCCCTGAAGATGAATATTGCGCTGACCATCTGGAACAGAGATGAAAAGACCGGTGAGAAACTCGATCCCAAAGAGATCAAAGAACAGGCCGTGTTCGTACGTGACATCCCGCTGATGACAGACAGGACCTCTTTTGTTGTCAATGGCGTCGAGAGGGTCATTGTCAACCAGCTCCACAGATCACCGGGCGTTATCTTCAAAGAGGAAGAGAGTACAACAGCGGGACATAAACTTCTTTATTCGGCGCAGATCATCCCGGACAGAGGATCATGGCTCTATTTTGAGTATGACTCCAAAGAGATCCTTTATGCACGTATCAACAAAAGAAGAAAGATCCCTGTAACGATCCTGTTCCGTGCACTGGACTATACCAAAGAGGATATTGTCAAACTTTTCTATCCGATCAAAGAGATATCGATCAAGGATAACCGCTTCCTGACGAGATTCGACCCGAAAGATTTCAGTGGAAGAGCAGAATATGATGTGAAAGACATGGATGGCAATACCATTGTCAATGCCGGGAAAAGGCTGACCAAGAAAAAAGCCCAGAAACTCATTGAAGAGGGATTGGAATGGGTGGAATACCCGCTTGAAATGCTGATGGAAAGAAATCTCGCTTCTGCGGTCATTGACCAGGAAAGCGGCGAGGTGCTTTATGATGTGGTCGCACCGCTGGATGAGATAAAGCTCAAGAAAATGATCGAGCAGGGTATTGACAGCATTGAGATCATCAATGATCTTGCGGAAGGTACGGACCGGTCGATCATCAATGCGTTTATCGCGGACAATGAAAGCCTGAGACTGCTGAAGCAGACAGAAGAGATCGATGATGAGAACGTTCTCTCTGCTATTCGTATCTACAAAGTCATGAGACCGGGAGAGCCTGTGACACCGGAAGCGGCGAAAGCGTTCCTCAGGCAGCTCTTCTTCGATCCGGAAAGATATGACCTGACAAAAGTAGGACGTATGAAAATGAACCATAAACTGGGGCTTGATATTCCGGAATATGCGACAGTATTGACTGCAGAAGATTTGATCAACACAGTGAAATATCTTATCAAGGTCAAGAATGGACATGGGCATATCGATGACCGGGATCACCTGGGGAACAGACGTATCCGTGCGATCGGGGAACTGCTTGGAAATGAACTGCACAATGGACTTATCAAGATGCAAAAGGCGATCAAGGACAAGATGACCACGATCTCCGGTACGCTCGATGAGCTGATGCCGCATGACCTTGTCAATTCCAAAATGATCACCAATACGATCCTTGAGTTCTTCTCAAGCGGTCAGCTGTCTCAATTTATGGATCAGACAAACCCGCTTTCCGAAGTGACACATAAAAGAAGGCTTTCTGCACTCGGAGAGGGCGGTCTGGTCAAAGAGAGGGCCGGATTTGAAGTAAGGGACGTGCACCCGACACATTATGGGCGTATCTGTCCTATCGAGACACCGGAAGGTCAGAACATTGGTCTGATCAACACCCTTGCCACCTATTCGAAAGTAAACGAGCATGGTTTTATCGAAGCACCGTACAAAGTGGTGAAGGACGGTCAGGTCACTGACGAGATCGTCTATATCACGGCAACGCAGGAAGAGGACAAGTGTATTGCCCCTGCCTCTACAAAACTGGATGAGAACGGAAGGATCATTGAAGACCTGATCGAAACAAGACTCAACGGCAATATCGAACTCAACGACAGAAGCAGGGTCAACCTGATCGATATTTCCCCATTGATGATCTCCGGTTCTGCCGCAGCACTCATTCCTTTCCTTGAGCATGATGATGCCAACCGTGCATTGATGGGATCGAACATGCAGCGCCAGGCAGTGCCGCTTTTGAAAACAGAAGCGCCT
>Ga0256841_1002421_pt1 | contig 14887 bp, 12 predicted proteins | sample 356308metaG_FD_185971 | JGI IMG/M metagenome (GOLD analysis project Ga0256841, IMG submission 185971) | Hydrothermal vent microbial communities from Mid Atlantic Ridge, Atlantic Ocean - 356-308 | ecosystem: Environmental > Aquatic > Marine > Hydrothermal vents | place: Atlantic Ocean: Mid...
GATCGACGAGGCCAGCCGCATCCAGGGCACCCTGAAGTACTCCACCGCGGAGGAGCTGAGCCTGCCAGGGAACATCGCTCGGCGCATCCAGTTCGAGAAGGCGGTGAAGGAGGTGAAGCGGGTCAGCCCGGTGGTCACCTTCCTCTGGTGGGTCCTGCGCACGGTGCTCATGATCCTGGGCTTCGCAGCCCTGGGCTGGTTGCTCCTGCGCTTCACCCCGGGCTTCCTCACCCGGCCGGCTGGAGCCATCCAGGCCAACCCGGTGGAGACGGGCCTCTACGGCCTGCTGGTGGCGGTCCTCCTCCTCTTCATCCCAGTGGGGACGGGCATCCTGGTGGCTGCGGTCTGGCTCTTCTGGGGGGTCTTCCCGGCCATCCTGGTGGGGATGACCATCCTGGCAGTGCTGGGGACAGTCTGGCTCTTCAGTCCGTTGATCACCGGTCTGTGGCTGGGCCAGCTCATCGGGGAGCGGATGGGCATGGCCGCCCGACCGGTGGCCGCCCTGGTCATGGGCGCTCTGCTCTTGGTGATCCTGGGGCGGCTCCCCTGCCTGGGTTGGCTCATCTCCTTCCTCAGCTTCATCCTGGCCCTGGGTGGGCTGGTCCAAGCCCGCCGGGCCGCAGGCGGAGAAAGCAGCCCATCCCTTCCCGCCCCGGAGGCGGCTTCCCCTGTCGTGCCGTAGCTGCCGGTGCGGCGAACGAACTGAGCCTATCCGCGAGGAACGGCCCTGGGAGAACCTGGGGCCGTTCTGCGCGACTGCTCCACCCGGATTGTGCTCAGAGATGGGCTGTTGACGGGCCGGAAAATCGTCTTGCAAGCGTCAGGGGTCGATCCAGAGGAGGCTCAGCTGCTGCGCTGGACCACGAAGGCGCTTTGTATTGTCAAGGTTCAAAAACAGGGCTTTAGAAGGGCCTGTAACGGGCACTTTTGTCGTTGAAAAGCGGACATCTTAAATCGGTGTTCTGCGGACATTCTTCATCGTCCTTGACACCATCCCATCCTCGTCCTCCATTTAACTGCGCAACTTAGAAATACACCCATGAACGCACGATAAAACGCCAGTGGCGGCCACCGCGTCTCGTAGCATGACCAGAGAGAAGGGTGTGGTCGTCATCAGAGAAGAGAAAAAGTCAGAATGTTGCGATTAGACGGTGACCATCCGAGCGGGGCAGAAATCCATTGAGAATAACCAGCATGAGGCCGACAACCATGGGCGCGATCCCAAGTGTGTTGTGGCGAAATGTAGATACCCCCCACCCCAAGATCATCATATCTACTGCCCAACCAGAGGCAATTACAATTCGTTGTTTCCAAATCGGTAATCTGGCCAGGCCAGGCAAAGGGGTGGACGCTATTGGGAAGCTCAACCGGACAATCGTCGCCCGTCCTTGCCCACCACATATGTGAAATGTAAATACGTGCGCCCATTCATGGACCAAAATAGCGCCAATTGCCAGCAACAGCAGGATGAGCCAAATGGCGAATTGGGGTGACAAACTATTGATCAGTATATACAAAGCAATTTTGCTACATACATACAATATTACTCCTGCGAGCAGAACAGAGGGTGCAGAAGTTAGCCTATACAGAGGAAGCCTAAGGCTGAAAAGGCGGCCGTCATCGATATTCTGCAAACTCATCCTTCCAATATCCCCAAACAGCGATAGCCGTGAAAAAGAGGAAGAAACCCGCCAACCGCACCAGGTCAGAGATGGCCTCCCAAGGTGCTTCTCCCATAGCTGTGCGCGTGGCATTGGCATAATAGGTCATAGGCAATAGCTTCGCCACCCTTTGGAGAAGCACAGGGGCCTCTTCTAAATGGTAGAACAGGCCAGACAGAAAACTCATTGGGAGATAGACCAGGTTCGCTATCGCCACGGCAGCAGTGGGCTCTGTCAGATATCCCAAAGCGAAACCCATTGCCGCAAACGGCAAGGCTCCTAAGAACAAAATCAAGACGAAGGAACCTAAGTTGTAAGGGAGCCGGACGCCAAACCCTGCAATACCAACCATAAACACAAGCCCCGTGGAGAAAGCGGATAGAATGACACCGGCGATTAGCTTTGCACCGAAGAAACCGAATGCAGTGAAAGGAGTAGTCCGCAGATGACGGATCAAACCGCTCTTGCGTTCATCCGCGACACCCACGCCATAATTAAAAAACAGCACGCCCACCACACCCATCACGGCTATGCCGCCTAAGAGATAGCCACCAAAATCTGAATCGCTCTCGAACTGGCCATGGTTGAGCAACACCGTTAGAACAAAGATCAGGAGAGGAAACAAAATCGTCGGAATTGAGAAGGCAGGCAGTCGGATAAGTTGTTTCAGTTCGGACAAGGTATGCCAGTATAGCGCTCGCATATTACCCCTCTCCCTGAACCAGATCGAGAAACACCTCTTCTAACGAAAGCAAGCCGACCTGCAAATTGTCAGTGGCGATCCCCCGGGAAAACAGTTCAGCTACAACCGGTTCTGGTCGTAGCACCGTTAGGGTATAACGACCATGTAGATAGTCGACGCTTACTACGCCAGGAAGGCTCTCCAGTAGAGAAACGGACAGGGGCTGTGCACACTGAAAAGATACGCGATACTGCTGTTTGTGACGTTTGATCGCGGCCGGAGCCCCCTCTGCAATGATACGTCCCTGGGCGATCACGGCTAGGCGCTGGGCTACGCGGTCGGCCTCTTCAAGATAATGGGTTGTCAGGAGAATCGTGCCGCCTTGAGCCGTGAACTGGTCAGCCCATTTCCAAAAGCTCTGACGGGCCTCGACGTCAAGACCAACGGTGGGCTCGTCCAATATCAACAGATCCGGATCGCCAGCCAAGGCCAAAGCCAAAGCTACACGTCGACGTTGGCCGCCCGATAAACGAGCAATCAGCCGATCGCGCAGGTCAACTATTCCAGCAATCTCGAGAATCTGTGTAGTTGATAGGGGCTTTGAATAGTAGGAGCGATAAAGCTCCACAGCCTCCCACACTTTGAGCAGATTTGGCAAAGGAGGATCTTGGAGCATAACACCAAGGCGTTCTCGGACGAATCGATGCCCAGGTGGGAGTCCAAAGACGCTCACTGTTCCCCGATCTGGCCGTCGAAGCCCCACTATGATGGAAACCGTGGTCGTTTTACCAGCGCCATTGGGACCCAGAAGGGCGTACACAACGCCTCGCTCGATGGCCAGATCGATTCCATCCACAGCGCGAATGGCCCCGAAATGCTTCACGACGCCTGTGACCTCAACAATCGTTTCAGACATTCCGTTTTCCACCCAGCGCGAAGGCATACACGACGCTCTCGTGCATCCCGTCAATGCCAAGACGGGCCTCCACCGTCTCCTGCCCCCCAGCTCCATAGACCAGCACCCGAACCCAGGGCGTGCGTTCCTTTACCCAGGCCACCATGGTGGGCAAAACAGCTTCCTCCACTCCTACTCCGCTGGCCACAACCACATCTACCGGTTCCTGGGCCAGAATCAACGCCAAGCTCTCTTCTTCCCACGCCCTCCCTACCAACAGCAATCGCCGCGCCGAAGCCAACACATGGGCAAGCCCCGCCTGCCCCTCAAAGGACAAGGCAAAAAGCACTACCCGAATCCGCTCCATATCGCCTCTCCTCCTGTCAGGCCGACACCAGCCCGCCAACACCTCAAAGGTGTACAGCACAGGCAGGGTGAGCAGAACAAAAACGGTGAAAAATATCCACGGAGTTTGACGGGCCGGGGAAAACAGTGGGGCTACAGAGGGGTCGCCAGCGAGGAGAATTTACAGCACCGCCAAGAACACCCCCATCCTAGCACAAACGACAGGGCGAAACAAGGGGTCTTGGAAGATTCGTAGGAAAATCGTCTTGCAAGCGTCAGGGGTCGATCCAGAGGAGGCTCAGCTGCTGCGCTGGACCACGAAGGCGCACAGCCCCAGGAGGGATTCCCGGCTGGGGCTGGCGGGGAAGCCCTGGAGGGCGGCCACAGCCTGCTCCAGGAAGGTCACAGCCTCCTGGCGAGCGGCGGGGATGGCCCGGCTGCGGCGAACCGCGGCCACCACCTGCTCCACCACCCGGGCCAGCTCCTGGCTGTCCCCCCCTTCGTGGGCCCGGCGGGCCTCCTCCAGCCGAGCCACCAGACTCTCCGGGGCTGGATGTTCCTGCAGGAAATAGAAGAAGGGCAGGGTCAGGGTGCCCTGGCGCAGGTCACTGCCGGCTGGCTTGCCCAGGGTCTCCTGGTCTCCCACGAAGTCCAGGATGTCGTCCATGATCTGGAAGGCCATGCCGAAATGGTAGCCGTAGGCCTTGAGCTGGGTCACCTGCTCCTCGGGCAGGCCCACCAACACCCCAGCCGCCTCCGTGGCCGCGCTGAAGAGGCTGGCCGTCTTGGCGTAGATGCGCCGGTAGTAGTTCTCCCGCTCCTGCTGGTAGTCGTTGCGGTCGAAGAGCTGGCGCAGCTCCCCATCCACGATGGTCTGCAGGGTGTCGCTGAAGAGGCGGATCACCCGCATGTTCTCCGTCTGGGCCGCGAAGAGCGCCGCCCGGGCGAACATGTAGTCCCCGGCCAGGACCGTGGCCCCCTGGCTCCAGGTGGCGTTGAGGGTGGGCGCGCCTCGGCGCAACAGAGCCCCGTCGATGACGTCATCGTGGACCAGCGTGGATGTGTGGAGCATCTCCACGGCGGCGGCCAGCGCAATGAGCCGACGATAGGTGGCCCGGTCCGGCCCAGGATGGCGCAATCCCCCGGCCAGGAGGGCCAGAGCCGGGCGCAGCCGCTTGCCCCCGTTGCGGATGAGCTCAATGAAGGCGTCGGCCAGGGGAGCGAAGGCGGAGGACTCCACCGTCTTCATCTTCTCCTCCACCAGGTGCAGGCCCGGCCGCACAGGCGCCAGAAGCTGCCGGATGTCCTGGGCGCTCTCCCACCAATCCATGGGACCCGTCTTCGTCTCCAGCGTCGATCCCGCCAGGCTCGCCCCCACCCCGGTCGCGCCGTTGCGGAAACGCCCGTTCACAGAGCCGGACAGGCTGGATCGCTCACTGGTTGGCATGGATCGAGGGCTGGGTTGCGGTTTCGACACCGGGTCGATTCTCCAATCCGAAAAATTGCCGGGCCACAGCTGTGGTGATCTGGGCCACATCCTGGGGGGAACGGCCGGTCAACGCCGCCACTCGGCGGCAGACCAGGGCCACGTAGGCCGGTTCGTTGCGCTTGCCCCGGTGGGGGTGAGGGGCAAGGTAAGGGGCGTCCGTCTCCAGCATGAGCCGATCCAGACGCAGCCTGGGCACAAGCTGGTGGAGGCTACGGGCGTTCTTGAAGGTGACCGGCCCTCCCAGGCCCAGGACGAAGTTCCAGCCGTAGGCCCGCTGAGCCAGGGCCTCGTCCCCGGCGAAGGCGTGGAGCACCCCAGCGAAGGGACGCTGGGCCAGAGGCGAACGGCGAAACGCCTGGCTCGTCACCCACTCCTCCAGGATCGCGGCCACCTGCTCCGTGGCCTCCCGGTTGTGGATGATCACCGGCAGGCCCAGCTCCTGGGCCAGGGTCAGCTGGGCCTGGAAGGTGGGAATCTGCCGGGCCAGGGGCACGGTGTCCCAGTGGGTGTCCAGGCCGATCTCACCGATGGCCACCACCCTGGGATGTGCAGCCAGGCGCCGCAGCTCGGCCAGGGCGGCCTGGTCGAAGTCCATGCTGCTGTTGGGGTGGACCCCCACCGCGGCGTAGACCTCCGGGAACTCCTGGGCCAGGGCGATGGCTCGGCGGCTGTGCTCCAGGTCGATGCCTGGGTTCACCAGGAACTGCACCCCTGCAGCTCGGGCCCGGCCCACAACCGCCGCCCGATCCGGGTCAAACTGGGGCAGATCCAGGTGGCAGTGGCTGTCCACCAGGGGGGTGACGGGCTCGATTTTCACCTCTTTCCGCTGGCTGGACGCCATTTCCCCACGCTCCTTTAGCCCGGGCCACTCAAGTTTGTTCATTTTATCACAGGGAAAATGGGGTGCAAAGTAAATCACAATCCAAAGCAGGCTGGTCGGGGGCGGGCCCAGCAGGCCGCCGAGCCGGCCGTTGCGCCCCCCAGCCCCCTGGAAAGCAAGACGCGGCAGGCCAGGACGACCTGCCACGTCTCGTTCGGTGTTCCAGGCGCTAGGCGATGCCCGCCAGCTTCATTCCGTCCTCCAGGATCTTCTTCACCGCCTCGGGCGAGGTGGTCTCGGTGTAGACCCGGATCAGGGGCTCCGTGCCGGAGAAGCGGACCAGGAGCCATCCCCCGTCCTCCATGACGAACTTGTAGCCGTCCAGGGTGATCTTGTCCACCACCTTGACGCCCCCCAAGGTCAAACCCTCGATGGAGACCTCGTCCAGGCGTTTCTTGGCCGCCTGCTTCGTGGCCTCGTCCTTGAGGGGCGTGTCGATGCGGCCGTAGTAGTGGGGGCCCACCAGCTCGAAGAGGGTCTCGATGAGCTGAGTGGGGGTCTTGCCCGTGCGCACCATGAGATCCAGCAGGTAGAGGTTGGCCAGGATGCCGTCCCGCTCGGGCACGTGTCCCCGGAAGGCGTAGCCGCCGCTCTCCTCGCCGCCGATCATGGCGTTGTGCTCCAGCATGGCCGGGGCCACGTACTTGAAGCCCACGCCGGTGTTGATCACCGGCACGCCGTAGATCTCCCCCAGCTTGTCCAGCATGGAGGTGGTGCTGATGGTCTTGACGATGGGCCCTCGCTCGCCCCGCACCTCCAGCATGTAGTAGGCCAGGAGCCCGTAGACCCGCAGCTGGTCCACGAACTGGCCATGTTCGTCGCCGAAGCCGCAGCGGTCCGCGTCCCCGTCCATGATGCAGACGCAGTGGGCCCCTTCCCGACGGCCTGCCGCCAGGCCCGCGTCCACATTGGGCGGAATGGGCTCCGGACGGCGCATCTCCGGGAAGATGGGGTTGCGCTGGTTGTGGATCTCGATGACCTCCGTCTTGCCCCCGCCCAGGATAGTGGTGAGCCAACCCGCCCCGTTGCCCCACATGTCGTCCACCACGATGCGCAGCCCCGCCTGCTTGATGGGCCGCACGTCGATGAGGCGGTTGAGCTGGGCCAGATAGTCCGGCTTTGGGTCGAAGTAGCGGATGCGGCCCTGCTTCAGTCCCTCCTCCAGAGGGATGCGCTGGATGGCGGCCAGGTCCCCGGCTGCGGGGATGCGGGCCTCGATCTGGCTCAGCCCATCCGGAGGGATGGCGCCGCCGTGCTCGTCCCGCACCTTGAAGCCGTTGTCCTCGGGTGGGTTGTGGCTGGCGGTGATGTTCACCGCGCCCACGGCCTTCTGGGCCACCACGCTGTAGCTGATGGTGGGCGTGGGGGTGGGCCCGTCCGTGAGCAGCACCTGGAAGCCGTTGCCGGCCAGGACCTCGGCCACGGCCGCGGCGAAGTGCTCCCCGGAGAAGCGCTTGTCGTGGCCCACCACCACAGACCGGCCCTGGAGCCCCTGGTCCTTCAGGTAGCTGGCGAAGCCCTGGGCGCAGCGCCGCACGTTGGCGTAGGTGTAGTTCTCGGCCATGCGGCCTCGCCAGCCGTCCGTGCCGAATTTGATGTCGCTCATACTCGCTCCTTTGCTCCGGTGGTCATGTCGGGACATGTCTGGCTGTTGGGAAAGCCCGGGAAGCTCGGCAAAGCGCACGGCAAATTGCACATCGAACTATTGCATCAAATTGTACAGCGAAAGGCCAACTCCCAGGCAGATCATCCTGCCCAAGTATAGCATGGCCGCCGCCAATTGGCGGATCGATGGAGCGGGCCGGAAACGTTTCTCGCCAGCGAAGCTCGCTGCTTCCACCTTCCGGCCAACCTCCCTTTGCCGCCCAAGCTTCGATCCTCCACTCCGGCTTCCTGACATCCCTGGATCCGGCCTAGATCCGGTGCGCCGGCGCGTACGCCGGATCCGTCAGGGCCGGGCGGTCCACCCGAAAGGCGGAGATGTCGTGCTCCGTGGCCCCGTCCAGGGCCAGCTGGCTCAGGATCCGCCCCAGGAGGCTGGCGAACTTGTAGCCATGCCCTGCACCCACCGCCACCAGGATGGCCGGTTGCTCCGGCAAGGGCCCCAGGACGAAGTCCCGGTCCGGCGGCAGGGTGTAGAGGCAGGTCTTGGTGGCCAGCTTCGGCCCCAGGAAGCGGGGGATGTGGGCTGCCAGCCACTCGTCCAGGAACCGCTCCCGGACCGGGTCCGGCTGGAAGGTGCGGCTCTCCGACGTCACCGCCGGCCCGGCCGCGTCGATGCCCGCCTTGGTGGCCACCTGGCCGTAGACCGGGAAGCCGTAGATGTCCTTCTCCTCCTTCCAGATGAAGATGGGAAAGCGCCGAGGCGAGAACTCCTTCAGGTGAGGCGTGGCGTAGTAGGTGACCTGCTCCTGGGTCACGGTGAGGGGCAGGGAGCGCCCCACCGACGCCAGCAGCTGCCGGGTCCACGCCCCCGCGGTGACCACCAGCCGCCGGGCGGAGAAGGTCCCGCGGGCGGTCTCCACCTGGACCCCATCGGAGCTCGGACGGATGGCCTGCACCGGGCACTCCTCCAGGATGGTGGCGCCCCGGGCCCGGGCCAGGGCCTGATGCACGGCCATGCCCTTGCCAGCATCCACCAGGCCGGCCTGGGGCTCGTAGAGGGCCATCATCTCCTGGTCCGAGCGGAACTGGGGGAAGCGGTGGGTCAGCTCTCGGTGATCCAGCCGCTCGTAGGCCACGCCGGCCGCGTCCATGGCCTGGGCGTAGCGCTCCACATCCTCCCGGAAGGGGCCCTGGGCATGGGCGATCTCCAGGCCGCCGCAGCGCAGCACCAGGGGCACGTCCGACTCCTCCTCCACCGCGGCCCAGGCGGTGTAGCTGTGAGGGGCTAGCCGGGTGTACTTGGCGTCGTGGTACATGAGGCGGATGATCCGGGAGTGATCCTGGGAGCCGCCCCGGTCGTGGTCCAGGCGGAACTGCTCCAGGCCCAGGACGTCCTGGCCCAGGCGACGGGAGAGCCAGTAGAGGGCCCCGCTGCCGATGCCGCCGCAGCCCAGCACGATGGTGTCGAATTCGGTTCGCATGGTCTTTTCCTTTCGGGAACTGAGAGCTAGAAGTTGGGAGTTGGTGGTACAGGGCGCCCCGTGGCGTCATCGTCGGGTCGTCCAGCCTTCCCGCCTACCCGTAGAGATCCGCGCCGGCCAGCTCCTGCCTGCGCCGAGCGATGAAGGCCTCCAGCGCCTCTTCCAGGCCTGAATCCAGGGGTGGGGGTTCGTACTGGGCCAGCAGGGTCTTCCAGAGCCGGTTGGCCCGACGAGGTGCGTCCAGCCCCCCGGCTTCCTGCCAGCTCTCGAAGGGCTGCCGGTCGCTGAGGAAGGGTTGGTAGAAGGCGGTGGCGTAACGGGCCTGGGTGTGGGGCGTGCCCAGGTGATGGCCTCCAGGCCCCACCGCCTGGATGGAGGCCAGGGCCAGGCTCTCCTGGTCCACGGGGAAGCCCTGGAGGAAGCGGTGGAACATGGCCAGGTTCTCCGCATCCATGAGGAACTTCTCCAGGGAGACGGTCAACCCGGCCTCCAGCCAGCCCACCGCATGGAGGACGAAGTGGGTGTGGGCCAACACGCTGGGCCAGATGGACCAGGCGGTCTCGTAGGCAGCCTGGGCGTCCGGCAGCTTGGAGCTGTTCAGCGTGCCGCTGCCCCGGTAGGGCAGGCCGTAGCGCCGAGCCATCTGACCGCCCACGATGGCGGCCCAGGCCCCTTCCGGCGTGCCGAAGGCTGGGGCTCCGGACCTGAGGTCCGCGTTGGTGGTGAAGCCCCCGTAGATCACCGGTGCGCCGGGGCGCACCAGCTGGGCCAGGGCGATGCCGGCCAGGGCCTCTGCGTTCTGCTGGGCCAGGGCCCCAGCCATGGTCACCGGCCCCATGACCCCGGCCAGGATGAAGGGAGTGATGATGGTCACCTGGCCGGCCCGGGCGTAGCTGATGAGCCCGCCCAGCATGCGGCTATCGTAGCGCAGGGGGCTGTTCACGTTGATCACCCCGCCGATCACCGGCCCATCCTGGGGCAGCTCCCCGCCGAAGACCAGGCGCGCCACGGCCAGCGCGTCCTGGGGGATGACCCGGCCGTGGGCGGCCTCCATGAGCGCCTTGTCGCTCAGGGTGACGGCGAGACGCAGGCGCTCCAGATGGCGCAGGGGTACGGGCACGTCGTGGGGGACCACCAGCTGCTCCCCGGCCGTGTGGAGGAGGTTGCACATCTGGGTCAGCTTCACCAGGGTGGCGTAGTCGTCCAGGACGCCGGGCCGCCGTCCCCGGTCCAGATCCTGGACGAAGACCGTGCCACCGTTGGGGGCGAAGGCCAGGGCGTCCCCGCCTATGACCAGGCTGCGGGCCGGGTTGCGGGCATGCCAGGTGAAGGCGCTGGGGGCCTGGCTCACCGCCTCCATGACCAGCCCCCGATCCAGCCAGGCGTGTCGAGCCTCCCGATCCACCTTGGCCCCGGCCCGGGCCAGGATGTCCAGAGCCTCGTCGTCCAGGAAGTCCAGCCCCACCTCCTCCAGGATGGTCATGGAGGCCTGGTGGATCGCCTCCACCTGCTCCGGGTCCAGGAACTCCAGAGGCGGCAGGAGTGAGCGGGGCTGTTCCTGGGGCAGGCGGAAGAAGGGAGACCGGGCTCGGCTCCGGCGCTGGCGAGCTCGTCGAGCCGCCCGCTCCCCTCGGCTCAGCTTGGCTCCTCCGGTCTCTGTCATGGCGCCCTCCCTTCCCAAAGGCCTGGCCGCAGGGGGTGGAGCTCAACAAGGCAGCCCCGGAGAGGCCAGTCGCCTGTGCGCTGCACCCACAATCCGCTGAAACTCCCTGGCCCCGGCCCAGGCTGGTTGCTACAATTTCCCCAGACGCGCCCCCTCAACGCCCGTCCAGGGAGTTGCGCCGGGGCCGCACTGCCACCGATCTGTCGCCGTTCGCCGTTATACCATCTGTTCGGAGGGGATTATGAACCTAGAAGAAACGGGCCTGCTGAATCGTCTGGCCCTGGTGAAACAGCTCTACAACCACGCCGCGGAGCACGGCCGTTCCAGCACCACCATCGACAAGATCATCACCATCACCAGCCTGGACCACGCGGTGGAGATGCTGCTGGAAGGGGTGGTCCAAGCCTTCCCGGCGCCCACCCGCTTTGACGGGCCGTCCCATCTCTACTTCGGCGACCCCAACCGCCTGCGCACCCAGACCTTCCAGGTGGAGCGGGCCGGTTTCTTCCGCCTCTGGGACCAGGTGGCGGCCATCTGCCAGGAGATGCCCGAACCCCAGCCCATGGTGCTGAAGATGGAGATGCGCAGCCTGCACCTGGCCCGCAACGAGGCCCAGCACAGCATCAAGGTGCCCTCCAGCGAGTTCCTGACGGAGATGCTCGCGGCCACTCGCACCTTCCTGGATCACCTGCTCAACGCGGCCTTCGGGATCACCCTGCGCCAGATCAGCGAGGCCCTCCTGGTGCAGACGCCGACCATCCGCCAGGCCCTGGAGCGGGCCCACGACGCCCTGAGCGAGGACCGACGTCTGCTCTTCGCCGGGCTGCTGCGCCTGGCCTTCACCACGGCCCAGGCCGGTGCGGTGCAGAAGGTCCAGGTGGGGCGCTTCCTGGGGGTGGAGCCGCCGGTCAGCCTGCTCCAGGCGGCCCTGGACGAGACAGAGCCCGGAAGCGGCCTGGCCACCAGCCTGGCCGGCCTCCAGGAGTACCTGGTCCACCTCCACGCGGAGCTGACCAGCCTCTCCCTGGAGCTGGGCCTGGGCCTGGAGCGAAAGGAGTTCAGCCGCTTCGCCCTGCTGACCCCGGCTGTGCCCTTCATCGAGCCCGACGGCCGCCTGCGCTGGCTGGACTCGGGCCAGGATCTGGAGTGGCTGGCCGCCCAGCTCACGCCGGACACCTGCCTGTGGATGCAGGAGTACGCGGTGCGCAAGATCCTGGGGTGGGAGGCCGAAGGCCTGGCCCAGGATGCCATCCCGGTTATCGACCTGGAGCAGGCTCAGGCCGAGTTGACCGCCTTGGTGGAGAATGGGCCCCAGGCCACCCCGGACCGCCGGGAGCCCGCCCTGGCCCCTGGCTGACGGGAAACAGCCCAGCCTCCCAGCGCCACAGCGCCGCCCCGATGCTGACCAGAGCCATCCGCCACGGCGGGTGGCTCTGCGCGTGGATGGCCTGCCACTTCCAGCGCAGGCCCGCTCTACTCCTGGAAGAGGCGCTCCGGCAGGGTCTGACGAACCTCCTGAAGGGTGTCCAGGAGGGCCTGGTGCAGGGCGGGCTGGCCGTTGCTGGCCAGGATGGTGCGAGAATCCAACCGACGCGGCCCGCCGCTGTAGGTGGTCACCCGCCCCCCCGCCTCCTGGATCAGGAGCAGGCCCGGAGCCACATCCCAGGCCTTGGGACCGGCCTCCCAGTGGGCGGCGGTGTAGCCCGCGGCCACGTAGGCCAGCTCCAGGGCGGCGCTACCCATGCAGCGCACCCCTGCACTCCGGACCATGAAGGCCACGAACTCTCGGCTGTTGTTGTCCGGGTGGTGGGCTCGGCTGTAGGGGAAGCCGGTGGTGAGGACCGCCTGCTCCAGGCGTTCCACCCGGTTCACCTCCAGGCGCTGCTCCTGGCCGTCCGGGGTGCGGAGGTAGGCGCCTCGTCCCCGCTCTGCCCAGAAGATCCGCCCGCTGGGCAGCTCCAGGGTCACTCCCAGAAGGGTCTCCTCCCCTCGGTTGAGGGCGATGTTCACCGCAAAGAGGGGGATGCTGTTGGCGTAGTTGGTGGTGCCGTCGATGGGATCCACCAGCCAGAAGAACTCCTGAGCGGGGCGAGTGTCGCTCTCCTCGCCCCAGAAGCCGACGGTCGGGGCCAGCGCCTGGAGCCCGGCCCGGATCTGGGCCTCCGCGGCCACGTCCGCTTCTGTGACCAAGTCGATGGCCGAGGATTTGCTGCGCACGCCGTGCAGCCCCTGCCGCTGCATCTCCAGGATCAGCTGACCTGCCTTCTGGGCCACCTGGATCACCGCTTCCACCTGGACGCCCAGGAGCGTAGGTGTCTCCATGAGGGCTACATCTCCTCCCGGTAGGTGAGGTTGCGGCGCTCCTTCTCGGCCAGGGTGGCCTTGCGGATCATCTCCCGCACCTCCATGGGGTTCTTCACGTTGTGGAGCACGATCTCCGGGTCGCTGGGATCGTTGCTGTAGATGGTGATGTCGCCGATGTTCAGGGCCCGCTCGCCCATGCGCTGGCTGACCGCGGTGTCCCGCACCCGGACCAGCTCGATCTCCTGGTAGGTGCGTCCCAGGAGCCCCCGGATGATGCGCAGGCGTTGGGTGGTGAGCTCGTAGCGAATGCCGATGGTCAGGTAGGGCTTGCCGGTCCAGATCAGCTCCTCCTCGTCCTGGTAGGCGGCCCCTTCCGCGACGGCTGGCCGAGCCCCCCGGCCGAGCTGGGCCTCCTCCTCTTCCAGGGCGTCCAGGCCGGCCAACAGGCCGTCCGCCAGGGCGGTGACCAGGGCCTGAAGCTGGGCCTGGGGGATGGCGGTGATCTCCACCCCGCTCTCGGCCAGAGACTGGTAGAATTGAGAGGTGATGGTGTTGCGCAGGTCGTTGCGTTCCATGGGTTTCTCCTGGCAGAACAGGGCGCCCCATCCCAGGACGAGGGCCCAAAAAATCCGTCGACGTGGCCGCTATCATAGCACCGGGGCTGTATCCACGCAACCGTTTTCGAGAGGACTAAGGGTGGCTTCCCGGCCCGGCGCCCGGATCGTCCTGTTTTTGTCAGGCCCGGCCAGTTAGGGTATAGTGAACAGGAACATCCGTTCAAGTTTTGGGCGCGAATGCGAGCGAAACTTTTCGTCTGTCGCATCAAAGCCTGTCGCATCAAAGCCTTGTAGCGTGAAAGCCTGTAACACGAAAGGAAGTAGCCGTGGAGATCACCTGGTATGGACTTTCCTGCTTCCGCCTGCGGGAACAGGGCGTGACGGTGGTGTGCGATCCCTTCAGCAAAAAGGCCACAGGGCTCACTCTGCCCCGCGTCCGGGCGGACGTGGTGACGGTCAGCCATGACCGGCCTGGGCACAACCATGTCAAAGGGGTGACGGGCCAGCCTAAGGTCCTCACCGGCCCAGGGGAGTACGAGGTGAAGAACGTCCTGATCGTGGGGCTCGCCACCTACCACAAAGCCCCCCAGGAGTCCAAGCTGGGGCGGAACATCGCCTTTTTCTTCGATTTTGGCTCGTTCACCGTGGGACACCTGGGCGATCTGGGGGAGATCCCCAGCCAGAAGCAGGTGGAGGATGTGACGGAGGTGGATGTGCTGCTGGTGCCGGTGAGCGGGGAACGCACCCTGGACACCAGCAAGGTCACGGAGGTCATCAGCATGCTGGAGCCCAAGCTGGTGATCCCCATGCACTACCGACATCCTGGGCTGGCGCCCAAGCTGGCGGAGAAGCTGGAACCGGTGGACAAGCTGTTGAAGGAGCTGGGCGTCAGCGATCCCGAAGAGGTGAGCACCCTGAAGATCTCCCGCAGCGGCCTGCCAGACGAGACCAAGGTCATCCTCCTGGAGCCCAGCAGCGCCTAGCGGAAGGAGCTAGGCTCCTGGCGGCGGGCGCCCCGCTTTCGGGCGAAGGGCCTGCGCTGCCAGAGCCGTCCCAGCCAGGCCTTCCACAGGATGGGCTGCAGGCGGCTCCAGGCCTGGCGCAGGGCCAGTCGCTCCTCCGGATCCACCTGGTGGGCGTGGTTGGCGTAGCGGTAGCGCACGTAGCTATCGGTGATGCGGCGGATGAGCGGCGCGCCCACGGGCACGCTCTGGGCGAAGAGCTCCGCCCGTTCGTAGGGCGTCTGGGCCGGGCTCACCAGCAGCCCCAGGCGCTTGGCCCAGGAGAGCAGCCGCCGGTAGAAGACCGGCTGGGGCAGCGCGTCG
>Ga0256841_1002422_pt1 | contig 14887 bp, 12 predicted proteins | sample 356308metaG_FD_185971 | JGI IMG/M metagenome (GOLD analysis project Ga0256841, IMG submission 185971) | Hydrothermal vent microbial communities from Mid Atlantic Ridge, Atlantic Ocean - 356-308 | ecosystem: Environmental > Aquatic > Marine > Hydrothermal vents | place: Atlantic Ocean: Mid...
CTCCGGTTCCGATCGGTTCTTTTTCAAATACGAAGAAAGCTATTTGGGCACCAACACCAAGTCCTCCGGAGGTATCAATTGGGGCAACATCATCTCCGCTCTCCGTTGGAACTGGCAGCTCAACCCCAAGCTTTTTGCCAACACAACGCTCACTTTTAGCGACTATAGCATAGATATCAGCCAGGAGTACAGCGAGACTTTAGCCGGGCATCCGGAACTGGCCAATACTTTTTCAGCCAAGTACGTATCGGGCATACGGGACTTCGCCGCCAAGGTAGATTTCGACTACCTGCCCTTACCCAGGCACTTTGTACGCTTTGGTCTTTCGGCCATTCGGCATACCTACCGACCCGGCGCCCTCACGCTAGAAGCAGCCTTTGAAGAAGAGCGATTTGACACTCTGCTCGGCTCACAAAACATCCACTCCCTGGAATACGATGCCTACCTGGAAGACGATTTCCGTTGGAAGCGCTTCTCGGCCAACATCGGCCTGCACGCCTCGCTTTTTCAGGTACAAGGCACCTTTTACCCCTCCGTTCAGCCCCGCATCGGCCTGCGCTACATGCTCAGCAACAAATTGGCACTCAAAGCTTCTTACAGCCAGATGCAGCAGTTCATCAATCTGCTGACCAGCGAGTCTCTCAACCTGCCTACCGACTTGTGGGTACCCAGCACAGAGCGGGTTAAGCCCCAAAAATCCTGGCAGGCAGCTCTCGGCATAGCCCAAACCTTACAAAACGACTGGGAAGTCAGCCTGGAAGTTTATTACAAGGAGATGCAGAACGTCCTCTCCTTTAAAGAAGGAGCCAGCTTTCTGCTCGGCTTAGAAGGCGATTGGCAGGACAAAATCACCCAGGGAAGTGGACAGGCGTACGGTGCCGAATTGCTCCTTCAAAAAAAGTTTGGCCGCTTTAGCGGCTGGCTGGCCTACACCTTGGCTTGGAACTGGAGGCAATTCGACGAAATTAATGGCGGCAAGCGCTTCCCCTTCCGCTACGACAGGCGGCACGATATTTCTTTGGTTGGAACCTACGAACTCAACGAGCGCATCACCTTCTCCGGAGCATGGGTTTATGGAACGGGCAATGCCGTTACCCTGCCCATTTACCAGTACACCTACCTGTCTCCTTACCAAGTCATCGAGACCCTGGGAAACAAAAACTCCTTCCGCATGAGCGACTACCATCGACTTGATTTCAGCATCTCCTTTTTCAAGCAAAAGAAACGCTATGAACGCCGCTGGGTACTGGGAGCTTACAACCTGTACAACCACAACAACCCTTATTTCATCATTACGAGCAACAGCCCCTTTGAAGGAGCAAAATTGTTCAAAGAAATCAGTATTCTCCCCATCATTCCTTATTTCTCCTGGCAGTTCAAGTTTTAATTCACCAAAGAAATACCTTCCAAGATGAAGACCCTCACGAAAGCAGTTTCCCGACTCTTATTTTGGCCTCTTGTTTTCTTCTTCTCCGCTTGCAACGGCTTTGAGCAAGTCGTGGAGATCGAGATCCCGGAGCATCAGGCAGCCCTTAGCATTTACGCCCACTTTAACAGCATAGACACCGTCTTGGAATTGCGAGTCGGACGCAGCGCAAGTATTTTAGACCCCTTTGACAGCCTCTTGCTCGACCAGCCGGTCAGCATCAGCCTTTATCGCAACAATCAGCTCTTAGCCCACGATTTCATCTGCCAGGACGGGCTTTGCACTGCTCCTATGGTTCTTCCCTTCGGATCAGCCGGAGACGAATATCGACTGGAAGTCTCAGCCCCGGGTTGGGAAACGCTGTCTGCCGTGCAACACATGCCGACAGCCCCTATCGTAAAAAATCTGGAGGGTTCTATCGGAGGTGCCATAGACCCGGATGGAAATGCTGCCAATGCCCTCAACATCACACTACAGGACCCTGCCGGTGAAGAAAACTACTATGCCGTGGAAGCCTTTCGCTTTTATTTTGAATACCTGTACGACAATACCGGGCAAATTGTAGATTCCATGCAAATCAAATATCCCGTTTCTCTGGATTCTTCAGACCCCGGATTTTCAACTGTTTATACGGAAGACAAGCCCTTGCTCATTGGGAAAGATGCCCTCTTTAACGGCAATGAATATCTTCTACGCCTTTTCACCAGCGATTACATCATGGAGGGAGATCAGATACTCGTACGCGTCAGTAGCATCACTCGAGACGCCTATCTCTTTTTCAAATCGTATTCCGCTTATGGAGACAGCCAGTATGACCCTTTTGCAGAGCCCGTCGTCGTTCATCAAAATGTAGAAAACGGGCACGGCATTTTCAGCCTGCAAAACAGCCTGGAAGACCTAGTTGAGTTTTAGGCTCCCCAGAGAAAGGCCTCGTCGTCCAGAACGGCTTCGGGCTGAGGGTGGGCCAAGATGCGTTCAAACAAAGCATCCTGCTTTCCCTGTTCTTCAAGAGCTTTGGCGTAGGGAATGTGGCTAAAACTAACCATGGAGTAAACAGGGAGAAAACGCTCCGGATATTTTTGATGCAAGACTTTTTCCAGTTTTTTTCGCAACAAGAAGGTAGGGTCTGCCACCAGGTCTCGCATTTCCACAAAATTGCGCAACGCCAAATCAGCTATGGCATCAGTATCCTTAGGTCGGCTGTCGCTAAAAGTTTGGATGATATCCGACCAGGATTGGCCCTCTTCCAACATATCATTTAAGATTCGACAATCTTCAAAGCCCGAAATCATGCCCTGCCCGTAAAAAGGTACGATGGCATGAGCCGCATCCCCCATGAGCAGGGTATTCCCGTTTTTCTGCCAAGGTCGGCATCGCACAGTCATCAGCGTACCGGTGGGATTTCCAAAAAAGTCTTTTTCCAAATCCGGCATCAGCTCCAGGGCATCGGGAAACCACTTTTCAAAAAAAGCTCGAACGGCCCGGGGACTTTGCAACTGCTCAAAGCTGTTTTCGCCTTCAAAAGGTAGAAAGAGCGTTACGGTAAAATCACCACCGGCATTGGGCAAGGCTATCAGCATAAACTGTTTTCGAGGCCAGATGTGCAAGGCATTTTTCTCCAACTGATGCTCACCTCCATCGGCAGAAGGAATGCTCAATTCTTTATAGCCGTGCTCCAGATATTGTTGGCTGTAGTTAAAACGCGCTGTTCGTTGCATGCTGTAACGCACCGATGAAAAAGCTCCATCTGCCCCAAAGACCAAGTCGGCAGAACGTTGAATTGCTTGTCCTTCCGGTGCGGCAAAAAAAAGCAAGGGGCTTTCGCCAAACTGTACCCGCGTACACTTGTGCTCAAAAAAGAAGCGCACATTGTCCAAGGCATCGGCAGCTTCAATAAGCTTCAGGTTTAAACCGGCCCGAGAAACCGAATAAATGGCCTGCCCCTCTAAGCCATAGGGTTGAAAAGTGAGATTTCCTTTTAGGTCGTGCATCATACGGCCTTTCATCGCAATAGCCTCCTTTCGTATGGCTTCTTCCACACCCGCAACGGCCAAGGCCCTCCAGCCTCTTTCACTCATGGCCAGGTTGATAGAACGCCCTCCCGCAAAACCAAACCTTCTCATGTCGGGCCTGCGTTCGTAAACCTCTACTTGATAGCCACGTTGCCCCAGCATCAAAGCCCAGAGCGAACCGACCAAACCTGCGCCAACAATGAGTATGCGTTCCTTTTTTTCCATGAAGGCAAAGATAGGTTTTAGGAAACAAACGGCAAGGAGAAACAAAGCAGTTATGCTATGCAAAAAGCTATAACTCTCGATCTATAAAGCTTTCGCAAAACATTTTACAACAGAGAACTCAGCCTAATTGCATCTATCCGATAAAAACCCAGGCCAAGTATTGAGTTGCAAGGCCAACTAAAAAGCCCATGGCCACCTGCGCATGAGTATGTGCCTTGAGCAAGAGCCGGGAAGAGCCCACCAGGCCGGCCAGCAAGACGACAAAAACGAGTACCCTGCTCAAACGCAACTCCCAAGGGCCCCAAGAACCCCATTGAAACCAAAAATACTCATAGTGCCAAGTCACCAACCCCAATACTACAAACCCAATAAATCCCCCCATGCCAATGGCATGAGCACTTATTTTGGTGAAATTATTGAGAAAAAAAGCCGAAAACAAGGAAATTACTGAGCCCAGCATAAAAGCTACATAAGGCTTGGGTATCCAAGAGCTGTTGTTTAGATTGAGGAAAACCCAAAGGTAAAAAATGCTCGTAGCGATATATGGCACTATGCGTTCTTCTCGCTTCGGCAGATGAAAACTGGACACCAGCTCTAAATGCCTCATCATTAACACCACCAACAAGGGCATCAAAAAAGTCATCGAAAAAACGTGCAAAATCAGTAAGCTGTGGTCTAACAGATTGCCCACGCCAAAAAGATAAGGATTAACCAACAGCAACAAAAGCAAGGCATAAGTCGGCATAAAAAGCGGATGCAAAATGCCCGATATCAACTTTGCCGAAAGGCGAAAAAGAACTTTCATTTACTTGACGTTAACGATCCGGACCACGACCCTGCGATTTTGTTTACGGAGTTCTTCCGTACTGTTGTCGTTGAGCGGAAAGCGCCCTCCAAAGCCTATGGTTTTAATTCTATTCTTTGAAATGCCCTGTTTGGCCAGATAGTTTTTAACCGCCTGTGCACGCTGCTCGGAAAGCTTTTGCAAATCTTCAGGATTACCCACATTATCGGTATGGCCTTCAATGCGAATCTCCAGCTCCGGATGAATTTCCAAAATGTGCAACAGGCGTTGCAAAGCCGGTTCCGACTGCGCTAGAATGACCGCCTTAGACCGTTCAAAATAAATGGGATCCAAACTGATCTTCGCCCCCTCCTGCAAGGGATCCAACATAAAGTCTAAATCACAAGAGCCGTAATAGTGTTGTTTGGGGTCCAAATAAATCGTATAAGGCGTTGAAATATAACCGTCTTTTTCAGCCAGCATCTCAATGGGTTTCCCTTTAGGGATAAGGATGCGAAAATAGCCGTCTTCAGAGAGGTAAAAATTGCGATAATATCCTTCTCCGGTCATTTCAAAATGCACATCGCCCTTAATGGGAAAACCAGTAACCGAATTGATGAGCCGGCCGCGTATCATGACTTCCTTTTGTTCTTCCGGTTCTTGCAAGCGCACCCGATAAATATCGCTGTTACCTTCTCTCGAAGAAGCGAAATACAAATAACCCGAGGTTTGGTTGTAATGCGGGTATCCGTCGTTAAAAGAGGTGTTGATAGGCTCGGGCAGACGCTGGGGTTCACTCCATACATCCCAACCCTCTCCCAAGCGCCGACAAAAATAAATGTCCGTTCCCTGAGAACCCGGCCGCGTCGAAGAAAAGAACAGCAATTGCATGTCTTCCGACAAACTCGGATGGGTTTCTTTGCCCGGGCTGTTGATTTTTTGCCCCATGTTTTGGGGAATGCTCCATTGGTTCGGTCCTTCCCTAAAACAAATGTACAAATCGCTGGCGCCCTGCGTATCTTCTCTTTTCAGGCTCAAAATAAGTACTTTTTCATCTGTACTCATAGTAAGGCTGACTCCTTTGCTATCGGTATAGTAATCCCTGATTTTTAACGGTTTTGGCTGAGTCCAACTGCCATCTTGCCGTCGGCGTATGGTGGAAAAACCATTCTGCAAGCCTCCGCTTTCGGGAAACTGATTGATGATGATAAATTCATTGGGTTCTGAAGTGAAAGCACAAATACTGTTGGGCAAAGCATTATTTAAAGGATAGGACGGATGGCTGATGCGATCAAAATAGCCGCTTACACTCTCAGCCACCCAAACATCCTGGTTGTAATCCGAACGATGAGGGTCCGACACAGGGGCACCGACCAACTGATAATAAGCGTATCTCAGGTAATTATCGTAATCTTCGGCTCCCAGGTGGTGTACATCCTGCCCATTGATGATGAGCGTTCGATCGAAATCCGGAGAGGCAACCCGCGTAAAGTAAAGACTATGCCCATCTCTGCTAACTACAGGAGCTATTTCATCGTAAGAGGTATTGATGCCTTCGTGCAATTTTTCAGGAGCAGATAGATCGAAAGAAGGCTCTCCTGTATAAAAGCTTGCCAACAACACAAAGAACAGCGACTGGACGTACATGCCTAAAAGCTTTATGGGCTTGTAAAAAGGTTTGTAAATGCAAAACGATCGCCATCGAACAGCCCCCGATCACTCAGCTTCAAACTGGGAATGACGAGCAAGGCCATAAATGACAGCGTCATAAATGGTGCATCCAACCTACATCCCAAACGGTTTTTGGTAAATAAATTTATTTTAGCGTATTCCTGTGCTACCTGAATCCCCTCTTCTGCCGACATAATACCGGCCACGGGTAGGGGTAAAACCCGAACTTCGCCCTCTATTACAGCAGAAATTCCACCCTTATGCCGTACCAATACATCTACTGCTGCCGCCATATCTTCATCGCTACAGCCCACCACAACGATGTTGTGCGAATCGTGGGCTACACAAGAAGCTATAGCTCCTTTTTTCAGACCAAATCCCCTAATAAACGCGACAGCTGGAGGGCTTTGATGATAGCGATTGTAAACAGCTATCTTTAAAATATCGCGTTCGCAATCCGATACCACTTCCCCCTTTTCTACAAGTGGATCAGCTACAAATTTAGTGGTAATTAGCTCCCCCTCATAAGCTTGGATCACCTTTATTTTTTCTCCGGCGAGTGGCACAGAGAAATCGGACACCTTTGGCGAGGAAACGGCAAATCGATTGGGCTGCTCCACAACAGGTACATGCTCGATCAAAGAGACACCCTCTTGAGCTACGAGTTGCCCTTTGACGTAAGTCGCTACCACTTCAAAAGATTTCAAATCTTTGACGAGAATAAAATCTGCGGAGTCACCTTCTCGCAGCAAACCTACAGGCAAGCCGTAGTGCTCTACAGGATGCAAAGTGCAGGCTCTCAAGGCATCAAACAAATCATAGCCAGCGGCTACAGCTCGAGCCAACAAGGCATTGATATGTCCCTCCAGCAAGTCGTCGGGATGCTTATCATCAGAACAAAACATGACCTGTTCAGGGTGCGTCTTCAGCAGGGGGATCAAAGCATCAAAGTTTTTCGCGGCACTACCTTCGCGAATGAGGATTTTCACGCCCAAGGCTGCCTTTTCCAGTGCTTCCTCTAAGGTAAAACACTCGTGGTCGGTGCTAATTCCGGCGGCAAAATACCTGCGGGCATCCTCTCCTCGCAGGCCCGGAGCATGGCCATCTACGGGCTTACCGGCTGCCCGGGCTGCTGCCAACTTCGCCATAACCTCTTCATCTCCCTGTAACACTCCCGGGTAGTTCATCATCTCTGCCAGGTAGCGAACCTCCGGCATAGCCAACAACTCTGCAACAGCCCGAGCATCAATAACAGCACCTGCCGTTTCAAAAGTCGTAGCCGGCACGCAGGAAGGCGCCCCAAAAAAGAAGTGAAAGGGCACTTGTGCACCATTTTCAATCATATAGCGCACTCCTTCCACGCCCAACACATTGCCAATCTCATGAGGGTCCGATACCGTGGCAACCGTACCGTGCAAAACGGCCAGACGAGCAAATTCCGAAGGAATCAACATGGAGCTCTCTACATGTACATGAGCATCAATCAAGCCCGGCAGGATGTAATAATCGCCACCTGTCTGCCAGGTCGTCTCTATGGATGCAATGCGATCACCCGAAACGACCATACGCGCAGGCTCTATGGTCCTTCGATGAATATCTACCCATTTTCCATCAATAACTATCATAGCAACTTTTTCATTTCAGCATATTTTTTCTCTCCTTTCTTTGTACCCGGGCAACCCAGCTCTTGTTTCTTGGCATGGATGTCCTCCACCCTATGGTCAGGGCTGGGATGCGTACTGAGGAATTCCGGCGGATTAGGCCGATCTAACATTTTTTCGAAAAAACCAGCCGCTCCGGCAGCATCGTAAGGCGAATTGCAGAGGTATAGCACCGAATGAGCATCGGCTTCCGCTTCATGGCTGCGACTGAACTTTAAACTGACCAAACCCAGCGCTATTTGCTCCACCAAACCAGGCTCCGATTTGCCCGTGGCAATGGCCACCAAAACTTGCAAACCATAAATCTTAGTCAGCTGACGCGTCGAATGACGCAAAGCAGCATGAGCCATCTCGTGCCCCAAAACACCCAGCAATTCGCTTTCCGAATCCAAAAACTTGATCAGCCCGGAATACACGTAAATGTATCCCCCCGGTGTGCAAAAGGCATTCAGCGTCTCATCGTCTTGGATGATTTTCACCTCCCAGGCAAAATCTTGGCGATGTGCCACCTGCCCACTGCCCAACAGGCGATCTCTCAAAGAGCGAATGTAAGCATAGATCTCCTCATGACCTTGTTCGGGCAGAATAGGGAATTCCGAAGGATTGCTCTCTATCTCCTGCTTCACCTGTAGGCCCAATTCCTTTTCCTGTTCTATGCTGAACAGATTGATGCCTTGCCCTCCTTTAATCTTACAACCCGTAGGCACACCAGTCATTAGAAAAATAGACAAAAACAAAAAGAAATACCGCTTCATGATTCCAGAGTTTTTGCCTTTCGGCAAATGTTATTCCAAAAAACACTAAAAAAACAAACCCGTACTACCTTCTAATCACATCCCACAGTCCCAAAACTCAGCACCTAAAAGAAGAAGCTGCACGAATGATAACAAGCTGTCAGCAAACGACTCGCGGTGGGGGGGCGGACAACTAAAATCGACCAAACCAAAGAAGTTTAGACTGACAAAAACGCTCCCGGCTTTTGTTCCCCAAGGCATGAGAACGCTTCAGATGCTTATTTAAAAATGCGCCGCACACCAAACATTAACGCCAAAAGCAAGCCCAAAAATATTAAAAAAGCCAGAGAGACCGGCAAATAAGAAAAAACAAAAATGCGCGTGCGATCTATGAACCACAAGATACAAAGGGTAACAAAAATCACGATTAGCAAACCCGATAGCCGGTCAAAACCCGGTACTGCATCTAAAGAAACGTTCTTTTTAATGGTCAGCAGCGTAGCTATCATTGACGCAATGGGCAAGACCTGTGTGTACAAATTCAAATCCCAGATACTTTGTCTCTCAAACAAAAACAAGTAAATATTGAGGGTTAGAGCAAAAATGCCGGGCACACTAACTGCATAAACCAAAAACGAATAAAGGTATTTCCAAGGCGACAAATATCCCTCTTCACGCCCCAGCCAACCGGCTAAAATAGCCGTAAAGGGCAAAAGCAAAAAAAAGACCAGCAAGTAAAAGGGATTCTCTGCTACGAGATCAAAAAAAGCGCGTAAAGTCATGGTATATCGTTTTTCAAATGGCAAGGTAGAAAGAAGTACAGAAAGGAACAAACCCTACAGCCATACTGCAGGCTGGAAGAATTCGACAAAGTTTCTCAAGGCAAAATGCTGCCCTGCGAAAAGCATTTGGCGAAAGCCAAAAGGCAAAGCAGCTCAATAGTTTTTCATTATCGGAGAAAAGCACCATTTACGAAATCAACTTTTCCCTCATTTCAAGCAAAGCACTCATTCTTTTTGCATCCAATGCTGCCGACCATCGCCCGCCTTGCTTAAAAAAAGAGCCCACAATGAAAGCATCCGCCAGAGGCAAATAGTCTGCCAGGTTCCCATCCGTAATACCCGAACCCACCAAAAGCGGCAAACGGCTCGCTTCACGCACGGCCAATAACTCCTCTTTATTTGCCGAAAGGCCGGTAGCAAGTCCCGTGAGTACCAAACCATCGCTCTTGAAAAATTCTGCTGCTGTTGCCATTTCAGCTATTCCCACATCAGCCGTGATAGCGTGCGCACTGTGTTTTTTCTTGATGTCAGTGAGAATAAAAACGCGCTCAGCACCCATTTGCCGGCGATATCGCAGCAATTCCCCTGCATCGCTGTGCATCAAACCCTCATCGCTAACCTGTGAAAAGACAAAACCCTCGGCCCGAATGAAATCAAGCCCCGCAGCCAAGGCCACGGCTAAAGCCTCTCGATTGGCTCCTGCCAAAATTTGCACACCACAAGGCAAACCCGTTTGGCGTTTCACCTCGGCTGCGGCCAACGTCATAACAGCTACTACCTCCGGCCCGACCTGCCGGCACAAATACGGCAAATCGTGCATGTTTTCCACCAGCAGCCCATGGATGCCGGCCTTTTGATAGGCCAAAGCCTCCTCTACGGCCAGGTTTACGATACTTTCAACCGATAGACGTGAAGCCGGTGTACCGGGCAAAGCCTGCAAATGAACCATGCCAATGATCGGCTTGGCGACATCAAAAAGGTTTAAAAAGGATTTCATACATCTTTGCTTTGAGTCAGGCCGTTATCCTGAAAACAACCGCTCTATGAAATGCCATCGTTCGACTGTATGCTCAAGGTACCAAAGCTCAAGCACTCAAAAATGCATAAGCCCCTTGAAGTCGAGCAAGTTGAACGGCAAGATTTATTTGCACCTCCTCTTGCTCCTTTTGACTCTTTCTTTCAATGCCTGCAGCCCCTCGCACTATCGGTCAAAAGCCGAACCGCCTACCCACGAACTCTTTGACGCCCTGCTGCAAAAGTACGTAGATAAGTCCGGCCAGGTGGACTACGCCAACCTGCAAGAAGATACCCTTTCTCTCAAGGCCTATCTGCAAGTGCTCGAAAACCACCCTCCGGATGAAGTGCGCTGGAGCAAAGAGGAGCAAATGGCTTACTGGATCAATGCCTACAACGCTTATACCCTTCTACTCATTTGCCGGCACTATCCCTTAAAAAGCATCAAAGACATTAGCCCGGGCTGGTCTTTCATCAATTCCACCTGGGACATTCGATTTATTCAAATCGGCGGGCACAGCTATGACCTCAACGAAATAGAGCACAACATCCTCAGAAAAAAGTTTGGAGATGCCCGCATTCATGCTGCCATCAACTGTGCTTCCGTTTCCTGCCCCAAGCTCGCCCGCCGGGCTTACAAGCCCGAGCAATTAGACGAACAACTGGATGCAAGCATGCACAACTTTCTAACCGACACCCTGCGCAACAAAGTTCGCCCCGAGTTGCTGCAAATCTCTTCCATCTTTTCCTGGTTTTCCTCCGATTTCAAACAGCCCGACCTGCGCAGCTTCATTAAAAAGCATACGGGCATACCCGTCGAAGAGCATGCCCGCATAGAATATCTGCCCTATCACTGGCAGTTAAACGATTGCCGTTAAAGCAAAACTTTTTACAAGACCTTAACGTGGAACAAGCCCTCTGTTATTTCCACACCATTGCCGGTATTGTTTTCTAGCAAAGTTCCCGTAAATTCCCCTGTAGCCTCACCTCCGTTCAACTCCAAAACAGAAAACTTGACATACGCTTTGCCTCCCATGATGTCAGAAATGTAAGCGTTCGTACCGCCCTGAATGAAGATGAAGGACGGGCAAATAATATTGCTAACCATCTCACAATCCGAATCACTGGTCTCATAGGCAACACCAGCCTTTGGAGGAGGGCTATTGGTATAATGAACATGAAAGTCAAATTGGTCTTGGGTTGTCACATCTAATGCAATAATAGCAAAATCCTTCAGCAAAACGCCATTGTCCGGCAGTTCTATATTCTGACCAAAAAGCCCGCTGAAGGAGTACTCCTGCCCGTCTGCCTTGAACTGCAAAGTTCCCAAAGGCAAGTCGTTTGCAGAACCCGGTCCATTCTTGTCTTTCTTGCAAGACGGCACAAGCAAAGACCCGAGCACAAGAAAAAGAAAAGCGATTCGGATGTACATGATGAAATGGTTTATATGAACAAAAAAGTTTAAAGCCTTTACTGCCCGCCCAAGATCAAGGGTAAGCCATCTGAGCCACTCCCCACTACAACGACTTTGGTATTGGGCGATTCTGCCAGCTTGATGGTTGCTTCAATGCCCTTGTCTCGCAAAATATTGGAAGAGAGGCTGGCATTCAAAATGCGGTTGGATTCAGCTTTAGCTTTGGCTTCTATGATTTTGCGCTCGGCCTCCTTGCGCTCCTGTTCCAGGATGTACTCATACTTGAGAGCCAGCTGTTCGGCTTCAATTTTTTCCTCAATGGCTGTTTTAACCTTCTCCGGCAACTCGATGTCTCGGATGAGCGTTGCACGCAACTCTACGAAGTTGGCTTCCAACTCCTTTTCCAGATCTTCCTGAATCAGATTTTGCACCTCATCTCTCTTGGTAGAATAAAGCTCTTCCGGGTTGTAACGACCAATGATTTTACGCACGGCGGAGCGCACCTCCGGGCGCACCAGCGATTGCATGTAATTCGGCCCGAACTTTTCGTGCAAATCTCCAATCTTGTTGTAGATGGGATTCACCCGCACCGTAACATCGAGTTTGATGTTCAAGCCATTGCTCGACAACACCGTCATGCTCTCTTCTATTTGTTTTTCCCGAATGTCATAGAGATAGATGCTGTTCCAGGGAGCTATGACGTGAAATCCCGGCCCATAAATGTGCTCTTTGTCCAAACCTCCTCCAAAGCGCTTAAACAAAACACCCCGTTCATTGGCATCTATGGTGAGGAAAGTAGAGCCGGCCAAGATTAAAACTACGATGAGAATCACAAAGACGACTACACCGGATGAAATCAACTTCTTTTGGTCCATTAGGTCGTTGGGTTTTAATGACAAAAAACTTTCTAAAGATGCATAAAAATAGCAAATCTTGAAAAACAGAGCAAAAGCTTCGGCTAAAGAGAGAAAATACTCGACCAACGAAGATTTCCGTTTTGCAGATAAGCCTTTACACCTCAAAAGCTTTTATCAATTTCAAGGCCAGGGCTTTTCCCACGACGGCTTCCAGTTCTTCTTCAGAAGCTGTTTTTAGTCGTTTGAGTGAGCCGAAGTGCTTCAACAGTTTCCGAGCTGTTTTTTCACCTATGCCCGGAATATCTGTCAGGGCCGTACGCGTAAATCTGCGGCTGCGTTGATGCCTGTGGAAGGTAATAGCAAAGCGGTGAGCTTCATTGCGAATTTGTTGCAGCAATTTCAGGCTCTCCGATTTTTTATCCAGGTATAGTGGGATGGAATCTCCCGGCAAGAACAATTCTTCCAAGCGCTTGGCAATACCCACCAGAGAGATGCGTTCTACCAGCTCCAGTTTTTTTAAGGCTTTTAGAGCGGCATTTAACTGTCCTTTACCTCCATCTATAACCACCAATTGGGGCAAGGGGTCCCTGCGTTCCAGCATGCCTTTGTATCGCCTGTGCACGACTTCTTCCATACTGGCAAAATCATCGGGGCCCTGTACGGTTTTGATGTTAAAGTGCCGATAATCCTTTTTAGAAGGCCGCCCATTCTTAAACACGACACATGCTGCCACGGGCTCACTGCCCTGAATGTTGGAATTGTCAAAACATTCTATGTGTAAGGGCAGCTCTTGCAGATGTAAATCCTTTTGCAAAGTGCGCAAAATGCGCTCCGAAGAAATTTGCCTACGCTGCTGAGAAGCTCTGGATTTCTGCTGATTCAGCATGAAAAAACGGACATTTTTTTGCGAAAGCTCCAACAACTTTTTCTTGTCTCCGATTCTGGGGACTACTACGCGAAAATCCGTTGTTTTCAAAGGCAGAGGAGCACTGACCAAAATCTCAGGAGCTATGCTGTTAAATCGCTCGCGAATTTCGGGTATAACAAAAGCCAGCAAATCGCCTTCCTCGTTATCCAGGTTTTTAATCAATTCTTGAGAATAGACATGTATGACAGCCCCATGCACCACTTTCAAATAGTTTACATAAGCATGGGTTTCGTCCGAGCAAATAGAAAACACATCCACATCTCGTATGGTCGGGCTAACCACCGTTGAAGTAGATTGATAATCTTCAAAAGCTTGAAGTTTGAGCTTGATTTCCTGGGCTTTTTCAAACTCCAGCCTTTCGGCAAATGCTTGCATTTGCGCAGTGAAGTGTTTTTTCACCTGTGCAAAATGACCTTGCAAAATATTTTTAATCTGCTCTATCTTCTCATGGTATTCCTCTTCGCTTTCCAGGCCCACACACGGCCCTTTACAGTTTTTGATGTGATACTCCAAACAGAGTTTAAACTTACCCGATTTAATATTTTTTTCAGACAAGTTGTACGAACAACTTCGCAAAGGAAATAGGCGCCTCAGCAGCTCCAAAATGGTTTTTATCCGCGCTTTGGAAGTGTAGGGGCCGAAATAAACCGAACCGTCTTTCACAACTTTGCGGGTAATCAAAACTCGGGGGAAACGTTCTTTTTTGATGCAGATATAAGAATACGACTTGCCGTCTTTTAGCATGAGGTTATAGCGCGGCTGATACTTTTTAATTAAGCTGTTTTCGAGCAAGAGGGCATCAGCCTCGGTATCTACAATCACGTATTCGATACGTACGGCTTTGCGCAACATAATGCGCGTTTTAGCTGCATGCTTCTCCATGGAGGTGAAATAGGAGCTCAAGCGTTGTTTTAACCGCCGGGCCTTACCCACATACAACACTGCTCCTTCGGCATCGAGGAATTTATAAACCCCGGGCAAAACAGGTAAATCGTCTGCTATTTTTTTGAAATCTTCAGAGGTCATATTCGGCAAGGCATAAAGAGACACTCATACATATACCCAAACCAGTTCGTCACGAGTATAACTATTGCTGCAAAAAGGCTATCAACTGTTTTAGATGGCTAAATTCCAAAGGTTCCGGACATTGTTCGACGATTTCCTTTTGTTCATGCTTCTCCGGGACAACCCGGGTTACAATCTTTCGGGTAATATCCCAATCCTGAAGTTCTCCATGGGCACTTCCAACTCGTTGCACATAAAAACAATCCTTATTCAGGTAATAACTCACGACAAAGAATTCATCGGAAGTATCGGGCAAGGCTACGACCAACAGCCAAGGCATCCAAAAAAAGGAATGCATGTATTCTATGGATTCG
>Ga0256841_1002423_pt1 | contig 14886 bp, 15 predicted proteins | sample 356308metaG_FD_185971 | JGI IMG/M metagenome (GOLD analysis project Ga0256841, IMG submission 185971) | Hydrothermal vent microbial communities from Mid Atlantic Ridge, Atlantic Ocean - 356-308 | ecosystem: Environmental > Aquatic > Marine > Hydrothermal vents | place: Atlantic Ocean: Mid...
ACGTAGAGATGACAAATGGTTAAAGTCTTGGATATTAAATCCTGAAAAACATTATAAAGAAACCGATATTGAAGCAATGCGTCAAAAATATAAACTCGCAATGCCTAATCAAAATGTTTCTAAAGAAGATGTTGGTAAAGTTATAGAATATCTAAAGGCTAAATCAGATGCTGTAATGAAGGAAATGCAAAATAAAAAATAATTTTTTATTATTGTAATAGTTTTAAAAAGAGACTGAATTTTTTTATTCAGTCTCTTTTTTTATCTGGAGATTAAGTATATTTAAATAATGTAATTTTTTTAATAATAAAAAAAGAAGGAGACCCTAAATGAAAAAAATTCTTGCTGTAATTATGTTGATTAGTTTTTCAATTGTTTTAATAGAAAGCTGTGGCGGTGATGCAAAAAAAGCTGTTGATAAAACAAAAGAAGTTGCTCAAACCGTAAAAAAAGAAGTTACAAAAGCTGTTCATACACCTGATTTAACAAATGGTAAAAAGGTTTATGATAAAGTTTGTGTTGCCTGCCATATGACAGGTGTTGCCGGAGCAGCAGCTTTAAATGATAAAGCACGTTGGGAAGAAAATGCTAAACTAGGTATGAAAGTGCTTGTTGAACATGCAATAAACGGAGTTCCAAAAGGCAAATATGGTGTAATGCCTGCCAGAGGTTCTTGTACTGATTGTTCAGATGAAGATTTAGCTGATGCAGTTGCATATATGGTAAAGGAAGCCGGAGTTACAGTAAAATAACTATATTTTAAATAATATAAATTTGAATCGAAGGACAATATGAAAAACAGACTTTATCAAGTTTTAGCTATACTTGGTGTTGTACTTTTATTTGTTACATTCTATTCGCCAATGTGGCATGTTGCTTTGCAAAGTATTCAATATCCCAAAGCAATGTATCCCAAAGGTATAAGGATTAATTTTACTTTTGATGGTGTTTATAATGGCTGCAAAGGTGTTAAAGAAAGAGAAGAATTAGCAGAAGATGTTGGGGCTGATTGTTTGATGGAAATGAATAAAATAAATCATTTTATCGGTATGTATCCCATTGTACAAGGCACTAATGATATAAATGAAATAGGCGATCATGTTCCTTATCCTATTTATGCCGGAGATAAAATACCTGCTGATAAAATACCTGGTCAGTTAAAAACATTGGATTTTATTTTAAGGCACTCTATTTACTTGTTTATCGTTTTTGCATTACTTCTCTTGTTATTTGCCTTTACTTCTAAAAAAACATTTGCTTGGGCAGCACTTATACCTGCATTAACACCTTTTTATTTTGTGATTGTTTATGCTTATTATTTATACTGGTACGGACATCATTTGGGTTTGCACGGAGGTGGTGCTTTTGAAGGTATTAAAGCTTTTATGCCTACGGTTTTCGGTGAAGGTAAAGTAGCTCAATTTACAACTCAATCGTACCCTGATGTTGGTTTTTTTGTTGCTTTAGTAACTTTTGTAGTTTTGGTATTAGCTATTTTACTTAAACGAAAATCATTAAGTGAAAGTAATGCTACTAAGTAAAATATAAATTTTGAATCAGTCTTGGTTTTTCTAAGACTGATTCTTTTTAGAAAGGTTAAAAAGTTGAAAAACTTTTTTTACAGATTACATTTTTTACATATAATAGAAAAACATATATTTTTAATTATTATATTATTTATTTTCCTTCCTTTAGTTACGTCTTATTCGCAAAATAAATCCGGCACATTATATTCTTTTGACAATCTTAAAGTAGATACTGCCAATGCAATTCCCTTACAATCTATTATTGATAATGCTTCTCCGGGTGATTCAATTGTACTAAAACCCGGGTTTTATTCCGGTCCTGTAACAATTAAAAAGAACAATATTGTTTTAGACGGAAAAGGGAAAGTAGTTGTTTCCGGTATGTTCAAAACATCGGTATTCTTTATTAAAGCGGATAGCGTTCGTTTAAGGAATTTAAAAATTATTAATACCGGTAAATCACATAATAGAATTGATTGCGGAGTTTCAATTAGAGGGAACTATAATGTTGTAGAAAATTGTAGAATAGAGGAATGCCTTTTTGGTTTGGATGTACAAAAATCCAACCACAATAAAGTTTTACATTGCGAAATATCTTCTAGAACGGAAAATAATTTGGCATTTAAAGGGGATGCAATTCATTTTTGGTATTCAAAATATAATACTGTAAAAGGGTGTTATTGGCACGATGTTAGAGATATGGTTGTTTGGTATTCCGCTGAAAATTTATTTGAAAACAATAAAGGAGTAGGAAACAGATATAGCATTCATTTTATGTATTCTCATAGTAATAAAATATTAAATAATGAATTTTATAATAACTCTGTTGGTATATTTTTAATGTACAGCGAAGAAACAATTATGGTTGGTAATACAATTATGCAATCCAACGGAGTAAGCGGTATGTGTTTGGGAATGAAAGAAACATCATCTAACCAAATTTTAAACAATAGATTTATTTATTCCGCAGTTGGCATTCACATTGATGTTTCTCCGTTTGTTCCCACAAAGATTAATACAATAGTAAATAATGAAATCGCTTTTTGCGGTAATGCAATACAGTTTCATAGTAATCAAGAAGGCAATCTAATTAAACATAATTATTTCCATGATAATTTAGAGCAAGTTACTGTAAACGGTACAACTGCAAGTAGAAATAAATGGATAAATAATTATTTTGATGATTATCAAGGTTTTGATAGAGACGGGGATAATATTGGTGATACACCATATCGTCTTTATTCTTATTCGGAACATTTATGGACTTTTAAAAGAAATGTAAAATTTTTTTACGGAGCTCCTATTTTAGCTGTAATAGATTTTTTAGAAAGATTAGCTCCTTTTTCCGAACCGAAATTTATTTTAAAAGATAAAAAACCACTTTTTAAGTGGGAAGGTTTGGAATAAAAAATGAATGGATGAATATTTTTTTAAATGTAATTTTAAAAAGTATAAAATAGTATCTCTGTTTTTGTAACAAATTATCTATAACCGGAGAGATAACATTTATGGAAAATATAATTTACGAAGTAAAAGTATTACATACTTTCCGGTCTGCAGATAATACAAATAGCAGAATACTAAAACGCTATTTTACATATTTACAATTTTAATACCTTTAACTAATACTTAATTTTAACGAACAATTTCGGCAAAATTTAAGATAAATTTTATTGTTAATTATTTAATTGTTTTTCAGAATAATATTTCTGAATTTTACATATTGATGGAAGAATTACTTTTGTTTATCCTTGAAATTATAATAATATTTAGCGAGTTAAAAAATGGCTAAAGAAAAAAAAACTGATATTAGTAGAAGACAATTTTTTAAATCTTCTGCTGTTGCCGCTGTTGGATTGGCAGCTGTGGGAGCAGGAGTTTCTCTAATTCAAAAGTACAAACATGATGATAAAAACAAAGATGTTCTTTTAAGACCACCCGGTGCAATTGATGAAGATACTTTTTTATATGCTTGCATTAAATGTGGGCTATGTGTTCAAATTTGTCCCATTCAAGCAATTGAATTAGCCGGAATAAATGAAAACTTATCTTACGGAACACCTTATATAAATGCAAGAAACCAAGCATGTGATTTCTCTTGCGATTCTTTACAATGTGCTGAAACATGTCCGACAGCAGCATTAAATTTTATTCAATTTAAAAAAGCAGGTCTAGCAGCAATTGAAGCCGTTCAAAAACAAGGAAAAGAATCGCTTAAAAATATAAACCCATTTAAAGTTCAAATTGTTGCAATGAAAAAGAAAGTACATATCGGGGTTGCAAAATTAAATGAAAAAACTTGCCTGGCGGTTCAAGGGAAAGGGTTTAACGGTATTCCAAGAGGGAACGATTTTGATGGTGTGCTTCGTCCGCAGACAAAAAAATCCAGAAAAGCTTTCCCGTTAAAAGAACAAAAATACGAAAGGGAAATTTGTGATTTATGCGTAACGGAATGTCCAATCGGTAAAGATGCAATTGTAATGGATAAAACTACAAATGCCGATGGTTCGATTAATTACAGACCAAAAGTTTTAAAAGGATGTACAGGTTGCGGTGTGTGTGAAATGATTTGTCCGAACAACCCGCCAAGCATTGTAATTGAACCAAGTAAAACTTATGAGGAGGTGTACTCATGAGTTTATTCAAAAAAAAATTAGAACCGTTACCTTTAAGAAAAAATGATGAACTTCCGCATTCTAAGTTAGGAATGACTTACAAAGATTGGATGGTAAAAAATGAAGACCGTCATAAATGGCGTAATAGAAGATGGATAGTTTTAGTTTTTATAAATGTTCTTTTTATAATTTCATTTGCTTTGGATCTTTCACTTTTGGAAGGTTCGTTAAGCGGCTCAAGACTTATTGGTTTTTATTTAATTGATCCTTATAATACTTTACAGCTTTTATCTATTTCGGTTAAAACCGGATATCTTCCTCATCTAACAATGAATTTTATTATAGGGTTCTTTACAATATTTATTTTTTATGCTATGATGGGTGGTAGAACATTTTGTTCTTGGATTTGTCCTTATCATTTTCTTGCGGAATGGGGAGAAAAATTACACAACTATTTGGTAAAAAAGAAAAAAATTAAAGAACACTCATTTGAACGCGGGTTACGTTACGTTTTTTGGATTGGCTTTATAATTTTGGCTTTTGCAACCCAAAGATTAGTTTTTGAAACATTAAACCCCGTAGGAATTCTTTCCAGAGCAATGATTTACGGACCGGGCTTGATTTTACTTTGGGTGTTAGCATTAATAAGTTTTGAAATTGTTTATAGTAAAAGATTTTGGTGCCGGTATGTTTGTCCTATTGGTGCAACTTGGAGTATGGTTGGAAAAGTTTCACCTGTAGCTGTTAAGTTCGAATTGGACAAATGCGGGCATTGTAGAAAATGTCAGGATGTATGTTTGGTACCTCACGAACTTTGGTTTGTTACCAGAGGTAAAGCAACACAAGAAAAACACTATGCCGGTTCGGATTGTACAAGGTGTGGTTACTGTGTTGATGTATGTCCCGGCGATGCATTAAATTATACCGTGAAAGGATTAGATAAAATTCTATGATTGAATCAAAAGATAAATGTAAAAACGAACTAATTAAAATAAATAATCTTTCAAAGTCGTTTAGAAAAGTTAAGGTTATAGATAACTTAACAACAAATTTCTGTACTAATGAAAGAGTGGCTTTAATAGGACAAAACGGAGCCGGTAAAACTACACTTATCCGTTGTATTTTAGGGCAATATGTTTATGATGGCAGTCTTACGGTTTTGGGAATGAATCCGCGAACAGACAGGGAAGAAATTCTTAAAAGCGTAGGATTTGTTCCGCAATTGCCTCCTCCGCTTAAAATGACAGTGAAAGAAATTTTGGATTTTTTTTCGGGGCTTACAGGAACAGAGGAAAAAGATTTTATTACAATTAGTGAAGACCTTGGTTTATCGATTAAAAATAATTTGTCAAAACCGTTTCTTAAACTTTCCGGAGGAATGAAACAAAAACTATTGGTTTCATTGGCGTTGGGAAGAAAACCCAAAATTATTTTAATGGATGAACCTTCTGCAAACCTTGACCCGAAAGCAAGAGAAATTTTCTTTCAATACTTAAATGATGTTAGTAAAGATTCGTTAATGATTTTAAGCAGTCATAGAATGAACGAAATTTCCACATTGGTAACACGTGTTGTGGAAATGGATTTGGGAAAAATCACTTTAGACGATCATCTGATTGTATCTGCAAATGCCGAAAATATTTTTAATTACGAAATTATTCTGAAAGAAATTAATGAAGACCTAAACAAAATTCTAAACGATTGGAATTTTGTAAAGAAAAACGGCGATTTAATTTGGCAATCGGATATAAATGAAAGTGACAATGTGAAATTTATGAATATTATTTCAAGATTTTCCGGAATTATTTTAGATATAAAAATGAAGAAGAAGGAAAATTAAGAAATGAAAAGATTATTAATCATGTTGGTTTTTATTTCTATTGCATGTAATTCAAAAGTAGATTATTCACCGAGAAAAATAAATTTTGATAGAGACGTTTGTGCCGTTTGTAAAATGGGATTAACGGACCAAAGATATTCCGCTCAGGCAATTAATAAATTCGGAGAAGTTTATTGGTTTGATGATATAGGTTGCCTTGTAGAACTAATGCAAACGGATAAATGGAAAACTTGGGGTGGAGATTCGGCTAAAATATATATTGGTAACGGCAAAACCGGTGAATGGTTGAATGCAAGAAAAGCCTACTATTATTACGGCAAGGAAGAAACACCAATGGGATACGGTTATGTGGCTGTTCCGGAAAATAAAGGAGATTCACTTTATACTTTTACCGAGGTTGTAAAACGTATTTCCCAAGGTAAAACTTCCAGAGAAAAATATTTGGAGGAGTACAATTTATTGAAAGAAAAAAAAGATAGTTTGAAAGAAAAGGAATAATATGAAAAACGGTTTTATGCATATTGCAATTTTAGATATAAAACAAAATATCCGTTCAAAATGGTTTTGGGGTTACAGTTTGGTCTTCGGCGGATTTGTTGCCGTAATGTTTGCTCTTGGTATTACGGAATCCCAAATAATAGGGTTTGTTGGTCTTAGCAGATTGATGGTAACGTTTATGCAAGTAAGTATGGCAGTACTTCCGATATTTGTTCTTATCTCAACAGTCCGTTCGGTTGTAGGCGATAGGGAATCGAATGTGATGGAATATATGCTCTCGTTACCTATTTCACTTTCCGGTTATTTCTGGGGCAAGTTGGTAGGACGTTTTTTTATAATTTTTGTTCCGGTTTTCCTTGCTTTATTCGGCGCAACAATTTGGGCGGTTATAACCAACATTGATGTTCCGTGGAATTTATTTTTTATCTATAGTTTGCAATTGGCAGCTATGGTAATTTGTTTCCTCGGACTTAGTATGTTTATTTCAACACTTTCCCGCTCGCAGGAAATTGCCATTAGTATTGCTTTTATTATTTGGTTGGTAGCCGTTGCATTTTTAGATTTACTACTTATGGGTATAATGCTAAGATCACGTATGGACCCGGGTTTAATAATTGGTGTTGGAATGATAAATCCTTTACAAGTTTTTAGAACCGGAGCGCTTGCTTTATTCGATCCGGAACTTACGGTAATGGGACCGGCATCTTATTATATTTTAGATACCGTATCCCGGACAATCTTTGTTATTTTTTCAGTGGTTTATCCTGTAACGCTTGGTGTGTTATTAGCTTATTTCGGCAATAGATATTTTAACAGGAATGATGTTATATGAATTATAAATTTTCACACATATTTTATAATAAAAAAATAATTATACTTTTTATTTTTATTCTTGCAACTTTTACCTTTAACTCGTGTGATAAATTAAAAGGTACGGAAACACTTGCACATTTTTCAACACCACCGGATACAACAAATATTTTTAAACTTGCAAACTTTCTTTCGGATGAAAAAAGAGAGGAAATTATTAATGAACCGAGTTTATTAAAGAATGGACAAGCACGATATAAAGGAATAATAGCGGTTCCGCAAGATAGTGATGATTTCAGAAATGCTTTGCTTGATAACGTTTATTGGCATAATGTTTCGGTAGTTAACGGAGATTTTAGAGGAGCTGTTTTCCGTTCCGCAAAATGTAATGATAGTGATTTCTCAAATTCGGATTTCCGTGTGGCAGATATTCGTTGGACAAAATTTAACAATTCCAATTTGGCTAACTCTAATTTTAGTCAAGCAAAAATGTTTCATGTTCATGTTAATAATGCCGATTTAACAAATTGTGATTTTAGAGGAACAAATATGTTCGGTATGGAAGGACACGATGCAAAATTGGTACATTGTAATTTTACCGGTGCTTTAATGAAAGATGCCGAATATTTGCGTTCCGATTTTACCGGAAGCATTGCAATTAAAGCAAAACTTTTTAGAGCTGTTCTTAAAAATTCAATTTTAGATAGTTGCGATTTTAGTTATGTAGATTTTACCGGCGGAGGTTTGGAAGGTGCTAAATTTAGATATTCAAGATTCTATCATGCAAATTTACAAGGTGCACATTTAAAAAATACGGATTTTACAGGTGCCGATTTAAAAGATGCACGATTTTTTGAAGCAGGTTTTGAAAATACAATATTCAAAGATGCAATAAATATTCCCGATTATGTTAAAACTTTTATTGTTGACGGCATTGCAAATAGTAAAAATATAAAACATTAAATAAAATTAACTCCAAAAAATATCTGGAGGCAATATGTTTGGAAAACTGAAATATTTATTAAACGATAAAAAATTAATTTCATCCAAAGAAAAATGGAATGCAAATCAGAAAAAAGTAGAGAATGTTCGTGATTATGTTGATTCGTTAATAAGTCACTTAAACGAAGTTGCTAAAATAATTAATAATAGAAATGAAGTTGAACATAAAGGTAAAATATTTAGAATTGGAATTACACACATTGTTGATAATAAAATAGTTCCTCTGCCTTTGGTAAAAAGTAAAGAGCTTGAAAAAGTTTTTATAGACGAGTTTTTAATTATGCCGGTCGAGGCAACATCGTTAGGTAAACTACTGGAAACCGGTAAAGGCGATACTATAAAAGATATGGAAGAACACCTTGCGGAAAGAAAACATTCCATATCTTCACAAATTGCCTTGAAGTGGGGAGTTAAATCCAATATGAGAATGCCTTACCGGACAATAAAAAATTCTGGAATAATTTTCTTTAGTGCAAATGTAACCTACTTTTTTAATGACGAGCTTTTTGAATATATAGAATCATTACTTCCGGAAATAGAAGCATATCTTAACATTGCCAATGATTTTGATACTTTAATGAAAATGCAGGAAGAACTGGTGCAGAAAGAAGGTGATACTTTGCACAGTAACAAACTTTTGCAAGGTTTACAATTGGTTTTGGAAAAGGAAAACAATCCTTTTGCAGATAAAATTAAATATGTTCAAAAAGTTTTTATGTCCGGCAATAAAGTTTCGGGCAATTTAATTGATCTTTGGAAAGTTGGTGAAAATAAAATAGCTATTTTGTTATTGGAATCAGATGTAAATTTAGTTGATTCGGCTAAAATGTCTCTCTATTTAAGAGGAATGTTCCTTAAAGAAACCAGAGAACAAAAAAGTGTTTCCGATGTTGTGAAAGCTTTGGAAAAATATTATTGGGAATATTTGGATAGTGATCCGGTTTTAACTTCTACCGAAGAAATGGTTTCCGTCTTTTTTGCCGAATTGGATTTAGCAAATAATGAATTAACTTATTCAAATGTCGGTTTTATCCATCCTATTGTTTGTCACAAAGAAAATGGCACAGTCGATGTTTTGGAAAATACCGGATTATATTTTGGTAGTATGGACCAAAATTTTGAAGAAAGAAAAATTACATTAAAAAAAGGTGAACGTTTATTTTTGGCTACAAGTACATTGTTAGAAATTATAAAAACCGAAGAAAGCTTGTTCGGTGTAAAATCTTTACATAATGTTATTAAGGCTTCGCATAGTAAAGAATTAAAAGAAGTTTGTCACATAATTTACGATAAAGCAAACGAACTTGATAAAGTAGCTTCAAAAAAATATGATGCAATTTTTGCAGCGATAGAAATATTATAAAAGGGAACCCGCTTTTGGGGGTTTGTTGTTAGTATATATTAAATTATGTAAAGAGCAAGTTTTAGTTTCTAACGGCAAGCCAAAAAAACTCTGCGTGCTTTTTGGTGTTTAGTTTATAATCCGACTTCCCTTCGGCATTAAAAATCATTTCTATTTCCATTAAAAAAAGCGGACTTAGAAACTCTTTAGATAAAACATCAACATTATTCTTTCTAATAAATTTGTGATTCATCATTTCCTTGAAAATAAAAGAGCATAATTTTTCAAAATCTCTAAAATAATCATAAAGTGAGTATTGAATTTGTGCTGCGTCATTAATATTTTTAGACATTAAAAGTTTAATGAACATTCGTTCTTCTTCAATATTCCAAAATTCAAGTAAATTATTAGCCAGAAGCTGAAAAAATTTTTCAGGTTTTGAAATGTTATTGATTAACTTATCGGTTAAAACCAAAGAACCGAAATTTCTTTTACTAAAAGAAGATATAATTTCATTTAGAATTTCATCTTTAGACTGGAAATGATTATATATCGCACTTTCCCTAATTCCTATTTCTTTTGCAATTTCTCTTATAGAAGCACCGTTATAACTTTTTTGAGCAAAGAGTTTTAAGGAAACGTTTAATATCTTTTCTTTTGTGTTGGAAGTCTTCATATATACCCATTTATAAATGTTGATGAACGTTCGTTTTTGCAAAGCTACAATTTTTTTAATAAAAAATAAATAGAGTACATGGAATTAACGGTCAAGTGTATGAGCAGTGGTGGGATTATTCGCACTTTTGTTCATTTTTGCACTACCGTTTATTTTATGTATTTCGTTCATATTTATTACTTTGTCCGGCATTGCTTATACACAATGTTATGCACTAGCTTTTTTTGAATCATCATATTATATTACTTGCAAATTGCTGTTCAATTATTTCCGGAAATTGTTGCCATATTTTGCCGTCAATTTCTTTCCCGTTTAGTTTTTTATTTCTTTTTACTTTATCTGCACCCCAAGTTCCCCATTGTTTGAAGAAAAACGCAACGTTTTCTTTCTCACATTGCCGCTTTATGTTTACAACCCACTCTTTCTCCATTGGTCTTGCTCTGTTTCCACTTTCTCCGCCGACAATTACCCAATCAATGTTTTTTAAATTTATTTTTCCCAAATCTTCAAGCAAAGGCTCAATAGAAAGAAATAAAACAGTTGCTTTTAGTTGTCTTAGTTTATCAATTCTTGGCAACCCTTCTTTGCGATTTTCAACAGTTACTCCCAACCATATATTTTTTGGAATATCTCTTTTATACAAATATTGAAACATCCTATCTTCTCTTTTAGTTAAAATTTGATAAGTATGCTGTGGTGTTTCTTCAATAACTTTAAATATTTTATTCAAATAATCTTCGGGCATATCTTTATGGAAAATATCGCTCATTGAATTAACAAAATATACGGTTGGTTTTTTTCTTTTAAAAGGTTCCCTTAATCTACTCGGAACAATATTAAATTTAAAGCCGTTTTCATAACCCTCTACACCCATTGCTTGCAAACGAATTGCCATTGCTTCTGCATAGCAATTTTTACAGCCCGAACTAATTTTAGTACAACCAGCCGAAGGGTTCCAAGTTTGCTCTGTCCATTCTATTTTATGTTTGCTTGCCATAACTATATCCTTTTTATTTGATATGTTTTTTTTATATGATGAATATTTGTTGATTGCTTATTAAATTTACCGATTATTTCTATCGCCTTTTCTTTGATTAAATTTTGAACAACTTCTGTAAACAATTTAGGTTCACAACCATTTATTAAAGCATATTTTAAACCTGTTTTATTATCTGTTATTTCTTCCGATAAAATTAATTCTTTTATTTTTCTTTTTACTTTTTCTTTTTTTACTGTATTTTCAGTATTGTAAAATAATGTTCCTTCTTCATAATCGTTCTTTTCGATTTTAAAACTAGCTTCTCCTGATAGTTTATCGTGGTGCCAACAGACTTTTAAAAACTTTTCCATACCTAGTGTGTGGTTAGTGCCAAAAATCAAGCCATAATAATTTGCACCTTTTTTGATTGAAAAATGATGTAAATAATATTCTTTGTTGTTAGGAATAAGACTTCTGAAATAGTCGGCTACTGTTCTATGTATTTCTTTGGGTTTTTTATCATTAAAATCAATTTTTGAAGTGTCAATATATTTTTTAGTATGTGGATGCTTTTTAAAACGATTAATAAATGATGATGAAATAAAGAAAATAAAATCTGTCTTTGGAAATGATATTAATTGTTTAAAGATATCTTTGTTTATTTGGCTAAAACCGTATTGATCCAACAAAACAAATTTAGCATTATTTTTATCTTCAAAAACTCTTTTTAAATTAGGTTTGCTAAATAATTCTTGAAAATCATAATTTAAAATATGGTATTTATATACACAATTTGAACAACCGTTTTCTTTTTTGCATTTTTCAATAAATTTATCAGTATTTTCTTGTAATTCGTTCCTTTTGCGAATTTGCTCTTCATTAAAAAAGAATTTTATCGGTTTTTTAGCTTTTGCACAATATTTCCGATTTTCGCCTTTGGCTTTGTCTAATAAAATAAGTGGACTTCCAAGATTATTTTCAATATCTGTTCCGCTTCCGGCAAAGAAATCAAAAATAAAAACTTGTTTTGCGTATCTATCGTAAATAAACACAGGCAACCACTCTTCAAAACTTTCTCCGAAAATTTTCAGTTTTAGTTTAGTAGCTTCGTCAAATGGTCTTTTATTAATATTTTTTGCCATAGTTATTCGTTCTCTGTTTCTTGAATTTGCTTGTGCCTAACGGGTGATTTTATTAATTAAAACATTTCGTTTAAAGATAGGCAAGGTTTCTTCAAAAGCTATTACATCATTTTTGTCCCATGCTTTTTGTGAAAGTTCCGTGTATGAATTTTCACCTACTATTGCAAATTTTCTTTCTTTAATAGAGTTATCATCATTAAAAATAAAGAAACAGACTAAAACTTTGCAACCTAATTTATCGCCCCAGTTTTTATAGGAATTAATTGCACGTTTATTTACCCAATAACTTTTCTTCTTTTTTCCTTTCCAATCAACAAGAAACTTAATATTGTTAATTTGCGCTATTATATCGGGTTTATCGTTTCCTTTTTCCCAAACTTTTTCATAACGCCTGTCTTTGCCGAATTCTTTGTATTCAACTCCCCATTGAGAAAATAAATTTTTACCGTGGAATTCGGCAAGGTCGTGTAATTGATAATTCTTTCTAAAATCTTCTTTTGTTTTTGCCGGTTGAAAATTTAATGATTTCATTTAAAATTCTGATGTAATTTCCGATTTTAATTTTAAATAATGTTGATTTATTTTATCAAATTCTTCCAACAAGGGAATTATTTTTTCTCTTTCTTTTTCTGTAAATTCGTAAAAAGGAATGAAACTTCTATTAATATCTTTATAGATTAAATTCAGTTTGCCGTTAAGTTTTTCGGTAAGCTCCGTTTCAAATTTCCCTTTTCCGGCATCCAAACCGTGTTTAAATTGTTTAATAATTTTGCCTTTCTTAAAAAGCAAAACGCCACCGGCAATTAATAATCCCGCTCCGGTTAAAATTCCGCCGGTAATATCCAAAAATGCTACTTGCGTTGTTGATAAAATAATTGTTCCGATTATTGCCAATAAACCTCCGCCCATTGCTGTTGGAGCTAAACTTGCGGGATTTGAATTCATAAATTCGGTAAAAGAATCATTTGAAAGAAGATCGGTTACTTTAAGTTTTACATCGTGAATAACTTTGCCTCTTTCTTCACCGATTTTTAGGTACAATTCTTCTTTATCTATTCTTTGTCTTTCATTGTGTCCCAGTTCATCAATAAGATTTTGTAAAAGTTGACGAATTCCATCAAGAAAATGTTTGGCACCGTCATCGGCTATTTCTTCAAATGTTCCTTTCAATCTTTTTTCAAAATTGTTTTGTAAATCATTTATCCAATTTTTTATTGAGCTATCTTTATTAAAGAAAGCTCCAAAAGTTCTTTTAAATAAAGAAAATACCGATAAGCCTTCTTCAAATTCTTCTTTAACATCATTTGCAATTCTATCGTAATTTGCAACAAGTCTATCTACTAAAGATTTAATTTCGAATGTAGAATGTTTTTCTCCGCTTATTAAGCGGGTTTTAATTTTTTCAACAAATTCCGCATCTTTATCTAATTGTTCTTTATGTTTATCCAAGCTGATTTTACTTTTCTTTATAACTTGTTCTGCAGTATCCATGTTGGAAAGTAACTTCAATTTAAGATGATTTCCGCCTGTAATTGTATTGTGTATAAATTCTCTTACTTCTTCAAAACCGCTGTTTTCCTTACCTTCCAACTCTAAAATAGCTGATGTTGCAAACACAATTGGCGAAGTTATGTTGCGCTGAATAGCATATTCTTTTACTTTTGAAATATTTGTTTCTAATTCTTCGGGTCTTGCTAAATCTGCTTGCTGTAAAATAAACACAACATTTTTCTTCCATTCGTCACTAACATAATCCAAAAGTTCCCATGCAGATTGTGTATGCGGATTTTTAGCCGGAAAAACAAAAAGAACCAAATCGCTGTTAGGTACAAATTTTTGTGTAATTTCCTGATGATGTTTAATCACGGTATTTGTTCCGGGTGTATCTACAATTGCAATTGTTTTAAGAATACCAATCGGCATTCCAATCTTTTTATAATGTTCGCTAAGAGTAGTTTCTTTTTCTTCGGATGCGTATTCGATTTTTTGAACAACATCCGTACAAGGAGCAGCATCCACTTTGCAAACATTGGCTTTTAGCAAAGCATTTATAAAGCTGCTTTTGCCTGCTTTAACTTCGCCGACAACTACAAATAAAAAAGGTTCGTTTATGTTTGTTCTTAAATTGCTCACAATTTTTTGAAATTCATCGCTTTTGGAATTAATTGTAAATTGATGAAGTTCTTTTAGGAAATTATCCAACTTAAATTTATACACGGAAAATTTTTCATTTATTAGTTGTGTTTGCATTTGTTTACCATTTAAAGATTAAAACTAAAAATAAATATAAGAAATTTTTATACTAGAAAATCAATACTGTTTATAATACAGCTATATTCTGTGGTTATGGTAAAATAATGTAGGTTTTACCTTAATATCCGAATATTATTTAAAAGAATAAAGATGAAATTTTTAGTACCAATGTATATTTTACACTATTATTTTTATATAATTAA
>Ga0256841_1002424_pt1 | contig 14882 bp, 14 predicted proteins | sample 356308metaG_FD_185971 | JGI IMG/M metagenome (GOLD analysis project Ga0256841, IMG submission 185971) | Hydrothermal vent microbial communities from Mid Atlantic Ridge, Atlantic Ocean - 356-308 | ecosystem: Environmental > Aquatic > Marine > Hydrothermal vents | place: Atlantic Ocean: Mid...
TAGAAGAAGGGAAGGAGCGGGGGAACCGTGGGTGAAGGATCGGCCCTCGACCAGCAGATCCTCCTCCGCACCGGGGATCACCCGGGTGGCGAAGCGGCGGCTCTCGCGATCGAGAGGGCGCTGCGGCCAGGCGATGTCCTCGGGCACGGGCACGCCATCGGCGGTGACCGCGGTCCCCGGATCGACGATGCGGAGATCCGCTACCTCCCTCGCCGGCCTTTCGCGAGCATCCCCCCGGACATAGGCGAAATCGACGGATCGCGGGATCGGCCCGTTCTTGCGTTCGGCGACATGCACAGAATCCAGCGCCGAACGCACCCAGGGCGCGAAGATCCGCGGGTCTCCGGGATGGGGCAGGATCCGGTCGATTCCCCGCCCACTCATCCCATCGCCGGTCGGGCAGAGGGTCGGGTTCGGCTCCGCCTCCGGCCGCTCCTCGGGTTCCGCTCGCGATCCGCGCATGGCTTCCCCCGGGATATCGGCGCCGGCCATCGGCACGCTGGCGGCAATGGCCGGGAAGGTGCGACGACACGGCTTCATGTCGGGTGGTTTCCTTTGGAAGGAAGGGAGCTGCCGATCCGGCGCCGACGTCAGTTCGCGAACAGCCTGCGGGCGAGGGGAGGCGGGGCGGCAATGAGGTTGTGGCCGATCTCGATCGCCCGACCGAATTCCGTCAGCTCCGCCGGGTCGATGATGCGCCGGGGGCGACCCTCCCGCCACTGGAAGATCTCCCAGTTCCGATCCAGAAGACGGCGGGTGGCGGCGAAATCCGCCTCCTCGCCGTGATCCTCGTAGATGAACAGCAGGTCGTCCCGGTCCAGCAATGCGGTATGTTCGAGGATCTCGGTCTCGATCCCCTCGACATCGAGCTTGATCACCAGATGGCGGGCATCCGCGAACCGTTCGGCGACCAGCGCATCGAGGGTGCGTGCCGGCACCTCGATGGTTCCGGGCGCATCTTTCGCCCAGGGCTTGCTGCCCAGAATGTGGCGTCCCTGGTGTTTGTCGCCCTGCACGAAACGCACCGAAGGGACGGGCTCCGGAACCAGCGCCAGCCGGAGGCAGGCGAAACGGTTCCCATTGAGACGAGCCGTGCGCTCCAGAAGCGCGAAGGTGTCGGGAGAGGCTTCGATGGCGAGGGCCGGATGGCCGCCCAGCCCGGGGCCGCTGACGAGAGCGCTCCAGTAACCGAAATTGGCGCCGCAATCGAGAAAGGCGTAGTCGAGATCGCGGATCCGGGCCAGAAAGGCGAACACGTCCGGCTCGTAGGCGAGATCGGCCATCAGATAGCAGGCCCAGTAGCGATCATAGGCGGGAAACGCGAAGCGCGTGCCGTCGGCGAACACCGCCACGGCCACCGCCTCGCCGCCTCCCGGCAGGGCCTGCAACAGGCGCAACAGCGGCTTCTGGCGCAGCACCCGCCGCACCCGGCGCGAATGATGGAGCTTCAGCCACAGGCGCATGCCGGCCAGATGCGGGGCGTGCCGGGAGCACAGAGGCTCGATGTGCCAGCGGAGCGGTTCGGGAAGCGGGGTTCCGGTCTCGGCGCCGGCGGCGGGTTCGGTGGGGACGGTCCGGGAAGAGATCACGGCGGGTTCGGCCCTCGAGGGGATTTCGCATGCAGGGGCGATGGAAGGTGCTCGCAGCGGTGCATGCTTTCAAGTCCCCGCCGCGGCTGCAGCGGCCGTTGTCGGGGCGGCCGGAGCTGCGGTCCCGGGCCAGATTGCCAAGCCCGGGAGGCCTCGCTATGTGAGGCTTCGACCGGCTGCTGGGAGGATCGGCCCGTGATTTCCTTCGAGAAGATGCGGTTTCGCTACGAACCCTATCCCATCGGCGTCGCCCGGCCGGTCATGGAGGAAGGGCGTTATGCGGAATATGTCAAATCCTTCCCCCCTCTCGAGCTCTTCAGACATCTCCCGGAATTCGGCAACAAATATTCCCTGTCGGAGAAATACAATCCCGAGAACTACGAAAAGTTCATTTCCTCCAATCCCCTGTGGCGCGATTTTCACGCATGGGTCAAGAGCGAAGCCTTCATCGACGCGGTCGATGCCATGCTGCGCCGGCATCACCTCGATGTCGGGCTGGACCGCCATCGCCAGAGTTCGACGGTGCGGGCACGCAAGGCGCTGCGCCATCTGATGCGCGGCCGGCTGCCCTGTCTGCCGCCACGGCTGCGCACCCGCTTCGAGTTCTCGGCCCTGGCCGCCGACGGCGGAGCCGTGCTGCCGCACACCGATACGCCACGCAAGATCATCACCCTGATCGTTTCCATGGTCCTGCCCGGTGAGTGGGATCCGAGCCATGGCGGCGGCACCGAGGTCAACCGTCCCAAGGATGTGCGCTGGGCCTACAACTGGCTCAACCGACAGGTCCCCTTCGAGGAGGTCGAGGAACTCGAGACCTTCGAATTCCAGCCCAATCAGTGCGTGGTCTTCGTCAAGACCTTCAATTCCCTGCATTGCGTGCGGCCGATGACCGGCAAGGGCAGCGAGGCGATGCGGCGCACCCTGACCATGAACATCGAGCTGGACGAGTAGCCTGCGGATGTTCCCCGATTTTCTCGGAATCGGCGCGCAGAAGGCGGGCACCACCTGGCTGCACCACAATCTCGCCCGCCATCCCCAGATCTGGATGCCGCCGACCAAGGAGCTCCATTACTTCGACCACGATCCCCCCTCGCTGCGCCGCCGCCTGTTCGCCAAGCCGGCCCATCTCGCCACCGCCCGCCGGCATCTGCGCGAACAGATCGTCAGAACGCTGCGCGGCGCGCCGGACCGGGATCTGGGTTGGGCCTTGCGCTACTGCCTGGGGCGCCGCTGCGATGCCTGGTACGCCGGGCTGTTCCCCGAGGAGGGCGGGAAGAAGCGCGGCGAGATCTGCCCGGGGTACGCCCGGTTGAGCGCCGAGCAGGTGGGACGTGTCCATGCCCTGATGCCGCGGGCGCGGATCGTCTATCTGCTGCGCAATCCCCTGGAACGGAGCTGGTCGGCGGTGGCCATGCGCTTTCGCAAGCCCCGTTTCGGCGGCGATGTGGCCGCAGCCTCCGAGGAACGGCTCCGGGCCTTCATGCTCGGCCCCAAGGTGGCCCGCCACGGCGATTATCTGGCCAACCTCGCCGCCTGGCGCAGCCATTATCCCGAGGAGCAGATCTTCATCGGCTTCTTCGACCGGTTGCGGGAGGATCCGCGCGCCTTCCTGCGCGAGATCCTGGAGTTTCTCGAAGTCGACAGCAGCGAGGAGGTCATTCCCCGGGATATCGAGGAGCGGCGCAATCCCGGCCGCGACGAACGCCCCCCGGAACATCTGCTGCGGCTGCTGGCGCGCCATCATCACGAGCAGATCCGCGCCCTGCACGCGCATTTCGCCAATCCCTGGACGGAACGCTGGCTGGCCGAGGCCGAGCGCTATCTCTGAGCGCGCGTGGGCGGGCGTTCCTCCCGCCCATAGGGCAGTGCCGGGGTCAGCCTGTCGGCGAGCATACGGTCGATGGCGGCGATCGTCTCCTCGTCGAAATAATCCCGCCAGCCGCCCACCCGGCCGCGCCGCACCTTGAAGGAATCGGGATCTTGGGCATTGCCCGGACGGAGCCGGTCGGTCTCGAAGAAATGGCTGCGCTCGCGTTCCTGCATCCGGGAAAAGGAGGCGAAATCGACCGCCGCGGCGATGTCCTCCTCGTCGGCGGCGATGCCCAGAAAGGCGATGATGCGGGCGAGCTCGGGGAGCGGATCGGCACGCAGCCCCTCGAAGGTGACGAGCAGACTGTCGGGAAAGGCCCGCAGCCGCCGCATCCAGGCATTCTCGAAGGCGATCACCTGCGGCAGGCCGATCGCCTCGTCGAAGAGGAAACGCGCGAGCGGGATGTCGGTGATGTTGTCCGGAACGCCGAACACCGCCCGCTCCAGCGGCGTCGACCGTCTGGTGAAGTGGAAATAGAGGGAGACCGCCACATCGCGCGGATCGCGCAGCAGCAGGAGGATCTTCTTGCCGGCATAGAGGGCTTCCACCTCCTCGTCGGTGCTCGGTCGCCCCTGCATGTTGTCGGCGGTGTAGAAGATCCTGGGAATGCGGGAATCGAGGCGGTGGAAATTGTCGAAATTGACGAGCCGGGTCTCGGGTACGCCGAAACGGCGATGGAGGACGTGGGAGATCATGGTGATCAACCAGGTCCGCCCGCTCTTCGGGTAGGAGACCAGCACCAGATCGGCCTCCGCCAGACGGGCGAGCTTCTTGCGGCTGCGGCGGCGCAACCGCCAGCCGGTCCGCAACGCGCCGATCCTCCCGGCGAGGCCGCGGGAACCTCCCTCTGCGGACCGCCCGCCGGCGGATTGCGGAATGTCGCCTGCCATGCGCATCGGTTCCTGCAGAATGTGCTCCGGCAGCCGGTATCGTCCCCGACCGCCGGGCCGGATTCCCCGCCCGTCTACACCAGCGGCCGGGGATGCGATAGGGGAGGCGGGAGGACGCCGGAGCGGAGCGGGGAAGCATGGTGAAGCGGGGTGGGAGAGAGGACCCGGAGCAGCTCGAAAACCGCCTTCACGGGCAGGCCGCGCGCATCGGCATCATCGGCATGGGCTATGTCGGCCTGCCGCTGGCCCTGGCCGCCGGCGGTGCCGGGTTCACCGTGCTCGGCTTCGATATCGATCCGGCCAAGGTCGGGCTGCTGAATGCCGGCAGGAGCCCGCTCGAGCATCTGGGACACGCCGCCATCGCCGCCCTGCGCCGGAGCGGGCGCTTTGCGGCCAGTGGCGATTTCACCCGCCTCGGGGAGATGGAGGTCGTCGTCATCTGCGTACCCACCCCGCTCGGGCGCCATCAGGAGCCGGATCTGTCCTTCGTCGAGAACACCGCGCGGACCATCGCCGGGCATCTGCGCCGAGGCCAGCTCGTCATTCTCGAATCGACCACATATCCCGGCACCACCCGGGAGATCGTCAAGCCGATCCTGGAAACCTCGGGGCTGCGGTCGGGCACCGATTTCTTCCTCGCCTACAGTCCCGAGCGGGAGGATCCGGGCAATCGCGATTTCACCACTTCCCGCATCCCGAGGCTGGTGGGCGGTGACGGCGAAGTGGCCCGCGATCTCGCCTGCGCCTTCTACGGCCGCTTCGTCGAGCATGTCGTTCCGGTGTCCTCGCCGGAAGTGGCGGAAGCGGCCAAACTCACCGAGAACATCTTCCGGGCGGTGAACATCGCTCTGGTCAACGAGCTCAAACTGGTCTTCCAGCGGATGGGCATCGACATCTTCGAGGTGATCGAGGCGGCCGCCACCAAGCCCTTCGGCTACATGCCCTTCTGGCCCGGCCCCGGGCTCGGCGGCCATTGCATCCCCATCGATCCCTTCTATCTCGGCTGGCGGGCGCGGGAGTTCGGTATCGCGACGAAGTTCATCGAGCTCGCCGGCGAGATCAACCGGATGATGCCCGCATATGTGGTGGGGCGTCTGGCCGAGGAACTCGACCGCCGGTTCGCGAGAGGGCTCAACGGTGCCCGCATCCTGCTCCTGGGCGTGGCCTACAAGAAGAACGTCGACGATACACGCGAAAGCCCGGCCTTCGCCATCTGGAATCTGCTGCGCGAGCGCGGGGCGGAAGTCGCCTATCACGACCCGCATGTGCCGGAGATCCCCGAGACCCGCGAGCATGCGGCTCTCGCCGGCGTCCCCTCGGTTCCCCTGACGCCGGAAACCCTGGCGGGCTTCGATGCGGTGCTGATCGTCACCGATCACGACGCCGTCGACTACCACATGCTCGGCGAGCATGCGCCTCTGGTGGTCGACACGCGCGGCCGCGGGCGCCGTCTCGGAGGCGGTTTCGCCGCCGCCTGAGGGGGCGGCGGTGCCTTGTCGCCGCGGCGCCGGCCGTGATAGGCGACAGGGGACCTGCGAGGGGGAGGAACATGCAGGATTCCGTTTTCGTCGAGCGCGAAGGTGCGATTGCACATGTGGTGCTGAACCGCCCCGACCGGCTGAATGCTCTCGATCTCGCCGCCTGGCAGCGGCTCGGCGCGCTGATGGACGCTCTCGACGGCGAGCAGGATCTGCGCTGCGTCATCATGCGCGGGGTGGATCTGCGGGCCTTCGCCGCCGGTGCCGACATCTCCGCCTTCGCCCGCGAGCGGGCCGATGTGGAACAGGCACGGATCTACGGACGCACGGTACATGCCGCGATGACGGCGGTGATGCGTTGCCGGCATCCGGTGGTGGCGGCCATCGAGGGGGTCTGCGTGGGCGGTGGGCTGGAGCTCGCCTGCGCCTGCGATCTGCGCATCGCCGGGGCCTCGGCCCGCTTCGGCGTGCCCATCAAGAAGCTCGGCCTGACCATGGCCTATGGCGAGCTCAAGGCGCTGATGGATCTGGTCGGTCCCGCCCATGCCGCCGAGATCCTGCTGGAGGGGCGGATCTTCGGTGCCGAACGGGCCCGGGAGATGGGCCTGCTCAACCGCATCGTCGGGGATGGCGAGGCGCTCGCCGAGGCGCGGGCGACGGCGGGTCGGATCGCCGAGGGGGCGCCGCTGGTCGCCCGCTGGCACAAGAAATTCATCCGCCGCCTGCTCGATCCCCGTCCGCTGACCGAAGAGGAGCTCGAGGAGGGCTTCGCCAGCCTCGGTACTTCCGATTACCGACGCGGGGTGGAAGCCTTCCTCGCCAAGCGCGCGCCCGCGTTCCGTGGGGATTGAGATGCCGGAGAAAAGGACCGAGGGTGCATTGGCCGGGATCCGGGTGATCGAGCTCGCCCATATCATGGCCGGGCCGGTCTGCGGGCTGATGCTGGCCGATCTCGGCGCCGAGGTGATCAAGGTCGAGCGCGCTCCCGCCGGGGACGACACCCGCCGCTCGGTGCCGCCGGAGATCGGCGGCGAGAGTGCCGCCTACATGATGATGAACCGGGGCAAGCGGGGCATCGTCCTCGATCTCAAGCAGGAGAAGGGGCGCGAGGTCCTGCTGCGGATGCTGGATACCGCCGATGTGGTGATCGAGAATTTCCGCAAGGGGACCATGGAACGGCTCGGGCTCGGCTACGAGGAAGTGCTCAAACCCCGCAATCCGCGGCTCGTCTATTGTGCCGTTTCGGGCTACGGCCGCACCGGCCCCCATGCCGATCGCGCCGGCTTCGATCTGGTGGCCCAGGGGCTTTCCGGGCTGATGAGCATCACCGGCGAGGGCCCCGGCCGGCCGCCGGTCAAGGTGGGCGCACCGGTGACCGATATCACCGCCGGTATCCTCGCCGCCCTCGGGGTCTGTTCCGCCCTCGTCCAGCGCCAGCGCACGGGCGAGGGGCAGATGGTCGACACCTCGCTGCTCGAAGCCGGCATCACCCATACCTACTGGCATTCGGCGATCGCCTTCGCGACCGGCATCTCTCCCGGGCCGATGGGTTCCGCCCATCCCCTGAACGCCCCCTATCAGGCGTTCCCCACCCGGGACGGCTGGATCAACATCGGCGCCGCCAACCAGGCCAACTGGCTGCGGCTGCTGGAAGCGCTGGGCGCCGAGGATCTGGCCCGGGACCCCCGCTTTGCCGAGAACCGCGGGCGGATGGAACATCGCGAGGAGCTGGAGGCCGCCCTCGCTCCCTATTTCGCCGCCCGCACCACCGCCGAATGGCTGGCCGTCTTCGATGCGGTGGGCCTGCCGGCGGGCCCGGTGCTGTCGATCACCGAGATGCACGATCATCCCCAGGTGGTGGCCCGGCGGATGGTCACCGAGGTGCCGCACAGCAGGCTCGGACCGGTCCGTACCCTGGGCTGCCCCGTCAAGCTCTCGGCAGCGCCGACCGGGCCGGTGCGCGGCGCTCCTCTTCTCGGGGAGCATACCCGGGAGCTGCTCGCCGAATATGGCTACAGGGAAGCGGAAATCGCCGCGCTGCTGGCGGAGCGGGTGGCAATCGCCGCCGGAGAGGCGGAGGATGATGGCCGGGGGAAGGATCGTCCGAGGTTCGCACAATAATACCATAGGATTTCGGGAACGCGAGAAGATGCCGGGTTGCGTGCTTGACCTGCGAAGGGATCTCCACATGATTCGCGGGGGCAAGAACGCCGGCACGCATTCCCGCTTCGCCGACCGCTCGTCACAGGAGAACAAGACCATGCGCGATCTTCGCCTCGCCGTCCTGGTGCCCGCCGTTCTGCTGGCACTCCATGCAGCGCCGGCCATGGCCTATATCGGTCCCGGGGCGGGGATCACCATGCTGAGCGCGCTGTGGGGGGTGATCGTGGCGGTCGCCCTGGCGATCGGCGCGGTGCTGTTCTGGCCGATCCGGGTCCTGCTGCGCCGCCGCCGCAGGAACGGTGCGGTGGCTGCCACCGGCGTGCAGGACGAGGGCCATTGAATGGCGTTCTGAACTTTCCCTTTCCCGTCTTCGACACGCTCGACGGCATTTTCGGATTTCTGCCGGCGGCCCTGCGGGTCGCCCTGTTCGGGGGCTTGAGCGGGGCGCTGACCATGGCCGTCTACCGCTGGAGCTCGAATCAGGAGAGGATCCGCTCCTACAAGGAGGAGATGGGGAGGATCCGCCGGGCCCTCAAAGCGGCGGCCGACGATCTCGGCGAGACCATGCGTCTGTCACGGGCCAATCTCGGCGTCTCCTTCCGCCTGCTCGGCACGGTCACCGGCCCGGCCCTGCTCGCCTCTCTGCCCATCCTGTTCGTCATCGTCTGGGTGGCGACCCGCTACGGCTGGGAGACGCCGCCGCCGGCATCGCCGGTGGCGATCACCTTCGAGCCGGCGCGCGAAGGGGTGGTGGTGGAACCGCCGGACGCGCTGAAGGTGGCCGGGGAGAAGCTGTTCCTGCGCTGGCCGGCGGCCCCTGGAGAGATCCGCTTTCGTGACGGGAAAGGGGTGATCTATGCGGGACCGCCGCCCGAACCCGGCAACGATGTGGTGCACAAGCCGCTCTGGTGGAATCTCCTGCTCGGCAACGAGATGGGCTATCTGCGCGAGGATGCGGCGATCGAGGCCATTCGCTTCGAGCTCGCTCCGCGCCGGCTGATCCCGGCCGGACCCGGCTGGCTGGCCGGCTGGGAGGGGATCTATTTCGGCAGCCTGCTGCTCACCTCGCTGCTCCTCAAGATCGTCTTCCGGATCGACTGATGGCGGCTTCCTCTCCCGGCGGTGCCATGGAGATGCCGGGCTGGCTCGACCGGCTCGGCGGTTTCATCGAACGGACCGGCAATTTCTGGCGCCGCCTCGGCAACCTCGAAAGCCGGGTATTCGCCGCCGACCTCGAGGAGATCCGGATCGACCGGCCGATCTATGTGGCCGGGCTGGCCCGGGCCGGCACCACCATTCTGCTCGAACTGCTGGCCGCGCGTCCCGGCGTCGCCACCCATCGCTATCGCGATTTCCCGCCGCTGTTCACGCCGATCTTCTGGAACCGGGCCTTCGCCCATATCTACGGCAAGGATGCCCCGCCCACCGAGCGGGCCCACAAGGATCGCATCCTGGTCACTCCGGACAGCCCCGAAGCGCTCGAGGAAGTGCTGTGGATGCATTTCTTTCCGGACATCCACGATCCGGCACGCTCCAGCATCCTCGACCGCGAGACCAGCAATCCCGCCTTCGAGCGCTTCTATATCGATCATCTCCGCAAGATCCTGCTGATCCGGGGCGGTGCGCGCTATCTCTCCAAGGGCAACTACAATCTCACCCGTTTTCCCTATCTCCTGAAGCTGTTCCCCGACGCCCGGTTCGTCGTGCCGGTGCGGGATCCGCGCTGGCACGTGGCATCGCTCGTCAAGCAGCACCGGCTGTTCTGCCGCGAGGAGGAGCGCGATCCGCGCATCCTCGCGCATATGCGGCGGGTCGGCCATTTCGAGTTCGGTCTCGATCTGCGCCCGATCAACACCGGCGATACGGCACGGGTGGAAAGCATCCGTGCACTTTGGCGGGAAGGCGATCTGGTGCGCGGCTTCGCCCGCTACTGGGCCATGCTCTACGGATTCCTGCTCGATCGGCTGGCCGCCGATGCCCTCCTGCGCGCCCACACATTGCTGGTACGCTACGAGGATCTCTGCGACCGGGCGGAGGCGACCCTGGCCCGGGTCTTCGCCCATGTCGAACTGCCGCTCACCGGGGAGGAGCGGGCCGTCGCCGCCGCGCGGCTCAGCCGCCCGGACTACTACCGGCCGGAGTTCGATGCCGCGGAAGAGGCGGTACTCGCCGAAGAAGCCGGCGAGGTCTGGGCGCGCATCGGCGAATACGCCGCCCGGTCGGCGGACGGATGATCCGCGGCGAGCCGGGGTTCAGTCCTCGAGACGGAAGCCGATCTTGAGCACCACCTGGTAGCTCTCGACCCGGCCGTCCCGCACCGTGCCGCGGGTCTCCACCACCTCGAACCAGTCGACATGGCGGAGGGTTCTGCAGGCGCGTTCCACCGCCTTTTCGATGGCATCGGAGATGGAGCTCTCCGAAGTGCCGACGATCTCGGTCCTCTTGTAGACATGGTCCGGCTGCATGCGTCTTCTCCCCGAGGATTTGCCGAAGCCCCAGCATGCCCCGCTCGGGAGGGATCGGAAAGGGCGAAACACGCGCGGGAGGAGCGGAAGGCGTGGCCGGCGAAGGCGTTTTCGAGCGCTGTCCGCAACGCCCGGCGATCGCCGAAAACGCCGCCTCGCACCCGCACCGCGAGGGCGACGAGACGGGCGAGATCGAAACTGTGGGCGCGCAACCCTCCGGCCGCGAGCATCAGCGGCGGGGCCGCGAGCAGGGCGAGGCGGCGCAGCGGTGGGCGGAACATGGACGATCTCCTCGAAAGCCCGGGGTCAGGGAACGAAAAGATCGACGAAACGATCGACGGGAAGCGCTGCGATCCGGGCCGGGGTCTCCGTCGCCGCCAGGATCCGCTCCCGCCGGCGTGCCGGGAAATGTCCGACCAGATAACCCCGGAATTTCTCTTCGAGGAGGGGCAGGGCTTCGCGACGGCGACGGCGATGGCCGATGGGATAGAGGATCTCCACCGCTTCGGTGGCGTCGCCGTCGGCGAAGAACACCCGCACCGCGTTGGGAATCGCCCGCCTCACGGGATCGTGATAGGCGGCGGTGAAGGCCGGGTCCTCGAACACCTCCATGCGGGCCCGGAGCCGATCGATGCGCGGATCGGCGGCGATCTCCTCGCCGTAGTCCGCGGCCGTCAGGCGGCCGAAGAGAAGCGGCACCGCCACCATGTACTGGAGACAGTGATCGCGGTCGGCGGGATTGTGGAGAGGTCCCTTCTTGTCGATGATGCGCACCGCCGCCTCCTGGGTGCGGATGGTGATCCGTTCGATCTCCCCGATCCGGTCGCGCACTTCGGGATGGAGGGCGAGGGCCGCCTCCACCGCCGTCTGGGCATGGAATTCGGCCGGATATTTCACCTTGAAGAGGATGTTCTCGATCACGTAGGCGGCGAGCGGGCGGGACAGGCGTACCTCGCGGCCGCCGAACAGCACCTGCTGGAACCCCCAACGGGGTGCCGAGAGGGCGGTGGGGCAGCCGATCTCGCCCTCGAGGGTGAGCAGGGCGAGCCATACCGCCCGGCTCGCCGCATCCCCCGCCGCCCAGCTCTTGCGCGGCCCGGCATTGGGAAAATGCCGGTAGGTCCGCAGCGGATGGCCGTCCACCCAGACCTGGGAGAGGGCATCGACGATCTCCGCCCGACCGCCGCCCAGAAGCCGGGTGCAGACCGCACAGGAGGCGAGCTTGACCAGGATCACATGATCGAGGCCGACTTCGTTGAAGGCATTGTCGAGGGCCGGCACCCCCTGGATCTCGTAGGCCTTGATCAGAGCCTCGAGGACGGTCTCCATCCGCGGTACCGGATCGCCCGTGGCCCGGGCCCTTCGCGCCGTCCAGTCGGCGACCGCCAGGATGGCGCCGAGATTGTCGGAGGGATGTCCCCATTCGGCGGCCAGCCAGGTGTCGTTGAAATCCAGCCAGCGGATCATGGTGGCGAGATCGAAGGCCGCCTTGAGCGGATCCAGCACGAAGGGCGTGCCCGGTACCCGCGCCCCCTGCGGAACCGAGGTTCCGGGCACCACCGGCCCCAGCAGCTTGGTACATTCGGGATGCCGGAGGGCGGCGAAGGCGCAGCCCAGGGCATCGAGGAGGCAGAGGCGGGCGGTCTCCAGCGCTTCCTCGGAGGGATCGAGCGGGCAGATCACGTAATCGGCGATGGTCGTCAGCAGGGGATCGGGATCGGGGCGGCTCATGCACCGCGCTCCGGAGGAACCGCGAAGCGCTGCGCGAGCGCATCGAAGAAGGGCTTGCGCACCAGCTTCTGGCGTTCGGCGAAGGGTGCCAGGAGCTCGGGATCCTCTTCCAGCATGCCCCGTTCGCGCAAGACACCGAGGGTTCGCATCATGCCGCGGATCGCTCCCTGCAGGGCGGCGTTGGCATAGAGGAGGAGCGCATAGCCCATGGCGACGAAGCGTTCCCGCGGCAGGATCGGGGTGCGGCCGCCGATCACCATGTTGACCATCAGCGGGACATCCGGCAGGCGTCTCGGGATCTCGGCGAGCTCGGCCTCGCTTTCCGGCGCCTCGAGGAACAGCAGATCGGCGCCGGCCGCCCGGTAGCGGCGGGCGCGGGCGATCGCCTCCTCGAAGCCGAACACCGCCCGGGCATCGGTGCGGGCGACGATCAGGAGATCGGGATCGCAGCGGGCGGCGCGGGCGGCACGGATCCGTTCCTCCATCTCCTCGGGCGGAATCACCGCCTTGCCGGTGAAATGGCCGCAGCGCTTGGGCCAGAGCTGATCCTCGATCTGCACCGCATCGGCGCCGGCCCGCTCCAGCCGGCGCACCGTCTCGTAGACGTTGAGGGCGTTGCCGAAGCCGGTGTCGGCATCGACCAGGAGCGGCAGCTCGCAAGCCCCACGCATCGCCCGCACGGCACTCTCGAGCTCGGCGAGGCCGAGAAAGCCGAGATCGGGCAATGCCAGACGGCTGTTGGTGATGCCGGCGCCGCTCGCATAGACGGCCGCAAAGCCGAGTTCCTCGATGATCCGGGCGGCGAGCGCATCCGCCGCACCCGGTACCGGCACCGCACGCCGATCGGCGAGGAGTTCGCGCAACCGCCGCCTGCGCGCACCATCCTCCTGCATCCCCCTTCTCCCGCCCCGTCCGGCGACATCCTGCACCTTGAAGTGGCGCGCCCCCTCGCGCAAGGGATGGGCGAGGCGCAGCATCGGGGGAGGGAGTGGCGATGTTCGCGGACGGCCCGTTTCCGCCGGCGGAGCTCGCGGATCTGCCGGAAGACCTGCGGGAGCGGATCCTGGCGGTGCAGGAGAAGGCCGGTTTCGTGCCCAATGTGTTCCTGCTGCTGGCGCGACGACCGGCCGAATTCCGCGCCTTCTTCGCCTGGCACGATGCGCTGATGGAAAAGGAGGAGGGGCTGTCGCGGGCCGAGCGGGAGATGATCGTGGTGGCGACCTCGGCCCGCAATCGCTGCCTCTACTGTGTGGTCGCCCATGGTGCGATCCTGCGGGTGCGGGCGAAGGATCCGGAGCTTTCCGACATTCTCGCCATCGACTGGAGGAGGGCCGGGCTCGGCCCCCGCCAGCGGGCCATGCTGGCCTATGCCGAAACGCTCGCCATGCGACCTTGGGAAACGGGACCCGAAGATGTCGAAGCGCTCCGGGCGGCCGGCTTCGATCTCGAGGAAATCTGGGATATCGGGGCGATCACCGCCCTGTTCGCCGCGAGCAACCGGCTCGCCCATATGAGCGGGCTCCACCCCAATCCCGAGTTCCATCTGCTGGGCCGTCCGCCGCGCTCCTGAAGAGCGGCTTCAAAGCGCGAATTCGAGCTCCAGCAGGCGGGCCACGCTGCGGGCCGTTTCCGACCAGTCGGAGAGACGTTCGCGGGCGGCGAGCGCGCCGGCCTTGAGCCGGGCCTGCAGAGCCGTGTCGGTGAGCACCCGTCGCAGCACCGCGGCGAGGGCCGCCGGATTGCCCGGCTCCACCAGGATCGCGGCATCCGGCGGCAGCACCTCGGCCACCGCTCCGCCGCGGGTGGCGACCACCGGCAATCCCCGGGCGACGGCTTCCATCAGGGCCATGCCATAGCCTTCGTAGCGCGAAGAGGAGACGAACAGATCGGCCGGCCGCCAGGCCGCCTCCAGGGTCTCGCCCCGGCATTCGCCGACGAACACCACCCGATGGCCGAAACCGAAGGCGATCACCGCTTCCCGCACCGCCCGGGCGGTCACCGGATCGCGGGTGGCGGAGCCGACGATGTCCAGTCGCCATGGGAGATCGGCCAGATGGGCGAGGGCCCGGATCAGGGTCAGATGATCCTTGCGCGGGGTCAGTGACGCTACCGAAAGCAGGCGTGGCGGGTTCCAGGCCGACCCCGGCACCGCTTCGGCCGGATCGATGCCCGGCTCGGCGACGGTGATGCGGTGGACCGGAACCGCGAACTCGCGCACCAGCACCTCGCGGGTGGTGGAGGAGGTGACGATGACCCGGCGGGCATGGAACAGGGCGGCGCGTTCGCTGGCCATCAGGCGACGCACTTCGCCGGGCGGCAGCCCGGCCTCGTAGGCCAGGGGATGATGGACGAGGGCGATCGGATGCAGCCGCCCGGCGTGCCGGGCGACGATTTCCGGCATTGCCCCGAAGGCCAGATTGTCGACGATCATGGTACTGCCGGATGGCAGTTCCGCGAAGAGACGATCGGCCGCGGCCAAATCTTCGGGTTCGGGGAAGGGAAAGCGGGCCGGCAGGGATTCGGCACGCAGGGGAAAACCGAGAGCACGCAGCTCGGCGATCAGCCGACGATCGTAGACATAGCTGCCGGTGAGCTGATCCAGCGAGCCGGGAACGAGGAAGAGGATTTCGTTCATCGGTGCTTCCGCCCCCCGAAACCGAACCTGTCCGTCGGACGAGATCGCTGCGGTATCGTTG
>Ga0256841_1002425_pt1 | contig 14869 bp, 13 predicted proteins | sample 356308metaG_FD_185971 | JGI IMG/M metagenome (GOLD analysis project Ga0256841, IMG submission 185971) | Hydrothermal vent microbial communities from Mid Atlantic Ridge, Atlantic Ocean - 356-308 | ecosystem: Environmental > Aquatic > Marine > Hydrothermal vents | place: Atlantic Ocean: Mid...
GGACGATTAGATTCCGTTTTGACTGCCGATGATTTTCTAGTGTTATCAAACAATGAATCTACGGACTCTTGTAACATCCTTTTCTCGTTACGCAAGATAACTTCGGGGGCTTTGATGTCCATTAATCTTTTCAAACGATTGTTACGGATAATAACCCGTCTGTATAAATCATTCAAATCGGAAGTAGCAAAACGACCACCGTCCAACGGCACCAATGGACGCAATTCAGGTGGAATAACAGGTATGATATTCATCACCATCCATTCGGGTTTGTTTTCTCTTTTTTCATTGGCTTGACGAAAAGCTTCAACAACTTGCAAACGTTTAAGTGCTTCTGTTTTTCTTTGTTTTGAAGTTTCGTGGCTGGCTTTGTCTCGTAATTCAAATGACAATTCATCCAAGTCGATTGAAGACAATAAATCACGAATGGCTTCACCTCCCATTTTGGCTATAAATTTATTAGGATCTGTATCTTCTAAGAAGTCATTCCCTTCGGGTAATCTTTCAAGAATACTTTGATATTCTTCCTCTGTTAAGAATTGCATCTTTTTAACAGGATTGCCTTCTTCGTCTAGTGCCGGTCCCGGATTGATAACCACATATCTTTCATAGTAAACTATCATTTCCAATTTTTTGGTAGGTAATCCCAAAAGATAACCTATTTTATTGGGTAATGAGCGAAAATACCAGATATGAACAACAGGCACAACCAATTCGATATGTCCTACACGTTCACGTCGTACTTTTTTCTCGGTTACTTCTACACCACAACGGTCACAAACGATGCCTTTGTATCTGATTCTTTTATATTTTCCACAAGCACATTCATAATCTTTGATAGGACCGAATATTTTTTCACAAAACAAACCGTCTCTTTCGGGCTTATGCGTTCTATAGTTAATAGTTTCAGGTTTTAAAACTTCACCTCTAGATGCTTTTTTAATTTTATCCGGAGATGATAAACCGATTGAAATTCTATCAAATTTGATTGCTGTATATTTCTTTTTTGCCATAATTTTTTTAAATAATTAAATATTATTTGTTTTGTGCATTTTCTAATACATCATTTCCTTCCTTGTCTTCTAAACGAACATTAAGACCAAGTCCTTTAAGTTCGTGCATCAATACGTTGAATGATTCGGGGATACCTGCATCAGGCATTGTATCTCCTTTAACAATAGCATTATAAGCTCTTGCTCTACCCATTACGTCATCAGATTTAATGGTTAACATTTCTTGAAGTACATGAGAAGCACCATAAGCTTCCAATGCCCAAACTTCCATTTCTCCCAAACGTTGACCTCCAAACTGTGCTTTACCTCCAAGCGGTTGTTGCGTTATCAATGAGTAAGGTCCAATTGAACGTGCGTGCATCTTATCATCAATCATATGTCCTAATTTCAACATATAAATTACACCCACAGTTGCTTTTTGATCAAAACGTTCGCCTGTTCCTCCGTTGTAAAGATAAGTTTCGCCAAATTCAGGTAAGCCTGCTTCTTTTGTCAAAGCTATTACATCATCTTCCGAAGCCCCATCAAAAATAGGTGTTGCGAACGTACGTCCGGTTTCTTTTCCTATCCAACCCAAAACGGTTTCATATATCTGCCCGATATTCATACGCGAGGGTACACCCAACGGATTTAAAACAATATCAACAGGTGTTCCGTTTTCTAAGAAAGGCATATCTTCACGACGTACAATTTTAGCAACAATACCTTTGTTACCGTGACGCCCTGCCATTTTATCACCAACTTTTAATTTACGTTTTTGAACGATAAATACTTTGGCTAATTTTAAAATACCGGCAGGCAATTCATCACCAACACTGATAGCAAATTTCTCTCTTCGTAAGTTTCCTTTTAGTTGATTTAAACGAATTTTATAATTGTTTATTAATTCTGAAACCAACTCATTCAGGTGCTTATTGGTTGTCCAACTTCCTTTGGTTAAATGTTCAAAATCATTGACAGTATTCAATAATTTAAGCGTAAATTTCTTTCCTTTTGGAATGATAACTTTTCCTAAATCATTTTTAACCCCTTGCGAAGTTTTACCATTTACCAAGGCAAATAGTTTTTCTATCAATATGCTTTTTAAGTCTTCGTGTTTACCTTCAAATTCTCTTTCAAGTTCTTCAATAAAGACCTTGTCTTGTGCTGTTTTACGACGATCTTTAATCGAACGAGTAAACAATTTTTTGTCTATTACGGTTCCTCTAAGGGAAGGAGAAGCTTTAAGTGAAGCATTTTTAACATCACCGGCTTTATCTCCAAAGATGGCACGTAATAATTTTTCTTCGGGTGTTGGATCAGATTCACCTTTTGGTGTTACTTTTCCTATCAAGATATCTCCCGGTTTTACTTCGGCACCGATACGAATCATTCCATTTTCATCTAAATCTTTCGTGGCATCTTCACTGACATTCGGTATATCATTTGTCAATTCTTCTTGCCCTAATTTAGTGTCTCTTACTTCAAGTGAATGTTCAACAATATGTAATGATGTAAAGTAGTCGTTTTTAACAACTTCTTCGGATATTACAATTGCATCTTCAAAGTTATATCCTTGCCAAGGCATAAATGCTACACGTAAATTTCGTCCTAACGCCAACTCACCGTTTTGTGTTGCGTAACCTTCGGTTAAAATCTGTCCTTTGGTTACTCTATCGCCTTTTTTAACGATAGGCGTAAGGTTAATGACAGAATTTTGGTTTGTTTTTCTGAATTTAACTAAGTTATAAACTTTTTCATCTTCATCAAAACTAACTAATTTTTCTTCTTCTGTTCTATCATATTTGATAATGATTTTTCTAGAGTCAACATAAGTAACAACACCTTCGCCTTCGGCATTTATCAATATACGTGAATCTTGTACCAGGCGTTTTTCCAAACCTGTTCCGACTATTGGAGCTTCGGGGTTTAACAAAGGAACCGCTTGACGCATCATATTTGAGCCCATCAAGGCACGGTTCGCATCGTTATGTTCCAAGAAAGGAATTAAGGATGCCGAAATTGAAGCAATTTGGTTTGGAGCAACGTCCATATACTCAATTTCATCTTTATGAACAACGGGAAAATCGCCTTCCTCACGAGCGACCAGCGTTTCGAGTGTAATATTACCATCATCGTCAGTTGGCGTTTCAGCTTGGGCAATTTTTGTTGTTTCCTCTTCTGCTGTTAGATATCTTAAAGTTTCATATTTTACTCTACCATTTTCAACTTCACGATAAGGTGTTTCAATGAAACCCATATCATTAATTTTAGCATAAACGGCTAATGATGAAATCAAACCGATATTCGGTCCTTCTGGTGTTTCAATCGGACACAAACGTCCGTAATGTGTGTAGTGAACATCACGCACCTCAAATCCTGCTCTTTCCCTTGATAAACCACCTGGGCCTAAAGCTGATAAACGTCTTTTATGTGTAATTTCAGCTAAAGGATTGGTTTGATCCATAAATTGTGACAACTGGTTAGTTCCAAAAAATGATTTGATAACCGATGAAAGTGTCTTGGCATTGATCAAATCAATAGGCGTAAATACTTCATTATCTCTAACATTCATTCGCTCACGTATCGTTCTAACCATACGTGCCAATCCTACTCCAAATTGTTGTGATAATTGTTCGCCAACAGTTCTTACACGTCTATTGGACAAGTGATCAATATCATCAACTTCGGTTTTTGAGTTGATTAATTGTATAAGATGCTTAATGATAATAATGATATCCTCACGTGTTAAAACTTGAACATCTAATGGAACGTCTAAATTTAGTTTTTTATTGATACGATAACGCCCTACTTCCCCTAAACTATAACGTTGGTCAGAGAAAAACAATTTATCAATAATTCCTCTTGCCGTTTCTTCATCGGGTGGCTCGGCGTTACGTAATAATCTGTAAATGTATTCAACGGCTTCTTTTCCTGAGTTTGTCGAATCTTTTTGCAGGGTATGATAAATGATTGCAAAATCAGAATCTGAAATATCTTTTTTATGTAACAAGATTGTTTTGGAGCCTGAATCTAAAATATCTTCCAAATGTTCTTTTTCGATGACAGTATCACGGTCAAGAATAATTTCGTTACGTTCGATAGTAACAACTTCACCGGTATCTTCATCTACGAAATCTTCGTGCCAAGTTTTCAAAAGTCTGGCGGCTAATTTTCGTCCTACTACTTTTTTCAAGCCTGTTTTTGAAACTTTAACTTCATCGGCTAGATCAAAAATTTCCAAGATATCTTTATCTCTTTCAAAACCGATGGCTCTAAGTAAGGTTGTAATAGGTAATTTTTTCTTACGGTCGATATAAGCATACATCACTTGATTGATGTCAGTTGCAAACTCAATCCAAGACCCTTTAAAAGGAATGATACGAGCGGAATATAATTTTGTTCCGTTTGCGTGCATAGATTGACCAAAGAATACACCGGGGGAACGGTGTAATTGTGAAACGATAACCCTTTCGGCTCCATTGATAACAAAAGTACCACGCGGAGTCATATATGGTATATTCCCTAAATACACATCTTGAACTACTGTTTCAAATTCTTCGTGTTCGGGATCATTACATTCTAATTTTAAACGTGCTTTAAGAGGCACGCTGTATGTAAGTCCACGTTCGATACATTCACGAATTGTGTAACGAGGTGGGTCAACAAAATAGTCAATGAAAGATAACTCAAATTGATTTCTTGTATCACTTACGGGAAAACTATCCTGAAAAGTTTTGTACAAACCTTCATTTGTACGATTTTCCGGTTTTGTTTCCAACTGAAAAAAATCTTGAAAAGATTTTAATTGTATATCCAACAAATCGGGATATGGTGGAATATTTTTCACCGATGAGAAACTAAAACGTTGATTCGTTTTTCTCGGGATTGAGGTAATTTTTTTTGAATTTGCCATATTTTGAGGACAAAATTAAAGGTTAACTAAAAATGTTAATAGCTGATAATCAACTATAAAAGAGCAATAAATATTTTATACGCAAAATGGTTTAGGTCTATCCCAAGCTTGAGGAAGACCTAAACCAAAAAGTTTATTAATGTCAGAACTATTTAAGTTCTACTTCAGCTCCGGCTTCTTCTAATGATTTTTTGATGCCTTCTGCTTCGTCTTTAGAAACAGCTTCTTTCACTGGTGCTGGTGCACTGTCAACTACTCCTTTTGCTTCTTTAAGACCTAGTCCGGTTAATTCTTTTACCAATTTAACAACTGCTAATTTTGAGGAACCTGCTGATTTTAATATTACATCAAATTCAGTTTGTTCTTCAGCGGCTTCGCCTGCTCCACCTGCGGCGGGTCCTGCTACTGCTACTGCAGCTGCTGCCGGTTCAATGCCGTATTCTTCTTTCATAATATCGGCTAATTCGTTAACTTCTTTTACTGTAAGGTTAACTAATTCTTCTGCTAATTTTTTTAAATCTGCCATTTTTCTATCGTTTTTTAATTTATTTATTTTTTAATTTAATGTTATTCTGATTTCTCAGATAATGTTTTTAGGATACCTGCAATTTTTCCACCACCTGATTGAAGTGCAGAAAGTACATTTTTAACAGGAGATTGTAATAATCCGATGATTTCTCCAAGTAATTCTTCTTTGGATTTGATACTTACCAAATTATCGAGTTGTTCATCTCCCAAATAAACTCCCTCTTCAATCCAAGCACCTTTTAATTGAGGTTTCTTAGATTTTTTTCTGTAATTTTTAATTATTTTCGCCGGTTTGTTTCCTGTATCGGATAACATAAGGGCTGAATTGCCAACCAATACATCAACTAAATCTCCAAAATCTTTATCTGAATTGTCCATTGCTTGTTTAAGCAAGGTGTTTTTTACAACTTGTAATTTCACATCTTCTTTATGACAAGCTCTTCTTAAATCAGAAGTTGTTTGTGCATTAAGTCCTAAGATGTCAACAAGGTATATTACATTATATTCAGATAATTTCTGAGTTAGTTCATCTATTTGTTGAGCTTTTTGTTCTCTGGTTTTCATTTTTCTTTTTTTTAGATCTTAAATTAGATACTTTTGGGATCTACCTTTATGCCAGGTCCCATTGTTGAAGAAATAGCGACACTTTTCATGTAAGTACCTTTTGAAGCTGAAGGTTTCAGTTTATTAATAATATGTAACAATTCAGCCGCATTTTCTTCAATTTTTTTAGCATCGAAAGAAACTTTACCCACTGAGGCATGTACGATTCCGGTTTTATCAACTTTAAAATCGATTTTACCTGCTTTTACCTCTTTAACAGCATTACCAATTTCCATTGTAACAGTTCCTGTTTTTGGGTTAGGCATCAATCCTCTTGGTCCTAAAATACGTCCTAAGGGACCTAATTTTCTCATTACGCTAGGCATAGTGATGATTACATCAACATCAGTCCAACCACCTTTAATTTTATCAAGATAATCGTCTAAACCGACATAATCAGCTCCTGCGGTCTTTGCTTCTTCTTCTTTATCAGGAGTTACCAAAGCTAAAACTTTTTTATCTTTTCCTGTTCCATGAGGTAAGGTAACAACACCTCTAACCATTTGATTTGCTTTACGTGGGTCAACTCCCAAACGTACAGCCAAGTCAACAGAAGCATCAAATTTTTCAGTAGATAAGTCTTTGACTAATTTGCTAGCTTCTTGTAAGGTATATTGGTTGTTTTTATCATACTTTGCCAATACCTCTCTGCGTTTTTTACTTAATTTTGCCATTTTAAAATCATTTTTTAGTTAAAAGGATTTTCACCTTCAACGATTAATCCCATTGACCTTGCCGTTCCGGCTACCATTTTCATAGCAGATTCGACAGTAAATGCGTTTAAATCGGGCATTTTGTCTTCTGCAATCTGTCTTACTTGTTCCCAAGTTACTTTTCCTACTTTTACACGGTTTGGCTCTCCTGATCCTTTTTTGATTTTAGCGGCTTCCAACAATTGAACTGCTGCAGGTGGTGTTTTTACAACGAAATCGAAAGATTTGTCTTTATAAACATTGATTGCAACAGGTAAAACTTTTCCCATTTTGTCTTGTGTACGCGCATTAAATTGCTTACAAAACTCCATGATATTTACTCCTGCGGCACCTAAAGCGGGTCCAACCGGTGGCGAAGGATTCGCTTGACCTCCCCTAATTTGTAATTTAATTACTTTACTTATTTCTTTTGCCATTTTCTTGTTTTTTTAAATAAACTATTTTTAAATTTGGAAGCTTAATAATAGTTTAAATTTATTTATGCGTAACAGTTTTATGCTTTTTTTACTTGATAATAATTCAAATCCAAAGGTGTTTTACGTCCAAAGAAACGCACCATTACGGTTATTTTACTTCTTTCGGGATTCACTTCTTCAACAACTCCTTCAAATCCTTTAAATGGTCCATCTTCAACCGTAACGGCATCACCAACGTTGAAAGGTATCATTGCATTACCTGAACTTTGAGCCATTTCGTCCATTTTCCCTAGAATTCTATTTTCTTCCGCTTTACTCAACGGCATCGGATCACCTCCTTTAATACCACTTAAAAATCCCATAACGTTGGGAATAGATTTTATGACGTGGGGTAATTCGCCCGATAAGTTAGCTTCAATATAGATATATCCCGGAAATAAAGTTTTTTCTTTTTGAATACGTTTGCCGTCTTTAACATGAAAAGTCTTTTCTGTAGGCACGAGAATACCACCAACGTAATCTTCCAAATTATTACGATGAATTTCATTTTCCATCATTGTTTTTATTTTGGCTTCTTTACCGCTGATAACCTTAACAACGTACCATCTTTTGACTGTATCAGTGCTCATATTATAAACTATCCTTTAATAAATTTATAATAGGATTGTAGGACTGTTCTGAAAACATAATCTACAATTCCGACAAAAATGGAGAAAATTGCTGAAAAAACAGCAACGACTATGGTAAGTTTGTAAACTTCATTTCTGGTTGGCCAAACAATATTGTTTACTAACTCATGGTATGCTCCTTTAACGTATTCGATAAAACTTTTAAACATAATTATTATCTTTAACTAAATATTTTTACTTTATTGCACGGGCAGAGAGACTCGAACTCCCGACACCTGGTTTTGGAGACCAGTGCTCTACCAACTGAGCTACGCCCGTTTATAGCGAATTTGAAGCCTGAAAAACAGGCTTCAAATTCAAAAAATTATCACTTATACTAATAAATTATTAGTCTAAGATTTCTGTAATTTGTCCTGCTCCAACTGTTCTACCTCCTTCACGGATTGCAAAACGTAAACCTTTGTTGATAGCTACAGGATAAATCAATTCAACTTCAATGGTTAAGTTATCGCCTGGCAATACCATTTCAACGCCTTCAGGTAAATGAATTTCACCGGTAGCATCTGTTGTTCTCAAATAGAATTGAGGACGATAGTTGTTATGGAATGGCGTATGACGACCACCTTCTTCTTTTTTCAAGATATAAACCTCAGCTTTAAATTTGGTATGAGGCGTAATGGTTCCGGGTGCGGCAATTACCATACCACGACGGATTTGATTTTTATCAATTCCACGAAGTAATAAACCTACGTTATCTCCGGCTTCACCTCTATCCAATATTTTACGGAACATTTCAACTCCGGTAACAACTGAAGTTAATTTTTCATTTCCTAATCCAATAATTTCAACAGGATCTCCTGTATTGATAACACCTGTTTCAATTCTACCGGTAGCAACTGTTCCACGACCTGTAATTGAGAATACATCTTCAACAGGCATTAAGAAAGGTTTATCAGTGTCTCTTGTAGGTTCAGGAATATAATTATCAACTGCCTCCATTAGTTCTTCAATGGTTTTAACCCATTTTTCATCACCGTTTAATCCTCCTAGTGCAGAACCTTGAATTACAGGAGTATTATCTCCATCATATTCATAGAAATCCAATAATTCACGAATTTCCATTTCTACTAATTCTAACAATTCTTCATCGTCAACCATATCCACTTTGTTCATAAATACAACGATTTTAGGCACACCTACTTGGCGAGCTAAAAGGATGTGTTCACGAGTTTGAGGCATAGGTCCATCAGTAGCGGCAACTACTAAGATAGCGCCGTCCATTTGAGCGGCACCTGTAACCATGTTCTTAACGTAGTCGGCGTGACCGGGACAGTCAACGTGAGCGTAGTGTCTTTTGTCAGTTTGATATTCTACGTGAGCAGTGTTAATGGTAATCCCCCTTTCTTTTTCTTCGGGAGCGTTGTCAATAGCATCAAAGTCTTTAATTTCAGCAAGTCCTTTCTCTGCTAATACTTTTGTTATTGCAGCGGTCAATGTAGTTTTACCGTGGTCAACGTGACCGATGGTACCTATATTAACGTGCGGTTTGGTTCTTTCGAATTTTTCTTTAGCCATAATACTAATTTTTATTTTTGTTTTCTAAAAGTGTACCTCCTTAGAGCCAATGACGGGATTTGAACCCGTGACCTCTTCCTTACCAAGGAAGCGCTCTACCCCTGAGCTACATCGGCCTTGAGTTGAGCGAGAGACGGGACTCGAACCCGCGACATTTAGCTTGGAAGGCTAAAGCTCTACCAACTGAGCTACTCTCGCTTAATTGTGGTGAGGGAAGGATTCGAACCTCCGAAGCTTGCGCAGCAGATTTACAGTCTGCCCTCGTTGGCCACTTGAGTACCTCACCATACATTAATTATATTTACATTTCAAAGAGCCGATGGAGGGACTCGAACCCACGACCTGCTGATTACAAATCAGCTGCTCTAGCCAGCTGAGCTACATCGGCTTATTCCTAACGGATTGCAAAGATATAAACTTTATTTTATTCAGCAAAATATTTTTTAAACTTTTTTGTCCGTTTTTTTTGCCCTGCAAAAGTAATGTTTTTTTTTATTTCTCCAACAAAAATATTTTTTACTTATAAGTTGAATTACGACTTGCTTTTTTTCTGTTTTAATGTCTTTAAAACAATACCAAAAGTACATGTTTTTAGTCTAAAATAAATACGTTTGGTATTGACGGATATCAATAATTTTTTGGTATAATCAAAAAAAATGTTAAATTTGTAACATCATTAATGTATAATTTATAATTATGAAAAAATTAATATTTACTCTTATTCTATTGCTTATTGCAAATTTATCATTTTCGCAAGTAAATATAACACAAGGTTTAATTGCATATTTTCCACTTGATGGCAATGCTAATGATTTAAGTAATTTTCATTTAAATGGCAATACATACAATACAAGCTTAACCGACGGACGTGTTGACGATGCTTTGTTTTTTAACGGATATAATTCTGAAATAATTTCTTCTCCTAACAACAGAGGTATTACAAATACAATAACAGTATGTGCTTGGGTTAGGACAAGCAACACGAACCCTGTCCCATATTCATTTATAGTGGCAAAATATGATTGGAGAATTGACAAAGGATTTCATCTGGCTATAAAAAATAATAAAATAATGTTTGCGGGTAGAAATTTGAGTAATAATTATATTCGCATTGACTCACAATCAGAAGTTACCGACGGAAAGTGGCATTTTGCATTAGGAGAAATTCAGGGCAATACTTGGAAGTTATGGCTTGATGGAGTTTATCAAGGAGTTGCTTATGGAACTGCTTATACGCCTCTATTAACAAGTAATGAACCTTTAACTATTGGGTATTATAATTTAGGAGATAATGGCAACCACTTATATTTTGACGGTACTATTGATGAAGTTAGGATATATAATAGATTACTGACACAAAGTGAAATAGATTATTTAAATTTAGGAATATCTTCTTTAAATAATTACTCAAACCGTCTTTTCAAGGTATATCCAAATCCAACAAATTCCTTTATAACCAGTGAAAATACCTCTAATAAAAATATAAACAAAATTCAGTTGCTAGACATTAATGGTAGAGTTGTGCTAGAAATAACAAATAATATAAAACAATTGGATGTAAGTAGTATAAAAAAAGGCGTGTATCTATTGCAAATATCTGATAATAAGGAAGTTATATATAATGAGAAAATAATTATAAAATAAATTTTATCGATCTACTCAAAATCCTTTAATACAAAATTTAATTTATTATTATCATCTAATATTTTTTCAACAAAGTCTCTAAAAGCACCTTCGCCGCCATTTAATGAAGTAATATATTGAACATGTTTTTTTATATAAGGACGTGCTGATGGAACCGTTGCTGAAAAACCTACTCTTTTCAATACTTTTATATCATTTAAATCATCACCGATATATGCTACATCAGACCATTGAATATTTAATTTATCAATAATTTTTTCAATAGTTTTTACTTTATCTGTTATTCCAGCAAATACAAAGTCTAAATTAAGTTTTTCAGCTCGTTTTATAACACTTCTATGATTTTCACCGGTAACAATTCCAACCGGAATATTTAGTTTTTTACAAAACAGCACGCCTGCGCTATCTGATGTATGAAAACGTTTTACAGCATCTCCCTGTTTAGTATAATACATACTACCGTCAGTCCAAACTCCGTCAATATCAGATAAAATTAGTTTAGGTAACTTATTCATTATTTATATGTTTTGGATAAATAATTTCATTTTTTGGTATAAATTTTTTTACTTTTCTACCAATTATTTTATTTTTTTCAATCCACTTATATCCATCTCCCGGCGAAAGCATATGTAAATCGTTTTCATTAATAATTTCGCCTGGATTTAAATCTCTTTTTGATGCAATACTCCTTTCCAACTTAACCCGAAAAGGAGCTACATCTTCTGCTATAAAAATATCCTTTTTTCCAAATGACATTTCAAGTAAACGCAAATCTCTAATCATACGATTTACTCCGTCTGGGCCTAAACTACCCAAATGATCAGAGCCTTTCATATATCTATCTATTGTAATATGTTTTTCAATTATTTTAGCTCCCATTGAAGCGGCAGCTATCGGAGCCGAAATTCCAATCGTATGGTCTGAATAACCTATTGTATATTCCGGATAATTCTCTATTAAATAAGGGATACTCAATAAGTTAACATTTTTTGGGTGAGTTGGATATTGTGATACGCAATGCAAAATTGAAATTTTATCGTGATTTTTTGTGATAACTTCCAAAGCATTATCTAATTCTTTTTTTCCTCCCATTCCGGTAGATAAAATCATTGGTATTTTGGTTTCCGAAAGGGCTTCAAGTAATGGCAGGTTTGTTAAATCACGACTAGCAACTTTTAAATAATCAGGAGTAAATAATTTTAATAAACTCATCGCTCCAATAGCTGTCAAAGTTTCAATAAAATCTTTATTAAAATTTTCTTTTGTATAACGATAAATTTCATAGTGTTGTTCATCAGACAATTCTAAAAATGCCCTATGTTCTCCATAAGTTTTTCCAAAAGAATTTTTATTGACATACGGACTTTTCATTTGTCCGGCAGAAAGTTCTTCGTTTAAATCCCTTTTAGTTAATTTAACGGCATCAATAGGTCTTAAATTTAGATGAAAAAGTTCTTCTTTTATTGGACGACTTACCATTTCAATAATAAGCTTGGCTATGTCAACCGAACCATTATGATTTTGCCCAATTTCTCCAATAATATATATATGATTACTTTTCATTCTTATAAATCTGTTCTTTCATTTTTGATTTTATTTTCTCATCATTATCAATAATATTTATTAATGATTTTAAACTTTTTTCAGTTGAAACCCATTTATTGTATAATTGTTTAAGCAAAATAAAATCTTCTTTTGTGTCAAGTGTTAAACGAATTTTTTCTTTGTTTTGGATTTCTTTTGGTAAAGGTAAAAATTTTATTTTGAATTTATCGGAATGCGTATAAATGTAATTTGTAACATGTTCTAAAAATAACGGATTTTGCGTTCTTTTTAAGATTGTCATTAATGTGTCGTACTTTGTATATTCCGCAAATAATCCCCAGTGTGTTTTTATAACAGGCGTACCGTCTTTTAAAGCATAACTTACATAGTCATAATCATTATATTTGATTAATTCTTTTATATATTCTGGCATTAAAAAAGGGTTGTCTGCACAAACACGCACAATATTTTTTGCCGAATTTTGTTTAGCGGCATCAACAAAACGTTTTAAAACATTATTTTCATCTCCTCTAAAAACAGCAATATTCTTTTTTTTTGCTATATTTTCCAAAACATTATCTTTGTCTGATTTAGTTGTAGCTAATATCAACTGTTTGTTATCAAAAATTTTTAAAAGATTATCTAAAATAATTTCAAAAATACCTTTTGACTGATAAAAATCAAGTATCATTTTATTTGGTAAACGGCTAGAACCATTTCGGGCTTGTATTATTATTTTAGTATTTAACATAATGCAAATATACAATTTTGCAATCACATTTGAATTGTTTACCTAACGAACCGGTTCCTCCTGTTATTAAAATGGCTTTATTGTTTAGCATAATTTTTAAATCATTTTTTTTACATATTCATAATATCCACTCTTCATTCCTTCAATATTTTTCAAGACTTGCTCTTTGCTAATCCAGTTATTGTTAATGGCAATTTCTTCTAAGCAAGCGATTTTCAATCCTGTTCTTTTTTCAATGACTTTTACAAATTCGGTGGCATCGTTTAAGGCTTCATGTGTGCCGGTGTCTAACCAAGCAAATCCTCGTCCCATTTTTTCCATTTTTAATATGCCTTGTTCTAGATATGCCTGATTAACACTGGTAATTTCAAGCTCACCTCGCCACGAAGGTTTTACATTTTTAGCTATTTCAACGACTGAATTAGGGTAAAAATACAAACCGGTAACGGCATAATTGCTTTTGGGTTGTTTGGGTTTTTCTTCTATCCCGATAACTTTCCCTTGATTGTCAATTTCCGCTACGCCATAACGTTCAGGGTCATTGACATAAGTGCCAAAAATAACGGCTTTATTGTTGTTTTGTGTTTCTGTCTTTGCTTGTTTTAACAAGTTTTGTAGTCCTGCACCATAGAATATATTATCTCCTAAAATCATACAAACATCATCGTTACCAATGAAATTTTCACCAATAATAAATGCTTGTGCTAATCCATCGGGGCTAGGTTGTTCGGCATAAGATAGTTGGATTCCAAATTGACTTCCATCGCCAAAAAGTTTTTTAAATCCGGGCAAATCATAAGGTGTCGAGATGATTAAGATGTCCCGAATACCTGCTAACATCAAAACCGAAAGCGGATAATAGATCATCGGTTTGTCATATACGGGAAGTAATTGCTTTGAAACCGTTATGGTTAGCGGATATAAGCGTGTACCCGAACCACCGGCTAAAATAATACCTTTCATACATTAAATATATTTAGTTGTACAAATGTACATTAATTTTTTTCATACTTATGTGTGTATTTTTAAAAAAAATTATAGATATTTGAAAATTATAATAAAAAATACTATGAAAAAATACATCTTAATATCACTTTTGTTTTCTTTGACGATAATAGCTTGCCAAAACGAAAATAAATCAAACAAAAAACAAGTACAAAAGAACGAAAAAAACATGAAAAACAATCCTTTGATACAAGCGTGGAATACGCCTTTTGGTACGCCACCTTTTGATAAAATAAAAAGTAGCGATTACCTGCCTGCTTTGGAATTTGCTATCAAACAACATAAAACGGAAATTGATAAAATAACCGATAATCCCGAAAAACCAACTTTTAAAAACACCATTGAAGCGATGGAATTATCAGGTTCTTTGCTTAAAAAAATAAATTTGGTTTTCGATGCCGTTGAAAGTGCAAATACCGACGATATACTGAAAAAAACTGCCAAAAAAATCGCGCCGGAATTGGCTTTACACAATGATGAAATTTTGATGAATAAAAAGTTATTCAAGAGAGTTGAAGCGGTTTATAAACAAAAAGACAAACTCAATTTGAC
>Ga0256841_1002426_pt1 | contig 14867 bp, 14 predicted proteins | sample 356308metaG_FD_185971 | JGI IMG/M metagenome (GOLD analysis project Ga0256841, IMG submission 185971) | Hydrothermal vent microbial communities from Mid Atlantic Ridge, Atlantic Ocean - 356-308 | ecosystem: Environmental > Aquatic > Marine > Hydrothermal vents | place: Atlantic Ocean: Mid...
CTAAAAAAACGGTTGCCAAAGATGCGAAAAAAGTGGAAGGCAAATGTGGCGCCGGTAAATGCGGAAGTAAATAATTCCCCGGTTCATTAATAAAACTTTCCCAACTTTTTAAATGCCGGGGGAAGACAAAAGGCCTTACAGGATATAAATCCGGTGAGGCCTTTTTTATTTTTGACCGGTTTTTTTGATAATGTGATAACCGAACTTAGTATGAACCGGCCCGCTTACCCGCCCTACAGCCATTCGTTTTACCGCTTCTTCGAATTCCCTTACCATTTGGCCGGGACCAAACCAGCCCAGGTCTCCACCCTTACTCTTGCTGGGACAGGTGGAATGTTCCCTGGCCAAGGTTTTAAAATCAGCCCCTGCTTTTATTTTTTTCATCAGATGATTGGCCAGTTGTCTGTCTCTTACCAGAATATGACTTGCTCTCCATTCCATATTTCCATTCCTCTCTAGTTCCTGTTCTCTCCGAAGACCTGATCGCTTACAAAAAAATATAGCCATAAACCGATCAAAAATCCACTCTTCATCCGAACCCTACTACTCCGGAAAGAGGAAATTATTTCCTGTTTAACAGATATGTCTGTTTTCTAACCACCGCTATTCATCTTGTTTTTTAATTATTTATCGTTTTTTTTATACTTTGGCATAATAATTGAACAATATCTGATCAAATGAATTCTTACTACGAGGTACTAATGGAAATTATGTCGGAAAAAAAGTCAATCGATGCTATGATTCTACAGTTTGGATATGTGCAGATGTGCGCCTGGTGTAAACGAGTCAAAGTGATCGAAGACGGCCAGCCCAGCTGGGTCGCCATCAAGGAAGAGGATGCCCGTTACACAACTTCTCTGTTTTCTCACGGAATTTGTCCGGATTGCAAACAGGAATTGGAGACCCAAAGCAACAATTAATGTTCCATAGAAACCCGAGAGGGACTGAAAACGAATCGCATATCAGTAAAAGGCGGAGCATTCCAATGGGCGGAAAGGTTTCCCGGATTGCCCGCAATTATCCTCAAATAATGTATTTCTGCTTCCTTTTCTTTCACTTTGGTTAGAAATTATATCTTATTTTTTGTATACTTGCCCATATCCGAAGTAATTCAACTTTGAAACGAGGACGACTTTATGACTGATCCGGAACAATCTGTATCTTCAAACTTTATTAAAGCAATCATCGACGAGCATAATAAAAACGGCCGCTTTCAGGGAAGGGTGCATACCCGCTTTCCGCCTGAACCCAATGGTTACCTGCATATCGGGCATGCCAAATCCATCTGTCTGAATTTTGGTCTGGCAGAAGAGTACAACGGTAAGTGCAACTTACGTTTTGATGACACCAATCCGGTCAAAGAAGAGCAGGAATATATCGATTCCATTATTGAAGATATCCGCTGGCTGGGCTTCGACTGGCAGGATCGTCTGTTTTATGCCTCCGATTATTTCGAACAAATGTATGCCTATGCCGTGCAGTTGATTCAGGCCGGAAAAGCGTATGTGGACGATTTGTCCGCGGAGGAGATTCGCCGCTACCGCGGTACTTTAAAAGAACCGGGCCGGGAGAGTCCCTATCGTCAGCGCAGTGTGGAAGAGAATCTGGATTTATTCCGGCGCATGCGAAAAGGTGAATTTGCCGACGGTGCCAAGGTGCTGCGTGCTAAGATCGATATGCACTCTCCTAATCTTAATATGCGGGATCCGGTAATGTACCGCATTTTGCACGCCGAGCATCCGCGTACCGCGGATCAATGGTGTATCTATCCCATGTACGATTGGGCCCACGGCCTGGAAGATTCCATTGAGGGTATTACCCATTCTATCTGCACGCTGGAGTTCGAAGATCACCGACCGCTTTATGATTGGTTTCTGGATCAACTGAATGTATTTCATCCTCAGCAGATCGAATTTGCACGCCTGAATTTAACCTACACGGTGATGAGCAAGCGCAAACTGCTCCGCCTGGTTGAGGAGGGTTATGTCAGCGGTTGGGACGATCCGCGCATGCCGACCATTTCCGGGTTACGCAGACGCGGCTATACGGCCCGGGCTATTCGTCAATTCGCAGAACGGATCGGTGTTGCCAAAAGTAACAGCACCGTGGATTTTGCTCTTTTAGAACATGTTTTGCGTGAAGTATTAAACAAACAGGCCTTGCGTGTAATGGTCGTACTCAAACCGTTAAAAGTGGTTATAACCAACTATCCGCAGGATAAAGTGGAATGGTTGGAGGCCGTGAACAATCCCGAGGACGAATCCGCCGGCACCCGAAAAATTCCTTTCTCGCAGGTGATCTATGTGGAACGGGATGACTTCCGTGAAGAAGCACCGCGTAAATGGTTTCGTCTGGCACCGGACAGGGAAGTACGCTTAAAGCACGCCTATTATATTACCTGCCGGGAAGTTATTAAAAACGAACAGGGTGAAGTTGTTGAACTGCGCTGTACCTACGATCCGGAGTCGCGCGGCGGATGGACAAAAGACGGCCGTAAAGTGAAGGGTACCCTACACTGGGTTTCGGCAGCACACGCCCTTAAAACCGAAGTACGCCTCTACGACCATTTGTTTAACAAAGAGAATCCCGATGAAGTGGAAGAGGGTAAGGATTTTACATCGAACCTCAATCCCGATTCCTTGCAGGTGTTGTCGGATTCTCGGGCGGAACCTTCCTTAAAAGAAGCTAAGATGGACGTAAGCTACCAGTTTTTACGACAGGGTTATTTTTGTGTAGACAGCAAAGATTCTTCGCCCGAGCATCCGGTCTTTAACCGTACCGTGACTCTGCGCGACAGTTGGGCCAGAATTGAACGTACCCTGGCCAAATAAGCCGGTAATTTCCGCCTCCCCTGAATCCGGAAGAACCGCGAATCAATTCCGGCCGGCCTATTTTACATTCGAAACGGAAGGTTTTTTCCTGAACCGGTTTACATATTCAGATCGTCGACCGGAGCTGTATAGCTTTTTACGGTTTGGCGCGGATAATTATCGATTGCCCATTGAGGGTAAATTGGGTAATGATGTCTTGTTTTTTGGCTCTACCGGGTATTTAGTGGTTAAATGCCGCATCCTTAAATCATCACGAAGTGATGCAATATTAGTATCCTTCGGATATTTTTATTATTAAATGCAAAATGAACGAAGCAGTAAAATCATATTGTCATTGATGACTTCACAAGAACCCCGGTAGAGCCATTTCCGTTTATCCTTATGCCCGCGATTCCCTGTCCGATAGGATCATCCTACCTTGAGGAAGGATTCTTTCTAATCCATTTTCTGCAGAACAGTTATTTTACATCCCATTCCGTACCCTGCGGCGTATCCTTTAATTCAATACCGGCGGTTTTTAAGCGATCGCGGATTTCATCGGCCAGAGAAAAATTTTTCTCTTTACGCAATCGGTTACGCAGATCTACCAAGATCCGTACCAGAGCATCCACATCACCCTGCCCCCTGCTTTCTAATTGTGAATAATCGCCGGGTAGTAGACCCAATACCCTTCCCAGCGTCTCTTCCAGTACCCGGATACTCCGTTGCCGGGTATCGCCGGCAATCTTCCGGCCGTCTATCCAGCTATTCAAATCGTGCAGAAAGTCAAAGGTAGCGGCAATCGCTTTCGGTGTATTGAAATCGTCGTTCATTTCATCTTTAAAACGCGCTACATAGGTTGTAATCTTTTCCTCGAAAGCTTCATCCCTTCCTTCGCTGTCGGCTTTACTGCGCAACAGGCGGACAAAGCTCTGCTGCAGCTTTTCCAGCCCTTTTTGTGCCGCTTGCAGGGCCTGATCGCTGAAGTCGAGCGGTGAACGGTAATGACTGGTTAACACAAAAAAACGAATAGCGAGGGGGGCATATTTCGCGGCCGCATCCTTAATAGTTATAAAATTCCCCAAGGATTTGCCCATTTTCTGCCCGTCCACCGTAACCATATTATTATGCAGCCAGTAGCGGGCAAAGGTCCGGCCGTGGGCAGCCTCACTCTGAGCGATTTCACACTCATGATGGGGAAAGACATTTTCGATACCCCCGCCGTGAATATCAAAGGGTTGACCCAGATACTTGGTGGACATCACCGAGCATTCGATATGCCATCCGGGATAACCTCTGCCCCACGGAGAATTCCATTGCATGATGTGCTGAGGATCGGCTTTCTTCCACAGGGCAAAATCGGCCGGATTCTTCTTTTCCTCATTCGCGGCGATGCGGTGGCCTTCCATCAGTTCATCCACTTTGCGACCGGAAAGTTTACCGTATGCTTTATATCTGGACACATCAAAGTAGACATTGCCGTTTATTTCATAGGCATAGCCTTTTTTAAGCAGTTCGGATACCAATTCCTGCTGTTCGGGAATATGACCGCTGGCTCTGGGAGAAATATCCGGACGCTGCACATTCAGTAAATCCATATCTTCAAAATAGCTGCGGGTATAGCGTTCGGCTATTTCCATAGGTTCCAGTTTTTCGGTTCTGGCCTGACGAACGATCTTATCTTCCCCCTCATCGGCATCCGATACCAGGTGCCCGACGTCGGTGATATTTTGTACATAGCGCACCTTGTAACCCAAATAGCGCAGGTAACGAATGATGACGTCAAAACTGATATAACTTTTGGCATGTCCCAAATGAGCATGTCCGTATACGGTCGGCCCGCAGACATAAATACCCACAAACCCGGGATGTAACGGTTTGAAAACTTCTTTTTTGCGGGTCATGGTATTGTACAGTTTTAATTCAGACATGGTTATACCTTTGTTAGCGATTAGCTGTTTTTTGATTTTGTGTTAAGCATGGCGAAACGTTTTTTTTAGGCTCCGTCGGATAAGAAACAGATACCGTAATTGTTATTTTTTCAATGCCTCTTCCACAATCGTCTCCACCAGGGAATTAAAATTCATTCCTGCCGCTCCGGCTGCTTTGGGAACCAAACTGGTACCGGTCATTCCGGGCAGGGTGTTTACTTCCAGAATAAAGGGTTGATTGTTTTCGTCCAGCCGGAAATCGACCCGGGAATATCCCCTGCACCCCAATACAGTATGGGCCTTAAGGGCCAGCTGCTGTAATTTATGGGTAACCGTTTCATCGAGTTCGGCCGGCACCTGGTAAGCGCTCATACCCTCTTTGTATTTACATTCATAGTCATAGAGTCCATGCTTAGGTCGAATTTCCACAACCGGAAACGGGCGCTGCTTCAGGATTGCAACCGTAACCTCACGTCCGGCAATGTATTCTTCCACGATTACTTTGGAGCTATATCGGAAGGCCAGACCGATGGCTTTCTCCATATCCTTCGGATTGTCAACAATGCTCAGCCCGATAGTAGAACCCTGATCATTCGGTTTAACTACCTGTGGGAAGGTTATTTTTTTTAAATAGCGCCTGGAGGCTTGCGGACGATCGAGAACCTGACCTCTCGGCACGGGCAGATTCGCTTTCCGAAAGAAGAATTTACTGATATCTTTTTCCATGGCCAGGGTACTGGCCAGCCGGCCTGAACCGGTATAGGGAATATCGGCCGCATCGAGCATTCCCTGGACAATGCCGTTTTCTCCTTTGCCACCGTGCAAAGCGATAAAAACCAGATCGGGTTTAAGGCGCTTAATAATTAACAAATTTTTCAGGTACAGACTTCCCCGGTGTAAGGGTAAGAAATCGAATTCCGGATATTGAATTCCGATCCAGTGTTCTTCCGTGGCATTGAGCGCCGTCTGTTCATCTTTGGTGGCGGAGGGGTCGATTTTGATGACTTCATGCCCATTGGCAGTTAATGCCCTGGCGATTTGATCGCCGCTAACCAAAGAGACTTCACGTTCGGCGGAATCACCGCCCATTAAAACGATTATCTTCATAAATTGAGAGCCTGCTTAATAAATCGGGTTATTTTATTCTTTCCGAAAACCAACAGAACGAGCGGAAGTTCCGGGCCATGGGTCATGCCGGTTATAGCCGCCCGTACCGGCATCCACAAATCCTGTCCCTTGCATCCCGTGCTTTTTTGCACCCCTTTCATGACCGATCCAAAGTCATTTACGGTTAATTGCGGATAGGATTCCAGTTCCTTAAGCAACCGGCTGAAAATTTCCTTACTCTTTTCTTTGCGTATCCATTGCAGGGCTTCCTCTTCATAATTAAGCGTATCTGCAAAAAACATGGCTGTTTTTTCAGGCAGATCGGCAAATGTATTCAGAGCCGGACGGATGGCCTTCAGTATATTCTCATTGGTCTGTCGATTTCCGCTATCCAGACCCAATTTTCCCATCCATTGCAATCCGATTTGCAGGTAGCGTTCTTCTTTTATATGGCGGATATAGTATCCGTTCATCCATTCCAGCTTGTGCAAATCGAAAACCGCCCCGGCTTTATTCACCCGTTTCAGAGTGAAGGACTGCACTAATTCTTCCAGAGTAAAGATTTCCTGATCATCCCCCCGATTCCAGCCCAGAAGAGCCACAAAATTAATTAAGGCTTCGGGCAGAATCCCTTTCTGCTGATAATCTTCAACCGCCACATCTCCCTGCCGTTTACTGAGTTTGCTGCGGTCCGGATTCAGCAGGAGCGGCAAATGAGCAAATTGCGGTGTATGCCAGCCAAAGGCCTGATATAACAGAATATGCTTCGGTGTGCTGGGCAACCATTCTTCTCCGCGAATTACATGGGAAATCTGCATGAGATGGTCATCCACCACGTTGGCCAGATGATACGTGGGATAGCCATCGCTCTTGAGCAGCACCTGATCATCCAAAAGATTGTTGCGGAAAGCGACCCGGCCCCGGATCAGATCATCGACTACGGTCTCTCCCTGTGAAGGAACTTTGAGGCGAACCACATGGCTCTCTTCCCGCATACGCTTCCGGGCGACGTCCGTAGGAATATGGCGGCAGGTTCCATCATACATGATGGGCAAATTATGGGCCGCCTGCTTTTCGCGCATGCTCTGTAACCGTTCTTCCGAGCAAAAACAGGGATAGGCCTGATCGGCATCGATCAAACGCTGAACATGGTCATGATAGAGATCCAGGCGCTGCGACTGGTAGTAAGGCCCGAAGTTCCCCCCCCTGTCCGGACCCTCATCATAGTCAAGGCCGGCCCAGCTTAATACCTTTATCATATTTTCCACCGCTCCCTGCACATAGCGGGTTTGATCCGTATCCTCGATGCGCAGGATCAACTTACCGTGATGGTGCCGGGCGAACAAATAGTTAAACAGAGCCGTCCGAAGACTTCCTACATGCACAAAGCCGGTCGGACTGGGAGCGAAGCGAACACGAATTTCTGACATATATTTCCTTTTTATAAAGATTGGGTTTCGGTTCTCTACCGGTTATCCATTCCCGATAAACCTATGCCTTATTACCGAACAACCGAATACGTCTATTTCCATTCTTATGAGGTGGATTTTTTGCGCATTTTCCTGACGATGAAGAAGAGGATCAGAACCAGAGTCAGGACAATCACAATTTTATTGTATTGGGAGAGAATGGAAGTAATGGCTTTCCAGTTCACCCCTAATTGGTAGCCGCCATAGATAAGCAGTCCGTTCCATACGGCGGCACTTAATAAAGACAAGCCCAATACGGTGTACCCATCCATTTTAAAAAATCCCGCAAATAAGGAGACCACACTGCGTGTCCCGCTTAAAAACCGGTTCGCAGCCACCACCCAGACCCCGTATTTATCGAACCAGCGTTCCACCCGATCCACATGTTTGCTGCTAAAGAAGCGGGAACCGATCCTGGAATCGAAAAAAGCCGGGCCGAATTTACGGCCGATCATAAACATGGTGTAAAATCCGATGACACTGCCAATCGTTGTGGAGGCATAAACTCCCCAGAACCCTAATTGTTCGGTCGTAATCAGATAGGCACCCAGAACGGTAACCGTATCGCCGGGAATGGGCGGGAATATATTTTCGACAAAGGCACTGACCAGTAATATCCCATAGGCCAGTGTAGGGTCCACCTGGGAGAAGATGCTTCTTAAGAACTCTTCCATCTAAATTGAGACGCATCCGCTATTCATAAAAAACCTCTACTTACAGAGAAGGACAAGAATTGATTCCTTTCCCTCAGGTACATTTCAGTGATCCGTTTAAGAAAGCAGTTCCCGTTCAAAGGATCAACATCGCATCACCGTAACTATAGAAGCGGTAATTACGTTCCATGGCTTCCTGGTAAGCCTCCAGCATGGTTTCTTTACCGGCCAGAGCACAGGTCAAAAGGAAGAGGGTGGAACCCGATAGATGAAAATTGGTAATCAAAGAGTCGATGATTTTGAACTTATACGGAGGATAGATAAACTTATCCGTCCAACCGGAAGAAGCCTTTACCAGATTATCTGCATTAGCCAGAGTTTCCAGGGTACGTACGGTTGAAGTTCCCACGGCAACCACTTTACCTCCGGCCATTTTAGCTTCATTGATCTGGGCGGCAGCCTCTTCGGAAATTTCGTAATATTCCGAATCCATCTGGTGGCGCGACAAATCTTCCACTTTAATGGGACGGAACGTTCCCAAACCGACATGTAGTACCAGGGGGACTACCTTTACCCCTTTCCGGCGGATTTGATCCAGCAACTCTTCGGTGAAATGCAAGCCCGCAGTCGGGGCGGCCACAGCACCGATTTTTTTGGCAAATACGGTCTGATACTTCTCCTTATCAAGGGGTTCCGCCTGGCGATGGATATAGGGCGGCAATGGAGAACGGCCCACCTGATTTAATTTTTCGAAAAAATCCTGGCCGTTAAAATCAAATTTTACAACCCTTCCGCCGGAGGTGGTATTATCGATGACATCACAACCGAAATCATCGGCAATAAGAATCCTGTTTCCTACTCTGACTTTTCTGGCCGGTTTTACCAGAGCCTCCCACATGGTCGTTTCCAGTTGACGTAAAAGTAACAGCTCGACCTGAGCATCCGTTTTTTCTTTCACACCGATTAATCTGGCCGGAAATACCTTGGTTTCATTCACAACCAACACATCTCCTTCATGCAGATAGTCGACCACATCTTTAAACACACGGTGTTCACGCTCACCGCTTTTACGATTCAGCACCATTAGCCGGGATTCATCACGCTTTTCCACCGGGTATTGGGCGATAAGTTCTTCAGGTACTTCGTACTTAAAATCAGAAAGTTTCATTACACACTCCTTACTTCTAACCGGATCAAAACAGAGCGATCTGACCCGGTTTTCGTTTATCTTTTATATTAAAATGCTCGTAAGCGAGAGGGGTTGCCGTTCTGCCGCGGGAAGTACGCTTGATGAACCCCTGCTGAATCAAATAGGGTTCATACATTTCTTCAATAGTATCACTCTGTTCTCCCACGGCCACGGCAATCGTATTGAGACCGACCGGTCCACCCTGATATTTTTCGATAATCGTTAATAATATCCGTTTATCCATTTCATCCAGACCTAATTCATCCACTTCCATACGATCTAAGGCCAGATGAGCCACTTCTGCGGTTATTTTGTTATCCGCGACAATCTGGGCAAAATCACGGGTTCTGCGTAGTAAACGATTGGCAATGCGCGGTGTACCCCGGGAGCGCTTGGCCAATTCCATGGCTCCTTCATCATCAATCTCCACCTGTAAGATATGCGCCGAACGACGAATGATCTGAAACAGGTCCTCAGGCCGATAATAGTCCAACCGCAGAACCACACCGAATCTGGCCCGCATGGGTGAAGTAAGCAGCCCGGCCCGGGTAGTAGCTCCCACTAAGGTAAAAGGTGCCAGGTTCAGTTGGACCGACCGGGCACTGGGCCCTTTATCGATCAGTATGGAAATGCTGAAATCTTCCATGGCCGAGTATAAATATTCCTCAACCACGCTGTTTATGCGATGGATTTCATCGATAAACAGGACATCTTTTTCCTGCAGATTGGTTAACAATCCGGCCAGGTCACCGGCCCGCTCCAATACCGGACCGGAAGTGGTTTTGATATCCACTTCCAATTCTTTACTTAATATCATGGCCAATGTGGTTTTACCCAGCCCCGGTGGGCCGTAGAGCAAAACATGATCCAGAGATTCACCCCGTTTCCTGGCCGCTTCAATGTAAACCGCCAGATTATCTTTTACCTTCTGCTGCCCGACAAACTCGGACAAATGCTGAGGTCTGAGACTTAATTCAATATCGAGGTCTTCTTCCAAACGACCGGGTCTGATAATATCACTCATAATTAAACCGATTGCAGTGCTTTTTTAATCAACGCTTCGGCCGTGAGCAGCGAAGGGTCTGCCTGCCGGGCTTTATTCACGGCACGCCCGGCTTGCTGCCTGGAATAGCCCAGGGAGATTAAAGCCATAATCACCTCTTCTTCGAGGGTTCCGGCAAAGGTTTGCCGCTCCACATCCGGAACAGAGGAGAGGACCTTGAAACGAATCAATTTATCCTTCAATTCAATGATTAATCGCTGGGCCGTTTTTTTACCCACTCCACTGATGGTATAAAAGGCCTGTTCATCATTCTGTTCAACCGCCGAAATCAGCTTTTCGGGGGTCATGCCGGAAAGAATCGTGAGCGCCAACTTGGGACCGATTCCCGAAATGGCAATCAATCCGTTAAAGATCGTTCTCTCTTCCTCGTTGGCAAACCCATAGAGCTGCAAAACATCCTCCCTGACATAGAGATGGGTTTTCAAAGTAACCATTTCCCCTTCTTCGGGAAGTCGTTGGGAACTGGATAGACTTATTTTTAAGTAGAATCCCAGACCTCCCACATCAACGACCGCTTCCGTGGGTAATTTTTTGATCAGTTTACCATGAATATAATCATACATGACTAACCGAGTCCCCGTTGCTTTTTATCTTTCCGATGCCAATGGCATAAAGCCACGGCCAGAGCATCGGAAGCATCATTAGGCTGAATATCTTCCTTGACCTGTAATAAACGTTGCACCATAAATTTAACCTGTCCTTTTACGGCAGCGCCATTACCTACAACGGACATCTTCACTTCCCGGGGCGAATATTCGGCCACCGGAATCTGATTGACCATTCCGGCCAACATAGCCGCAGCCCGGGCATGGCCCATAACAATGGCTGTTTTAACATTCTCCGCATAAAAGATGTCTTCGATGGCTAAAGACTGCGGTAAGTGCTGCTGCACAAGTTCGTCCAGTTTCTGGTAAATAAGATATAATCGTTCTGCGAGACTTTTCTTTGAGCTTGTGCGAATATGGCCGTAGGTAACTAATTTCGGATTATGGCTTTCCGAGATACGGATGATCCCATAACCGGTACTATTTAGTCCTGGGTCGATACCCAGAATCCGTTGTTCCTTCATCTATTCTGAAAGAATGCGCTCCATTTCCTGATCATCGATGTCAAAATTTGCATATACATTTTGCACATCATCATGTTCATCCAGCAATTCCATAAACTTCATTAATTGTTCTGCAGGCTTACCCTGCAATTTTACTGTATTTTTAGGAATCATGGTTAATTCCGCGTTTTCCATGATCACGCTATGCTCTTCCAGAGCCGACCGCACCTGCTGGAAATCCTCATAAGCTGTGTAGATTTCATAGAAATCGCCGTCGCCGGTCATATCCTCCGCACCGCATTCCAGAGCGATTTCCAACAACTCATCCTCGGTATATTTATCTTTGGGAACCGTGATAAGCCCCTTACGCTCAAACATCCAGGCCACACTGCCGGATTCCCCCAGGCTGCCCCCGTATTTACCGAACAGATGGCGAATTTCGGCCACAGTACGATTCTTATTGTCTGTCACGGCTTCGATAAACACAGCCACTCCACCGGGTCCGTATCCCTCGTAGCTGACATCTTCGTACACCACGCCCGGTAATTCACCCGTGCCCTTTTTAATGGCATTGTCAATATTCTTGGCCGGCATATTCACGCTTTTGGCCTGGGCGATAGCAACCCGTAATCTGGGGTTGGCATTGGGATCTGCGCCTCCTATCCGGGCAGCAACCGTCAATTCCTTAATTATTTTCGTAAAGACTCTTCCTCGGGCGGCGTCAACTTTAGCTTTCTTGTGTTTAATGGAATGCCATTTCGAATGCCCAGACATACAATCCTCCTATTAGTCATAGATATAAAATTTAACAAAATTAGCAGGGGTTTCCAAAAATATTTAAGGCTATGAGCCGGCCGAAGCCAACCTTTTCCAAATAAGAAGCAAGATAAAACAATCGATCGTTTATTAGAGGCAAGCTAAATCAATAAAACCTCAGAGTAAGCCCGGTTCACGAGCGGCCCATTTCTTATATCCGCTCTTTTTTAATCGTTTTGCTTTTCCTTAAGCCGGGATTCGAAATAGGCGATGGTCTTCTCCAGACCTTTTTCCAAAGGCACACCCGGTTCCCAGGATAACTGCTCTCTGGCCAGGGTGATATCCGGTTGACGCTGGGTGGGATCGTCCTCCGGCAAGGATGTATAAATGATTTTCGATGCGGAAGCGGTCATGCGAATAACCTGTTCAGCCAATTGCAGAATCGTAAATTCATGGGGATTGCCGATATTTACCGGCCCGATAAAACCGTCTTTGAACATCATCCGCAAGGTTCCTTCGACCAGATCATCAATATATTGAAAGGAACGGGTCTGAAGACCGTCGCCATACACGGTAATATCTTCTCCTTTTAGGGCCTGAATGATAAAATTACTGACCACGCGTCCGTCATTGAGAGCCATGCGCGGACCGTAGGTATTGAAGATGCGAATGATTTTTATATCAACCTGATTTTGACGGTGATAATCCATCATCAGGGTTTCGGCCACTCGTTTCCCTTCGTCGTAGCAACTGCGCAGACCGATGGGATTGACATGTCCCCAGTAATCCTCCTTCTGAGGATGCACGGTTGGATCACCGTAAACTTCGGAGGTGCTGGCCAGTAAAATACGTGCTTTTACCCGTTTCGCCAGGCCGAGCATATTGATGGTGCCCATCACGCTGGTTTTGATGGTCTTGACGGGATTGTACTGATAGTGAACCGGAGAAGCCGGACAGGCAAAATGATAAATCTGATCCACTTCCAGCAGAATGGGTTGAATCACATCGTGGCGAATCAATTCAAAATTCGGTAAACCAAGCAAGTGTTTGATATTTTCTTTACTCCCTGTAAAAAAATTATCCAGGCAGATCACGTCGTGTCCCTCTTTTACCAGACGATCACAAAGATGGGATCCTATAAAACCGGCGCCTCCGGTGACCAGTGTACGCATCTTTTCTCCATTCTAAACCAGATTTAGCATCATCGACATTATTTGTAAATTGGACGAGAAATCTAATTTTCCAATTTCAGGAAATTTAGATTCCCCCGATGATAAAAGCAAGTAGCCGCAGCGACCGATCCCGACTGAATAGAAAAATCGGTTCCTTCCTGATCGCTTTCCTATCTCTCGCCGGGAGAGAAAAACTGTATTTTCAGGCAACGTTATAGCTTTTCCCGGGGTAGGATCGAAGATCAATTGTCCTGTTTTTAGAAATTCCTTCGTTAGCTCAGGGTAAAAACAGTTCTCTAGTAAGGAATTGTATGAAATCCAAATTCTCAAGAAAATCTTTTTTATTTTTCTATTGCATTTCGGATATTTACAATTATATTATTAGGCAATATCGAATTAATGGATTATTTTATTATGCGATTAGACCAAACTGATATAAGAATATTACAAATTTTACAGGAAAACGGGCGAATCACCAATACCGAACTGGCCAAGCAGATCGGTATTTCTCCTCCTCCCACTCTCGAACGGGTCAAACGCCTTGAAAAAAACGGTATTATCCGTAAATATGCCACCCTGCTTGCCTCGGAAAAAATCGGTATCAACACCCATACCGTGGTGGAAGTCAAGCTGACCCGTCACGGTAAGGATGCGGTTACGGAGTTCATCGCTGCCGTACAAAAGGTGCGGGAGATCATGGAGTGTCACCATGTTACCGGTGATGCCGATTTCCTGTTGAAAATCGCCGTTAAAGACATCCCCGCTTACGAAAGACTGGTTTTAAACACTCTGACCGAGCTGCCCCATGTTCAGAACTTGAAGAGCATGGTGATTCTATCAACCGTTAAAAACGAAACCTCTTATCATCTGCATACAGGAGGAAATGAAGATGAATAAATTTTCACAGCAGCTTGTTCATGATCAGCAATACTGGATCCGGGTCGGGCAGGAAATGGTGGAAGATCGCCTTTCCCGCATTCGCCGGGCCAAAAAATGGAAATTCGATACGGTATCCACCCACGGTTTGTATGATATGAAACAGGCCATGGAATTCAACAACGCCTCCATTATGGAACCGGTCTATCTTACACCGGCCCAGGCCTACCATAATGCTGCCGAGATGGAGGTAGCCCTGGCGTATAAGATGCCTAACTGGTGCTATTCCCGTATTGCCAATCCTTCCACCTATTTTTTGGAAGAAACGGCTGCATTGCTGGAAACCTATGGTTCGGATATCGAGGCCACCTGTCTGGCCACCTCCAGCGGGATGAGTGCCATTCGCACGGCCACGGATCCCTTCCTGTCCTTTGATGAAAAATTTCCGAAACCCAATATCGTGGCCAGCGCCAAAGTCTACGGGGGAACCTTTCAGCAATTTTCGGTACGTCGCCATCAGGAACAGGGCATAGAGATACGGTGGATTACAAATCCCACCGATCTGCAGGAATGGAAGGACAAGACCGATCCATACACCCGTTTTTTATACGGTGAATTCCCTTCCAACCCATCGGTCGATATTTTTGATATCCGGGCGGTGGCCGCACTGGCCCATCAATATCGGATCCCTTTAATCGTGGATTCCACCTGTGCTTCCCCGGCGTTGACCAGACCCTTGCTTTATGGCGCCGATATTGTGATTCACTCCGCATCCAAAGTTATGAGTGGCAGC
>Ga0256841_1002427_pt1 | contig 14860 bp, 8 predicted proteins | sample 356308metaG_FD_185971 | JGI IMG/M metagenome (GOLD analysis project Ga0256841, IMG submission 185971) | Hydrothermal vent microbial communities from Mid Atlantic Ridge, Atlantic Ocean - 356-308 | ecosystem: Environmental > Aquatic > Marine > Hydrothermal vents | place: Atlantic Ocean: Mid...
AAATGCTTCGCCTGCAGCATCATCGGTTGTTTCTCCTAAAATTTTAAAATCAAAATACGTGTTTACTTGTACCAATTGTGTATGTCCGCCCGAAATAGTTAGACATATAAACGGAAATTTAGGCTTGTTGTTTTGTAAATCCGTTTTAATAAAATGAGCCAAAATATGAGCTTGCATATGGTTAACATCAATTAACGGAATGTTAAGTGCCATAGCTAGTGTTGTTGCAAAAGAAGTGCCTACCAATAAAGAACCCATTAATCCCGGACCACGAGTAAATGCTATAGCACTTAATTGTTCCTTCTTTATTTTAGCTTGCTCTAACGCTTGCTGTACAACAGGTACGATATTTTGTTGGTGTGCTCTTGAAGCGAGTTCAGGGACAACACCACCATATTTTTTATGTACTTCTTGATTTGCTACAATATTATTTATAACTTCATCGTTTTTTAATACAGCGGCACTTGTGTCATCACACGATGATTCAATAGCTAATATGTAAATATCTTTATTTTGCATTTCGTTGCAAAAATACAAAATAATAGGCACGAAATTTGTACTTTTACAAATTAATAAAAATTAAAAACCATAAAAAGAGTAAAGAAAATAGTAAAGCGATTTGTAATAGCCTTTTTGCTGTTATTATTACTCTTGTTTGGTGTTTTGTCTATTCCTGCAGTACAAAATAATTTGGCACAACGTGCAACAAAATATATTAATAAAAAATACCATACGCAGATTTTTATTGATAAAATAGATATTTCAAACCTTAAAGATATTAAATTAGTTGGTGTGGTTATTAACGATCATCACGATTTTCCTTTTATTAAAGCCGATAAAATAAGAACGTCTATTTTAAATGTAAAAAAAATTTTGGATAATAAACTGGAACTCGGCGATATTCACATTTCCAAATTAGATTTTATTTTAAAAACATATAAAGGCGAAAACGAGCAAAATATCACTGTTTTTAGCAATAAATTTACCACCAAGCACGACCCAAATAAACCATATGTGCCATTTATTTTAACCTCTAAAAAAATAGATTTATCTAATTCTTCTTTTTATTTGTTTGACGAAAACAAACAGCAAAAACCAATTGTTTTTTACAATAATATTAATGGTTATGTAGATGATTTTATCGTTAACGGAAAGAATTTTAGCGGTTTTGTACGAAATGTAAATTTTATAGATAATTATAATATAAAAGTAACCGATTTTAATGTGGATTTTAGTTATACACCACAACAAATGCTTTTTAAAAATACAAGTTTAAAAACCGATAGCTCTTTGTTGTTAACCGATATGGTTTTTGATTATAAAGAAAAAGGTTTGCATGATTTTAACAACAATGTGCAAATTACGGCAAAAGTGCATCAAGCAGATATTTCGTTACAAGATTTGCATCATTTTTATGATGAATTAGGCACAAAAGATAAAATACATTTTACAACGACTTTTAAAGGTGTTTTAAATGATTTTATTTTGAAAAATTTAAAATTAAAATCTGATAACAATGCTATTATAAACGGAAATCTTCATTTTTTCAACGCTATAAATAGAGAAAAAGGCTTCGCATTAAATGCGAATTTAGATAAATTAAAATCCGATTATCAAAATTTGGTAAATTTATTGCCAAATCTACTTGGTAAAACCTTGCCTACTAATTTTAAAATGTTTGGTCGTTTTTCCCTTAAAGGAAAATCTTTTATTACAACCAAAAAAGTAGATGCTCAGCTAGAAATTGAGTCGGAATTAGGAAAGAGTATTTCGGATTTGTTAATTACCGAAATAGACGATATAGATAATGCAAAATACAAAGGAAAAATAGAACTAATCGATTATAAATTAGGTAAAATAATAAACGATTCTTTGGTAGGAAATTTTTCGATGATTGCAGATATTAACGGAAAAGGATTTACCAAAGAAAATTTAGATACTTCCCTTAAAGGACATATTTCAAAACACCAATACAAAGGTTATACTTATACAAATATCGATATAAACGGACATATTAAAGACCAACATTTTAAAGGCGAAATGTTGGCACAAGACCCAAATTTAAAAATGACTTTTAAAGGTTTGGCAGATTTATCTAAAAAAAGAAAAATTTACAATTTTAATGCAGACGTATCTTACGCAAATTTTAAAAAGTTGCATTTATATACCAAAGATCAAAAATCGATTTTAAAAGGAAAAATAAAATTTGATGTTGCAGGAAACTCTATAGACGATGTTGTTGGTACAATTAGTTTTAAAGATGCCGAGTACATCAATGAAAAAGATACCTATAAATTTAAAAAATTTAACATATCATCGTCTTTTAAAGATTCGGTTAGAACACTTACCGTTAATTCAAAAGATATTATCTCGGGTAAATTATCCGGAAAATTTAAGTTTAAAGAATTGCCTATCTTGGCAAAAAATTCTTTTGCAAGTATTTATACCCATTACCGGCCGGAAATTGTAACAAGCGGTCAATTTCTTAACTTTAACTTTAAGATTTACGATAAAATAATAGGTGTTTTTTATCCTAAAATAAAAGTTGCTAAAAACACCTATATACGCGGAAAAATAAATTCCGATAAAAATAAGTTTGAACTCACCTTTAAATCACCAAAAATTGAAGCCTTTCAAAATATCATCGATAAGATAAGACTAAAAATCGATAATAAAAATCCGCTTTACAACACCATTTTAAGTATCGATAAAATAGATTCTAAAACATACAATATAGCCAATTTAAACCTGGTAAACGTAACATTAAACGATACCTTATTTATGCAAACTAATTTTGTTGGTGGTAAAAAACAAACCGAAACATTTGATTTAAGCCTGTATCATACCATCGATAAAAACAACAAATCGGTTATTGGTTTTAAAAAGTCTGAAATCTTTTTAAAAAATCAAAAATGGTTTATAAATCCTAATAACGATAAAAAAAGTAAAGTCGTTTTTGATAGCAATTTTTCCAATTTTAACTTTAAAAAAGTCCAAGCAATTTCCGGATTGCAAAAAATGGCTTTTTATGGTCGTATTAAAAACAAAACAAACAAAGATTTACACTTAAATTTTAAGAATATTCTATTAGACAAAATAACACCTGATATAGAAAATTTTGACTTAAAAGGAATTGTCGACGGTAATTTTGATTATACAACAACAAACAACAAAACAATTCCAAAAGTAGATATGTATATTTCCGGTTTTATGGTTAACGGATTAAATCAAGGCGATTTAATTTTAAAATCTCAAATGGATAAAGAATTTCAAAAATATGATTTTAGAGCAAGCATACAAGATAATAAAATAAAACGTTTTGATGCTTTTGGTCTTATTGATTTTTCAAAAAAAGAAAATTTAATCGATGCAACGGTTGTGTTAAACGATTTACAGTTAAGTCCGTTAACAACTTTAGGAGGTGAAAACATAACCAATATTCGCGGTATCGTAAATGGCAGTACAACTTTAAAGGGTTTACTAAAAAATCCGGATATGAATGGTACTATATTTTTAAGTGATGCAGGATTAAAATTTCCGTACTTAAATGTAGATTATCATATTGCCGATACACAAAAAATATCGTTATTAAATCAAACATTTGATTTTAATACGACCACTATTGTAGATTCCGAAAAAAACACCCAAGGAACCTTAACGGGAACAATAACGCATAAAGAATTTAAAAAATGGAATTTAGATCTAAAAATAGATTCCGATAATCTATTGGTTTTAAATACCAAAGAAAAAGAAGAATCCCTCTATTACGGAGCGGTTTATATAAACGGAGGAGGAACAATAAAAGGACCAACCGACGAATTGGTTATAGATGTTACCGCCAAAACAAACCCGAAAACCGAATTTATAGTTCCTTTAAGTGATGTAAATTCGATTGAAGAAAATAAATTGGTACATTTTGTTTCTTCCGTTAAAGAAAATCAAGAAGATTTGGGTCGTCCGGAAGACATTATCTTTAAACAAAAAGGCTTAACACTAAACATATTTTTAGAAGTTACGCCGGATGCACTTGCCGGAATTGTAATCGATAAAGCAACAGGTTCTTATCTTAAAGGTAGCGGAAACGCATATTTAGACATTAATATCAATACAAACGGTAAATTTGAAATGTATGGTACCTACGTTGTAGATCAAGGAAAATATGTATTTAAAAAAATTGTTAACAAAGAATTTGATGTAATTGAAGGAGGTAAAATTACTTGGAATGGTAGTCCCTTTGATGCATATCTCGATATTGTTGCCGTATATAAAGTAAAAGCAAATCCATCTATTATTCTTGAAAACGTTCAAAGTTCAAGAGATATCGAAGAGTATCTTATAACTAAAATTACCGGAAATTTATACGAACCTAAAATGGATTTTGATATAGAAATTCCTAATGCAAGTTCTATTGTAAAATCCGAATTGGACTTTAAATTAAATGATGAGGATAAAAAAATGATTCAATTTTTCTCTTTATTGTCCTTCGGAACTTTTACCAATACCGAAAATGCCGATTTTGCAAATACCCGAAATACTTTGCTTAAAGGAACAATTTCTCAACAAATTGCCGGAGTTTTAAATAGTATATTAAGTAGTAAAGACGATAAATTTAAAATCGGTTTTAATTACGAGGTAGGTGATGAAAATAAGCTAAAAAACATTCGTACCAACGACCAAGTAGGTGTTACGTTACAAACCAAAATTTTTAATAAAATAATACTTAACGGAGTTGTTGGTGTACCGGTAAACTCTAAATCACAAACCGGTGTAACAGGCGAAATAGAAGCAGAATTACCACTTAACGAGCAAGGTAATTTTAAAGCAAGAATGTACAACCGTAGAAACGAAGTAGAATTCGATGTTTTAGATAACGAAGGTTATACACAAGGTTTAGGTATATCGTATCAAGTAAATTTTGATACAGGAAGAGAGCTGTTAAAAAAAATAGGAATTTTAAAAACAAAAAAGAAAAAAACAAACAAAAAGAAGAAAGAAAAATCAATAAAAAATCGCAAGTTGATAAATTTTATATATAAAAAGGATACGATTCATTAAAAAGACGTAATTTTGAAATTCGGTTTAATTTTTAAGGAATAATGAATTTTCAGATTAAGAAAATTGCAGTTCTTACTTCCGGTGGTGATGCTCCCGGAATGAATGCGGCTATACGTGCTGTCGTTAGAACCTGCGCATATTATAGTATTGATTGTTTTGGTGTTTATAGAGGTTATCAAGGTCTTATCGAAGGTGATTTTAAACAAATGAATGCCAGATCGGTGCACAATATTATCCATAAAGGAGGTACAATATTAAAATCCGCCAGGTCCCAAGAATTTCGAACCAAAAAAGGACGTGAAAAGGCCTATCAAAATTTAAAAAAGAATGAGATAGATGCCTTAATTTTAATAGGGGGCGATGGCACTTTTACAGGCGGAATGGTGTTTAATAAAGAGTTCGGTTTTCACGTTATAGGTATCCCGGGAACCATAGACAATGATATTTACGGAACTAATTTTACAATTGGTTATGATACAGCTTTAAATACAGTTGTAGATGCTTTAGATAAAATTAGAGATACGGCAAGTTCACACAACCGTTTGTTTCTAGTTGAAGTTATGGGAAGAGATGCCGGATTTATCGCATTGAATTCCGGTGTTGGTGCAGGTGCAGAAGAAATTTTAATTCCCGAAGAAGATTTAGGATTAGAAAGATTGCTCCAATCTTTAGAAAGAAGCAGAAGAAGCGGAAAATCATCTAGTATTGTAGTAGTTTCCGAAGGGGATAAAACCGGTAAAAATGTATTTGAATTGGCATCTTATATCGAAAAAAATTTGGTTTTGTACGAAGTGCGTGTTTCCGTTTTAGGACATATACAACGAGGAGGTTCGCCAACCTGTTTTGACCGCGTTTTAGCCTCGAGAATGGGTGTAAAATCCGTAGAACTTTTAATCGACGGAAATTCTAATGTTATGGTTGGTATTGACAATAATAAAATAGTTACCATACCAATTAAAAAAGCAGTAAAAGGAAAACACAGTATTAATAAAGAATTATTACGGATGTCTGATATTTTATCCGTTTAAAAATAAAATTAGTAATAAAAAAATAAAATAAAAATGATTAAAATAGGAATTAATGGCTTTGGAAGAATTGGAAGAATTGCCTTCCGAAATGCAATAGAAAGACAAAATGTACAGGTTGTAGCAATAAATGATTTGTTAGAGATAGATCATTTGGCTTATTTGTTAAAATACGATTCGGTTCACGGAAGATTTAACGGTACAATTAAAGTAAAAGACGGTAATTTAATCGTTAACGGAAATAAAATTCGTGTAACGGCTCATAGAAATCCTGCCGATATTAATTGGGCAGAAGCCGGTGCAGAATACATCATCGAATCTACCGGTTTTTTCTTAACCAAAGAAAAAGCAGGTTTACACATAAAAGGAGGAGCAAAAAAAGTGTTTATTTCGGCTCCGTCTAAAGACGCTCCAATGTTTGTTATGGGTGTAAATAATACCGATATGAAACCAACCGATACAATTGTGTCTAATGCTTCTTGTACCACAAACTGTTTGGCGCCTATAGCCAAAATATTACACGATAATTTTGGCATCGAAGAATCTTTAATGACAACTGTACACGCAGCTACTTCCGGCCAAAAAACCGTAGACACTTCGTCAGCTAAACGACGTAGAGGTCGCTCTGCTTTAATAAACATCATTCCTACAACCACAGGTGCGGCTAAAGCCGTAACTAAAGTAATACCCGAATTAAAAGGAAAAATGGATGCCATGGCTTTTAGAGTACCAACCGCCGATGTTTCGGTTGTAGATTTTACGGTACGATTAACAAAAAGCACATCATATAATGAAATTAAAAAAGTGATGAAAGAAGCCTCCGAAAACCAATTTAAAGGAATTTTAGGTTATACCGAAGATGATGTAGTATCGCAAGATTTTGTATCAGAAAGCAGAACATCTGTATTTGATGCAGGTGCAGGTTTAGAGTTAAATCCTAATTTCTTTAAAATTATTTCTTGGTATGATAACGAATACGGTTATTCTACCAAAATAGTCGATTTAATAGAATATGCAGCTTCTTTATAGAATTTGTAAACCCTTAAATACGCAAAAGAAATACTTTTGTCTCTTTAGGGAAATTTGTACTTTTGGCACGATAATTTAAAACCTGTGAATAACTATTTAGACAATCTAAACGAAGCACAAAAACAAGCCGTTCTGCAAAAAGACGGTCCAATGATTGTTATTGCCGGTGCGGGTTCAGGTAAAACACGGGTTTTAACCTATCGTATCGTGCATTTAATGCAACAAGGCGTTGACCCTTTTAATATCTTATCCTTAACTTTTACCAACAAAGCGGCTCGCGAGATGAAAAAACGTATCGCTTCGATTGTTGGGAATAGCGAAGCTAAAAATATATGGATGGGAACTTTTCATTCCGTTTTTGCAAGAATTTTGCGTTCCGAAAGTGAAAAATTAGGTTTCCCTTCCAATTTTACCATTTACGATACGCAAGATTCCGTAAGACTACTCGGAACTATTATTAAAGAAATGGGGTTAGATAAAGATCGGTACAAACCCAAACAAGTTTTAGCAAGAATTTCACAATTTAAAAACAGTTTGATTACCGTAAAAACATATCAAAATTACGCCGAAATTAAAGAAGCCGATGTGCAATCAGGAAGACCTAAAATTGGCGAAATTTATAAAAATTACGTAGATCGCTGTTTTAAAGCAGGGGCAATGGATTTTGACGACTTATTGCTTAGAACAAATGAACTTTTAGCTCGTTTTCCCGAAGCATTGGCAAAATACCAAGACCGTTTTAGGTATATTATGGTAGATGAGTATCAAGACACCAACCATTCGCAATATTTAATCGTAAAAGCATTGGCAGATCGATTTCAAAATATTTGTGTCGTTGGTGATGATTCGCAAAGTATTTACTCTTTTCGTGGAGCCAATATTAGAAATATTCTTAATTTTCAAAAAGATTATCCGGATGCAAAACTGTATAAACTAGAACAAAATTACCGCTCTACACAAAACATTGTAAATGCCGCAAATAGTATTATCGTTAACAACAAAACACGATTGGAAAAAGAAGTTTGGACTTCTAATCCTAAAGGCAATAAAATAAAGGTAATGAGAACCGTTTCAGACGGAGAAGAAGGTAGATTTGTAGCAAATGATATTTGGGAAACTGCTAATCGAGAACAATTTAAATACGACAACTTTGCAATTCTCTATCGTACCAATGCACAATCCAGAGCAATGGAAGATGCTTTGCGAAAAAAAAATATAAAATATAAAATTTACGGCGGATTATCTTTTTATCAACGTAAAGAAATTAAAGATGTTTTGTCGTATTTACGCTTGCTTATTAATCCAAAAGACGAAGAAGCTCTTAAGCGTGTTATTAATTATCCAAAGAGAGGTATAGGAGCAACTACAATAGAAAAATTAACTGTTGCCGCCAATCATTACAACCGTTCTATCTTTGAAATAATAGAGCATTTAGATAAAATAGATTTAAAATTAAGTGGTCCAACAAAAGTAAAATTGCAAAATTTTACAACGATGATTAAGAGCTTTCAGATCGAAGCGCAACGTAAAAATGCTTTTGAAATAGCAGATTTTGTTATTAAACAAACTAAAATAATTCGCGATATTGAAGCAGAAGGAACTCCGGAAGCCGTTAGTAGAGTAGATAATATTCAAGAGCTGTTAAACGGTATGAAAGATTTTGTTGAAGAGCAAAAAGACACCGAAGAAGCCAATGTTTCATTAACACATTTTTTAGAAGATGTAGCCTTGGCAACCGATTTTGATAGTGATAAATCTAATGATGAACCAAGAGTTTCCTTAATGACAATTCACCTTTCAAAAGGATTGGAATTTCCGTATGTGTATATCGTTGGTATGGAAGAAAATTTATTTCCCTCACCTATGAGTTCAAATACCAGAGCAGAGCTCGAAGAAGAAAGAAGACTATTTTACGTAGCACTTACAAGAGCCGAAAAACAAGCTTTTTTAACCTATGCACAGACACGTTACCGATGGGGAAATCTAATAGAATGCGAGCCAAGTCGCTTTATCGAAGAAATAGATGACGCATTTATAGAAAATTTAAATCCAAAAACAAATCCTTCTTTTAATAAATTTGTACAAGCAGATATTTTTGATGAGATACCACAAAAAACCATTCGGTTTAAAAAACCAAGTGCCAAACCAAAACGAATTATAAAAAAAGAAAGTAAGAAAACCGTGCAAATTGCCACACCCAAAAACTTTAAAAAAGTGAGCTTTATTAGCGAAACGAACAATAACCAACAATACGATCAAAATATTACAGTAGGTTTAGTAGTTTTGCATCAAAAATTTGGTAAAGGTTTGGTAACCAAAATTGAAGGTGCCGGTCAAAATCAAAAAGCGACTATTGTTTTTGATAATTCGGGTGAACGAAAATTATTATTAAAATTTGCAAAACTTAAAATTATAAAACAAAATTAGTATCTTGCTCAATTAAAATGTAGAACGGATACAAAATAACACTAAAATATATGAATTACGTATTAGAATACAACTCCGAAAGAGAAGATTTAAAAATTCCGGAATACGGTAGACATGTTAAAAAGTTAGTAGATCATTGCCGAGAACTTCCAACAAAAGAAGAACGTAATAAAATGGCAAAAGCCATTATTGAAGTGATGGGTAATATGCAACCTCATTTAAGAGATGTCCCCGATTTTCAACACAAACTCTGGGATCAACTTTTTATCATTGCCAATTTTGATTTAGATGTTGATGCACCTTATAAGGTGATAACTCAAGAAGAAATTCAAACAAAACCTGCAAAATTACCTTACCCCAAAACTGCTTCTAAATATAAATTTTATGGCAATAACATACAAATTATGATTGATGAAGCAATTAAATGGGAAGATGGAGACGAAAAGGAACAATTAAAGTTTACAATAGCTAACCATATGAAAAAGTGTTTTTTAAATTGGAATAAAGACACTGTAGATGATAATGTTGTTTTTAACCATTTGTATGAGTTATCTAACGGAAAAATTGATTTAAGAGATTCTGATATCCAACTATCTTCAAGAGAAGTTTTATACAAAAAGAAACCGAACAATAACGGTAAAAATAAAAATCATCGTAAAAATAAAAACAGAAAAAACCGTTAGTTTATGGGCGTTTTTAAAATAAAAGGAGGGTATTCGTTACAAGGTGAAGTAATTCCTCAAGGAGCAAAAAACGAAGTTTTACAAATTATTTGTGCTACATTATTAACACCGGAAGAAGTTGTTGTAGATAATGTTCCGGATATCATCGATGTAAATAAATTAATAGCCATACTTAAAAAATTAGGTGTAAAAGTTACCAAATTATCTTCTCATAAATATAGTTTTAAGGCAGATAATGTTGATGTAAGTTATTTAGAATCAGAAGATTTTAAAAAAGACGGAAGCTCACTTAGAGGCTCCATAATGTTGGTAGGTCCTCTTTTGGGAAGATTCGGAAAAGGATATATCCCAAGACCGGGAGGAGACAAAATAGGACGACGCAGATTAGATACACACTTTTTAGGCTTTATTAAATTAGGAGCTAAATTCAGATACAATAAAGAAGAGCATTTTTATGGTGTAGAAGCAGATGAGTTACACGGAACTTTTATGCTTTTAGATGAAGCTTCGGTAACCGGAACCGCAAATATCATTATGGCTGCTGTGCTGGCAAATGGTACAACTACAATTTATAATGCAGCTTGCGAACCGTATATACAGCAATTGTGCAAAATGCTAAATAGAATGGGCGCTAAAATTGAAGGTGTAAGCTCTAATTTATTAACCATACACGGCGTTAAAAATTTAAAAGGTACAAATCATACGGTTTTACCCGATATGATTGAAATTGGTAGTTGGATTGGTATTGCGGCAATGACAAAATCTGAAATTACCATTAAAAATGTAAGTTGGGAAAATCTAGGGCAAATACCAAATACATTTAGAAAATTAGGTATAAAATTAGAAAAAATAAATGATGATATTTACATTCCTAAACAAGAACATTACGAGATAGAAAACTTTATAGATGGTTCTATCTTAACCATTTCAGATGCTCCTTGGCCGGGATTTACGCCGGATTTGTTAAGCATTATTTTAGTAACGGCAACTCAAGCAAAAGGAACGGTTTTAATCCATCAAAAAATGTTTGAAAGTAGGTTGTTTTTTGTAGATAAATTGATCGACATGGGTGCTAAAGTAATTCTTTGTGATCCACATCGTGCTACTGTAGTAGGTTATGACTTTGAGTCACAATTAAAAGCAACCACTATGACCTCACCCGATATTAGAGCAGGTGTTTCTTTATTAATTGCCGCACTTTCGGCAAAAGGAACAAGTATCATACACAATATTGAACAGATAGACCGAGGTTACGATAAAATTGATGAAAAGTTAAGAAAACTCGGAGCTAAAATTGAAAGAATGTAAAACCTGTCATCTTGTCATTTTGTAGTTAAATGGCAAAACTTTTGCAAAGCACTCACTAATAAAAAATATAAAAAAATGAGTGAAGAAAATAAAAAGCAAGAGGAAATAAACGAAAACGATACCGTTAATACAAACGAAGAAGTTCAAGATAAAAATCAAGAAATGCAAGAAGAACAACACGAAGAGCAAGAAGAGCAACAAGAAAATGAAATTTCTTGTAAAGAGGAGTTAGCACAAGAAAAAGATAAATTCTTGCGTTTATTTGCCGAATTTGAAAATTATAAAAGAAGAACAGCAAAAGAACGAATCGAATTAATTAAAACAGCAACAAATGACCTAATGAAGTCCATTCTACCCGTTTTAGATGATTTTGAAAGAGGTCTGTCTGAAATTAAAAAAGTAAAAGATAAAGAACTCTTAAAAGGAATGGAGTTAATCAATAAGAAACTATTAAGTACATTAAAGGGTAAAGGATTAGAAAAAATTGAAGTAAAAAAAGGAGAGAAGTTTAATCCGGAAATTCACGAAGCAATAACGCAAATACCCGCACCAAATAAAAAAATGGTTGGCAATATTATTGATGTACTCGAAAATGGATATAAATTAGGTGATGCCGTAATTCGTTATCCAAAAGTGGTAGTAGGAAAGTAATTACCAAAAGAGATAAAAAATAATTATTTAGTTGAAGGAATATACTAAAACAATGAAAAAAGACTATTATGAAATTTTAGGAGTTACAAAAAGCGCTACTAAAGTTGAAATAAAAAAAGCCTATCGTAAAAAAGCCATTCAGTATCATCCGGATAAAAACCCCGGAGATAAAGAAGCTGAAGAAATGTTTAAACTTGCCGCTGAAGCTTATGAAGTTTTAAGTGACGATAACAAGCGAGCTCGTTACGATCAATATGGCCATGCTGCTTTTGAAGGCGGTTTTGGTGGTAATGGTGGTGGTTTTGGCGGTATGAATATGGAAGATATTTTTAGTCAGTTTGGTGATATCTTCGGAGGAGGTTTTGGTGGTTTTAATAGTGGAAGAAGACAACAACGTCAAGTAAAAGGAAGTAATCTCCGTATCCGTTTAAAATTAACACTGGAAGAAATTATCACAGGTGTTAAGAAAAAAGTAAAAGTACGAAGATTAGTATCGGCGGAAGGTGCAACTTATTCTACTTGTCATACTTGTAATGGTCAAGGAGTTGTAATGCGAGTTACAAATACTATTTTAGGCAGAATGCAAACGCAAAGTACTTGTCCAACATGTCACGGTTCCGGAAAAGTTCTTAAAAATCGTCCAAATGGAGCAGATGCCAACGGTATGATTCATAAAGAAGAATTAGTAGAAATTGATATTCCGGCCGGTGTTACTGATGGTGTACAATTAAAAGTAACCGGAAAAGGAAATGAAGCTCCCGGAGGAGGTATTCCCGGAGATTTATTGGTGGTTATTCAAGAATTACCTCATGAAAAATTAAAACGCGAGGGACTTAATTTGCATTACGATATGTATGTTAGTGTGCCGGAAGTGATTTTAGGTGTTTCTAAAGAAATAGATACTTTACAAGGGAAAGTGCGTATTAAATTAGATGAAGGAACACAATCCGGAAAAATTATGCGTTTAAGAGGTAAAGGAATACCGGATTTAAGCGGATATGGTAAAGGAGATTTATTAGTACACATAAATGTTTGGACACCAAAAAAGATTTCTAAAGAGCAACGCAAGTATTTTGAACAATTATTAGAAGATCCAAACTTTATTCCACAACCAAATAAACAAGAAAAATCCTTTTTCGAAAAAGTAAAAGATATGTTTTCTTAAAGAATCTTAAAAAAAAACATTTTTTTTTGTGGAATTAAAAAAATAGTTTAAATTCGCACAGTAATTATTAGAGAAGTCTAATAATTTCTTTTTCATAGCAATTTTCCCACTCAATTTGAGTGGGTTTTTGATTTAAGATTAAAGTTCATAATAAGTAGTTCATCTTATCGCTCTTAGTTTTATTAAGAGAGGAAAGTCCGGACACCAAAGTGAATCGTAGCGGCTAACAGCCGTCATTTTGCTAGAAATAGTAGAATAGGACAAGTGCAACAGAAAGAATGTACAGGTAATGCTGTAGTGAAACCGGGTAAACTCTACGAGGTGCAATGTTACGTATATTGGAGTGTCGATTTATCGACGAAGAGTCTCACGCTCAAATCTTCAAGGGGTAAACAGCTAAAGTTAATTAGTAATAATTAACGCAGATAAATGATAAGAATCAATTTTATTGATACAGAATCCGGCTTACAGAACTACTTTATATATTAGACCACTCTTAAAATAGAGTGGTTTTTTTGTGGCTCGATATATTCTAAATTTAATCCGGAAAAAATTATTGTTTCTTTGCTTTTTTAGTATATTTTAATGCTAATATCATCCAAAATACAAAACACGCATCAACAGACAACTACTCCTTTAATGATATACGAATTCCCCTTTCGAGAGGGGCAGGGGTGTGTCTTTCTAACCACAATTCATCACTAGTATCATCCAAAATACAAAGCACTCATTAAAACAGACAATTACTCTTTTAAAGTTAAATGAATTCCCCTCTCGAGAGGGGCAGGGGTGTGTCTTTCCAACCATAATTCATTACTAGTATCATCCAAAATCCAAAACATGCATCAACATACAACTACTCCTTTAAAGATATACGAATTCCCCTCTTGAAAGAGGCAGAAGTGTGTCTTTCCAACCATAATTCGTTACTAGTATCATCCAAAATACAAAGCATCAACAAAACAGACAACTATCTTTAAAAGATATACGAATTCCCCTCTCGATAGGGGCAGGGGTGTGTCTTTCTAACCACAATTCATTACTAGTATCATCCAAAATCCAAAACACGCATCAACAGACAACTACTCCTTTAATGATAAACGAATTCCCCTCTCGAGAGGGGCAGGGGTGTATTTTTCTAACCACAATTCATTACTAGCATTATCTAAAATACAAAGCACTCATCAAAACAGACAATTACTCTTTAAAGATAAACGAATTCCCCTCTCGAGAGGGGCAGGGGTGTGTCTTTCTAACCACAATTCATTACTAGCATCATCCAAAATAAAAACTTCATCAAAACAGACAACTATCTTTAAAAGATATACGAATTCCCCTCTCGAGAGAGGCAGGGGTGTGTTTCCCTTCAATCAATAATTATTAGTATCATAAAAAAATCGCTATCATTTTTAACACACAAAATTTATATTTTCATAATTAAAAATATTTTTTTTACAGTTATAATAAAAATTCCATAAGATAATTGCCAAATTCTTAAAAATAAAGAATATCTAATC
>Ga0256841_1002428_pt1 | contig 14859 bp, 9 predicted proteins | sample 356308metaG_FD_185971 | JGI IMG/M metagenome (GOLD analysis project Ga0256841, IMG submission 185971) | Hydrothermal vent microbial communities from Mid Atlantic Ridge, Atlantic Ocean - 356-308 | ecosystem: Environmental > Aquatic > Marine > Hydrothermal vents | place: Atlantic Ocean: Mid...
GGGAAAATTTCCTATATCTATCCCTACCTGAATGAAAAAAGTCGTGATCTGAAAGCACGCATTGTGTTTCCGAATCCGCAGTTAAAATTAAAACCCGGGATGTATGCCAATATACGGATTATGTCCCAACCCATAGAAAATGCTCTGGTCATTCCCGGCGAAGCCGTGATTCGATCCGGAAACCGGAATATTGTCTTTGTGGATCGGGGACAGGGCCGATTTGAACCGCGCCGTGTGCAACTTGGCGCGGAAAGTGACGATGGCAGAATGATGGTCAAGTCCGGTTTGGAAGAAAATGACCGGATTGTTGTTTCTGCCCAGTTCATGCTGGATAGTGAAAGTCGCCTGCAGGAAGCCATTCAGAAAATGTTGGCCGAAAGATCCACTTCCAATTAATTTAATTACAATACCTTATTGAACGAGTAATTCGCCACAGGTACTTACAGCGGAGAAATTATGCTTGAAAAAATAATCGAAAAGTCAGTCAATAATCGAGTGATGGTCATTGTGTTTACCGCCCTGGTGGCTTTGGCCGGAATCTATGCTATGCTCGACACACCGATCGATGCCATACCGGATCTGAGCGACGTGCAGGTCATTATTTTTACCGAGTATCCCGGACAGGCCCCACAGGTAGTGGAAGATCAGGTTACCTATCCTTTAACCAGCGCCATGCTGGCCGTTCCTTATGCCAAAGATGTACGCGGCTTTTCCTTTTTTGGCCTTTCCTTTGTTTACATCATTTTTGAGGACGGAACCGATTTGTATTGGGCACGCAGCCGGGTACTGGAATATCTTAATTTTGTTTCCAGTCGTCTGCCGAAGGGTATTACCCCTACTTTGGGACCGGATGCCACCGGTGTGGGCTGGGTATATGAATATGTGCTGGACGGAGGCGATAAATACGATTTGCAGCAGCTCCGGTCTATTCAGGATTGGTATTTACGTTATGAACTAACCAGCGTTCCGGGAGTCAGCGAAGTGGCCTCCATCGGTGGTTATGTGAAGCAATACCAGGTGAAAGTCGACCCGGATAAGCTCCTGGCCTATCATATACCCATTCAGAAAGTGCGCTCGGCCATCAGACGAAGCAATAACGATGTGGGCGGCAAACTGGTAGAAATGGGTGAGACGGAATTCATGGTGCGGGGACTGGGCTATATAAAATCAGTGAAAGATATAGAAAATATTCCCCTGGGTACGGATGCCAGCGGCACACCGATTTTGATCAGCAATGTGGCGGATGTGGGTATCGGCCCGGAGTTAAGGCGCGGTCTGGCAGACTGGAACGGCGAAGGGGAAACAGTCGGCGGCGTTATTGTCATGCGTTCCGGTGAGAATGCCCTGAAAACGATTAAACGGGTCAAAGCTAAACTGGAAGAACTGAAAAAAGGTTTACCCGAAGGGGTGACCATCAAAGCGGCTTATGATCGTTCCGGTTTGATTCAGCGGGCGATTGATAATCTGAGTTGGAAATTGCTGGAAGAATTATTGGTAGTCGCCCTGGTGAGTATTCTATTTCTATTGCATTTCCGTAGTGCTTTTGTGGCCCTGTTTACTCTGCCGATGGGTATTCTGATCTCATTCCTGGTCATGTATTATCAGGGTATTAACGCCAATATTATGTCGCTGGGAGGTATTGCTATCGCCATCGGGGCCATGGTGGACGCCTCCATTGTGATGATTGAGAACGCCCATAAGCATATTGAACGAAACCGCAAAAGCAAGGTGAAACAGGATCATTGGCAGTTGATCATAGCTTCTTCCAAAGAAGTAGGGCCGGCCCTTTTCTACTCTTTGTTAATCATCACTCTTTCCTTCCTGCCGGTTTTTACGCTTCAGGCCCAGGAAGGACGCTTATTTAAACCATTGGCTTTTACTAAAACTTATGCTATGGCGGGAGCTGCTTTTTTAGCAATTACCATCGTGCCCGTTTTAATGGGATATTTCGTCCGTGGAAATATCCTCTCCGAAGAAAAGAATCCGGTAAGCCGTTTTCTGATTAGCGTCTATCGCCCGGTTATTAATTTGGTGCTTCGTTTTAAGTGGATCACGATAGGTATCGCCGTGGTTATCCTGATCGTGACGGCATTTCCTTTGAGCAAAATCGGATCCGAATTTATGCCGCCCTTAAATGAAGGCGATCTGTTATATATGCCGACTACCGACCCGGGAATCAGCATTACCAAAGCCAAAGAGTTACTGCAACAGACAGACAAGATCATTAAAACCTTCCCGGAGGTGGATCATGTGTTCGGTAAGATCGGCCGGGCCGAAACAGCCACCGACCCTGCGCCGCTTTCTATGATCGAGACAACGATCACTCTAAAACCCAAAAATACATGGCGGCCGGGGATGACGATCAAGAAACTGATCAAAGAAATGGACGAAGCGATTCAATTTCCAGGCTTAACGAATGCCTGGACCATGCCCATCAAAACCCGGATTGACATGCTATCCACCGGTATTAAAACGCCGGTTGGGATAAAAATCATGGGGCCGGATTTACAAACCCTGTCCGATCTCGGCCAAAAAATTGCCCTGGCTCTGAAAAATGTGAAAGGGACGCTCAGTGTGTTTCCGGATAAAACCGTAGGCGGCAATTATCTGGACTTTAACATTAACCGGGCGGAAGCAGCCCGCTACGGACTTACTATGGGCGATGTACAGGATGTCATCATGTCTGCCATCGGCGGAATGAATGTGAGCACCACCGTAGAAGGTTTGCAGCGCTATCCGATTAATGTGCGGTACAGTCGTGAATTAAGAGATAATCTTCCCGCACTTAGGAGAATACTGGTTCCCACGCCAGGTGGTGCTCAAATTCCCATTTCCTATGTAGCCGATATTCGTTTGAAAAAAGGCCCGCCGGTGATTAAAAGTGAGAATGCCCGGCAAACGGCCTGGCTATACGTGGATCTAAGAAATATTGATGTGGGTACCTATGTGAAAAATGCGCAGCAGGTTGTTAATCAAAAAATTGATTTCCCCGAGGGGTACAGCATCGTCTGGAGCGGACAGTACGAGTATATGGAACGGGCCAGAAAACGATTAAACCTCGTTATTCCAATTACGCTCGTCGTTATTTTCCTCTTGTTATATTTTAACTTCAAGAATCTTACGGAAAGCTTGATCGTAATGCTGTCGTTGCCCTTTGCCCTGGTGGGAGGTATCTGGTTTATGTACATACTCGATTACAATTTCAGTGTTGCCGTGGGAGTAGGCTTTATCGCCCTGGCCGGATTAGCCGCGGAAACAGGAGTCATTATGCTCGTTTATTTGGACAATGTTTTCAAGGAGCGATTAGCCAGTGGCCGTCTGAGATCGATGAAAGATTTATACGATGGAGTGATTGAAGGCGCCGTGGAACGGGTTCGTCCCAAATTGATGACGGTTACCACTACAATGATCGGTCTGTTACCCATTTTATGGGGAACAGCCGCAGGTTCGCAAACCATGAAAAGGATTGCGGCTCCCATGGTAGGTGGAATGGTTTCCTCTACCGCCCTGACCCTGATCGTGATTCCGGCTATTTATTACCTATGGAAAACCTATGAGTATAGAAAAAGCACGCCACCCCTCAAAGGGCAAGACCATTTGATTCAGGAAGAAAAATAGGTATATAGGGGTGATTCCCCAAACTGGTATTTTAGCAGCGCCTGTCTGTAAGAATACCAGTTTTTTAATTTTAAGGAATTATTTTGTTCTGATGTTCGACAACCTTTGCCTCTCTTCAAATTGTCTAGCTATAAGCGAAAAAGTAGAACTTTCGGTTATTGCTATTCTTTTTTAGGCTCTATCGGGTTTTTGTGGTTAAACGCCGCATCCTTAAATCATCACGAAGTGATGCAATATGAGTAGTCACACCCGTCAGCCGCCGGGCAGGAGCGAAGCCTGTGGGCAAGATGTAACCGAGTAGGGTTACCGCGAAGGGTAAAATAAACCGGGCCTTTCAATGTATTTGGTATCCTATTTCGTTAGCATGCTCTGGGTTCCACATTCGACGCCTTCAGCGTTGCGCTCTCTTTTTCCCCTTTACCACAGGCTTCGCCTATGGCTACTCACCTTCTTATCCTTCGGATACTAATGTTTTTAAATACAAGATGAATGAAACCATAAAAAATTGTTTCATTCCTTTTATCAGTCTTTATTTAATATATGACTTCACAAGAACCCCGGTAGAGCCCTTTTTTAGACATCCAAAATATATAATAATGCAAAAAAATGAATAAATATTTGATAAATCTTAAAAATGTTGTATATTCCTCAAAAATTAATGAGAATAAATCAAAATGACCCCGGGCAGATGCCAAATGATATCAACTTTAAAATATGACCAAACATCTTTACCCACCCGTCTTCCCTTCCGTTTCCGACGACCTTAGTCGCCATTTTTCGGATGCACAAATAAATCCATTTTAAATCATTTTAGCGATAATCAATATAGAAATCTATCGTATACAGCGGAGAAATCATATGCACAGGGATTTACAAAAAGAAAAAAATATACAGATTTTAGTGGCCTCTTCAGAACATCTACAATATGCCGAGGCTGTTTGTACTCTGATCGAAGAGTCGGCAAAGATCAGAGGTACGGGGATCGCCAAACGGCAACCGGCCTATATTCGTCAAAAGATTAAAGAAGGAAAAGCAGTGATTGCTCTTACTTCCGAAGGGCAGTTAGCCGGGTTTTGTTACATCGAATCCTGGGGTAAAAACAAAGATTTTATCGCCAATTCCGGTTTGATCGTGGCCCCGCAATTCCGCCATCTCGGTCTGGCCGGGCTGATCAAACAGGCTACGTTTACCCTTTCTCGTAAAAAGTTTCCTCAGGCCAAAATATTCGGCATCACTACCAGTCCGGCTGTCATGAAGATTAATTACAACTTAGGTTATCGACCCGTGACTTTTGACCAACTGACCGATGACGATGATTTTTGGGCCGGCTGCGCGAGTTGCGTGAATTATGATATCCTGCAACGCACCAATCGTCGCCATTGTCTGTGTACGGCCATGCTGTATGATCCGGAAGAAAAGAAAAGCAAATATAAAAAGGAAGCTGATTATGAAGAAAGTCGTATTAGCCTTTAGCGGCGGACTGGATACCTCCTATTGTGCCATATATCTGAATAAAGAAGTCGGGTTGGAAGTGTACAGTGTGCTTGTCAATACAGGAGGCTTTTCGGAACAGGAGCTGGAAAAGATTGAACGGAAAGCTTACGCTTTAGGAGTCAAACATCATCAGACCATAGACGTGACGGATCAATATTACCAACAGTGTATCCGTTATCTGGTATATGGTAATGTGCTTAGAAACGGAACTTACCCTCTGTCGGTCAGTGCCGAACGGGTCTTCCAGGCCAGGGCTATTGCCGAATATGCCAATCAAATCGGTGCGGACTATATTGCCCACGGTTCCACAGGTGCGGGTAACGATCAGGTACGTTTTGATATGATTTTTAACATCCTGTCCCCTCAAGCGGAGATTTTGACTCCCATCCGTGATCAGCAAATCAGCCGCGAGCAGGAAATCCGCTATTTAAAACAGAAGGGCATCCGATTCAATGCTGAAAAAATGCAATATTCCATCAATCAGGGATTGTGGGGTACATCGATAGGAGGCAAAGAAACGTTGACTTCGCATCTGCCGTTACCGGAAACAGCCTATCCCACAAAGCAGACGGCCCGACGAGCCGAATCCGTTACCTTGCATTTTTCCGACGGTGAATTCACTTCCTATAACGATCGTACGTTCAGTAGCGGGGTGGAAGCGATTCGCGCTCTGGAATCTCTGGCCGGGCCCTTTGGTATCGGCCGGGATATTCATGTGGGCGATACGATCATCGGCATGAAAGGTCGGGTTGGCTTCGAGGCGGCGGCTCCGATCTTACTGATTAAAGCGCATCAGGCTTTGGAAAAGCATACCTTAACCAAGTGGCAAATCTACTGGAAAGATCAACTGGCGAACTGGTATGGTATGATGTTGCATGAGGGCCAGTTTCTGGATCCGGTGCTACGGGATATTGAACACTATTTGGAACACAGCCAGCAAAATGTTACCGGTCGTGTCCATGTCCGTCTCATGCCGGGTACTTTTCATATTGAAGGAATTGAAAGTGAGCATGATCTGATGTCTCCGCAATTCGGTACTTACGGAGAGATGAATTTGGGCTGGAGCGGTCAGGATGTGCGTGGTTTTGCCAAAATCATGGCTAATCAGAGCCGTATCTATCGCGCTGTGAATAAAAAATAATCCTCTTTTTACGGAATTCATTAGAACGGTTCATCCGATCTGTTGAATTTAATAATTAGGAATACAATATGATTAGAGCAGGCATTGTAGGCGGTGCAGGATATACCGGGGGGGAACTAATCCGGATTTTGTTGGGGCATCCTCAGGTTTCCATTGGATTCGTATCGAGTCGCAGTCAGCAGGGCAAGGCGGTAAGTGCCATACATCACGATCTGTTGGGAGATACGGACCTGCATTTTTCCGTCGAAGTCGATTTTAATACGGATGTTTTGTTCTTATGTATGGGACACGGCGAATCGAAGAGGTTTTTGCAGCAGAATGAAATACCGGACAGCGTGCATATCATAGATTTAAGTCGTGATTTTCGGTTAAACAGCCCGGAGAAGCGTTCTTTTGTCTATGGTCTGCCCGAAGCATTCCGGCAACGGATCCGGGAAGCGGATCATATCGCTAATCCCGGTTGCTTTGCTACCTCCATTCAATTGGCTTTATTACCCCTGGCTTCTGCGAAACGCTTGCAAAACGAAGTGCATATAAGCGGCATCACCGGTTCTACCGGGGCCGGACAGCAGTTAACCGCAACCGCTCATTTTTCCTGGCGTAGTTCCAATATTTCGGTTTATAAGGCCTTTAAGCATCAGCATCTGGCCGAGATTCGTCAAACATTATCTTATTTGCAACAGGATACGATTAAGCCGTTGCGCTTTTTGCCGTTTCGCGGAAATTTTACACGGGGTATTCTTTCTGCGGTTTATACAGTTAGTTCTTTAGGCCTGGATGAAGCGTATGCATTGTACGAAAGCTATTATGCAAATCATCCTTTTGTGTATTTGAGCAGGGGAAATGTGGATGTGAAGCAGGTGGTGAATACCAATAAAGCGTTCCTGCATTTGGAAAAAGAAGAGGGAATGCTGCTTATCATCAGTGTGATCGATAATTTAATTAAAGGAGCTGCCGGACAGGCTGTGCAGAATATGAATTTGATGTTCGGATTGGATGAAGAGAGCGGTTTACATTTAAAACCGGTCGGATTTTAGGGAAATCGCATGCAGCGTGTAATGCTTGTAAAAATCGGTGGACAGATAACGGATGATCCTCGTAAATTGCAACGGGTGCTTGGTGATTTTAGTCGTCTGCCGGGGCCAAAACTTCTGGTGCACGGCGGAGGCAGGGTAGCCGATTCATTCTTACAAAAACAGGGTATTGTACCGCGAATGGCAGGCGGACGGCGCATTACCGACGGGCCCACTCTGGAGGTGATTCAAATGGTTTATGCCGGCTTGCTTAATAAAAACATTGTAGCCGGTTTACAAGCTTTGGATTGTCCTGCCTTCGGACTGAGCGGTGTCGACGGTAACGCAATTCTTGCTCAGAAAAGGCCTGTCGCCGATGTGGATTTTGGTCTGGTGGGTGATGTACAACGGGTAGATGCAGAACTGATCAAAAATTTTTTGGAGCTTAATTTAATACCCGTGTTTTGCGCTTTAACCCATGACGGTGAAGGGCAAATATTGAATACCAATGCGGATACCATTGCTTCCGAAATTGCTGCCGCTCTGACCCCGTATTATGAAGTCGAATTATTTTATTTGTTTGATAAACGGGGCGTATTGCGTGATCCGATGCAAGAAGATTCCACGATCAGTGAAATCACATCCGAATCCTACCGGCAACTGAAAGAAAAAAATATAATCAAGGAGGGGATGAAACCTAAAATGGATACTGCTTTTTCTGCTCTTAAAAAGGGAGTCGGATCGGTTCACCTTATGCGTTATGATGCCCTGGGGTATCCCCGGCAGGGTACGAGGGTGGTTCTATGAGTTCAATAGCCGGTTTACAAAGCGAGGCACTCGATTTATTAAAAGATTTAATCAGCCGGCCGTCATTCAGCGGTCAGGAAGATCAAACGGCGCAACGCTTATTGTATTTTCTGCAGGAACATGGTATTGAGGTGCAACGGAAATTCAATAATATCTGGGCCTGTAATCGTCATTTTGATCCACAGAAGCCGACACTGCTGCTGAATTCGCATCATGATACCGTTAAAGTGGCCAACGGCTGGCAGCATGATCCGTTCGTACCGACCATTGAAGAGGGTAAACTGTTCGGTCTGGGCAGCAATGATGCCGGAGCCCCGCTGGTCTCGTTAATGGCAGTTTTTATATACTTTTTCGAACGAACCGATTTAAGCCATAATCTTATCATGGCCGCCACGGCAGAAGAAGAATCATCCGGTGCAAAGGGTATTCGTTCCGTTTTGCCGGAATTAGGTCGGATCGATCTGGCTGTTGTGGGGGAACCGACCGGTATGGAACTGGCGATTGCAGAAAAAGGTTTGATGGTTTTGCGGTGCCGGGCCCATGGAAGAGCCGGACATGCTGCCCGCGATGTGGGTGAGAATGCTATTTTTAAAGCGATTCCCGATCTTCAATGGTTTAATACCTTTCGATTTCCTGAAGAATCCAAGTTGCTTGGGCCGGTGAAGATGACGGTAACCATGATCGAAGCCGGCGTGCTCCATAATGTCATTCCGGATCGGTGTGATTTTACGGTAGATATCCGTACCACGGATGTGTATGGTAATGAGCAAGTGCTGCAAACGATCCGGGAGCATATTCAAAGTGAAATCCTGGAAACATCCTTGCACTTGCAACCGTCGGCCATTGCCGAAAATCATGGTCTGGTCAAAGTAGCCCGGTCTCTCGCTATGCACACTTTCGGTTCCCCGACGCTTTCCGATCAGGCTCTGATCCAGGCTCCTTCGGTGAAGATCGGGCCGGGCATGTCCGAACGTTCCCATACTGCGGATGAATTTGTGTATCTGCACGAGCTGCGGCAAGGTATCGAAATCTATATTCAATTATTGGAAAAATTTTTAACGAAAAGTGATTCCGTATGAAAAAATTATGGCAAAAAAATTACCAGGTGGATGCAGCCGTCGAACGCTTTACAGTCGGCCGGGACAGGGAACTGGATTTATTATTGGCGCCCTATGACGTATTGGGCTCACTGGCCCATGGCACGATGCTTCATGAAATAGGTGTATTGACCGATCAAGAATGGCTTCAATTACAAGCTGAGTTACGAACCCTTTATCAGCGAATCGAATCCGGGGATTTTGTTCTGGAAGAAGGAGTGGAAGATATTCATTCCGAGATAGAGCTTCTGCTTACTCGGAAAATTGGCGATGTGGGAAAGAAAATCCACAGCGGACGATCGCGCAACGATCAGGTATTGCTCGATATTAAACTATTAACCCGTGACCGATTACAGGATATTGTGGATGACGCGGCAGAATTGTTCCATCTGTTACTCGGTTTAAGCGATACTTATCAAGCGATACTTTTGCCCGGTTATACGCATCTGCAAGTGGCCATGCCCTCCTCTTTCGGCCTGTGGTTTGCCGCCTATGCCGAAAGTTTACTCGATGACCTGATTCAACTGCAGGCCGCCTATAAAATCGTTAATAAAAACCCGCTGGGATCGGCTGCCGGATACGGCTCTTCTTTGCCGCTGGATCGCAAGCTAACCACGCAGCTATTGGGCTTTGACGATTTGAATTACAACGTTGTCTATGCTCAGATGGGCCGGGGGCGCATGGAACGGGTGGTCGCCCAGTCCCTTACTTCTTTTGCCGAGACGCTGGGAAATATGGCTGCCGACCTGACGCTCTACCTGTCTCAGAATTTCGATTTTGTCTCTTTCCCGGATGAAATCACTACCGGTTCCAGTATTATGCCCCATAAGAAGAATCCGGATGTTTTTGAGATTCTACGGGGTCGCTGTAACCGTTTAAAAGCTTTGCCCAACGAACTGATGATGATCCGGGCCAACCTGCCCTCAGGCTACCACCGTGATTTGCAATTAACCAAAGAAAGTTTTTTACCGGCTCTGTCCGAATTGCAGCAGTGTCTTCGAATATTGATTCATGTACTGCCCCATATCCGAATTCGGGAAGATATTTTAGAGGATGAGAAGTATAAAAATCTGTTTACCGTAGATGCCGTTAATCGCTTGGTAGCAGATGGGATTCCTTTCAGAGAAGCCTATACGATAATTTCGAAGCAGATTGAAGAAGGTGTTTTTCAGCCCCCGGCTGCTACGCAACACACCCATGAAGGCAGTATGGGAAATTTATGCAATGAGCGGCTGCAAGAAATTGAGAAAGAAATCATCAGCGGGTTCCCCTTCGAAAAAATCCGATCCGCTCTGGATCGATTGCTCGGCAGTAGCAACACCGTTAACCGTAATGCTAAAGCTACTTAACGCGGTTTAAGCCGTTTAAAGCGGCAACGCGGTATGCCTCGGCCATGGTGGGATAATTAAAGGTGGTATTGATGAAATACATCAGTGAGTTGGCCTTTCCTTTCTGGGAAATAATAGCCTGACCGATATGAATGATTTCCGTTGCATTGGCGCCGAAACAGTGGATGCCCAGAATTTCCAGCGTTTCGCGGTGGAAAAGGATCTTAAGCATACCGGTAGCTTCACCTAATATCTGGGCCCGGGCCAGATTGCGAAAAAAGGAATGTCCCACTTCGTAAGGAACTTTTTTTGCCGTGAGTTCCTGTTCGGTTAATCCGACGGAACTGATTTCCGGAATGGTATAAATGCCGGTAGGAATGTGCTCAACCAGACGATAGTCACATTTTCCCAGTACCAAATGTGTGGCTGCGAAACGTCCCTGATCGTAGGCCGCACTCGCCAAACTGGGGAAACCGACCACATCCCCCACGGCATAAATATGGGGTCGGGCGGTCTGATAGTTTTCGTTAATAAGAATATAGCCCCGATTATCCGTTTGCACGCCGATTTTCTCCAACCCCATATCCGAAGAGTTGCCGGTGCGACCCTGGACCCATAATAAATACTCACCATGAATTCTCTTTTTCGATTTAAGATGCAGGGTTATATTATGATCACTGTATTCCACTTTTTCATATTCTTCATTATGTAAAATAGTCACTCCGTTCTCCCGGAGATGATAGCTCAGGGCGACGCTGATCTCATCGTCCAGGAAGGAAAGCAGGCGATCTCTACTGTTAATCAACGTCGCCTTAATTCCGCTGCCTCTGAAGATGGAAGCGTATTCGCAACCGATGATTCCGGCTCCGTAGATGATCACCGAGCGTACTTCTTCTTTTAAATTCAGGATAGTATCACTGTCAAAAACACGATGATGGCTAAAATCGATGTCGTCCGGATGGTAAGGTCTGGCTCCGGTAGCGATTACAAAGTGCTCGGCAGAAATTCTTTTGGTGGGCATACCTTCCGCAGCTATTTCGAGGGTATGTTCATCTGTAAAAGAAGCAAATCCGGTGAAAATATCCACTTGATTGCGGTCATAAAAGCTTCGGCGCAGCTTAACCTGTTTTTCGATCACGGACTCTGCATTTTGTAGTAATTCTGCGAAGCTTTGGTTATACTGGCGGCCGGTAATCGAAAGCTGGCGCACGGAATGCAGCAGGGCTTTACTGGGTATGGTGCTTAAATGGGTGCAGCGTCCGCCCACATCGGAAAAATCATCCACTACGGCAACGCGTTTTCCCTCTTTAGCCGATTTCATGGCCGCCCCTTCACCGCCCGGTCCGCTTCCGATTACAATAACATCATAGGTATCTTTCATCTGTATATCCCGATTACTCATCTTATCACTACTTGATATAAAATACAAGCATCAGGGGGTATTTATCAAATTCTTTTCAAATTAACCATGAATTCCCGGACAAAATTTCGGCTTTTATGCCCAAGAGGGTGGGTAATAGGATTCATACGACATAGGGCTTCTTCACGAAAAAACAGCCGATGAACTCCAAAAAGAACAGGGCGCTATGTCGATCCGTTCCGGTTAACCGGTTAGACCCCTCTTTACCTGACCGGAACCTGCCCACAGCAAACCCAAAATAGTGCTCACAATACCAAACGCCAAACAAATTTTGAAAGAATGGTTGTATTGCTAACCCGCCAGCTTTTTGACCCGGTATCAAAACTTTGGTTGATAACGAAATAAAAATGAGTACCCGGTGTGGGAATCCAGTTAAATCGGAAATTAAGCAACATTTCATGATCATCATTGTTCCATTGGGCAAACAAAGAACCAAACAGGTCCGGGTTTACAGCCATCTCAATACGGCTGCTAAACTCATGTATGGTAAAAGAATCATGGGGTAAACGGATGATATTCTGTGTATAATGAAGACTGGCGCTGACAAATTTATTGAAACGGTACACACCGCGTAAGGCCCATGCCGTTCGTTGACCTTTATAATAGGCCCCCCAATTCACAAAAACAAAGTAATGAAACGGTTTTCCGGGAAATGAACCGTACTGCAATTCATATCTTGTAAACCAGTAGGCTCTTGCCGGGATTATGATTCCGTTGTGGATGTCGAAATCTTCCGTTAAGTTTTCCGCACGCCGCTGGATGTTCCCCTCGAAAAAATTACCGCTTTTGGTGGTAAATCCCAATATGCGAAACTCGGACCAGAGCGATTGCAGTTCATGTGTTTGATCGTCGATGTAGTAGTTAAAGTCAAAGGGCTTAAAATTTAATTGCTGAATCCAGGGTAAAAATTTCGGTCTGGGTTGGATACGTAGCTCGGCATTGAACATCTGGTAATGCTTGCGTTGCAGATAGCCGGTTTCGGGATTAAAATTAACATCAGCCCGATTCCAGACTGCGGAAAAGTCGACTAAGTCGTTGGGAAAGTCTACAAAGAGACGACTGGCCAGTCCGGTTTTATGCGTGCTGTCCGAAGTATAACTTTGGGCAACAGCTCCCCCCACGGAAAAATTTTTATCACCCCAGAAGCTGGAAGTGGAATATAAAAAATCGGTTCCATAGACTGCATTTTGACGATGCGGTTCCATCTTTCCGACTCCAATGATGCCGATAGAAGATTGTTTTAGTACATCTTGTCTCCAACGCAGAACCGTATAATTAGTGGAAGGAAGGGAATCTTTACCGGACGTTTGGATACTCATCGCCCCCAGGGTAGACGATCCGGCCTTGCCCAATAAACGAGCCCCGGCAATAACCGGAATCACTTTTCCGGAACCGCTCAGTCCGATACGTCGGCTGTAAAAAGGCTGAATGCGGCGACCGAGACTGAAATCGAAATAATTTCGGCCTTCTAAAAAAAAATCCCGCTTTTCCGGATAGTAAAGTGAAAAACGGGTCAGATTTACCTGCTGCCTATCGGATTCCACCTGGGCGAAATCGGTGTTCACGGTCAGATTCAATTTCATGGTCGGAGTGATCAAATAGTTGAGATCCCCGCCGCCGTTTATTTTTGATACCGCCTTTTGTCCGCTATTTTTTTCAATTCCGGCAATACCGTAGGGTTTAAACTCGATCAGAGTTACATTGCTGATACTATGGATTCCTTCCACCCGACCGGAACGGCTCACCTGTTCCAATTGCGAATCCCGGGACCAGCCCTGCCAGAGCACCTGCTCCCGTTTTCGGCGGATATTACGTTCAAAATTGATGCCCCAGGATTGTCTGTCGGCCAATTTGAATTTTAAGGTGGAAAAGGGGATTTCGAATTCGGCAAACCAACCACGGCTTGTAATTCTTGACTTTACATTCCAAACTCCATTCCATGATTTGTTAAAACGATCGCCGTTATTTTGGATCAGGGCATCAAACCGGGCGCCGTTGGGATTGGTAATAAACAGATAACCATTGCGCCGGTCCCGGTAGGTGTCGATCACTATCTTAAAGTTGTCTTCGGACTGATAGTCGAAGTCTCTTCTCATTTTTTCAGCCACTAATTGATCCGGTGCATCATCATAACACCAGACGCCGATATAAAGATTTTTCTTATCATATAGAATTGCTACTTCACTGCGTTCACTGGCCGGCAGACCTTCGTTTAATTCCCGTTGCGTAAAATTAGAAATGTGTTCTGCATTCTGCCAGGCGGTTTCGGAAAGGTCACCGTCAATGTGCACAGGTTCTTGAATTTCCAGGGCCTTAATTGTGCATGGCTCGCTTTCCTGTGCGTTCAGAAGTTGAATTCCGCTAAACACAAAAAGAAGAAGGATCGTTTTTAGTATCGTTTTTTTCATACGATCATACATATGGTTTTCCGAACAATATACTTAAAAGTCCCGCTTTATTTTAAATGAAAACGTCAGCTTTGAACTAACGGATTGATCTGAAGATTTTTTTATGAGCGATTCACTGAACTTTCTTGCGCTGTTAAAACGTTCGTTCCCTTGTATCTATTAAAATAATCGATTTTTTTGTAAAAAGTTTAATATGAATACGGGTAAAGCGACTGTCGTACTTTATTTGTATCATATGCATTCTGTTCTTAAGAATTAGCTAAATAAACGAAATTTTCCGACATCAGGCAAGCTATTACAAAATATTTTAAAAAAATTATTTCGAACAAATGGTACGAATCAATTTTTTGGCAGAATAAGCAGATAAAATTGATTTTTCAATCGTAAAGACAGGGTTGAAAGAGTCTGAATCCCTCTCAATTCTCCCCTGTTTCGGGATGCGTTGCAATTTAATATTCGTAAATAATACCGGATTTAAGATAGACCCATTTCAAGGTTTAAAATTTACTCGCATTTACTTTCATACTTTTGTA
>Ga0256841_1002429_pt1 | contig 14844 bp, 12 predicted proteins | sample 356308metaG_FD_185971 | JGI IMG/M metagenome (GOLD analysis project Ga0256841, IMG submission 185971) | Hydrothermal vent microbial communities from Mid Atlantic Ridge, Atlantic Ocean - 356-308 | ecosystem: Environmental > Aquatic > Marine > Hydrothermal vents | place: Atlantic Ocean: Mid...
TCGGCCACCACCTCCAGAGCCGGGCGGGGCTCGCCGAGTTCTTCTTCAACACCCGTACCGCCCGCGAGGACAACCGGCGCTTCCGTCGCTCGGCCGCCGAAATCTCGACTACCTCGGTCTCGGCCATGTCAAGCCATGTCAAGGAGGAGAAGGCCCGCAACCTGCCGCACGGCCATCTGCGTGCGCTCGGCATCGCCATGGTGCCGGAGGGACGGCGCGTCTTTCCGTTCATGTCGGTGAAGGACCATCTGCTGATGGGGGCCTTCACCCGCACCGACGCCGGCGAGGTGACGGCCAAGCTCGACTATGTCCTCGCTCGCTTTCCGCGGCTCGAGGAGCGCTGGCGACAGGATGCCGGCACCCTGAGCGGTGGCGAGCAGCAGATGCTGGTGATCGGCCGGGCGCTGATGTCCGATCCGAAGCTCCTGCTGCTCGACGAACCCTCGCTGGGCATCGCCCCCAAGCTGGTACAGGACATCGCCCGTTCCATCGTCGCCATCGACCGGGAAAACCGGATCTCGGTGATCCTGGTCGAGCAGAACGCGCGCATGGCCCTGCGCGTCTCGCATCGGGCCTATGTGCTGAGCCAGGGCCGGGTGGCGCTCCACGGACCCTCCGCCGAGCTGCGTGACGACGACCGTATCCGTGCCCTCTACCTGGGCGGCGAGCTGTGAGGGAATCATGAGAATTCTCGTCGTCAATCCGAACACGACCGCCTCGATGACCGCCAACATCGGGGTCTGCGCCCGCGCCGCGGCGAGTGTCGGTACGGAAATCGTCGTCCGCAACCCGGCCACGGGACCGGTCAGCATCGAGGGACATTACGACGAGGCGCTCTGCACTCCGGGACTGCTCGAAGAGATCCGCCGGGGCGAGGACGAGGGCGTGGACGGCTTCGTGATCGCCTGCTTCGACGATCCGGCGATCGGCGCCTGCCGTGAACTGGCCACCGGCCCCGTGTTCGGCATCGCCGAGGCGGCGATGATCGCCACCAGCTTCAGCGTGGTCACCACCCTGCAGCGCTCGGTGCCCATCATCGAGGATCTCGTGGTCCGTTACGGGTTCGAGCGGCGCTGCCGAGGCGTGCGCGCCGTCGATCTTCCCGTCCTCGCCCTCGAGGAGGAGCCGCAAGCCCGCTCGCGAATCCTCGCGGAGATCCGCCGCGCCATCTCCGAGGATCGCTGCGAGGCCGTCGTTCTCGGATGTGCCGGCATGGCCGATCTCACCCGGTGGCTCGCGCAGGAGGCGGGGATTCCCGTGATCGACGGCGTGGTCGCCGGCGTCCGCATGGTCGAGGCGCTGGCCGGAGCCGGGTTGCGCACCAGCAAGAGGGGCGCGTACCAGTCACCGCGTCCCAAGCGCGTAATCCGAAGGAGGGCTCCGTGACCGAGATCGCCACCGGCCTCGAAAATCCGTCATATCCACGGGATCTCGTCGGCTATGCGGGGACACCACCCGATGCCCGCTGGCCGGGGGGCGCACGCATCGCCCTGCAGCTCGTGGTGAACTACGAAGAGGGCGGAGAGAATTGCATCCTGCACGGGGATGCGGCTTCCGAGGCGTTCCTGTCCGAGATCATCGGCGCCGAACCCTGGCCGGGGCAGCGCCATCCGAATATGGAGTCGATCTACGAGTACGGTGCACGGGCCGGCTTCTGGCGCATCCGGCAAATCCTCGTGAGCCGCGGCATCCCGGCAACCGTTTTCGGCATCGCCACGGCGCTCGCCCGCAATCCACAGGCCGTCGCCGCCATGAAGGAAGCCGGCTGGGAAATCGCCAGCCACGGCCTCAAATGGATCGAATACCGGGATTTCTCCCGGTCCGAGGAAAGGCGCCACATGCAGGCCGCGATCCGCATCCACACCGAGGTCACGGGCGCGCGCCCGCTCGGCTGGTACACCGGCCGCTGTTCCGCGCACACCCTCGAGCTGGTCATGGAGGAGGGAGGGTTTCTCTACGGCGCCGATTCCTACGCCGACGACCTCCCCTACTGGGTTCGGGGGCCCCGTGGGCCGTTCCTGATCGTACCGTACACCCTCGATGCCAACGACATGCGTTTCGCCACCGCGCAAGGGTTCAATTCGGGCGAGCAATTCTACCAATACCTCAAGGACAGTTTCGACGTGCTGTATGCCGAGGGCAAGGCGGGCGCACCCAAGATGCTCTCCGTCGGTCTGCACTGCCGCCTCGTCGGCCGGCCGGGTCGGGCGGCGGCGCTGGCGCGATTCCTCGATTATGCGCAGAGCCACGAACATGTCTGGTTCGCCCGCCGGATCGACATCGCGCGCCATTGGCACGCAAATCACGCGCCGGAGGAGTGAACGCTTGTCCGAGCAGGGCTACTACGCCCCCCACAGCGGGCATCCCGGGCAGCGGGAGCTGCTCACCGGGCGCAGCGTGTTCACCGAAGCCTATGCGGTCATCCCCCGCGGCGTCATGCGCGACATCGTCGTCAGCCATCTGCCGCATTGGTACCGAACCCGGGCCTGGATTCTGGCCCGCCCTCTCTCCGGCTTCGCCGAGACCTTCGCGCAGTACACCGTGGAGGTGGCACCGGGCGGCGGCAGCGAGCGGCCCGAACCCGACGGGGAGGTGGAGGCCGTCCTGTTCGTCCTCGAAGGGAGGATGCAGCTCGATCTCCCCGGCACGACCCACCGGATGACCGCCGGAGGATACGCCTATCTGCCACCGGGATGCCCATGGAAGCTGCGCAATACCGCAAACACGCCGCTCCGCTTCCACTGGATCCGCAAGCGCTACGAACCGGTCGGCGGACTCGACATCCCCGAGCCCCTGCTCACCAGCGACCGGCAGGTCGCGCCCGAACCCATGCCCGACAGCGAGGGCCGCTGGCTGACCACGCGCTTCGTCGATCCCGCCGCCATGCGTCACGACATGCAGGTGAACATCGTCACCCTGCTGCCCGGTGCGGCGATTCCGTTCACCGAGACCCATGTCATGGAACACGGGATCTATGTGCTCGAAGGCAAAGCGGTCTACCGCCTCAACCGCGACTGGGTCGAGGTCGAGGCGGGCGATTTCCCGTGGCTGCGGGCCTTCTGCCCGCAGGCCTGCTATGCCGGGGGTCCGGGACCGTTCCGCTACCTTCTCTATCGGGACGTGAACCGGCACCCGCGTTTCCCACCGCTTGTCCCCGCCACCGCACCCGGCTGAGCCGTCCCGTCCGGCTTTTCGTGCAGCGCAGCGAATCTTCCCGTCGCCGCCGCGGCGCACCCGGGACCGGTCCGGGCCTTCCCGCCGCTGCCCCGCCGCTGCCGCCGCCCCTCCCTCCGGCTCCGGCGAAGCCTCGCGCAGCCGCTCGGCACCTGCGTACCGGCCGTTCGCACGAGCCGATCCGGCCCGGACATCGGCAATGCAGTTCACATGCCAATAAAATTTTAGAGAAACTTTCTAAAATACTACGATAAATGGCACACGGAAATTCAATCAGCGCGCAAGTTTTTTATTGCGCGATTCGCCGAAGTGATGCATAAGGGTACCGTGTTCATGGGATTTCCCCTGTGACACCCGACTTGAGGCGTTTCCTCCCTACCACTGCCGCGGCCCAGGCCGCGGCTTTTTTTTCGTTCACCACTTTCTCCATCTTGGCTGAAGCATAACCTCGGGTTGTTCGCTCTCCCGCACTGCCCGTCCGGCATTGCACGCCCGCCGGCGCTTGCCCGCGACCGCCGGTCGTGCAAGCTAGGGGGCGCCAGCGGAAGAGGAGCGATGGAGATCTATCTTTGGGTGGGGCTCGGCAGTGCCCTCGGCGGGATGGCCCGCTACGCGGTCTCGGGTCTGGTGGCCGGCTGGATCGGCGAGACCTTTCCCTTCGGCACATTGACCGTCAACATTCTCGGATCCTTCGGCATCGGCCTGTTCGCCACCCTGACCGCGCCGGACGGGCGTCTGCTGGTCGATCCGGCGATCCGCCAGTTCACCATGGTCGGGCTGTTCGGCGGCTTCACCACCTTCTCCTCCTTCAGCCTGCAGACGCTGGCGCTCATGCAGGACGGTGAATGGCCGGCGGCGGCGACCAACATCCTCGCCTCGGTGGCGGCCTGCCTGCTGGGCGTCTGGCTCGGCCACATGGCCGGCCTCTCCTGGAACCGCCTGCCCGGAGGCTGACATGCAGCTCCCCCGCGATGCCCTGCTCCTGCGCATCTTCCTCGGCGAGAGCGACCGCAGTGACGGGCGTCCGCTCTACGAACGCATCGTCCTCAAAGCCCGCGAGATGCATCTGGCCGGGGCCACCGTGCTGCGCGGGCCGATGGGCTTCGGCCGCTCCAGCCGGCTCCACACCGCCAAGATCCTGCGCCTCTCGGAGGATCTGCCGGTGGTCATCGAGATCATCGACAGCGAGGAGAAGATCGGCGCCTTTCTCGACGCCCTCGAGCCGCTGATGGGCAGTGGTCTCGTCACTCTGGAAAAGGTCCAGGTGGTGCGCTACGGCGATGGCGGGCAGGGGTGAGCCGGCTCTCGCACAGCGCGCCGCCGGGCGCCATGGCCGAAAGCCGCGGCGACGACCGCATCGGCCGCGAGGCGCCATGAAACCCGGGCCCGATCTCGCCCTCTGCCGCCGGCGCCTCGAAGTGCGCCTGGCCGAACTTCGAGCCCTGCTCGAAGGCGCCCGCGAGAGCACCGGCGTCGTCGAGCTCGATCCCGGCCGCCAGGGACGTCTGTCGCGGGCCGATGCAATGCAGCGTCAGGCGGTGGCCAGAGAGGGCGAGCGCCGCCGGCAGCGCGAGATCGCGCGCATCGAGAGCGCTCTCGCACGGATCGAAAGCGGCGATTACGGTTGGTGTGCGGTCTGCGGTGCGCCGATCGGCGCCCGGCGTCTGGAGCTCGACCCGGCGACACCGGTCTGTGTCGCCTGTGCGGCACGTCAGGGATGAGATGCCGCGCTCATTCGGGAGGCACCGGACGCGGCCGCCCCCGTTCGTCGAGAGCGACGCAGGTGAAGCGGCCTTCGGTCACCTTGATCTCGTCACCGGTACGGCCCCGCGATACCCAGACTTCGACCTGGAGCGTGATGGAGCTGCGGCCGATGCGCACCACTTCGGCATAGGTGCTGACCACATCCCCCACATAGACCGGCTTGTGGAAGCTCATGGCATCGACCGCCACCGTCGCCACCCGGCCGCGGGCCCGCTGATAGGCCACCGTGCCGGCGGCGATGTCCATCTGCGCCAGCAGCCAACCGCCGAAGATGTCGCCCGAGGGGTTGGTGTCGGCGGGCATCGCCAGCGTGCGCACCGCCGGTTCCTGGGTGGGTTTGCCGCGCATCGTCCCGGTCCACCGGATTTGCCAGTTCCCTGCCAGCAGGGGTAGAAGACCCATGCCGTTGCTACACCTTCGGGTCAAGGCATCGGGCCGTACCTCGAGAACGAATGGAATCCATGACCGACCTGCTTTCGCTTGCGTCCACCACGGCCGAGGACAGCTACACGGCCGAAGACATCGAAATCCTGGAGGGCCTCGAGCCGGTCCGCCGCCGTCCCGGCATGTTCATCGGCGGCACCGACGAGCGGGCCATGCATCATCTGGTGGCCGAGCTCCTCGACAATGCCATGGACGAGGCGGTGGCCGGTCATGCCGGCCGCATCGAGATCGAGCTCGCCGCCGGCAACCGGGTGACGGTGCGCGACAACGGCCGCGGCATTCCCATCGAGCCGCATCCCAAATATCCGGACCGCAGCGCCCTCGAGGTGATCATGACCACCCTCCATTCGGGCGGCAAGTTCGGCTCGAAGGCCTATCGCACCGCGGGCGGCCTGCACGGGGTCGGAGTCTCGGTGGTCAATGCCCTTTCCTGCGAGCTGGTGGTCGAGGTGGCCCGCGGCCGGCGACTCTATCGCCAGCGCTTCTGCCGGGGAGCGCCGACAAGCGCACTCGAGGAGATCGGCACCGTCTCCAACCGCCGCGGCACCAGCGTGAGCTTCGTCCCCGATCCCGAGATCTTCGGCAGCGAGGCCCGCTTCCGCCCGGAACTCCTCTATCGGATGGCGCGCAGCAAGGCCTATCTGTTCCGGGGGGTGGAAATCCGCTGGAGCTGCGCCGGCGAGCTGCTCACCGGTAAGGAGGCACCGCCGGCGGAGGCGAGGCTGCATTTTCCCGAGGGCCTCTGCGACTTTCTGCGCGGCATGCTGGCCGAGCGGCCGACCGTCACCGACCTGCCCTTCGCGGGCGAAGCCCCCCTGAACGGCAGTGGCGGCAATGGCGGCACCCTGGCGGCCGAGGAAGCGGGCCGGGTGGAATGGGCGGTGGCCTGGCCGCGCGACGAGGAATCCTACGCCGGCTATTACTGCAACACCGTGCCCACGCCTCTGGGCGGCACCCACGAGACCGGCCTGCGCGCCGCCCTGGTCAAGGGCCTGCGGGCGCATGGCGAGCGGCTCGGCAACCGCAAGGCCCAAAGCCTCACCGCCGACGATCTGCTGGGCGGGGCCTGCGTGCTGCTCTCGGTGTTCGTCCGTCAGCCCCAGTTTCAGGGCCAGACGAAGGAGCGGCTGGTCTCCCCCGAAGTGGCGCGGCTGGTGGAGGCGGCCATCCGCGACCGTTTCGAGCTCTGGCTCGGCGAACATCCGGCGGCCGGCCAGGAACTGCTGGAGCATGCCCTCGCCCGGGCCGAGGAGCGGCTGGCCCGCCGCCAGAAGCGCGATGTCGCCCGCAAGGCCGCCACCCGGCGACTGCGGCTGCCGGGCAAGCTCGCCGATTGCAGCCGAGCCGACCGCCGCGGCACCGAGCTCTTCATCGTCGAGGGCGATTCCGCCGGCGGCTCGGCCAAGCAGGCGCGCGAGCGCGAGACCCAGGCGGTGCTGCCGCTGCGCGGCAAGATCCTCAACGTGGTCAGCGCCAGTGCCGAGAAGCTGCGCGGCAACCGCGAACTGCAGGATCTCGTCACCGCCCTCGGTTGCGGCAGCGGGCGCCAGTTCCGCCTCGCCGATCTGCGCTACGAGAAGATCATCATCATGACCGACGCCGATGTCGACGGCGCCCATATCGCGGCACTGCTGATGACCTTCTTCTTCCGCGAGATGCGGCCGCTGATCGAACACGGCCACCTCTATCTCGCCCAGCCGCCGCTCTATCGTCTCTCCGCCGGCGGCAAGATCGCCTATGCGCGGGACGAGGCCGAACGCGAAAAGCTGCTGGCCACCCTGTTCGAGGGCCGCAAGCAGGTCGATGTCAGCCGCTTCAAGGGGCTCGGCGAGATGAACCCGCGCCAGCTCAGGGAAACCACCATGAGCCCGGCCGGCCGGCAGCTCCTGCGGATCGAGATCGAGGATCTGGAAGGTCGCTCCACCGCCGAGCTGGTGGAACATCTGATGGGCCGCCGGCCCGAGCTGCGCCTCGCCTTCATTCAGGAGAACGCGGCCTTCGCCCGCGATCTGCTCGACGTCTGAATGGAGGCGTGCGTCCGCCGCTCAGGTGACCCAGGCGAGCCGCAGCAGGTTGGTGGCGCCGGGCGTACCGAAGGGCATGCCGGCGGTGATGACGATGGCCGATCCGGGCGGCGCCATGCCCACCTCCCGGGCACATTTGCGGGCTTTCTCCACCATGTCGTCGATATCCACCGCATCGCCCGCCACCACCGGATGCACCCCCCAGGCGAGGGTCAGCTTGCGGGCGGTGGTGCGCCGGGTCATCAGCCCCAGGATCGGCCGCGTCGGGCGCTCGCGCGAGGCCCGGAGCGCAGTGGCGCCGGATGTCGTGTAGGTGACGATGGCCGCGGCGTTCATGGTTTCCGCCACCTGCCAGGCGGCCAGGGTGATGGCATCGGCGGCGGTGGCCTCGACCTCGGCCCGGTAGGCCTCGAGATAGGAGCGGTAGAGCTCGTCGCTCTCCACCCGGCGGATGATCCGGGCCATCATGCGGACCGCCTCCACCGGATAGGCGCCCACGGCACTTTCCGCCGAGAGCATCACCGCATCCGCCCCGTCGTAGACGGCGGTCGCCACATCCGAGGCCTCGGCCCGGGTGGGGGCCGGCGATTCGACCATGCTCTCCAGCATCTGGGTGGCCACGACCACCGGCTTGCCGGCGGCGCGACAGCAGCGGATGATGCGCTTTTGGAGCCCGGGCACGTCCTCGGGCGGCATCTCCACGCCGAGATCGCCGCGGGCGATCATGATCCCGTCGGCGAGATCGACGATCTCGTCGAGATGTTCGATCGCCGCCGGTTTCTCGATCTTGGCCATCACCGCCGCCCGCCCCGAGATCAGCTTGCGGGCTTCGGCCACATCCTCGGGCCGCTGCACGAAGGAGAGGGCTACCCAGTCCGTGCCGAGATCCAGCGCCAGCGCCAGATCGCGGGTGTCCTTCTCGGTCAGCGCCGGGATCGGCAGGGCGACCCCCGGCACGTTGACCCCCTTGTTGTTGGACAGCACACCGCCGACCTCGACCACGGTCAGCGCGAAATCCTCGCCGCTCTCCTGGATCCGCAGACGCACCCGGCCATCGTCCAGCAGCAGCTCGTGGCCGGGGCCGACGGCGGCGAAGATTTCGGGATGGGGCAAAGAGACGCGGCGAACGTCGCCGGGAGCAGGATCGAGATCGAGGCGGAAGGTCTGTCCCGGCTCCAGCCGCACCCGCCCCTCGCGGAAGCTGCCGATCCTGAGCTTCGGCCCCTGCAGGTCCATCAGCACGCCGAGCGGCCGGCCGAGCTCGGCCTCCACCGCCCGCACCGCCCGATAGCGCTCCCGCTGCTCCTGGTGACCACCATGGCTGAAGTTGAGACGGAAGACGTCGGCCCCGTCACCGGCCATGGCCGTGATCACTTCCTCCCGCGAGCTGGCCGGGCCGAGGGTCGCCACGATCTTGGTGCTCTTCAGAAAGGGCATGTCGGGTCCGTTCGTGCAGGGCTGCCGTCGCCCATCGCCTTACGCCAGGCATGTCCGTTTGTCATGACCGTTGCGTGGCCGGTCGGCGCGACTGGCGGGCGGGAAGACGCGCGGCTATGCTGGCCCGGTACCGCGAGCTGCCGGGCAGGGGGTGTGATATGGTGCAGTGGTTGATCCTGGTTTTCCTGCTGCTTCCGGGCGGGTACCGGGCCGAAGCGGCGGCCGATCCCCGGACCCTCACCATCGGCATCACCCAATATCCGGCGACCCTCCATCCCAACATCGATTCGATGGCCGCCAAGAGCTACGTGCTGGCGATGACCCGCCGCCCGCTCACCGAATACGACACCGAATGGCAGCCACGCTGCTTCCTCTGCACCGAGTTGCCGACCTTCGAGAACGGGCTGGCGAAGGAGGTGCGCAATCCCGAGGGCGGGCGCGGTGTGGCCCTGACCTACACCATCCGGCCCGAGGCCACTTGGGGCGACGGCACGCCGGTGAGTACCGAGGACGTGCTGTTCACCTGGGAAGTGGGACGCCATCCGCAGAGCGGGGTCGCCAATGCGGAGATGTACCGGCGCATCTACAAGATCGAGGTGATCGACGAGAAGACCTTCACCGTCTTCGACGAGAAGCTGACCTTCCAGTACAATACCCTGAACGATTTCCGCCTTCTCCCCGCCCATCTCGAGCGCCCGGTCTTCGAGGCCGATCCGGCGACCTACCGCAACCGCACCCTCTACGACACCGATCCCACGAATCCGGGGCTCTATTTCGGCCCCTACCGGATCACCGAACTGGTCTCCGGCAGCCATATCGTGCTCGAGCGCAACCCTACCTGGTACGGCCGCGAGCCCTGGTTCGACCGCATCGTCGTGCGGGCCATCGAGAATACCGCCGCACTGGAAGCCAATCTGCTGTCCGGCGAGATCGACATGATCGACGGCGGGCTGGGCATGAGCCTCGATCAGGCGCTGGCCTTCGAGCGCCGCAACGGCGATCGCTTCACCGTCCGCTACCAGCCCGGCCTCGTCTACGAGCATATCGATCTGATGCTCGACAATCCGCTCCTGGCCGATCGCCGCGTCCGCCAGGCGCTGCTCTACGCCATCGACCGGCAGACCCTGGTCGAGCAGCTCTTCGCCGGCAGGCAGCCGGTCGCCGATACCAACGTGCACCCCCTGGACTGGGTCCACGACCCCGATGTTCCGCGCTACCGCTACGATCCGGAGCGGGCGGCGGAACTGTTCGCCGCGGCCGGGTTCCGCCGGGACGCCGACGGCATCCTGGTGGATGCGCAGGGACGGCGGCTGAGCCTCGAGCTGATGACCACCGCCGGCAACCGCACCCGCGAGCTGGTCGAGCAGGTGCTGCAAGGCATGTGGCGCAAGGCCGGGGTCGAGATCACCATCCGCAACGAGCCGGCCCGGGTCTTCTTCGGCGAGACGGTGGCCAAGCGCAAGTTCACCGCCATGGCCATGTTCGCCTGGATCAGTTCGCCCGAGAATCCGCCCCGCTCGACGCTCCATTCCGAGGAGATCCCGAGTGCCGAGAACGGCTGGTCCGGCCAGAACTATACCGGCTACCGCAATCCCGAGATGGACGCGCTGATCGACGCCATCGAGGTGGAGCTCGATCGCGAGCGGCGGCGCGAGCTGTGGTCCGAGCTGCAGCGTCTCTACGCCACCGACCTGCCGGTGCTGCCGCTCTATTTCCGTGCCAATCCGCATATCTGGCCGAAATGGCTGGAAGGGGTGACCCCTACGGGGCACCAGGCGCCGACCACGCTGTGGATCGAGAACTGGCGCCGTCGGCAGTAGTCGCGCCCGCACCCGGAACGCACATCCGGGGCGCAATGTTCCGCTTCGTGCGTTTCTGCACTGCCGGAGGGGCGGGAACCGCTATGCTGGGCTCCTCGCCCCCGGACCGAGCGGAAACGGAGGAAACGCCATGATCTCCAGGACGGCCATCGCCGCGGTGGCATCCGTGACGGTGCTGCTCGCCGCCCAGGCGGCCCGCGCCCAGAGGGTGTTCACATACGATGTCAAGGTCATCTGCGGCCAGGCGGAGGGCAAGATCGCCGCCCCGGGTCTCTACTGGACGGCGGTCAACCTGCTCAATCCCAACCGGAGGACGATCGAGGTCGAGGCTCGGGTGGCGGTGGCTCTGCCGGGCTTCACCATGGGTCCGCTGAGCGCACCCAAGACCGCACCGCTGCGTCCCGACCGGGCCTTCGAGATCGACTGCCCCAGCCTGATGGGGATGAGCGACAGCGAGCGCTTCCTCAAGGGCTACGTCACCCTGCGCAGCAAGGCGCCACTCACGGTGGTGGCGGTTTATACCCAGGCCGACCGGGACGAGCGCGCCGTCTCCATTCACACCGAACGGGTCATGGCACGCGGTCGACGGTAACCCCGGCGGGTTGCCGGCCGCGCCCGGAGGCGGCGTCGCGCCGCGCCCGCCACTGCCACGGTCTTACGCTCTCACCCGTGCATTCCGCGGGTCGTAGAAGGGGCGGAGCTGAAGGGTGGCGGGCACCGGCTCGCCGGCGATCTCGACCGTGAAGTTCCCGGTTTCCAGCCAGTCGGCGGCAACCCCCTCGGGGTGATGGACGTACCCCATGCCGAGGCTCGCCCCGACGCGAAAGCCGAAGGCGCCCGAGGTCACCGAGCCGACGATCCGCCCGCCTTCGAGGATCGGCTCCTCGTGAAAGAGGAAACGCTCGGGATCCGCGAGCCGGATCTGCACCAGGCGCTTTTTCGGCGGGTGCTCGGCACGCCTCGCCGCGAGCGCCTCGCGGCCGATGAAGCCGCCCGGCTTGTCCCAGGCCAGGGTGAAGCCGAGCCCGGCTTCGAGCGGCGTGTCCTCGGGGCCGATATCGTGCCCCCAGTGGCGATAGCCCTTCTCGGTGCGGCAGGAATTCATGGCGTGCATGCCGGCGAAGCCGAGGCCGAAGCGCTCTCCCGCTTCCAGGATCCGCTCGAAGACATGAAGGGCGAATTCGGCCGGGATGTAGAGCTCGTAGCCGAGCTCGCCGACATATGTGATGCGGCTCGCCCGCACCTCGGCGTAGCCGATCTCCAGCATGCGCGAGGTGGCGAAGGGGAAGCGGACGTTCGAGAGATCTTCGCCGGTGAGCTCCTGCAGGAGCGCGCGTGCGTTCGGCCCCATCAGGCCGAGCATGGGCAGACCGGAGGTGATGTCGGTGACCGTGACCCGTGCGTCCCCGGGAATATGGCGCTCCAGCCAGACCCGATCGCGGGTCTGGGAGGCAGCCGAAGTGACCACCAGATAGCGGTCTTCTTCGAGGCGGGTGACGGTGAGATCGGCCTCGATGCCGCCGGCCTCGTTGAGCCAGGGAGTGTAGACGATGCGCCCCGGCGGTACCTCCACATCGTTGGCGCAGATCCGGTTCAGGACCCGGCAGGCGTCGGCTCCCTGCACCAGGAACTTGGCGAAGCTGGTCTGGTCGAACAGCGCCACCCGGTCGCGCACCGTCTCGCATTCGGCGGCGCAGGCCGGGAACCAGTTCGGCTTTCCCCAGGTGTAGCGGTAGACCGGCTCCATGCCCGGCAGCGCGAACCAGTCGGGACGCTCCCAGCCGGCCATTTCCCCCATCACCGCCCCGCAAGCGAGGAGCCGCTCGTGAAAAGGTGCGCGGCGGGCGCCGCGGGCGGTCTCGTACTGGCGATGGGGCCAGTGCATGGCATAGAGCAGGCCCAGGGTCTCGCGGGTACGATCGAACAGATAGCGCCGGCTGGCCTGGAAGGGCTGCATGCGCAGCACATCGACATCCACCAGATCGACCGGCGCGCGGCGGTCGCGGATCCATTCCGCCAGCACCTTGCCGACCCCGGCCGAGGACTGGATGCCGATCGAATTCATGCCGCAGGCCACGAACAGATCGCGGACCTCGGCCACCTCGCCCAGGAGATAGCGATCGTCGGGGGTGAAGCTTTCGGGACCGTTGAAGAAGGTGTGAATGCCGGCGGTCTCGAGGACCGGCATACGGCCGATCGCCATTTCCAGGATCGGCGAGAAATGCTCGACATCCTCGGGCAGGGTCACGAAGGCGTGCTCGGGATCGATGCCCTCCATGCCCCAGGGCTTGGCCACCGGCTCGAAGCCGCCCAGCAGGATCTTGCCCGCATCCTCCTTGTAGTAGGCGCGTTCGTCGGGTACCCGCAGCACCGGCAGATCCCGCGGCAGCTCGTCGATGGTCTCGGTGACGATGTAGAAATGCTCGGCGGCGTGGAGCGGCAGATGCACGCCGATGTCACGGGCCAGCCACCAGGACCACATGCCGGCGGCCAGCACCACGGTCGCCGCGCGCACTTCCCCGCAGGCCGTCCGCACGCCGACCGCCCTTCCCCCTTCCACCAGGATGCGCTCCACCGGCACCCCCTCGAGGATACGCGCGCCGCGCATTCGCGCCCCCTTGGCCAGCGCCAGCGTGGTGTCGATGGGATTGGTCTGGCCGTCCCTGGGCAGGAAGACGCCGCCCACCACCCCGTCGAGATTCAGCAGCGGATAGCGTTCCCCGATCTCGGCCGGGCCGATCACCTCCACCTCGAGGCCGAAGTTGCGAGCCATCGAGGCACCTCGCCGCAGTTCCTCGAAACGCTCCCCGTCGAGCGCCACCGCGATCGAGCCGTTCTGGCGAAAGCCGGTGGCCTGGCCGGTCTCGGCCTCCAGACCGGCGAACAGCTCGGAGGTGTATTTGGCGAGCTCGGTCATGTTGCGGGTGGCGCGGAGCTGGCCGACCAGACCGGCGGCGTGCCATGTCGTACCGCAGGTGAGCTGCTTGCGCTCCAGGAGCAGAACGTCGGTGATGCCGACCCGCACCAGATGATATGCGATGGCGCAGCCGATAACGCCGCCGCCGATGATCACCACATCCGCGCGCTCGGGCAGATCCTGCGCCATCCCTCGTCCCCCCTCGGGCCGCGTTTTCCTCCCGCTGCCCCTGTGCTAGCCTCTTTGCATGGAACGACGAAAGAGCAATTCGCGAAGCCTGCCTGCGCGGCTGCGTCTTACGGCTCTGCCGGCGGCATTGCTGCTGCTCGCCGGCTGTGGCCGGCGCGGCCCCCTGCGCCTTCCCGAAGACGAAAAGGCACAGGTCGCGCCGGAACGGAAGCGCGAGGACGCCGCGAAGAAAGGCACGCAGTGAACGGGTTTTCGTACCGGGGAGGAGAGCTGTTCGCCGAGGATGTGGCGGTGGCCGAGATCGCCGCCGCGACCGGCACCCCGGTCTATATCTACAGCGCCGGTGCCGTGCGTGACCGCTTTCGCGTCTATCGCGAGGCCTTCGCCGGACTCCCCGCGCTCTTCTGCTACGCTGTCAAGGCCAATCCCAACCTCGCCGTCATCCGGCTGCTGGCGGAGGAAGGTGCCGGCGCCGACACGGTCTCCGGCGGCGAAATCGAGCGCGCCCTGGCCGCCGGCGTCCCGCCCTCGCGCATCGTCTTCGCCGGGATCGCCAAGACCGACGAGGAGATGCGCCTCGGCCTGCGCTACGGCATCCTCCAGTTCAACGTGGAATCGCTGGAGGAGCTCGAGCGTCTGAGCGCGGTCGCCACCGAGGCCGGGCTGACGGCGCCGATCGGCATCCGGGTCAATCCCGATGTCGCCGCCGGCAGCCACGAGAAGATCCGCACCGGCCGCCGTGGCGACAAGTTCGGAGTGCCGATCGGCGAGGCGATGGAGGCCTATGCGCGGGCGATGGCGCTTCCCGGCATCACGCCGGTCGGCGTCCATCTGCACATCGGTTCGCAGATCACGAGCCTCGCCCCTTTCACCCGCGCCTACCGGCGGGGCGTCGGCCTCTGGCGCGAGCTGCGGGCGCAGGGCGTTCCCGTCAGCCGCATCGATTTCGGCGGCGGCTTCGGCATCCGCTACCGTGACGAGACCCCGCTGGAGCCGCGTGCGATCGCGGCGCTGGTGCGCGAACTCCTGGCCGGAGAGGACTGCCGGCTGGTCTTCGAGCCGGGCCGGGCACTGG
>Ga0256841_1002430_pt1 | contig 14835 bp, 11 predicted proteins | sample 356308metaG_FD_185971 | JGI IMG/M metagenome (GOLD analysis project Ga0256841, IMG submission 185971) | Hydrothermal vent microbial communities from Mid Atlantic Ridge, Atlantic Ocean - 356-308 | ecosystem: Environmental > Aquatic > Marine > Hydrothermal vents | place: Atlantic Ocean: Mid...
TTGAAACCCAAAAATCTGGCGCCGCCAGAACCTGAATATCGGTTCCGGCATTTTTACTCCACGCACGTCAAATCATCACACATTTTTAAACCGCCATATTTGAGATATTTTCACATAGTCACTAACAGGTGTTGATACTTCGCAAATCAACGGGTATACGTCCTACGATTTCCCAGGACGAAGCCACCTCATCTGCCTGTAAAGACCCTTTTTTTTTAACATCGCCGTTAATGCGTTCCAATTCCAAAAGGCAAAAAACCTTGAAACTGTATGATGTATAATGTATGTAATCTGTCATGGGCGAACATTCTCTGCATCACATGTCGTTTTCCAGGATCGAACCCAGAACGCTTCACCAGGAGGTCGCGGGCCGCATCCGGGAGATGATCAGCAGCGGGGCCTTGGTCAAGGGGCAGAAAATCAGCGAGAAATTTTTGTGCGACACCATGGGGGTCAGTCGAACTCCCGTGAGGGAGTCGCTGCGGATCCTGCACTCCGAGGGATTGGTTGATCTGGTGCCCCACAAGGGCGCTTTCGTCAGCCGGCCGACCATGAAGGAAATCTGCGACCTGTTCGAGGTCATGTCCGTTCTGGAGGGCACCTGCGCCCGCCTGGCCGTCCAGAAGATGAAGGCCGAAGCGCTGGCAAAGATCCGTGCACTTCATCGGCGGCTCGAAACCCACTACGCCTGCCGGGATCATAAAGCGTACCTCGACGCCAATCACGAATTTCATGTGTTTATCCAGGAACTCAGCGGTAACCCGGTTTTAAACGACGTCATCAACGGGCTGCGGCAGAAAATACTGCTCTACCGGCACCGCCAGTTGTACCAGCCGGAACGCTTCCGGCAATCCATCGAGGAGCACCGTGCGCTGCTCGAAGCTCTGGAGTGCGGAGATGCCAACCGCGCCGAGAGCCTCATGAAACAGCACCTGCTGCGGCAGTGTGAGGCCCTGGTGGGGTTGTTCCCTGAAGAGACCCAACCGGTGCGCAGGTCATGAGAGTAAGCGTGCTTTTTCACCCAAGCTACCCATTTTGAAAGGAGGAATCCATGAAACGGAAAACCTGGCAGAGGAGAATGGTTGTTTTTGGCCTGGCGGTGGCGGTGGTGTTTGTGTTGCAGGCCGGCCCGGCAGCCGCCAAGACGGTGGTCATCAAGGTGTCCCACCAGTTCGCCCAGGGTGACGTGAGGGACCAGATGGCACGCGTCTTCGGCGACATGGTGACCAAGAAAACCAACGGGAGCGTCAAATTCCGGTACTACCCGGCCAAATCCCTGTTCAAGCCCAAGGAGCAGTGGGACGCCATGCGCAAGGGGGCCCTGGACATGTCCGTGTTCCCCCTGGACTACGCCTCCGGAAAGATCCCCCAGCTTTCGATCACGCTGATGCCCTGTTCAGTGGCCAATATCCAGCAGGGGCTCACCTGGCGTAATAAGCCCATCGGCAAGAAGGTGGAAGCGCTGATGGAGAAAAACGGCGTCAAAAACCTGGTGTGGGCCTGGTTTGACGGCGGCATCGGCAGCAAGATCCGGCAGATACGCGTTCCCGCCGATGTGAAGGGCACCAAGCTGCGGGCGGCCGGCAAGAAATTCGAATACATGATGCGCGAAGCCGGCGCCTCCATCACCAGCATGCCGTCCTCGGAGACTTACCACGCCCTGGCCACCGGCGTTCTGGACACCATGATGACCTCCTCGGCGTCCTTCGTTTCCTACCGTCTGTACGAAGTGCTGAAGTACATCAACGTCCCCCGGGATTTCTCCATCTGGTACATGGCCGAGAACCTGTGCATTTCCAAGAAAACCTGGGATCGCCTGTCGCCCGACCAGCAGAAGGCGTTTCTGGAAACCGCCGAGTGGATGCACGCAAACTGGGTGTATCCGAATTTCAAGACTCTGGTGCAGAAGCTTATCGCCGCCTACACCAAGGCCGGCGTACAGATTCACTACATGACCCGGGACGAGTTCAACACGTGGCTGGCCTTTGCCAAGAAGACCGCCTGGAAAAATTTTGCCGAAAACGTAGAGGGCGGGCAGGAACTGCTGGACCTGGCGCTGAAGGCCATGAAGTAGACAGACGGAGTTGTCATGAACGGCAAGGTGTGGAAGACGTTTGAGAGGACCGTGGAGTGGATCAACGGTCTGGCAGGGGGGATTGCCGCCCTGTGCATCGTGGCAGCCGCCCTGGTGGTCACCGAGGGCATCGTGGTGCGGAAACTTTTCGGCATGTCGGCCATCTGGCAGATCGAGGCCTCCGTGTTTCTGCTGATCTTCGCCACTTTTGTGGGCGCACCGCTGGTCCAGCGCAACGAAAAGCACCTCAATGTGGATCTGGTACTCATCCACCTGCCGCCCAGGACACGCGCCTTCGTTCTGATCGCCGTCTCGGTGCTGAGCTGCCTGGTGTGCGGCATCCTGGCGTGGTACGCCTGGCCCATGTGGTGGGAGGCCCTCACGCGCAACGATCACTCCGAAAGCCTGTGGGGACCGCCGCTGTGGATTCCCTACCTGTTCCTGCCCCTGGGGATGACACTCTTCCTGCTGCAGTACATCATCAACATCAAGAAAAAAGTCGACCAATTCAAGGACCTGTCGGAGGAAGAGGGCCTGTCCGAGGACGCGCAGTAGCGCAGCCATCTCTTCTGCTGCGGGGGAGGTTTGCGGCATGAATGAATACGTTCTGGCGGTGGTGTTGTTCGGCAGTGCGCTGGTCCTGCTGATATCCGGCATTCCCATCTGGGCGGGTCTCGCGGGCATCTCCCTGATTTTCATCATCGTGTTTTCGCCGCACCTTTTATCCACGGTGCCCTTCGTGGTGTACGGCAGCATGGACAGTTTCGCCCTGCTGGCCATTCCGCTGTTCATTTTGCTCAGCGCCCCCATCTCCGAAACCAATGCCAGCCGCGATCTGTACACCACGCTGCACAAGTGGCTGCACAAGATCCCCGGCGGGCTGGGCATCGCCAACCTGATGGGGTGCGCCATCTTCGCGGCCCTGTGCGGGTCCAGCCCCGCCACGGCGGCGGCCATCGGCGGCATCGGCATACCGGAGATGCGCCGCCACGGGTACTCGCCGGCGCTGAGCACGGGGCTGATTGCCCACGGCGGCACCCTAGGCATCCTGATACCGCCCAGCATCACCATGATCCTCTATGGCGTGGCCACCGAGACGTCCATCGGAAAATGCTTCATCGCCGGCATCGTTCCGGGTATCCTGCTGGTGCTGCTGAGCTGCGTCTGGGTGGCCGTCGTCTTCTACTACCGCAAGCTGGTTCCCGGAAAGACCGGCTCCGTGTACTACATCGAAGATCACTCCATCGACGAACACTACACCTGGCGGGAGCGGTTCGCATCCACCATCAACGTGCTGCCCTTCGTGCTGATCATCTTCGGCATCATGGGCTCTCTTTACGGCGGGTGGGCCACGCCCAGCGAGGCCGCCGGCCTGGGCGCCGTGCTTTCCCTGCTTTTCGTGATGACCATATACCGGGTCACTTCGCCGGCCAAGCTGTGGGGCATCTTCCTCAAGGCCCTGGAGGAGAGTTCCATGATCCTGATGATCATGGCCGCCGCCCTGCTGTTCTCCTACGTGTCGTCGGACCTGTACGCCACCCAGGCCCTGGGGGAGCTGATTCTGAAACTGCCCATGGGCAAGTGGGGCATCATCGTGCTGATCAACATCCTGCTGCTCATCCTGGGCTGTTTCATTCCGCCGGCGGCGGTCATCCTGATGGTGGCGCCGCTGCTGATGCCCATTATCAAGGGGCTGGGGTTCGATTCCATCTGGTTTGCCGTGATCATGACCATCAACCTGGAGATCGGCCTGGTGACCCCGCCGGTGGGGCTGAATCTCTACATCGTCAAGAACATCGCCCCGGACATTCCCATGTGGCAGGTGCTGCTGGGGGTGGTGCCCTTTTTCATCATCGACGGCATCGTCATCATTCTGGTATGCATATGGCCGGAACTGGCCCTGTGGCTGCCTAATAAAATGATCGGCTGACGATGCTGTCCCCAAAATAGAGCTCCTGTAACCCGCTTGGATGAATTCGTAAAAAGTCGGTTTTTCCGCGCAAGCCTTTTTACGAATCCGTCACGCTTTGGTTCACGCTTTGGTTCACGAGGTGCACGACCATGCTGGAATGTAGAACACTGCAAGACTGTTTCGCCGAGAGCAGCCGGAAGTACGGCCGGAAAGTCGCCATCGCCTTCTTCCGGCAAGGCCGCCTGGAAACCGAAATCCGCTACGCGGAGCTCTGGGACGATGCCGGCCGCCTGGCCGCTACTTTTGCTCAGATGGGCGTCGGCCGGGGGGACCGGGTGCTGCTGTTTCTGCCCAAATCGCTGTTTTTCGTAACGGCGCACCTGGCCCTGCAGCGAATCGGGGCCGTGGCCGTGCCCCTCAACCCCGGCTTCAAGCACGATGAGGTGGCCTACCTGGCCGGTGATTCCGATGCCGTGCTGGCCGTTGCCGGGCCGGCCCAGGCCGAAATTCTGCGCGACGTCGATACAGATCTCAAGACCGTGACCATCGACACGGACAGACCTTACGGGGAGATCGATTTTTTCCGTCGGGCGGAAAGCGTGCCGCCTGTGGTGAAAGTACTTCCCGACGATCCGGCCCTGATCATCTACACCTCGGGCACCACCGGGCGGCCCAAGGGCGCCGTGCTGACCCACGGCAACCTGGTGCACGACGCCGCCAACGTGATCCACATCTGGAAAATCAGCCCGGACGACGTGCTCTGCCACGCCCTGCCCCTGTTTCACGTGCACGGCCTGTGCTTCGCGCTGCACACCGCCCTGATGATCGGCAGCCGGGTGGTGATGCTGGATGCCTTTCGGGCGGAGGAGGTCATCGGCTGTCTGACCCGCCGCGAGGGGGTGTACGTGTGCACGGCTTTCATGGCGGTGCCGGCCATGTACACCAAGCTGATGGAAACCCTGGGAGACCGGCGGTTCGACTTCGGACACCTGCGCCTGCTGACCTCGGGGTCGGCCCCCCTGCCGGCCGGGGACTTCGAGGCCATCGGCCGGGTGTTCGGCAAAGAGCCGGTGGAGCGCGAGGGCATGTCCGAGACCGGCATGAACTTTTCCAACCCCATCGACGGCGTGCGCAAACCCGGGTCCATTGGGCTGCCGCTGCCGGGTGTCGAGGTCCGAATCGTCGATCCGCGCACGCTGAAGGATGCAGCGCCCGGGGAAGAGGGCGAGATCTGGCTGAAAAGCGCCGCTATCACCCCCGGGTACTGGCGCAAGCCCAAAGAGACGGCCGAAGCGTTTTGCGACGGCTGGTTTCGCAGCGGCGACCTGGGAAAAGTGGACGCCGACGGATACTACACCCTGACCGACCGCATCAAGCACATCATCATCTCCGGGGGTGAAAACATCTCCCCCAAGGAAGTCGAACTGGTCATCAACCGCATGCCCGAGGTGGTGGAATCCTGCGTGGTGGGCATCGCCCACGAAAAGTGGGGTGAAATGGTGGCGGCCGCCGTGGTGCCCGTGCCGGGCGCCGAGGTCGATTTCGAAGCCGTCAAGGCCTACTGCCGCCGTCACCTGCACGACTGGAAGTGTCCCCGGCGGGTCATCTTCGTCGAGTCCCTGCCGCGCAACACCATGGGCAAGGTGCTCAAGGAGGAAGTGAAAAAGCTTTTCTGAAGAATCGGCCCCGGGCCCACAGGGTTTGTCCGTGGTGCGTGAAACGCACCCTACAGCGGACCACGGACAAAGGACGATCCACCACGGACGATCTATTCCGGCTTGTAATAGCGCCGGCCCCTGAGCCTTTCCGGCAGCAGGTCTTCGCGGCTGTACTTCTGATACCCCTTGCCGTAGCCCAGTTCCTTCATCAGGCGGGTGGGGGCGTTGCGCAGATTGAGCGGGATGGGCAGGTTGCCATGCTGGCGCACGTCGGCCTGAGCGGCTCTCAGGCCGTTGTAGGCGGCGCGGTCCTTGCGGGCGGTGGCCAGGTACACGGCGCCGTGGGCCAGATTGATGGCGCACTCGGGATAGCCGATGGTTTCCACGGCCCGCAAGACCTCGTTGGCCACCACTAGCGCCGTGGGCTGGGCCATGCCGATGTCTTCGGAGGCGAAGATCACCATGCGCCGGGCGATGAACTTGGGGTCTTCGCCGGCTCCCACCATGCGCGCCAGGTAGTACAGGGCCGCGTCGGGGTTGGAGGCGCGCTGAAGATTCCGGCTGCGGTTCACGATCGCCGCGTAGGCAAATCCCCACTTGGGGCCAATGGCGGTCCACAGCGCACCAACGACAATACTGGAGGCAAAATCGCCAACGCCGTTCACCACGCCCAAAAGGCCATAGGCGGTTCCGGCCACCGCATCGTCCACATAGTCCCGGGCCACGTCCTCCATGGTATCCTCCCAGGCGATGAACACGCCGGCCAAGGCAAAGCAAAGTGTAAACCACCAGACCGATGAGAAAGCCAGGAAAAACCCGATAAACGTCACCACCGCGACGGCATACCCCGCCGCCCAGATATCGGGACCTCGAAAACCAGCGGCTCAGAGCGCCGACGGGATAGGCTGAGGCCGATAAACGATTTTCTTACGGTATACAGAAGGGTGGCGACTCGTGCGGCCTTTAGCGCGCCCATATCCGGCCCCAGAACCGTCGTCGCCCGCAGGATCATCAAGGTGGACGCAAAATCGGCCATTCCGAAAATCCCCACCGCCAGGCCTCGATGCATTGCCGGATGAAGGCCATCATATTGATGCATCGGGCCACTGAATCTTTTTGCTGCCGTGCAGGCGGAAAAGCGGGTGCGGCTCCTGATGCCGCTCCATGCCAAGGGCCTCCAAGGTTTTTTTAGCAGGAAGCTTTCAGGGATCTCGAGGAAAAGCCGCCAAAGCGTTGCCCCCTTTGAAAGCGGCAGGCGCCGGCGCCGTCTGACCGTCGTCCGCATTTTCAAAAAATTCCGGCCACGGCCTCTGTGTATCATATAAACACAACGGTGCACAATTTGGGGCTGTTTTCTTACGGGCCTGCAGGTCGTTTTGGCCATCGGCGGCCCGTGCGGGCAGGCCGGCTCGAAGGGAAATGGGGCGTTTTTTTGGTGCACATTTGGCACGGATGACCCGCGTTTTCCGCATTCCAGGCCTGAAATCGCCTTTCACCCCTTCTTGGAGTTAACATGTTCGGCTTTATGTGCTACACAAAGTCCGCGGTTTGGCCAAAGCACAGCCCATACAGCCCGAAGCGCACGGCCGCATCGACTTGCAGACCCCGACCTGGTTCTTTTTGAAAAGGCACAGGGACTGCATGGAAAGCAAAAAAATCGGAATTCGGATATGCACAGCCATTTATTGACCATCGACGGTGTCGGCCCGGTTCTGTTTGAACGCAGCCACCGCGCCAGGCGCGTGAATATTACCGTAAAACCACCCGGCAGGGTGCGCGTCGCCGTTCCCGTCGGTGTTTCTTTTCAAAAAGCCAGAGAGTTTGCCCTCTCCAAGAGAGACTGGATCCGAAAGCACCGGTCAATAATGCAGGGTTCAGAACGGAACCGGCGCGCCCTGTCCGCAAAATTCAGCAACATCGACCGGCGCATGGCCAGGCAGGTCCTGGTTCAAAGACTGGATATGCTGGCTGCGAGATACGGTTTTTCATACAATCGCGTGTTCGTCCGCAACCAGAAAACCCGATGGGGCAGCTGCTCCGCCAAAAACAACATCAGCCTGAACGCCAAACTCGTCCGGCTGCCTGAATTTCTGATGGATTACATCATCATTCACGAACTGGTGCACACAAAAGTGAAAAACCACGGCAGCGCGTTTTACGCCGCGCTAAACCGGATCGTCGGCGACCGGAAATCGCTGGACCGGCAGCTGAAGGACTGCGGCGGGGACTTTTTGTGACCATAAGGATCGACTGGCCCGCAAAAAGCCGGTTTCGAGCGGATTTCAAGGTTCTTTTTCGAAAAGCGCAGTGCATCGCTGGGTGTTAAAAATCCCGGGCTTTTGAGGAGCCAAGCGACAACCTTCCCGGGATTTAACACAACGGCGCACAGCTTTCGAAAAGGCTTTTCGCAAGCGGGTAGCCCGGGCTTTTTACGACATCATCAAGGATTCGGAAAGGGAAAAAAATGATGCGCTATATGCTGAAAAGTAAAATCCACCGGGCCACCGTTACCGCTGCGAACCTCGATTATGAGGGCAGCCTGACCGTGGCCCGGGATATCATGGACGCTGTCGATCTGGTCCCGTTCGAAAAGATCAATATCTACAACATTCACAACGGAGAACGTTTCGAGACCTATGTGATCGAAGGCGAGCCCGGCAGCGGCGCCATTGCATTAAACGGTGCCGCAGCCCGTAAGGGATTGGCCGGCGATCTGATCATCATCGCCGCCTACTGCCTGGTGGAGGAAGCCGCCCTCGCCGATTTCAGGCCCAAGGTGGCGCTGATGGGCAGCGGAAACCGAATCCGGAAAGTCTCCTGACCCGGTTCAGGCTCCCGATGTTCCGGCTGCGGAAACGAGGCGACCCGGCGGCCCCCTGAAAACAGGCACCGTCAATTGCCCGGGCGGTTTTCCAGCCGGCCGGTCTGGCTGTAACAGGCCGTGCCATGCCCCATGTCGGTAACAACCGGCCGGATGATCACGTTGGGGTTGTGGCCGGAGATCTCCATCTTCCCCAACGCATGAGCACCATACCGGGAGGCCGGCCGGCAGCGGTCTCCGGCCGCACCTGCATGGCGCCCAGGGATGTCACCAGGTAGACGCTCCGATCCGGATCAAGGTTGGCAACAGATGGATTTCCTTCTGATACCCACACCTGCGGCACCCCCTGCTGAAGGGCCTCAGGAATCTGGGAATGCATGTAGCGTCCCCGCACCAGAGTCAGCAGTTGCAAGGGACATTGCGCGTCGCAGTCCGGTTCAGCGGACAGTTTTTCCGGAAAACGGTAGTGTCCGTCCGCGTGGCCGAATTCGATATTTTCAAAGGCGACCGCGGGGTGGCCGGCACGGGCATAGCCTGCCGCCCTCAGCCTGTCCAGGTCAATGTCCGCCTGCGCGCCTCTTGCACCAGGGCGGTGGTATGAATGGAGCTGCGGCAAAAATCTCTTCCCCAGTTAAGGATTTTTGCCCTTGGGTTTCAATCCTTTCAAAACCTTGGCACATACATCGGTGTTGGCGTGGATCCGGTCCCAGAGCATTTCCGCAGCCAGGCTGATCCCGCCGGTGGCCATGGCCGCCGCATACCTTCCGTATTTCGTAACGATGTCTTTGGGATCCAGTTCGATTCGGGGTTTGCCGAGTGTTCCGCCGATGTGCGCCAGTTTTGCAAAGCTCCCCAGATTGATCCCCGTCCCTTTACGGGGCACAGGACTCATCCCGAAATCGATTTCTTCCGTTTTCAGGTTGATCTTACCGCCGCCAAGCCAGGTAACATCTGTCATTTGGAGGGCGAGCCGGCGGTTGGCATTGGCAATTCCATCTTTAACGTCAAACAAAAGGGCCCCGCAAACCAGTTTGGTTTCGTCTTGATCCTTGGCAAACGGATTGAGGGATCTGAACAATCCTGAACCGAAATCGGTCATAAAAGAGGTTTTCAGGGTGGCGTCGCGCACGTCTACTTCGAACTGGCCGTTGAGCCCCGCCATGATGGCGGCGACGGAATCCCCCCTGCCGTTCAGGTCGGCAAAAGAATTCAGCCGGCCTCCGAAGTTACGCACCGTGGCGTCGGTCATCCGCATTTCCACGGCCAGCGCCGCCGGTTGGCTTCGCCCGTCTATCATCAGGCTTCCGTTAAACACGCCCTTACCCACCCGGGCCTTCAATGGCTTCACTTTGAGCAGGCCGTTGTCCAGCGTCACCCGGGCCGCCACATCACTGAGCTGCAGCAGATGCGTCGTCAGGTTTGACAGGGTTACTTCCAGCTCCACGTCCACAGCGCCTAGAGGCTCGAAGGGGAGCACCGCGGTTGAAAAGATCCTGTCTTTCCGAACGGCAGGCTCTTTTTCCTGACTTGCCGGGCTGCGTTTTTTCTGGCTGACGCCCCTGGTTTTGCGTTGCCATTTTTCCAGATCCAGCCTGCCGGCGTGGAGTTCGCCGCTGACCTGCGGCCGGCCGCCGGCAGCGGACGGTGGTTTGAATGCGGCACGGCCCGTGACATCCAGTTCCCCAACCTGAAGGTTCAGGTCGGACAGTTCGAACGCCTTTTCCGTACGCGTGAATTTTCCCGCCAGCTTCAGCGGTTCCCGACTTTGCAGTTGAATTCCTGCCAGTCGGCCCACTTTCTGCAGGGAATCGGCCCGGGCGGCAAAGGTCACATCCATTCCGCGGGTCGCCGGTGGTGCTGCGATTCTGCCGCTGAGATTGGCCGTAACACCGTCGCTTTGCACCTCGACAGAAATATCCATGGAATCCGTGAACCCGCGCTCAGCGGAAATCCTGCCCTCCAGCGAAACCGGACCGGATGCCGGCAGTTTGCGTTTTACGAAAGGACCCAGCGACGCCAGCGAATCGGCGCTCAAACGGATGTCTGCGGCAACGCCGGTGAGCTCCAGAAGGTCTTTTATGGATCCCGCCATCCCGGCCTGGATTTTCTCGCCCGCCAGATCCACTTTGATATTGCTGGCCTCCAGGGTTTTGCCCCTGGAGGCGATGCTGGCAGAGGCTTTCAGCGGACCCGGAAAAGGCAGTTTCATCTGGAAATACCCCGCCAACCAGGCAAAAGAGGGCATTTCGAGACGCACATCGCCGCGGACCCCCCTGAATTTGAGCGGATCCCTGATGGAACCGGCGGCAGCGACATGCGCGTTCTGGTTCTCAAGATCGGCCGTAACCTGCAAATTTTTGAGGTTCGCACTCCTGGAGACAAAGCGGGCATGTGCTTTAAGGGGCGCCAGCGGCGGGAGCGGCACACGCACAACCCGGGAAAGGAGCTCCTGGGAATCGGCCTGCAGGGAGACTTGCGCCCGAACGTTTTGCAGGGCCATGACGTTTTCGGCCGCACCGTTCACGATGGCATCCATCCCCTTACCCTGGAGTTCGGCCCGAAACTTCTTGACGGCCAGGCGCTTCCCGTTGCCCTGCAGGATTACTGTCGCATGCAGCGCCTCGGGCAGTTCCCAGGCCGGGGCATAGCCGATTTGTTTCATAAGCCGTGCCAGCTTCCCGGTGCCGGCTTTCACGGTCAGATCCAGACCGTCCAGCGCCGCCAGATCGCCGACAGCCCCCGTGGATCGTACCGTCAGGATCCTGTCATCCAGACCGGCTTTAAAAGCGCTGACAGCGTACCTGCCCTTCCTGCCGGACAGTCCGGCCGTAACGGACAGCGGCCCCAGGTCCGGCAGGCTGTACCCGATCAGGGGGGCAAAGGCCGCCACGGAGTCGGCCGTAACCGCCAGGGTGACATCGAGATCATAGGTGGGCGTTAAGGGACCGGCGGTGCCCTCAACTTGACATCGTATGTGGCCGAAACGCCCGGTCAAGCCGACGTGGGTGGGCCGGTTGGCGACCATGAATTCGGCATCGTCAAAAGCGCCGGACAGCGCCAGGGGAGTGTCGTTGAAGCGGCCCGCAAACGCCACCGTCAGTCTACCGCCGCGGGGTCCGACGCGCAACCTTTTGCCATGTAAAACCAGCTGACCGCCGGTCTTTCCGTCGCGATAGACGATACGCCCCCCGTCGAGCTGCAGCTTGCGGATCCGTAACCTCAGCGGCAGCCCGCCGGCACTTTCGGGCACCGCCCCCTCCTCTGGTGCCCCTTTAATGCCCCCGGTGGCCATTTGCGCCCCTTTTTTCGACGCACCAAATTGCCAGTTCGCCTGTCCCGAGCGGTGGGTTTCCAGCAACAGCGAGGGATTTTCGACGGTCAGGGCCATGTCCAGGACGCCCTTCAGCAGCGGAAACAGGGCCACTGTCCCCTCGATGCGGCCGATGGACAGCATTTGCGGCGAAGATCCCCAAGGCGCGTTGGCAAATTTGACGTGCGCGGCTTTGAAGGCCAGTGAGGAAAAAAGCCGGATGTCGAAATCCCCTTCGATCGCCAACTCTCGCCCGGTCGACGATTTGACGATAGCGCTGACAAGGGATTTGTACTGCCCGCCGGGGATTAGATTGGCCGCGATCACCAATAGCACCGCCAGCCCGGCTATCACTGCAACAACGATGCCGGCATATTTGAAAAAGCGGGTCAGCACAACCTGGTGCAGGAGGGTTTTGTTGTGTCCGAATAGATGGTGTCGATAGCCATTTTTACCTGGTGGTCATTTCGTAAGCATCTGAATTAAACCCGTCCAGGATCCTCGAGACGGCAATGAAACGCCGATAATTGGCTGTCCCTTGTCTCTATCGATGAACATCGGAATGACGGTTTCCGTCTGCTGGTCGTTTATCCGGACGACGATCCGCGTGCCGCGGCCGTCGCAATAACCCGGCCGGAAGGGGTTAAGAAGCGGGAAACCGGCCTCCAGGGCCTGTTGCATCTTCGCACACGATCTCCGGCGGGAAAAGGCTCTCGCGTACAAATCTGATCCGGTGCCCTTGCCGGACTGCTGCCCAGCCTTTTTTCGCCGGCATGTTCGGCGCGCCGTCTGGGATAATTGCAAGCGGCACCACTTCAACCCGCGGCCTGCGGAATCGTTGCCCGCTCCGGCGGCAAACCCCGGTAAGAAAATCAGGCACGCCACTACAACCTGCAGACAACTTTTGGGCATACTGATGTTTCCCCGCCAAGTCAGCGCCCGGATAACCGGCGGACGTGGTGCCCTCAAACCGAATGCTTGAACATGTCAAATTGTCATCCGGGTGTCAAGGACGCGGGGCACAACAGGCCGCACCCGCCCACATCGCTTTTCGGATAAACCAATACCCCAGAAACATCCCGACTTCATCAACACCTTCTGACGGGTCTTTCTCGTTTTCATACAACAAAAACTCGTTGATGGAGAAATCCTATTCGCGCGGTGTTTTGCGGCCGTGGCTTCGGAGAGCCCCTTACTCTTTATCCAGGACTCAAAACTATCTGGAAGCTTCATGTTTTCCTTCCGGATCGAAGCGCGCCTGCAGTCGTATTCCTCATCGCCGGTCAAGATCTTTTCTCCAGAGCGTAACAGCCATACAGATTGCCGATCGTTACTGATCGTCAAAGGAACCGTCAAACTCCTGAACGGCAGAAACAAAAATGCGGCTGATTTTGTAATCAGCCGCATTTATTGGAAAAAATGGCGGGGACGACGAGACTCGAACTCGCGACCTCCGGCGTGACAGGCCGGGGTAATGTATTTACCGCTGTTTACCCTGCATATCTTAAACGTACTGAATTAACGTCATTTACACATATTCCTTTTTTCTTGACTTACCTTATTTTACCTTGATATAGATCGAATAGGTTGGAAATAGGGTTGGAAAAATTATCCCCCCCCGGTTTTTTGAGAGGTTCAACATGAAGCGCAAAAAGACCCCATATCCTGGAATATTTTTTCGGGAAGCAAGAAGGATCGGCGGCAAAGGAACTGAAAAGGTTTACTATATCGTGTTTAAAAAGAATGGCAAAGTTCATGAAGAAAAGGTCGGGCGCCAGTTTTCCGATGATATGTCTCCTGCACGGGCGGCCCGAATAAGGTCGGAACGTATTGAAGGGAAAAGGCTGTCTCGGAAAGAATTGCGTGTCAAAAAGGAATCTGAACAAAAAATTAACCAGAGCAGGTGGACTGTTGAGCGCCTGTGGATCGAGTACAAAACCCAACGGTTAAATAATAAAAGCTTCAAAGTTGACGAAGGCCGCTACAATAAATATCTCAAGGAAAAATTTGGTCGGAAAGAACCCAAAGATATTATCCATCTCGACATCGACCGCCTTCGGATAAATCTACTTAAGAAAAAAAGCCCTCAAACAGTTAAACACGTCCTCGCTCTTCTCAAACGAATTGTGAAGTTTGGTGTTAAAAAAGGGCTTTGCAAGGATATAGCCTTTAGTATCGAAATGCCCCGTGTCGATAATAAAAAAACCGAGGATTTGACACCAGAGCAACTTGAAGCCCTATTGAAAGCCACTGAGGAATCTCCCAACATTCAGGCTGGAAATATGATGCGTCTGGCTCTTTTCACTGGTATGCGGCGAGGTGAAATGTTTAGGTTGCGGTGGGACGATATTGATTTCCAGCGTGGATTCATCCACTTGCGAAAGCCTAAAGGAGGCACTGACCAAAAGATACCTTTAAACAAGTCGGCCCGCGATTTGTTGGAATCCCATCCCCGTACCGGCAGCCCTTATGTTTTTCCCGGCAGGGGGGGCCGTCAGCGCACCGATATCAAACACCAGGTAAACCGCATAAAAGAGACGGCAGGCCTTCCCAAAGATTTTCGCGCCCTGCACGGTTTGCGCCACGTCTACGCTTCAATGTTAGCCTCTTCCGGGCAAGTGGATATGTACACGCTTCAGCGCCTTTTAACGCACAAGTCGCCCCTGATGACGCAGCGCTACGCCCACTTGCGGGACGAAACCCTGAAGCGGGCCTCTGACCTGGCCGGTGATATCATCAGCCAGGCCCAAAAAGGAGCCGTTGTGGAATTGAAAAAATAACCATTTACCAGGGTCTAGGGTAGCCCCCGAAAAGCCGCATCCGCACGGCCTGGCCCTGGCATCTTCTTGGCGGGCCGTCTAGCGGAGGTCGGCAGCATGAACGAAAATCCCTTCCCCGAAATCAACTTGTCAGAGCTTAAAGACCAGGCCGCCTTTTGGGCCAAGCAGTATCCCCCCATTGAAAAAATAACTTTATTCAAGGGTCAGGAAGGCCAGCGATATGTTTTAGTGGTCGAGGCCAGAGAGCCGTCGGAGCCGTGGACGCCGGAATATCGGGAAT
>Ga0256841_1002431_pt1 | contig 14832 bp, 8 predicted proteins | sample 356308metaG_FD_185971 | JGI IMG/M metagenome (GOLD analysis project Ga0256841, IMG submission 185971) | Hydrothermal vent microbial communities from Mid Atlantic Ridge, Atlantic Ocean - 356-308 | ecosystem: Environmental > Aquatic > Marine > Hydrothermal vents | place: Atlantic Ocean: Mid...
TGGGGTACGAGGGTGATCGCATCGCCCTTGGCCATATGGGCAAGAATATCGATGAGCAGGCGCATGGCTGAAACGGGTACGGTAATATCCTGTTCCCCATCGATCAGACGGATACGTGCGGTTTCCCCCTGTCCAAGACACGCCGCCAGCAATCGACTGCTGTGCGCGGCAAGCTGTGCGTCCTGCTCAGTTGGGGCAATGGCATCAAGGGTTTTTTTTGTGGTGCTTGGCATAGTAGTCACCCGGCGGTTTCAAGTGAATGGCTATGGGACTAAGGGTAGCTCATGAGCGAAATAAACGCAATATTCGAAATTAACGAATTCAGGTGTTTTCCTGTAAGTCTGGGGTAGGCTGATCGGAAAGGCGGGTCAGAAGCATCCTTCAGCTGTCCAATAGAGGGTGCCAAACAACCCCAAATACAGGCAAATAAGGCCAAATAGCCCGATTCTATTGGACAGTGCAACTCGTGTAAAAGCTAGTAGTAACAACAAGATACAGGGTTTCAGTCGGAACCCTACGAACCAGGCGGTCGGAGGTTCGAATCCTTCCGGGCGCGCCATTTCTAGTAAAATCAATAAGATGGAAGATATTTCAGGCTTCTTTCCCACTCGCTATTGTTCCGCCCCTTTTTTTCCGGACTCGTTTTAATTCAACAAGTTATCCTCTCAATAGAGTACCTGGCTGGAAACCACATGGGTAATTGCCCTGCAGCAACTAAATTATATATTTATTAGTAAGTTACAGATCTATAGAGCTCATTGTTTTCCCAATAGGTATCTGCGTGCCCAATAGAATCGAGTATTACCCTGTAACTAGCTATGCGGCGTAACAGCGGTTGACCTCGATTCTGAGCCTGTATATAGTCCCTTTGGGGAAAGTAAATAGAATAGTATAAATATCAGTTAATTGGGGGGCAGGATGCCATGACGAGGGGTACGCGCGCAGGGATATTTTCTTTCGGCTGCGCTCATTTTTTCAACACCTATCCGATACTGCATGGCGGATCTCACCGCTAGGCGCCTGGCAATGATGCGCTTTGCGTATCCAGTGCTGATTGCATTGTTGCTGTCATCGTGCGTTGTACAGACGAACACGCAGACAAAAGAGTTCTATACCTGGAATGGCTTAGAACCCGACAAATGGGCTTCTGCCTGGTTGATCCATCGGCGTATCTCGCCAAACTCAAAAATAACGATGCTCCCGGTAGGTGCAAAGCTGAACGGTGCCGTTGCTTTCGATACACCAGGGGCGGTTTACCGTCGACGTCATGGGTTGTCGACCTATGAAGGTTTGATGCAAGCGCATGGACTCGAAGAGGATCCGGTCCTGAAACAGATCGGAGAGATCATTAACCATATAGAAGTCTCACCATGGACCACCCCGGATAGTAATGAAGCGCTCATAGTCGAGGCCCGCTATCGCGACTTGCAACAACATTTTTCCCGTAGCCAGGTGCCAGTGCACTGCTACAGCGGTTTTTTTGATCACCTCTACCAGGTACTTGAGAAGAACCCGTCTGCGGATAATGTCGACGGCCTGGAAGCCGGCCTTGATGTGACGTCGGTATGCAGTGGGCACATCGAGCCTGTCGTTGAATATCTGCCGCCGATGGTATCAGAGTATCCCATCCAAAATCTGCTTGAGATGATCAACAATGGTAAGAACGTGATGTTCGTCGATACGCGGGAAGAGCCTGAGTACAACGAGTTTCACATTCCAGGGGCTGTGAATATACGTCTGCGTGACGTGAACACCGAGACTGCGGCACTGTTTGCCGATGCGGACCTGGTGATCAGCTACTGCATTAAGGATTTTCGTGGTTACGAGGTGGCCGAGGTGCTGCACCGCATTGGTGTGTACCCGGTTGGCATCATGAATCCGTATGGCCTGAAAGGCTGGAAAGATCTGGGCTTGCCGGTTGCCGGGCGTGATGCTTCTTCTGAAGAAGCAGCCCTGAATGCGTTGCAGCAATGCGCCCAACAGAAAACATGCAGGAATACGAAAACTCAGTCGTAGAAATATTACTTTACAAGGAATATGAATAGATCGCCGCAGACAACGTTGGTATTTAACCAAACCGCCAGGGTTGCCCCATGGCTGTTGCCGGTCTATGCATTATTGGTGATTGTCGGCACTTTATTCGCAATCAGTGACAGCGTGATAGCCGCTATAGCTGCAACTGCGCCGCCCGGGCAGTTGTTATACGTGCTTTCCAGAGCGACCGGCCTGTTAGCTATCGTGCTCGTCTGGTTGCAGCTGATGTTGTCGTTGTCGGGCAGAATCTTCGGTCAGCGGGTGTACGCCGGCAACCGGGCACACAGAATAGGCGGCCTGGCGTTGCTGCTTCTGTTGTCGCTCCATGCAATCCTGTTTGTTGCGGCTGTGTCGACTCGTCAGGACTCACTATCACTGGGTATGCTCGTACCCGATTTCAAGTCCGGCTTTTACACATCCAGTGTTTCGCTGGGCGTTCTGGGTTTGCTGCTGTTTGGGCTGGCCTCGGCAGTGTATGTATTTCGCCAATCCCGCAAACGATTGTTCCGCTGGGGACATCGTTGTGTCGTTGCCGCTTGTCTTTTGGTGTTTGTACACAGTTTTTTAATCGGCAGCGAAATCCGAAGTGCGCTAATGGGTGCTTTTTACCTGGCCTCAGTTGTCATGCTGCTGGCTGCTCTGGTAGTGGCATATTTAAAACCCGTCATTGCGCAGTGGTCGCAAAATGACTGACAGAGCACACTTCAATAACCCCCAAACGTCACTTAGGGGTGGTGCTGACTACATAGGTAACATTTGGGTTACGCTGAATCCATTGACATATCCTCTACTGTTGCTTGGTATTTTCTTGTTATGGACGCCGATTTATGTGGCGGCAGCTGTGGTGGTGACGCCTTCGTCGGGTCCGATTTATGGAGGCACGCCGGTTACCATTACAGGCAGTGGCTTTGTGTCCGATCCGGTCACCAGTGTTGATATCGGTGGCGATATCGCCACAAACCTGGTTGTTGTAAACGATACAACCTTGACGGTCACCACCCCGGCGGGATTGGGCGCTGGCCCCGCTGACGTCGATATCAATTTTCAAAGCGGGAATAACGACTACACGGCCAATGCATTTACCTATGAGGACGTTAGCATCACGTCAGTCACCCCGTCCTCAGGCCCGCTGAACGGTGGTACGACGGTGACCATTCTGGGTAATCATTTTGCTGCGCCGACCACTGTGATGTTTGGAGGTATTCAGGGTACCAGCGTTAACATTATTGATAGTCAGACACTGTCTGTAATTACACCGCCGGAACAGTCAGGCACGCCCGGTCCGGTTGATGTGGAGCTGGAAGTTACCGATGCGTTGGCATACGCTGCTCTCAGCAGTGGTTTTACCTACGTACAACCGACAGCAACAAGTATCACGCCTGCGACCGGGCCGATTTATGGCGGGACATCGATTACCATTAACGGTAGCGGGTTTTCGGAGATTGGTTCAGCAATAATTAATATTGACGGATTTCCTGCTTCGAACGTTACCGTCATCAGTGATTCGGCAATAACGGCTATTACTCCGGAGGGTTCAACAAGCGGAGCGGCTGTTGATGTCGATATTCAATATGATTCCGGACTCTTGGGGTCAACTTACCTGGCAGGTGCGTTTACATATCAAAATATTAGCATAACATCAATTGCTCCTTCGCAGGGGCCGATCGGCGGTGGAACTCGGCTGCTCGTCAAAGGAGATGTGTTCAAAAGTCCAATGGCTATGACTATTGATGGAATTGCAGCTACTGATGTTCAGGTTCTCGATAAGAATACGCTGCTAGCAACAACTCCCCCAGGCCTTCAGGTTTCAATGGTCGATGTGTCTGTGTACACAACAGATACTATCGCTTCAGTATTTCTGGCTGGGGCTTTTACGTACGTCAACACGACTGTAAGCACAGTATCACCTCCTAGTGGATCGACGCAGGGCGGAACATACGTGACGATAAGCGGTAGTGATATTTCCGACAATGTATCAGTGTCATTTGGTGGTGTGCCCGCCACCAATGTTATCGTTGTCGACAAGGACACGGTGTCGGTTATTTCTCCACCAAATCCCGCGGGTACAGTAACAGTCAGTCTTGATGATGGTTATGGTCCATATGATCTTTTAAACGCCTTTACCTATATTGCGCCAGCACCTCAGATTAATAGCATAGTACCTTCATCTGGGCTAACTGCGGGCGGGTCGAGTATCACGATTACCGGCAGCAATTTCCAGACCGGACTGAGTGTGACAATCGGTGGCCAGAGCCTGGGTTCACTGTCGTTTATCGACAGCAATACTGTATCTGGAACTGTACCTGCGTTGCCACTGGGTACTGCCGACATCATAGTGACCAACCCTGACGGCCAGCACGCAACGTTTTCCGCTGGTTACAATGTGGTATCCCAACTGCCGCAGGCATTCACTGTTGCGGGTGACGTGGCCCCATATGGTGCACCGGATGGCATGTTGAATGTGGGTGACCTGTTGATCCTGCAGCAGTTCATAACGGGATTTAAGACGCCAACCGCAGAAGAAATACTGATCGCTGATGTGGCACCACTAAATAGCCCGGATGGGGCTCTAAATGCAGGAGATTCTGTCGTGCTTACACGTGCTGTATTGGGTGAGGTTACACTCAATCCAGTTGGCAATGGGAGCGGAACGCCTTCGGTAGACATCGTTTCACCGGTTTCCGGTCAAAATCCGTATGCAATATCAGGAACTGCGTTACCTAATACGACAGTCGATATTTATGTGAACGCCGTTTTGCAGCAACAGGTAGTCAGCAATGCTGATGGTACATTTACCGCTAACGTGATATTGGAAGATGGGCAGAACAATATATATGCCAGCGCTGACGATGGCGCCGGAAGTATTATTTCGACCAACCATGTGCAGGTAACGTACCAGAACAGTATCGATAGGAGCCAGGGCGGGATCATTCCCGTGGATACAGCCTGGACGCCAGGTTCCCTGCCGCAGCCCTATCGGATTACGTCGGACCTGGTCATCACTGCAGGTACGCGTCTAATTCTACAGCCAGGTGTTGTGCTTGAGTTCGATGACAATGCCGGTTTGATTATTAACGGTGAGCTTAAGGTGCAGGGCTCAGCGGAACAGCCTGTTACCTTTACCTCGTCGAACTATACTGCACCTGTGAAAGGTGTGTGGTCTGGTATCCAGTTTGGTGCCACCTCTGCGAATTCTGTAATTGATAATGCGGTGATCGAGTGGGCAGCGAATGGTGTCAGTGCGGCAAGCGCAAGCAACCTTATCGTTTCCAACAGCAGAATCGGTAATTACAGCAATAGCGGTATCAGCTTTACTGCCGGGTCGACTGGGTCGATTATCAACAATGTCATCAATAATTTTGATAAAACCAGCAGTGGAATTATTGTTAACCAGTCGTCCCCGTTAATCGATGGCAATACCCTGCTGAATAATTTTTACGGCATTGATATTTCCGCGGCGTCCCCACTCGTTCAGAATAATGTAGTTCAGGAAAATGCGATTGGAATTCATATTCGTGGCAATAACGCCAATCCGGTAGTGAGTGGAAACGTGTTGGTAGAAAATACCAGCTATGGCGTGCAGATTACCGGAACCGGGCAGGACTCGACCAACCCCCAACCGGCTCTAAATGGGAATAACCTCTATGGGAACGGTACGGCAGGCCTTTATGTAACAGATTACGGCTCCAGTACTGGCATCGTGCTTGACTTTAGCAATAACTGGTGGGGTGATGCGGCCCCTGTTGTAGGAAGCCAGATTGTTGTGAATGCCGGTAACACACCGGTAACAGTCGCAGACTTCAGCAGTCCGCAGACCGGGATATCGGCTGGCCCTGTTATCACTAGGCTAATAGTAACCGAAGAGTTTATATCGCCAAATAACAGTCCCGGTGTAAAGGACAGTAGCACTATAAGTGCTAGCATCAGCGAACCAGCTAACTGGACTGTCAGCGTAAACGGCGAATCCGGGATTGTACGCAGTTATAGTGGTTCCGGCACCAGCATCATTGCAAATTGGGATGGCCGAGACGGCAGTGCAGCACTGGTTGCTGATGGAAGATATTCTGTCACGATCAGTGCGATATCCAGCAGTAGCAGCTTGACTGCAGTGGGCAAACATAGTTTTACGATAACCGTGGATAACACTGCTCCTGTGGCAGATATCGACTTTGCGCTTCAAAATGCAAGCTATCAGGGTGTTCTTAACGTGCCGATTACTGGTCGTGCGACTGATGCTACTCAGCGTGATTACTTGGTTGAATACGGTCCCGGTTCGGAGCCGGGATCATGGACAGTTTTGGCAAGCATCCAAAATACAGTTGTGTTGTCAGGGAGTCTTGTTGACTGGACAGTTGTCGACCAAAATGGAGTTCAGGTGCCTAACGGGCTTTATTCGGTACGCCTCACGGTAAATGATGAGGCTGGGAATAGTAGTACCGATGGCGTAACTTTCGGTATATTTAATGCGTTGGTGTATGATATTTTACCCATTAGTACAACAATCCTCAGGCCGGCACTCGGTGAGGTTGCATCGGTATCATTTAGCGTCCTGCTACCATCAACCACTTTCAAGTACACCATTTCTGATGAGCGAACGGGCCAAGTAGTCCGAACACTTGAACAGATTTATGGTGCATCTATCAATAATGTTTTGTCATGGGATGGAAAAAATGATGCTGGAAACTATGTGCCTGACGAAGCTTATGTGTACACGCTGACCGCGACAAACGGAATAGAGTTTCAGGATTACACGCCAATTTCCAATGAAGGTGTAACCGGGGCAATATTCGGTAGTGGCCTTGTCAATTTTGACCCGGTTAGAAACCAATTATGGATAAACAACGTTAACGTATCTGCAGGGCCATTGTGTCGCGTGACCTTGTGCGTCTCGCGCGTGGCAACTCAAACGTTATGTTCCCCATCAGCAACTAGTTTCAAGGCGGTGGATGGTGTTCCGCTTCAGGCAGGCCTCCAAACGATTTACTGGGACGGCTACGACCCCTCTGGTGACCCATTGATAACTAATTCCTATGCGTTCTACTTTCCAGCGCCTATACCGTTGCCTACAAATACTATACTAGTCAAGGGAACCACACCGTTCATATCCGGAGAGGATGTCGCACCCAATATTGAAGTAAAGTCAAACCCGTACATCGTCACGCACAGCTACGAGGAGCAGACGCAGATACGTTTCCAGCTTGACCAGGACTCAGTGGTCAACGTCAAGCTGTTGCCGCCGGGTGTATCCGATCCCAATGACCCATCAGCGCAGGTGCTGGTCAATGCTGCCATGCTGCTCGCGGAGTCATCCCCGGGTGTGCCGCAAATACATACAGCGACCTGGAAAGGTTATGACGACTCTGTACCCGTTCCGGACACCAACAACATTCTGGTGGCCACCGAAGGTACTTATACGTTCACCATTGAGGCAACTAGTGTGGTAACCGGTCTAACATCGCTCTATCGTGGTGCGGTGACCCTGTACCATTAGCGCACAATGAAATGACAGATAACCCCAAAACATACCTGATGTCGTTACTGCTAATGGGAGTTTTAGCTGGATTGCTGCCGCTTAAGGCCTTCCCGGCGGATGGGGAAATCGCCTACCTGGCCCACAGTGGCAGTTTTTGGCAGGTCTGGACAATGCTGGCGGATGGAACGTCATCCCGGCAGATTACGACCACCCCCTTCGACAAGAGTCACATCAGCTGGTATCCCGACGGGGTTCACCTGCTGGTGAATGGCAACCAGGGCCAGATACATAAGGTTGACGTGCTGACAAAAATTGAAAGTGTTCTGGAACTCCCAATAAAAGGCACCGTTGATGCAACGATTTCACCCGATGGTAAGTTCATTGCCTTTTCCCTTAGCGTGGCGGGCAGCGTAGATAACAACCACATCTGGCTGGTTAAGGAAGATGGAACTGGGCTTCAAAAACTAACCAATATGAAGGGACTCCAGCATGAGCCGGTGTGGGCGCGGAGTGGTAAAGCGATTTACTTTTTATCCGGCGAAGGTGATCAGGCGCACGATGTGTGGCGGGTCGAACTCGCCAGTAAATGGACAGAACAGCTGACAGCAGGCAAATTATACCACTTCGACATGGCACTTACGAACGACAACACCATGGCCTATTCCAACAACCAGACCGGTAACTATGAAATCTGGGTAAAGAAAGGTGATGACCCGGATATTCAGCTCACCCGGAATGAGGCCATCGATGCACGGCCCTCCTGGTCACCGGATGGCAAAGCGATTGTCTTTGAGTCGTCACGCGATGGGGTCATGAATATATGGAAGAAGCCGATCAATGGCGGTGAGGCTGTACAACTGACACATGAAAAAGTCGGCGCACGGTTCCCCGTGTGGTCAGCAGGCGGGCAGACGAAATGATAAAGCCTTTAGTTTTCGCCGTCCTTATCATGGCCTGTTTGACGGCACCACAGGAAACCTGTGCACTTGAAATCGAACGTGTCTCCCATGCGCCGGCGCTGTTTGTCCCGGGGGAAGATCGCTATGCCGTCATAAGCTTCTCCTTGTCGAGCAAGGCAGACGTCGAGCTGAAGCTGTTTGATGACCGCGATAAACTGGTGCGCCGCATCGTGCGCAAGGGGCTTGCCGCCGGTGAACACACTATCCAGTGGTCAGGGCAGGATGAAGCCGGGCATACCGTACCGGCTGAGGCCTATCGGTATACCCTCACCGCAAATATGACCGTCGAGCATGATCTGAGCGATTTAACCGGCGGCGAGACCGTGCGCAGCAAGATCCACTGGAATGTGGACAAGATGCAGTTCGAGTACACCCTCGACAAACCGTCCAGGGTCCTGATTCGTGTGGGCCTTGAGAACCACGGACCGCTGATGGCAACCATCCGAAACTGGGTTCCCCGACAGGCAGGGAGTCACGTGGAACACTGGGATGGCAAGGATGCTTCCGGAGAACTCGATCTGTCAAAACACCCGAAACTGGTGGTCAGTATGCGCGCCTATACACTCAGCCAGAATACCATCCTGGTGGGCCCCGAGCCGGAGCGGGTGTCGTTTATTGACAAGATGAGCTGGCCGGTTGAGAGCCGTATCGTCAAAAGAAAACCCGTTAAACAGATGATCGCCGCGCAGCAGCAGGCAGCGGAGACACGCGGTGATTACCTCGTGCATCTCAACTTGCCGGACGGTCTGAAGACCGGCAAGCAGGGTGTTCCCATCGTCACCGGCCAGGTTCCTGTTGTACTGGATGTGGATGACCGGTATCGCGCGATTGCGCTCAATCGCCGTTCGGAGACGGTATTTTACGTAGATGGCCAGTTCACCTTTGAGAATGAGGTGGGATTTCTGCCTACAACATGGATGCTGGATACCACCCACCTGAATAACGGGGAGCACTTTCTCAGCGTGAACCTTCGGGGCTATGAAGGAAATTTTGGCCTGGCCACCCGAAAGATCCTTGTGCAACACCCCGGAAAGCCCTAGGAGCCATGATGCGAATGAAAGCCTTGCGTTTTGCCATTCTGTTTGCGCTGCTTGCACGGGTTCCGGGTGCGTATGCGGCTGCCACGATCGAGGAGGCGGATTTCGCATTCCAGAACCAGAAGATGGAGCAGGCCATCCAGCTCTATCAGCGGGTCTTGCAGGGAGATCCCCAGGCGCTTGAGGCAAAGGTCGGACTCGCCTACTGCTATTACGTCAAAAGGCAGTACCCACGGGCCACCGCACTGGTCAATGAGGTCCTGGCTACTAATAGCACACACATCAGGGGCCTGTTACTCCGCGCGCGTCTGTACACGCAGTCAGGCAACCTGGAGACCGCTAAATTGGCGCTTCAACAAGCCGCTGAGGTCGCTCCAAACAACGCCGAGGTGCATACGGCGCTGGGGAATGTCCTGTACAGTCTGGGTGACGCAAAAGAGGCAGACGTTCATTACAACACCGCCAGGTCTCTGGTCCGTCCAGGTCGGTAGTCAGGAAGACATTGCGCATGCAAAACCCTATATTCGGTACTTTATGCGGGAAGCACTCGATGCAGCGGATTTTTAGTTTAGCGTTGGGTATCAGTATAAGTTTTCTATTGTGGGCGCTACAGGTTGATTACCTTGGCGGTGTCTCCGTCGTTGGCGTGGTCTACGCAGATGACTTTGGCGGCGGTGGCAGCCCTGGTGCCGGTTTACCCCCGTTGCCCGTGGCCCCCCCGTCACCCCTTCAAAACGACACCGGTGACGAACAGAAAGACGACTTTGCCGGACTGGGCGCGGGAGACAATGCCTGTGACGACGATGGCAAGGGGCAGGCAGGCGCAGAAGGTGGCCCTATTAGCCTGTATGACGGCGCTGAACGGTTCCGACGTATGGATATCGTAGTCAACGGCCTCTACCCGATCCGCCTTACACGGCAATACGACAGCCGCGCGACCTATGACAGCACGCTGGGCTATGGCTGGTCATTCAACTTTGACCAGCGGTTGTTTGAGTACCCCGATAATTCGATTGTGATTCGCTATAACTGCGGGCGCAAGGACCGCTTCGTCTGGACTGGCGGCGCCTACCAGGCGGAAACCGGCACACTGCCCGGTACCTTGCAGGGATTACCCGATGGCACCTTCGTGTTCGAGCACCAGAATGCCATTAAGGATTATTACGACGCACAGGGGCGTTTGACTGCCAAGGAAAACCGTGACGGCCATCGCTTGGTCATGACCTACAACCCGGCCGGGAAAATGCCGCTGACCGGGACCTCGCCTTATGCCGTCGATCCCACGAAACCGATGGTGGTCGGCTACCACTACCAGTTGACCAAAATCGAAGAGCAGACGGTGGATGGCGCTCTGACCGGCAATGCGTTGACGTTTACCTACGACGCGAACACCGGGCGCGTTGCCACCGTGACCGATAGCAACAGCCGACAGATCGTCTACGTGCACGACGTTACCACGGGTGGCCTGACGATCGGCAACCTGACGCAGGTCAACGGCCTGGAGGGCTTTGCATCCACCTACATCTATGACGACCGGGATGTGCAAACCAATCTCCAGGACCTGCACAACATCACCTCGATTCAGGAAGGCAGTGCAGCCATTCCGTACGGGATGACCTACGATGTGGATGACCGTGTCGCCACGCAGACGCACGGCAATACCGTTCGGGTGATTACCTACGTCATCAATAACCAGCAGACACGGGTCACCAAAACCGTCACCGATTCTGCCGGTCTCAACCCCTACAACGTCGTGACGGAATACTGGTTTGACCCGGTTACCCGGCGCACCTCCCGCTTTGAAGATGGCATGGGCAACTGGTTCGAATACGACTATGACGCGGCCGGTTTCCCCGATCTTACGCGTATCTACCACAATCAGGGCACCAAGGCGGCGCCCACCCGCGTATTACAGAAGACCATCGATTACACCTACGACAGCCTGGGCAATCGCACGGCCGAAGTCGTCACCCTCGACAGCGGCGAAGTCATTACAAAAACCTGGAGCTACGACACCGGCAGGCTGTCATCCACAAGCGTCACCTCAAGCCTTGATCCAAAGGTTTTCCAGACCGACATCACCTTTTACCGGGACGGGAACAATCTGCCGACGACCATCAAGGAAATCAAGCGCCTGAAAGACGACGGCGTCAGCTACCAGACGACAACCTATACCTACGACGCCCTCAATCGACCGGCAACCATTGTGTACCCCGATGGACACAAACGCGTCCTGCTCTATGAGAACGGCAGTCAGTTCGTCACGAAGATCTATCATGAGATTTCCGGGGCGGAAAGTCCGTTCGACGTCACCAGGTTTGCCTATGACGCCAACGGAAATATCTCCGACATCTGGGATGCCAACAACAATCGCACCCAGTTCACTTACGACAACCGGTTGCGTCTAACGAAACAGACCAATTCCCTGCAGGAAGAAACGATCTATACCTACGCCAACGACCGTCTGCAACAGATCGAAGTAGGGCGCACCGTCGCCGACGGCGAAGGCCAGCTTATCAAGCTGAACTACAATGCCGAGAACCGCCTGTCCAGTATCCAGCGCAAGAACGACACTGGCCAGTTCATCACCATCGAGTCCTACACCTACGACAGCGAAGGCCGAAAACTCACCCAGACCGATGGCGAGAACAATCCCTGGCAATTTGCCTACGATGCCGCCGGCAACCGCAAAACCGTGACCGACCCGCTGCTCAAGGTAACGCGTTATACCTATGACGCGACCAACCGTGCCCTTTCCATCATCGACGCCAACCTGAATGAAACCCAACTCACCTACGATGACCTGGGCCGTCTGATCCAGCGCGACCAACTGGGTATTACCCCCAACATCCAGACCCGCTTTGGCTATGACGCCGCCAATAATCTGACCTCGGTGACCGACGGTGAGTCGAACACGACCACGTACGCCTACGACAGCCTCTCACGTCTGACCACAGAGACCAAACCGCTCGGGCAGACGCTTCGGTATTTCTACGACAATCGCAACCGCCTGGACTATCGGCTCAACGCGCGGGGGCAGAAGATCGACTACAGCTATAACGTCTGGGGCCCGGTCAATGATATTAAATATTACGCCGACAACGTCACCACCACCGTCGACCGGACCGTCACCTACCAGTACGACAACACCGGTAACATCCAGAACGTGACCGACACTGTCATAGGCCCCACACCGCTCTACGGCTACACCTACGACGCCCTTAACCGGCGCGACCTCACCAGCGTGCTACTGTACCCCGGTGGTACGGTCACCCTGAACGACGACTATGACCGGTTTGGTAACCGCAGCACCCTGACGCTGATCGACAGCAGCGGCACCTACACCCACCAATACACCCGCAACAAACTGAATCGCCTGACCAGTGCCGTCCTCCCCAGTGGCCAGACCTTCAACCCCCTCACGTACGACAACAACGACCGCCTGAAACAACTCATCACCCCCTCGGGCCTCACCGTGGACCGCCTGTACGCTGCCAATGGCCCGGTGAAGAATATTGCCATCAAGGACGGTGCCACCGCTCTGGAGCAATGGGTCTACACCCACGACAACGTCCGCAATGTCGATACCATCACGGATACCGCCGGGCTGCACGATTACGGATACGATAACGCCGACCGCCTGACCACTGCCACCCACCCGGCGGGCCTGGCCATACCCACGGCCGAGAGCTTTGGCTACGACCGGGCCGGCAACCGGGAAGACCCCATAGACGCCTTGCTGTATGACTATGACGCCAACAACCGGATACTTAAATCCCCCGGTATTACCAGCTACAGCTTTGATGCCGATGGCAACCCCATCACCCAAAGCACCGGCGAGACCTTCAGCTATAACCACGACAACCGCCTGACCAGCTACAACAACCCCGGCACCAGCACCACCGCCAGTTATCAATACGATCCCCAGGGCCGGCGCATCAATAAGACCGTGAACGGGACCACCACCTGGTATCTATGGGATGGCACCAACCTGATGGCGGAATACAGCAATACCGGCAGCCAGCTAAAGCGCTATGCCTACCTGCCGGACCAGTATGCGCCGATCCAGGTGCAGGATGCCAGCGGCATTTATGATGTGCACAGCGATCATCTGGATACGCCGAAGTTCCTGACCAATGCCGCCAAGCAGGTCGTGTGGAAAGCCAACTATGAGAGCTTTGGCAAGGCAGCCGTGAATGAGGATGTGGATGGGGATGCGAACCTTGTCAATTTCAACTTCCGATTCCCGGGCCAGTATTATGATTCAGAATCGGGGCTGCATTATAATCTCATGCGTTACTACTCACCGGAGACAGGGCGCTATCTCACCAGTGATCAGATTGGTCAGGAATCGGATCTGAACCATTATCTATATGTATATGCAAATCCAGTAGGTTGGATAGATCCATCTGGTTTGCTTGGCATCGCTGACCTGCCCACAATACCGCAACCAATAGTCAATGCTGCTGTTGGATTTGGTGATGGTGCGGCAGCGGCAATTACATTTGGGCTGCTTGATTTGCAGGATATAAGAGATGCTGCAGGAATTGACGGCAGTGTTAATAAATGTTCTGGTGAGTTCCAGAATTTCAACCTAGCAGGTAAAGGTATTGGTGCTCTAGCCTTGGGCGGAGCGCTTTTTAGTAAGTTTGGTGGGAAATTCTTTGGAAAAGGAGGGATTCTTAACAAGGGGCCCAATTTCAGGATAGGTGTTGGGCGAAAGGGCGGCGACAGTGTAATAAGGGTTGCTGGGAAGGCTGTTGAAAAAATAACTGGAAAGAAGAAGATCGATATAATCAACCGTGGTCCAATTCGCAATAGGCGAAAATAAAAGGGCATATGAATTATGGAAGAATTAACAGAATTCCAAGTAGTATGTGAGAAAAGATTGTCAAATGCGTTAGCTGCTATCAATAAGCAACTGTGTGGAAGAGAAGTAGGGGAAATAACTGACACCTATTTCGATCATGCCAATGAAACGTATATTCATGCCAGCGTGGATGAAACAGGTATCGAGTTATGGATTTACGATGATGGTGCGATGTTCTCTGGTCCTGGATTAGATATGCGCTATGAGCGAGAGGATTATGCTAGTAAAGATGAGCTCATGAATGCTTTTATAACAGAGTTACTGGCCGCGTTAGAAAATAGGTAGCTGGCGAGAACAACACCTGGCAATTTACCTATGATGCCGCCGGCAACCGTAAAACCGTGACCGACCCACTGCTCAAGGTCACGCAGTACAGCTATGACGCCACCAACCGCGCCATCTCCATCATCGACGCCAACCTGAATGAAACCCGGCTCACCTACGATGACCTGGGTCGTC
>Ga0256841_1002432_pt1 | contig 14825 bp, 11 predicted proteins | sample 356308metaG_FD_185971 | JGI IMG/M metagenome (GOLD analysis project Ga0256841, IMG submission 185971) | Hydrothermal vent microbial communities from Mid Atlantic Ridge, Atlantic Ocean - 356-308 | ecosystem: Environmental > Aquatic > Marine > Hydrothermal vents | place: Atlantic Ocean: Mid...
GCCGCCGGTACAGGCCTGCGGCGACCCCTATGGGTTCCCCTTTACTCCCGGATGCAAACGATCCAAGGGGATCGAAAGGCCATCGGGCTGCACCACCCGGGCATGGACGCGGCGCAGGTCACGCGGTGACCGTACGCCGCAGGCATGGGCGATGAGGCCCACCTCGTAGTTCAGGTTGCGCACATAATGGGCCACCCGCTGCGCCTTGGTCGGCGGGTGCAAGCCCCGCTGCAGGCGTGGATCGTGGGTGGTGATACCGGTGGGACAGGTGTTGCGGTTGCATTGCAGGGCCTGAATACAGCCCAAGGCGAACATGAAACCCCGGGCGCTGACCACGAAATCCGCTCCCAGGCACAGCGCCCAGGCCACGTCGGCGGGGGTCACCAGCTTACCCGAGGCGATCACCCGGATACGCCCACGCAGGCCATATTCGTCCAGCTTGTCCACCAGCAGGGGCAGGGACTCCCGTAACGGCAGGCCCACGCCGTCCATCAGGGGCATGGGCGCCGCCCCCGAGCCGCCGTCGGCGCTGTCCACGGTGATGAAGTCGGGCGCCCCTTCCAGGCCGCGCCGACGCACCGCCGTGAACAGACGGTCCAACCAACCGCTGCCACCCAGCACCGCCTTGATCCCCACCGGCTTGCCACCGATCTCGCGGATTCGTTCGATCATGTCCAACAGTTCCTCGTTGGAGGCGATCTCGGGATGACGGTTGGGGCTCATGGCGTTGCGCCCCACCGGGATGCCGCGGATCCGGGCGATCTCCGGGGTGACCTTGACCCCGGGGAGGATGCCCCCCTTGCCCGGCTTGGCCCCCTGACTGAGCTTGAGTTCGAACATGCGCACCTCGGGATGGTCGGCCACCGCGCGCAACCGGCCCGGGTCGAGCCGCCCCTTGGCGTCGCGCACCCCGAACTTGGCGGTGCCGATCTGAAAGACCAGATCCGCCCCGCCCGCCAGGTGGTACGGAGACAACCCGCCCTCGCCCGTGTTCATCCAACATTCGGCCGCGTGCGCGCCCAGGGACAAGGCCTCCACCGCCGGACGGGACAAGGCGCCATAGCTCATCCCGGAGATGTTGAACAGAGAGGGCGTGGTGTAGGGGGCGCGACAATGGGGACCGATGAGCAGGGGACGGGGCGCCACCGCATCCTCGCCCAGGGTGGGGAATTCGTAGTTTACGAAGAACACCGTGCCGGGGACCCTCAGATCCTTGGTGGAGCCGAAGGCCACCGTGTTGGGCAGGTCCTTGGCCGCCCGGTAGACCCATTCGCGTTGGGCGCGGTTGAAGGGCATCTCCTCGCGGTCCATGGCGAAGAAATACTGGCGGAAGAACTTGCCCAGATGCTCGAACAGATACCGGAACCGGCCGATCACCGGGTAATTGCGCAGCAGGGCCCGCCGGGTCTGGGAGCGGTCGCGCACATAGGTGACCAACAACCACAGGGCCGCCAGGCCGATCACGAAGATGAACAGGGCCGAGGCCAATTGCAGAAAGTCGATCAGGAAACCACTGGGATCCCCGTTCAACGCTGTCATATGCCGTCGTCCTCCACTTCATCCAGGGACAGAAACAAGGGATGGAACTCGCCATCTGACGTGAACAGTCATGGCACCCGCGTCACCCCGGGGCTGGAAGAGGCGGAGGTCTCGAACTCTCCCCTGCCCCGGCCCTCTTCAAAAAAACCTCCACAACGACCAGGATCTATACCCGTCTCTCGCAGGACCGACGACCCAATCGCCACGAACCTATGACCACAAGACCTCCCGCTCGTGCGTTTTCTGTCCCTTTCCCAGTCGAACCCCCCTGCCCTCTGACGGTACATCATCCAGCCACTCCCTCGTCGACCCGATCCGATATGCGGAGGGTGTACCCGTCGCCCTTGTGTTTCTCCATCCTTATCGTGCCTCTGCGCAAGGCGTGGAGACCAGTCACAGCGCGGGTCGTGGTGAGCAACGGCTGTAAGACCCAGGGCTGCGCGGGGCGGCCGTAGTGGCGAAGTATTCACGTCCGACTTCCGTAGTCGGGAGGGTCCACGGAAGGGCCATTTCGACATCCTGCCAGGAGGCGGGACGATCGCGCAGAGGTATCGGTGACGCAGCGAATCAGGCAATGACCCACGTGTGACGGGTATACTGGGGCCCTTGTTTCGTCACGTCCCTGAAATCGCGCCGAGGAACCCACGATGCCCGAATACGACACCCAAGATATCCGCAATCTCGCCCTGGTAGGCCACAGCGGGGCCGGCAAGACGACCCTGGCGGAGGCCCTGCTCACGGCCACGGGGACGGTGCCCCAGGGCACCCGGGTGTGCGACTTCCTGCCGCAGGAGAAGGCCATGGGCCATTCCCTGGACACGGCCCTGGTCCATTTCGAGACACAGGGCCGGCGCGTCCACCTCCTCGACACCCCGGGCCTGCGCGATTTCAGCGGCCGCGCCCTGAGCGTGCTCCCGGCGGTGGAGACGGCGGTCCTGGTGATCGACGCCGAAACGGGCATCCAGCCGGTGACCCAGCAGATGATGGACGCGGCCGCCGCCCGCGGCCTGGACCGCTTCATCCTGGTCAACCGCATCGATGCCGAGGGCGCCGACCTGGAGGGACTCACCGCCCGGATCCAGGAGACCTTCGGCCGCGAGTGCCTGCCGATCAACCTGCCCGCCGACGGGGGCGCCCGGGTGGTGGACTGCTTCTTCGATCCGGAGCCGGCGGACACCGATTTCGCGTCTGTGGAAAGCGCCCACGACCGCCTGGTGGACCAGGTGGTGGAGGTGGACGAGGCCCTCATGGAGGTCTACCTGGAACAGGGCGAGGAACTGGCCCCGGAGCAGCTTCACGACCCCTTCGAACAGGCCCTCCGCGAAGGCCACCTGATCCCCATCTGTTACGCCTCGGCCGCCACCGGCGCCGGGATCGAGCCCTTGCTCAAGGTCATCGCCCGCCTCATGCCCCACCCCGGCGAAGGCAATCCCCCACCCTATATGAAGGGCGAGGGGGCCGCCCAGACGCCGGTGAAGGTGCGCCCGGATCCCGCGCGTCACGTCCTCGCCCACTGCTTCAAGGTGGTCAACGACCCCTTCCGGGGCAAGATCGGGATGTTCCGCATGCACCAGGGCAGCCTGCGCCCGGACAGTTCCTTGTTCATCGGCGACGCCCGCAAGCCATTCAAGCCCAATCACCTCTACCGGGTCCAGGGCAATGAGCTGGAGGAGGCCCCGGGGGGCGTGCCGGGGGACATCCTCGCCGTAGCGCGGGTGGATGAGATCCACTTCGATGCGGTGTTGCACGACTCCCACGACGAAGACCGCTATCACCTGAGTTCCATCGAGTGCCCGCTGCCCATGTTCGGCCTGGCGGTGGAGCCCAAGAAACGCGGCGACGAACAGCGCCTGGCGGAGGCCCTGGCCAAGCTCCAGGAAGAGGACCCCTGCTTCCACGTGGAGCACAATCCCTCCGCCAACGAGACCATCCTGCGGGGCCTGGGCGAACTCCACCTGCGGGTCCTCCTGGGGCGTCTGCAAGACGATTTCCACGTGGAGGTGGACACCCGCCCACCCAGCATCGCCTATCGCGAGACCATCACCCAGCCGGCCGAGGGCCACTACCGGCACAAGAAGCAGACCGGCGGCGCCGGCCAGTTCGGCGAGGTCTTCCTGCGCATCGAGCCCCTGCCCCCGGGGCAGGGTTTCGCGTTCGAGGACGCCGTCGTCGGGGGCGCAATCCCCGGCCAGTTCATCCCCGCCGTGGAGAAGGGCGTTCGTCAGGCCATCGACGAGGGCGCGCTGGCGGGATTCTCCATCCAGGACGTGAAGGTGACCGTCTACGACGGCAAGCACCATCCGGTGGACTCCAAGGAGATCGCCTTCGTCACCGCCGGCAAGCGCGCCTTCCTGGCAGCGGTGGAGCAGGCCCGGCCGGTCATCCTCGAACCGCTGGTACGCATCGAGATCACCGCCGCCAACGAGCACATGGGCGACCTCAGCGGTGATCTGGCCGGCCGGCGCGGACGTATCCTCGGCAGCGAGTCACTGGCCGACGGCAGGGTGCGCATCGAAGGTGAGGTCCCCCTGGCGGAACTGGAGGGCTACGATTCACGGCTGAACGCCATCACCGGCGGCGAAGGGGCCTACAACATCGCCTTCAGCCGTTATCAGGCGGTCCCGGCCAACATCCAAGCAGAACTGATCCAGCGTCACTCCCAACGGGAGGAGTGACCCATACCGGCGCCACGGAAGGCACCCCCGGGAGCGCCGGATTGCGCCCGCCCCCTGTGGGGGGGCCGGAGCGCTCTACCCATCGTCCTCCCACCGCCCATTTTCTACAGGAACGCGCTCCAGTTCCATCCGCTTGACCTTCTCCAGGGTCATCTCCTGCAACTGACGATTGAAGGAGATCAGGTCGGAGAGCAGCCCCACCAGCCAGGTCAGCACCCCCAGGGTGAGGAACACCCCACCGAGCATCACCGACTGGACGTGCCCCGAGCCACCCGCCGTGAAATGCAGGTACAGGAAGCGGATCAGGGGGATCAGCCCCGCCACCATGAACACCGACCCCAGATAGAAGAAGAACCGCAGGGGCTGATACATCGCATAGACCCGTACCATGGTGCCCACGGAGTTGACGATGAAGTCCGGGATGCTCTTGAACAGGCGCGACTCGCGGGTCTTGGGATTGGTGGCGATGGGCACCGAGGTCACGGCGATGTTCTTCTTGCCGGCCTGGATGATGGTCTCGATGGTGTAGCTGAAGGAGGAGACCACGTTCAGCTTGATGGCCGCCTCACGCGAGAAGGCGCGAAACCCGCTCACCGCATCCGGCACCCAGACCCCGGCGAGCTTGCGCACCACGGCACTGCCCAGCCACTGGAGCAGCTTCTTGGCCGGGGAGAAATGCGCCACCTTGGCGGTCTGGCGGTCGCCGATCACCATGTCGGCCCGGCCTTCGACGATGGGGGCGATGAGCACCGGGATGTCCTTTCCGGCGTACTGGTTGTCGCCGTCGGTATTCACCACGATGTCGGCCCCCAGGTGCAGGGCCTCTTCCAGGCCGCGCCGGAAGGTGCGCGCCAAGCCCATGTTCACCTTGTTGCGGAGGATGTGCTCGACCCCCAGTTCCCGGGCCACCGCCACCGTCCGGTCCCGGCTGCCATCGTCGATCACCAGGATCTCCACGGCGTCGATGCCCTCGATTTCACGCGGGATGTCCGCCAGGGTCTGGGGAAGGGAATCCTGTTCATTGTAACAAGGGATCTGTACGATTAGTTTCACCTTGGAACCTTCCTATATTTCGGTATGATGCAGCGGTTCAGTTTTCAGGGGTCCGGTCGATACAGAGGTTCGAAACAAGCCCAGTGGTACGGTGAGCACGGGTGCTCAGGGCCTCGCCACGCGCACCGAGACGGCAGCGCACGAAAGCGAGGACACGTCCCCTACCGTCCATCGGTGTGGCGATCCGGTCCGAGCCCGGACAAGGTTCGGGGATCTTACCTCAGCCCGGGCGCTTCCACCCCCTGTTTTCGGAGTCGAGACACCTCAGATGCCCTCCACTATCGACCATCTGCGTGAACTGTACCGGCACCGCGAGTTGCTCGTCAGCCTCACCTTCCGCCAGTTCCACGCGCGCTACAAACAGTCCGTCCTGGGGCTCGGTTGGGCGGTGTTCAAGCCCATCGCCACGGTAAGCATCTTCACCGTGGTGTTCTCGGTGATCGCCAAGTTCCCCAGCGACGGCATCCCCTATCCCCTGTTCGCCTTCGGCGCCCTGCTGCCCTGGACCCTGTTCAACACCGCCGTCTCCGCCGGGGTGCCCAGCATGGTGAACCAGGCCAACCTGGTGGCCAAGATCTACCTGCCGCGCGAGATCCTGCCCCTGTCCACCATCATCGCCGCCTCGGTAGACTTCGTCATCGCCCTGGCGGTGTTCGTGCCGGTGATGCTCTATTACGGGGTGGACGTCACCTGGAACATCCTCTGGGCGGTGCCCATCCTGCTGATCACCACCTTGTTCACCTTCGGCCTGGTGCTGTTCCTGTCCCTGGCCAACGTCTGGTTCCGTGATGTCTCCCATGCGATGAGCTTCATCCTCCAGTTCTGGATGTACCTCACCCCCATCATCTATCCCCTGAGCATGGTGCCCGAGCGCTACCGCCTGCTCTACGGGCTCAACCCCATGGTGGGCCTGGTGGAGGGCTTTCGCGACGTGGTCCTCAAGGGGACACCCCCGCCCCTGGACCTGCTCGGCATTTCCACCGTCATGGCGGTGGTGACCTTCTGGTTCGGCTACAAGCTGTTCAAAGAACGCGAATATCAGTTCGCCGACGTGATCTGAGGAGATGAGAGTGCAGCCGGCAATCGCGGCCCAGGGCCTGAGCAAACGCTATTATCTGAACCAATCGGTGGGCCTGGGCCTGAGACGCACCATCGCCCGCATCCAGGGCGCGCCCCTGCCCGAACGGCCCGAATTCTGGGCCTTGAAGGACATCGGCTTCGAGGTCCGGCGGGGCGAGTCCGTGGGCCTGATCGGTCCCAACGGCTCAGGCAAGAGCACCCTGTTCAAGATTCTCGCGAAGATCACCCGCCAGACCGAGGGCCGCCTGCGGGTGAACGGCCGCCTGAGCGCCCTGATCGAGGTGGGGGCCGGCTTCCACCCCGAACTCTCGGGGCGCGAGAACATCTACCTCAACGGCGCCATCCTGGGCATGTCCCGGCACGAGATCGATCGAAAGTTCGACGCCATCGTGGCCTTCGCCGAGCTGGAACAGTTCATCGACACCCCGGTCAAGCGCTACTCGTCAGGCATGTATGTGCGCCTGGGATTCTCCATCGCCGCCCATCTGGACCCGGACATCCTCCTCATCGACGAGATCCTCGCGGTAGGCGACTTCTCCTTCCAACGCAAGTGTTTCGAACGGGTCAGGGAGTTCCGCAGCCAGGACCGCACCTTCTTCCTGGTCTCCCACAACATGCTCCACATCGAAAACGTCTGCGACCGGGTACTCTATCTCAAGAACGGCCACCTGGTGGCCGACGGCCCGCCTTCCGAGGTCATCGCCCTGTACCTGAACCAGCAGGATGCCCAATCCCAGCAACGGCTCCAGGACGGCGGCCATTCCAGGATCACCACCCCCATCCTCTCGGACCCGGAGCGGCTCTCGGTCTCCCGGGTGCGTACCTACGACGCCCAGGGCCGGGAGACCGACACCCTGATGTTCGGCGAGCCCCTGGAGATCGAAGTGGAATACCGGGCCACGAAGCCACTGATCCGCCCCAAGATCGAGATCGGCGTCTTCGGCATGGGCAACTTCCTGGCCGAGACCAACACCATCACCGATCCCTCGGAGATCGAGGTCCTGGAGGGCGAGGGCCGAGTGCGCTGCCGCATCGACCCGGTCCTGCTCACCCCCGGGCCCTATCACCTGGATCTCTTCGTCGCCGACGGCGAGACCAGCGCCGACCTCTGCCACTGGCAGATCGCGGGGGAGTTCCGGGTGGCCTTTCCCAAGGACTTCCGGGTGGGCTCGGGACGCGAGGGGCTGTTCCGGTTTCCGGCGCACTGGCATTCGGTCGACGCCCAATGAACCCAGCCTCCCCGACCCCGATCTTGTTCGCCTCCAGCCGCGCAGACGTAGGGGCCGGGGGAGAGACCTACCTGCTCCAGGCCGTACGCTATCTGGACCGGTCGCGCTTCACGCCGATCGTGGTCCTGCCGCGCGAGGGCACCCTTCGTGCCGCCCTTGAGGCCCTGGATGTGGAGGTGGCGATAGTGGAAGCCAACTACGGTTGGCTCGGCCCTGATCCCGCCTGGTACAAGTTTCTGGAAGCCGCAGATCGGCGCGCCCGCACCCTGGCCGAATTGATCCAGACACGGGGCGTCGGGCTGGTCCACACCAATTCAAACTTTTTTATGGATGCGGCCTTTGCCGGTCATCTGTGCGGGGTGCCGCACCTCTATTTGGCCCATATCGAATACCAACCCGAGGTCTCCATATTCACACGCCTGGGCCTGGGCCCGGACGTCTATGCCCAAATAATGGATCGCCTCTCGGCGGGGATTCTGGCGGTCTCGCACTCGGTCGCCGAACGCCTGGCCCCTCCAGCCGACCCGCAAAAGGTGCATGTGGTGCACAATGGGGTGGAGACCGAACGTTTCGACCAGGCCCTGGCGGCCCATCCACGGGGACTGCACCACTCTCTAGAGCTGGCGGACGACGCCGTGCTCGTGACCGCGGTGGGCCGTCAGGCCCGGGACAAGGGTTTCGACATCTTCCTCCAAGCGGCAGCCGAGATTGCTTCAGACTTTCCTCAGGCGCATTTCCTAATCGCCGGTGGTGACGGGGAACGCGATTTCGGGGAACAACTTGTGGCACTGGCGGCCGACCCCCGGCTCGCTGGACGCGCCCACCTCCTGGGCTTCCGCAGCGACATCCCCGAGGTACTTGCCGAAAGCGACATCTTCGTCCTCTCGTCGAGGCGCGAAGGCCACCCCTATGTGCTCTTAGAGGCAATGGCTGCACGTTGTGCACCGATCGCCACCCGCTGCCAGGGGGTGGACGAGACCCTCACCCCTGAGGAGGACGGCCTGGTGGTCCCGGTCGAGGACGTGGCAGCCATGGCCGCGGCCATATCTCGCCTGTTGCGGGAACCCCGGCTACGTGAAGACATGGCTGGCCGGGCACGGGAAACAATCCACGCCCGTTTCCTGGCACGCGACAGCATCGCCGGCCTCATGGCAGTGTACAACCACATCCTGTCCCAGCCCGCCCCCCCGCCCGGAGATCCCGGGATTGCCCTCTTCCTGCGGGCGTGCCATGAAATCGGTACCCTCGGTCGACGTCTGACCGATGCCGAGCAACGACTAAACGATCTCGAGGGTTTCGTCCACCGATTGAAAGACAACCTCTTGGCGCGGAGTCTGCGCCGTCTGCTCAAGAGGGGAACGGAGCACCAATGAGCCCGACGCTGAACATCGAGGAGGCCTTTTCCAGCCACGCAGCAATCGAGGTGAAGCTCACCAACGCCCAGCGCACGCACCTCCCACGCGACCCCTGGGGCGCCAGCCTACTGGACCAGTTCCCCGGGCTGGAGGCCGCCTGCCTGTTCCTATCTCCCCCCGCCACAGACAGCTACGAATTAGTGCTACCTGGGCACTACGGGCTGGAACCCGCCAATGCGGGTGGCTGGTGGTTACTCCCCTCGCAAACCGGTGACCCCCGCTACTGGATCCCCGTACCACCGACACTCTGTCGCATGGATGACCTCGGCCGCATCTTCGAAGAAGCCCCGGCCCCATTGCACACCTTTGCCCCCAACAACGAATCTACCCGAATCGTCCTCGGGGGCGACAGAACGCTGTCCCTGCACCTGTGTCTCTGGCGCCTACCCGACACGCTGGCGGAGGAGTTAGAGCATCCACTGGTAGTGGAACGTCAGGCGTGGTTCTCCCTCGGCTCCCATAGTGCGTGGCAACGCCCAAGCGACCTCTATACCTACCTAGAACAGGGCTGGGTACATGAGAACCGTCGTTTATGGCCCCACGAATGCCGCATCTGTTCGGAAAATGATGCCCACGCCCTGTACCTGATCTTCAAAGGCCTGGCCACAGCCACGGGCAAGACCCTGTACCGCCTGTTCCAATATCAACTTCTACTCGCGGTGATTCACCGCCAAGACGAACGGGGTGGGTGGCGCCATGGTGAATGGACCGAGAACGAATCCCATTTCCGCCTAGTGGCCTCGGCCCTGCATCTGCTCATGGATGCATGGGAGGAAAAACGCGACCCCACCGTATGGAAGGCCATGTCTGGCGCCGCCCACTTCCTCGGTGACCGTGCCGGACGCATCCGCTTCGGAACTTGGTTCCTGCATGACGAACTCGAACTGTCCGAAGACGCCATTGCCCGCTTCCCCTTCCTCTGGCGCCGTTCCACCGTCCTCGGCAAGACCATCTCGAACATGATGGTGCTCAACACCCACTTGGACACAACCATCGCCCTCCACCGTTACGCTGTTCTGAGTGGAGACAGGGCGTACGAAGAGGACGTTGCCTCGGCGTTGGAGACCACTCAGAAAGTTCTGGGCCTGAGGTCCCTGGAACCTATCTACCGGCTTCTTTTCATACCCTTGCGCCTGAGCCTCTTACCTCAGGACAAAGCCCGTGCGCTACCGCTGGGTCTGCGCGCCCTCAAGCGTCTTGGATGGAAATATATCGCTCCCAACCTGTATCGGTTGAAAATACGTTTCCCGCGTTTCCAGATGCCTGGGGGCTACGTAGAACGGGACCTATGCACGCGTAACTGGTCATTTTTCTACCTCACCATAAATCTGATGGATATGGCACGGTTGCAGATCGCTTTTCCCGAGACTGATCTCCACGCCAGCATCCAGGCTGCGGAGGACTTCACCGCCACGACCGGGGTGCTCGATCACTGGGCCGAACTAAACTACGAGCGCCACGCCCTCGGCTTCTGGGCGGAGTCCCTGTATTACCTGTGCCGCCTGAAACCATCTCCTCAGCGTATACGACGTCTAGCCGATGCCATCGTACGTCTGCAGCGACTGGGAATGGGTCTACCCCCTTCGCTGCTGGGGGCCAACGGAGAAATCCTGCGAACCCAGGACACCCTCGCCTATCCACGGCTTGTCGACCCAAGTATGCGTGTGGCCAACATCGGTGATCGCCAGCATGCCAGGTTCCTGGTGGTCAACGGTGGGAAGGAAACGCTCAGGCTACCTGAAGAGCTAGCGACCATGAAACACACCGACGGTACCCTGGGCGACTTGGCGCCCGGTGCTTGGACGATGGTGGAAGGCACGCCGAGCACAAAAGGAAACCATGGCAAGCACTGATCCCGGAGTCGTCGGCGATCCACTGGACAACCCACGTACGCAGCGTAGAGAAAGGCCTTGTCCTCAGATCAGAGGTCGGTTGTGGAACCAATGAACCCCATCCATATCGGGGTACTCGCGCCAGAGTTCCCTCCCGATATTGGCGGAGTCGAAAACTACAGCCTTGGCTTCGTCAGGGCCCTCGCCAACCTCGGCCATCCGGTGACCGTATACACCCCGCGCCATCCCCAAGGGGAGGTCTCGCTCGCTGGAATCACGGTCAAACCGGTCCTCAAGCTTCGCCGGGTCTTGGACCGAGATCTGATCCGGGACCCTTCGATCCAGGCTTGGCACGCCATGAATGCCGCCTACGCCTGGGTCGCCGAGGAAACCGATGCGCCGGTGGTGGCCTCAGTCCACGGCAACGATTTTCTGCGGGCCTACCTCCCGGTGACCGGCCCCGCCCTTCACCGTTTGCCCGGCCTGTGGCGGTGGGAGGCGCCATTGCGGCGTCTGGACGAGTCCTGGCGTGCCCACACCACGCGCCAGATCCGACGCTGGCTTCCCAAGACAAGAGCGGTGTTGACCAACAGCCGTTACACCGAGCAGGTCCTCCTGACAAAGATCCCCGCCTGCCGTGGCCTCACCGTCCCGGCCATGGTGGGAGTGGACCCCTATTTCCTGGCCCGGCCGCTGGCCCCCGACGACCTCCACACCCCTATCCAGCTCATCAGCATCGCCCGCCTCTCGGAACCGCGCAAGAACATTCATCGGGTCATCGACGCCCTGGCCCGGTTACGGAAGGACTTCGATTTTCGTTACACGGTGATCGGCGAGGGCGCGCAACGTCCGGCCCTGGAGGCGCAGGTTCGACAAATGGGCCTCGCCGGACATGTGCGTTTCACTGGAGCCCTGCCACGTCGTGAACTCCGGGAATACTTGCACACAGCCGATCTGTTCATCCTCACCTCGTCGGTATTGCCCACCAGCCACGAAGGCTTCGGTCTGGTCTACCTGGAAGCCGCGGCCTGCGGGGTCCCGTCACTGGCGGCCCGCCTCGCGGGGGCCGTGGAGGCCATCGACGAGGGACACACGGGTCTGTTCGTCGACCGACCCGAAGTCGATGCCATCGCCAAAGCCCTGCGTCGAGTGTTGAAAGGACAAATCCGCTTCGATCGCAATCGCTGCCGGACATTCGCCCGCGCCTTCACCTGGGAACGGGTCGTCGAGACGGCCCTGCCCTACTACCAAGCACATGGATCAGAACGACTATGATCCCCCTCGTCTCCATCGTCATGCCCTGCCACAACGCCGCCCCCTATCTGGAGGAGGCGGTGGCGAGCGTCTTCGCCCAGACCCTCGACGACCTAGAACTCATCCTGGTGGACGACGGATCCAGCGACGGCAGCCTGGAGATCCAGGACCGCCTGGCGGCCGCGCATCCCGGCCGGATCACCCTGATCCGGCAACGCAACCTGGGCCCCTACCCGGCCCGCAACCGCGGGCTCGCCCAGGCGAAGGGGGAATTCGTCGCCTTCCTGGACGCCGACGACTGGTGGCGGGAGGACTTTCTCGAACGTTGTCACCAGGCACTGCGCCGACACCCCGAGGCCGTCCTCGCCTACTGCGGCTGGCAGAACGAGGGCGACTCCCCCAACGGCAACGAGCCCTTCGTCCCTGCGGAACTGGATCCCGATGACCCCGAACGCCTCCTCCGTGGCTGCCCCTGGCCGATCCATGCGGCCTTGGTGCGACGCGAGGCCCTGGATGCGGTCGGCGGATTCTCCACCTACCGGTTCTCCTCCATGGACTACGATCTGTGGTTGAAACTCATCGCCCTGGGCCGGCCACTGGTGCGTGTCCCCGAGGTCCTGGCCTTCTATCGCTGGCACGGCAGCGGGCAGATCTCCCACGACCGCTGGCGGCAGACCCTCAGTTCGGTGGAGGTGAGACGGCGCTTCGCCGCCGCCCATCCGCGACGGGTCGCGGGCCTGAGCCCGCGACGCCTGCGCGAACTCATCCACGCTCCTTTAATCACCAACGGTTATCAGGCCTACTGGCGGCGCGATCTCCACACCGCCCGCCAGCTCTTCCGCCAGGCCCTGTGGCACCGCCAGTGGCGGGCCCGGGACCTGAAATACTTCCTCCCCGCCCTGTTGCCCTATCCCTGGTTCAAGGGCCTGGTGAGACGCCTGGAACAACGGTGAAGGCCACCCGTTTCCCCGTCCTGATGTATCACCGCATCGCCCCCCGATGCGGCGGCGACCCCTGGTGCCTGAGCCCGCGGCGCTTCCGCGCCCAGATGCAGGGGCTCGCCCGCGCCGGCTACCGGGCCGCGCCGTTGGATCTCTTCCTGGACTGGATGCGGGGTGAGGCGGATCCCGGCCCCGGCCGCTTCCTGCTCACCTTCGACGACGGCTATCAGGGCGTCCTCGATCACGGGATTCCGATCCTGGAGGCCCTGGGCTGGCCGGCCACGTTGTTCCTGGTGGCCGGCCGCCTGGGGCTGGGCAGCGATTGGGAGCGTCGCGGTGGAGGCCACCGCCTCCTGGACGAGGCCGGGGTGCGGGAACTCGTCCGCCGGGGCTTTTCGGTCCAGTCCCACGGGTTCACCCATGCCGACCTGAACGCCCTCGCCGACGACGCCCGCCTCGAACACGAACTGACGGCCTCCCGGCAGCGTCTGGAGGCGCTGACCGGCTCGGCGGTACGCACCATCGCCTACCCCTACGGGCGGACGGACGGCCGCGTCCAGAGCGCCGCCCGCGAGGCGGGCTACGAATGGGCCTTTGGCGTCCGCTCCGGTTTCAACCGCCCGGGGGTCGATCCCATGGACCTCCGCCGCCTCGACATCCGGGCCGGGGACGGTCCCCGTCGGCTGCGGCGCAAGGTCCGCTTCGGCACCAACGACGGCCGCCTGCGCACCAGTCTCCAGTATTACATACAGCGAATCCAGCAACGTTTCATGAGTACCTGAATGCGATGGATGCCAGCATCGTCATCTGTACCTACCAACGGGCCGACTCCCTGAATATCACCTTGGGTTGCCTGGCGGCGCAGCGGGTTCCGGAGGAATTTGCCTGGGAGGTCTTAGTGGTCGACAACAATTCCACCGACCATACCCGAGCCACGGTCGATGGGTGGGAAACGAGACTCCCCAATCTGCGTTATCTGTTCGAGCCCCGCCAAGGACTCTCTCATGCCCGCAACCTGGGGATAAAGGAAAGCCAGGGGAAATATCTGCTATTCACCGATGACGACGTCTGCCCCGCCCCCGACTGGCTCTCCCGGATGGTGCAGGCCATGGAACATACCGGTTGCGCCGCCGCCGGGGGCTACATCGCCCCCGACTGGGAACGGCCGCCCCCCGCCTGGCTGACCCCGCGTTTCTACGGCTTCCTGGCGCTCAAGATCGAACAAGGCGAGCCCCACCCCTTGAAAGCAGACGATCCGCTACCCTTTGGCGCCAACATGGCCTTTCGACGCAACCTCTTCGACCAGATCGGCGTATTCGATATCCACCGCGGTCGCCAGGGAAAGACCTTGGCCAGTGGCGAGGATGGGGAATTGTTCCAGCGTATCCTCGCCGCCGGCCTGCCGGTCTGGTATTTTCCCCAGGCGCGTGTCCGACACAGGATAGAGGGATTTCGTCTCCGGCGGCGTTATTTCTGGCGTTGGCGATACCATACCAGCCGCAATCTCGCCCTCACCCACGGGGTTCCTTCCGGCCGCAAGATAGGGGGTATCCCCCTCTACCTGGTGCCACAAACCCTGCGCGCCTTCGTCCGCGCCTTGGCCGCCCCCCTTGCCGTGCCCGGAGATGAAGCGGTCCACCGGCAGATGATGCTGGCCCATTTTCTCGGCACACTCGCGGGGCTCCGCCAGCGGGCGAAGGTAACGACATGATCCACGTCGCCCTGCGCCTCGACGGCCCCTCCGTCACCAGCATCCATTCGTTGGAACACGGGATACTGGCTGCGCTGGCATCCACCAGGACACCCG
>Ga0256841_1002433_pt1 | contig 14814 bp, 14 predicted proteins | sample 356308metaG_FD_185971 | JGI IMG/M metagenome (GOLD analysis project Ga0256841, IMG submission 185971) | Hydrothermal vent microbial communities from Mid Atlantic Ridge, Atlantic Ocean - 356-308 | ecosystem: Environmental > Aquatic > Marine > Hydrothermal vents | place: Atlantic Ocean: Mid...
AGTGATAGTGATTGCTCATCACCGCATAGGCGCACACATCGATGGCGAACACCGCCGACAAGGCCTTGATCTGCCGAACGATCCAGCCCTTGCGGTGTGCATAGCTGCGGCCCGTGGCCGGATCCTCCCCGCACAGGAAGGCGCGGCGGACGCAGCGGTTGATGCAGTGGTAGTAGGGGGTATCCGAGAGGCTGATGAGGGAACGGCGGGCCTGGGTCATCGGTGAGGGTCCGTGTTGGGGTGGGCGATGAGAAGGAGCTTGGGCCGGGAGGGGGAGGGTGTCAAATATATGGGTGTCCCATAGTGCCGAAGATTGTCTTCCCCAATGCTCCTTAAGTGGGCTTCAATAAATGGATTATCTGATAATAGGCCACGATATTCAGCCTCTATGCTTGAGACAATTTCCTTTTTGTTTATGCGATCCCACAAACTTTCAATCTCTCGCACGTAGCTCATCAGTACATTTATCCCCCGAATAGGGACTCACCCAACGATAAAGCTCAGCCGCCGCGTTAGCGGTCGGCTGAAGCGCATTGTTAGCTTTCCGCAGATTCAACAATATTTTTCAATCCCTTGAGGGTATTAGGAAGCCCCCTTTTAATTCCAGAACCAATCAATTTACCAAAAAGAGGGGATAATAACCCTTCAAAAGTTACCTTATGTATCACTTCCGTCTTTCCATTACCGGGAATTAGCCTATGCTCAAATGCCATTATGCATAATGGCAATTTGCTGATGGTGGTAAACGACTTATTTTTGGTTACCTCCGCGAACTCTATTTTTGCCTCGGGTCCTTTGGTTGGTTTCAGCTTCCCTTTTGCTCCACAGACAAATTCACCATCTATTGACGACGATACAACATCAGGATCCCAGGATGACCACTCCGAAACTTTTTCATAGAACGGATATATTTTTTCCGGTGTCGCATTGATTGTAATTCGCTCTTCAAATTGCATCGTCTCTCCCTTGAAAGCTAACGGACGAGATGTTGAGCGGAATCCGTGCCGGATTGGAGAATGCGAAGCATTCGGAGATCCGGTGCGGATTTCCGCTCGAACGGCTTGATAGGCGGAGCGCGTAGCGCGGCGGCTGTCAAGCCGTTCGAGTGGAGCGAAGCGGAACTCAACATCTCGTCCGATAGGACGGACCGCGCAAGCGGTCCGTCCTATCAGTGAAATGTACCGATTCCCCCAAACCCCGGATTGCCCGGAATCGCCCTATCCAGGAATAGACAGAATCCGCCTATGCCGATATCGGCCTCGATCGCCCTTCGGGCCGAAAACCACGCAAATCATGTGGTCGAGTCGAACCAACTGATTGAAAATACTATAAAAGTCACGTCCGTGATGGCATCGTCCTGATCCTGGCATGGGGAAGAACCAACGGGTGGCCGGATACGGATTCGTCCCCATCGGATCTAGACGGATTCGCACTCTCCCCATAAGCCGAAGGTAGGACCGAACCGGAACCGGCCTCGACGATGGCGGTCTGTCCGGATTCCGCGATATAGCGCCCGCACCGGGGCGGCGGCCGGGCACCGTCCGCCGCGCCGGCCGCCTCTGCGCCTCCGTCGGCGGCCAAGGCTGGCCCCGAGGCTGGAAGCCGCCCTGACGGATCGATTCGATTGGTGCGCCGTGCTGGGCTCGAACCAGCGACCACCTGATTAAAAGTCAGATGCTCTACCAACTGAGCTAACGGCGCGAAAAACCGTATTGTAGTCGAAGTTTCGGGTTGCGGGAACCGCCCGGGGGGCCCCTTCAGACCCGCCCCTCTTCTCTCAATACCTTGATCTGAAAGAGTGTGTTGCGCTCCTCCTCCTCGAGGCTGGACTGGATGAAGCGGATGGTCCGGCGGTAACGGGGAATGATGTTGTATTTCAAGGCGTTGACGCGCTTCTGCGCCTTGCGCTGCTCGGCCAGGAGGCGGGTGAGGGCGGTCTCGGCCTCGCCCAGGCGGGCGAGGCGCACGGCGGTGTCGGCGAGGTGGTCGCGGGCGGCGTCGAAGCTGCCGTCGGTGCCCATGAGGCCCACGGGCTGTAACGGCCGGCGCTCGGCCTTCACCGCCGGGAATTCCACCCCCAGGTTGCGCCGCGGCAGGATGCGCAGTTCCAAGGCCCGGGCGGCGCCGAGGCCGGCCTGTTGCAGGGCGCGGCTGCCCATGCGCATCTGCGCCAGGGACAGGTTGCGATAGGCGGTCTTCAGCGAGGCGTGGGCCTCCGCCCGCAGACGGCGGTATTCACGGATGCGCTCGTAGACCAGGCGGGTGAGCAGGTCGCGCTTGCGTTCGAGCAGGGCGTAGCCGTCTTCGAGGAAGCCCACCTGATGCTTGAGCTGGATCAGGGTGCTCTTGGTGGGCGGCACCCGGATGCGATCGCCACTCACGAGGCGCCGTCCCCCTGGCGGTGGTATTTGGCCAGGTCGGTCTCGCTGACCCGGATGAGTTCGTCCTTGGGGAACAGGGAGAAGAGTTCCCAGGCCAGGTTGAGGGTCTCGAAGATGGAGCGGTCCTCATCCTCGCCCTGGCCCACGAAGCGCCGGTCGAAGGCGTCGGCGAACTCCAGGTAGCGGCGGTCGCGGTCGGAGAGTTCGTCGGCGCCGATGATGGAGGCGAGATTGCGCACCTCCTGGGCGTGGGCGTAGAGGGCGAACAACTGGCTGGCCACCCGCGGGTGGTCGTCACGGGTGTCGTCCTTGCCCACCCCGTCCTTCATCAGCCGGGAGAGGGAGATGGAGACCTGCACCGGGGGATAGATCCCCTGGTTGTGGAGTTCCCGGGAGAGGACGATCTGGCCCTCGGTGATGTAGCCGGTGAGGTCGGGTATGGGGTGGGTGATGTCGTCGGAGGGCATGGACAGCACCGGCACCAGGGTGACCGAGCCGTGCCGGTCCTTGATCCGCCCGGAGCGCTCGTAGATCTCCGCCAGGTCGGAATAGAGATAGCCGGGGTAGCCCTTGCGCGCGGGCACGTCGCCCTTGGCGGTGGCCACTTCGCGCAGGGCGTCGGCGTAGTGGGTCATGTCGGTCATCACCACCAGGACGTGGCGGTCGAGGTCGAAGGCCAGGTATTCGGCGGCGGTGAGGGCCACGCGGGGCAGGGCCAGGCGCTCGATGGGCGGGTCGTCGGCGAGGTTGATGTACATGACCACGTTGCCCAGCACCCCGGAGTCGGCGAACTCCTCCTGGAAGAAGCGGGCGTCGGCGTAGGAGACGCCCATGGCGGCGAACACCACCGAGAAGGCGGCCTCCTGGTCGATCAGGCGGGCCTGGCGCACGATCTGGGCGGCCAGGCGGTTGTGGGGCAGGCCGGAGCCGGAGAAGATGGGCAGCTTCTGGCCGCGCACCAGGGCATTGAGGCCGTCGATGGTGGAGATGCCGGTCTGGATGAACTCGCGCGGATAGGTGCGGGCGGCGGGGTTGATGGCCGATCCGCTCACCGCGCGGTGGAGGTCGGAGACGATGGGCGGGCGGTCGTCGCGGGGCTCGCCGATGCCGCTGAAGACCCGCCCGAGGATGTCGGGGGAGAGGGCCACTTCGAGGGGCTGGTCGAGGAAACGCACCCAGGTGGTCTCCAGGTCCAGGTCGTCGGTGCCTTCGTAGACCTGGACCAGGATCTCGCCGTCGGCGCAACGGATGACCTGGCCGTTGCGGCGCCGGCCCCGGTGGTCGCGGATCTCCACGCGGTCGCCGAAGGCCACGGCGGGGGCCTCGCGGACCAGGAGCAGGCCGCCCTTGGCGGAGCCGGCGGTGCGGTATTCTTTCGCGCTCATGGCGTGGACTCCCCGGCCCCGGCGTATTGCGCGCGCTGTCGGTCGAATTGCTGCATGGCCTCCTCTTTGAGGGCCTGGATGCGTTCCACCTGCTGGCTGTCGTAGTTGCCCTTGGCCCGCCGGCAGCGGGTGAGCAGGGGCATGGCGGCCAGTTCCTGCACCGGCATCCCCAGGTCGATGAGTTCGGCGCCGCGCTCGTAGATGCTCAGGGCCAGGTCGAGCAGGGCATACTGTTTCTCGGGCGAGGCGAAGCTGTCCACCGGGTCCAGGGCGCTCTGCTGGAGCACGGCCTCCTTGACCAGACGCGCCCCTTCGAGGACCCAGCGTTGGGCGCTGGACAGGGCCTCGGGGCCCACCAGGTTGACGATGCGCGCCAATTCGGCGTCCCGGGCGAGGAGGGCCAGGGCCTGGGCGCGGCGTTCGGCCCAGGCCTCCCCCACCTGTTCGGCCCACCAGCGGGCGGCGGTGTCCACGTGCCCGGAGAAGCTGCCCACCCAGTCCACCGCGGGGTAGTGGCGGGCGTCGGCGAGTTCCTTGGAGAGGGCCCAGAAGGTGTCGATGATCTCCTTGGTGTGGCTGGTGACCGGCTCGGAGAAATCGCCCCCGGGCGGAGACACGGCGCCGATCAGGGTCACCGAGCCGACCGCCGAGCCGCCCAGGGCCTCCACCCGCCCGGCGCGTTCGTAGAAGGCCGCCAGGCGCGAGGCCAGATAGGCGGGGTAACCCTCTTCCACCGGCATCTGCCCCAGGCGCCCGGCCACCTCGCGCAGGGCCTCGGCCCAGCGGCTGGTGGAGTCGGCCAGCATGACCACGTCGTAGCCCTGATCACGGAAATATTCGGCGATGGTGATGCCCACGTAGATGGAGGCCTCGCGCGCCACCACCGGCATGTTGGAGGTGTTGGCCACCAGCAGGGTGCGCTCCATCATGATACGGCCGCTGTAGGGGTCCTTGAGCTTGGGGAAGGACTCCAGCACGTCCACCAGTTCGTTGCCGCGCTCGCCGCAGCCCACGTAGATGACGATGTCGGCGTTGGACCAGCGGGCGATCTGCTGTTGGACCACGGTCTTGCCGCAGCCGAAGGGGCCGGGCACCGCGGCCTTGCCGCCCTTGAGCACCGGGAAGAAGGTGTCGAGCACCCGCTGGCCGGTGAGCAGCGGGGCCACGCCGTGGTCGCGGCGGCGGTAGGGGCGCGGGCGGCGCACCGGCCAGCGGTGGTAGAGGAAGAGGTCGTGATGGCGCCCGTCGGCATCGCGCAGGCGGCCGATGGGGTCGTCCAGGCGGTAGTCGCCCTCGGGGGCCAGTTCCACGAGTACGCCGCCGAGGTCGGGAGGCACCAGGATGCGGTGCTCGATGCTCTCGGTCTCCTGTACCCGCCCCAGGACGGCCCCGGCAGCCAGGCCTTGTTCCGGCTTGAGATCGGGCGCGGGGGTGAAGCGCCAGGTGCGCTCGCGGTCCAGGGCGGGGATGGCCACGCCGCGCGGGATCAGGTCGCCGTGGGCGCGGTAGAGTTCGGTGAGGGGGCGCTGCATCCCGTCGAAGATGCTGCCCAGGAGGCCCGGGCCCAGCTCCACCGACAGGGGCCAGCCGAGGCCCTCCAGGGGTTCGCCGGGACGCACCCCGTCGGTGTTCTCGTAGGACTGGACCAGGGCCTGCTCGCCCTCCAGGGCGATGACCTCGCCGAACAGGCCCAGGGCGCCGATGCGCACCTGTTCGCCGTTGCGGATGCCGGGCAGGCGCGCCTTGAGGATGGGGCCGTTGATCTCCCGGATGATGCCTTGCCCGCTCATGCTCCGGCCTCCCCGCCCGCGGGCAACAGGTGTTCGACGATGGTGCGGTGGAGGCGCTCCTGGAGCCGCCGGCGGCGTCCCTCGAAGCTGTTGTCCACGCGGATGCGGTCGTCCGGGGTGCGGATCAGGATCCCGCCCAGCATGGGCCGCGGTTCGGGGGCCAGGTCGATGCGTTTGCCGGTATGGGCGGCCTCCACGAAGGCCGGCCAATTGGGGCCCAGGTGGGCGTGATCCTGGGGGTTGAGTTCCGCCACGAGAGGGTCGCGTTCGATCAGGCGGGCGCCTTCGGCGAGCCAGGCGCGGAGCAGGGGGAGGTAGTCGCCGCCCTGTTCCCTCAGGGCCGCGAAGCGTTCCGGGAGGCGCGCAAACACCCCCTGCACCAGTTCCCAGCGCAGGCGGTCGAGGTCGGCCTGGAGTTGCAGTTCGCTCGATTGGACCCGCCGGCGATAGATGCGCTCGGCGCGGGCCTTGGCGAGCAGGGTCTCGCGTTCCTCGCGCAGGCGCAGGCGTTCCTCGGCCTCGCGCAGGATCTCGTCGCGTCGGTGTGCGGCCCGGCGGAGGATCTCCTCGCCGAGCCTTTCGGCCCGCGTCAGGATGGCGCGTTCCAATTCCTGTACTTGATTCACCCGGTCTCTCCTCCGCCGGTGAGGGCGCGGATCTGGCGGTCGATGTCGCAATGGAAGTCCTCGGCCCGGGTGAGCGGCGGCACCGTGCTCAACACCTGGTGGCCGCCCTCGGCGCGGATGCGTTCCACCGCGGGGATGCGCGCCTCGGCCAGCCGCCGGTCGATGATGACGAAGGCGTTTTCGCGCCTTTGGTGGAGGCCGTCGAGGATCTTCTCCACCTCCCCGGCCGCGGGGTCGGGCCAGGTCTCGAAGCCGATCAGGCGGAAGCCGTCGGCGAGGATGGCGTCACCGAAGAACAGCAGGCGGGCGGGGCCGTCGCTCATGGCTCAGATCTTGCCGAGCAACAGGATGCTCATGACCAGGCCATAGATGGCGATGCCCTCGCCCAGGCCCACGTAGATGAGGGTGCGACCGAAGAAGTCGGGTTTCTCGGCCAGGACCGCCAGCGAGGCGGCGCCGATGGGGCCGACCGCCACCCCGGCGCCGATGGCGGCGAGCCCGGTGGGGATGCCGATGCCCAGCAGGGCGAGGCCGAGGCCGGTGGAGATCTCACCGGTGGCCGCGGCCCCCTGTTCCACCGCGGCCATGGCCTCGCGGGCGCCGAGGGCCAGGAGCAGCACCTCGGCCAGGGCGAAGAGGGCGAAGTTGCCCAGCAGGGCCGGCCTGAACCAGGGCCGTGGGCGGTCCAGGGGGTGCAGCTCCAGGACCAGGCCGGTGACCACCAGGGCCACGACCAGCAGAGACATGAAGGCGACGAGCCAGTACATGGGGTATCTCCTCAAGTAGAGAGTCTGAGCGGGCGGAACGGGTGGCCGTCTCCCGAGAAGAAGCGGGAGAAGCCCTCGTAGTATTCCAGACGCAGGGTCTGGATGACCACGATCCCGCCCTCCAGGACCAGGATGAAGACGTTGCCGAGGACCACGGTGATCCAGTGGCCGGTGGTCTGCATCATATCGGCCAGGGTGAACACGGCCACCGCCAGGGCCACGTGATTGAGGGCGAAGGCGGCCAGGCGCAGGAACGACAGGGTGTTGGAGACGTAGCCGGTGAAGGTCTCGAAGAGTTCTATGAAAACCACCAGGATGCGCTCTCCCAGGGGCGCCTCGAACTCGCGCCACTTGTGCCAGGCCAGCAGCGCTAGGGCGCCTCCGCCGACGGCGGCCGGCAGGGCCCCCGGGGAGCCCTCCCGGGCGAGGTGGAGACCGCCCGCGAGCAGGGAGAGATAGAAGGCCAGGGCGACGGCGCCGTTGTTGCCGAACAGGGCGTCGCGCCAGTCGCCGAGGACGATGCGGTTGCGGATGGCGATGAGGCAGCCCAGACAGATGAAGCCGATGCCCCAGATCAGGGCCACGCCGAGCATGTACATGGGATCGGACATGGGGGAGATCCAGAGGGCGGGGAGGATGTGTTCGTAGCCGAAGACACTGCCGTAGAGGAGGCCGAACAGGGCCGAGGAGGCGCCCGCGGCGAGCATGAAATGGGTGAAGGGCCCGATCCGGCGGCGCAGGGCCCAACCCAGGCCCATGAAGACCAGCCCCTGGCCCAGGTCGCCGAACATCATCCCGAACATGAGGATGAAGCTGGCGGTGAACAACAGGGTGGGGTCCACCTCACCGTAGCGGGGGATGCCGTATTGCCTGACCAGGGTCACGAAGGGGGCGAGCCAGGGGACGCGGGGCATGATGGAGGGCACGAACGGGCGCTCATCGGGGTGTGGGGGGCGGGCCTCCAAGGCATGGGGATGGTCGAGGGTGTCTGCGAGCGTCTCCCGGATCCGCGCCAGGTCGGGTTCCGGGACCCAGCCGCTGATCAGGGAGAACCAGCCATCCCCGCGGGCGGCATCGGCCAGATCCACGAAGGGGCGCGCCAGGGCGAGGACGATGTGGGCGCGTTCCAGTTCATCCGCGTGCGTCCGCGCCCAGGCGTGGAGATCGTCTTGCAGGCGGCGGCGGCGCTCAAATTGCTCCTTGCGTCGGCGGTGCAGATCCGCGCGTGCCCGGTCCGGGGCGTCGCGCAACTCGGGGGGCAGGGGCAGGGGACGGTAGCCGGCGGCATCGAGGACCGACTGGATGGGGTCGCCCCGTTCCGCCTTGGGGCCGACGATGAGCACGTAGACGGCCTCGTCGGTGCTGCGAAAGGGTTTGGCGAGGTGGCCCGAGAGGCCCAGGGCCTCCTGGAGCTGGGGCAGGTTCGCCGGGGGGACCAGGCCGATGCGCAGGTCCATGAACCTCAGGCCGTCGTGCAACAGGCCCAGGTCCAGGTCGAGGTCGGCGAAGTTCTCCAGGGCGGCCTCGAGCTGCCCGATCAGGTGGAGTTCCTGCTCCACCTCGTGCAGTCCGGCCTCGAAGGTGGAGGCCTCGGCCCAGAGTCGGCCCAGGCGCTCGTCCAGGGCCTCCAGTTCGGTCTGCTCCACCACCCAGGGGCTGGGCAGGCCGCGGGGTGCGGCCAGAGCGGTGAGGCGGGTGATCTTGTCCAGGCGGGTGGCGGCGCGGTGAAACACCTGGCGGTAGGCCTGCCCGGGCACGCGCGGCAATTCCCGTTCATGCAGCGGCCGGCGGTCGGGGTGGAAGGCGCCGCTCTCGGCCAGGGCCAGGGAGGCCCGGGGCAGGTCTTCCTTGAGGATCTGGATGGAGACGTGGCGCATGCTGACCGGCGTGAACATCAGACCCCCGCGGCGAAACGTATCAGCTGGGCATCCAGGCCGAGGGTACGCCCGCGCACCAGGGCGAGCAAGCGGCGCAGGCCCAGCTCGCGCAACACCAGAAAGGCGAGGGCGCGCCCCAGGGCCGAGAGACCGTGGCGCAGGCGCCCTTCGATGCGCTCCTGGATGTAGCCTTCCAGGCGCCTGTCCACCTCGCTGATGGTGTCGGCCTCGCCCAGGAGGTGGTCGAAGGGCGGCGGCAGGGCGGCGGTGACCGCCTCCGGGCTGTCCAGCTCCACCAGGGCGAGGAGGCGTTCCCGGGTCATGATGCGGGTGCTCGGGGTGAGCAGGTAGTAGGCCTCGCCCGGGGGCAGCCCGTAGCGGAAACGGTAGCGCAGCAGCCACTGGATGTCGAACTGGTCGAGGAGGTCGCCCACCAAGTGTTGCACCTCGAAGGGATGGGGGATGGGCACCCCCCGGGCGCGCCGCGCCAGGCCGGTGTTGTAGTGGCGGTCGATGGCCCCCTCCAGGGCGAAGGGTTCGCGCTTCTCCTCGAAGGCGCGGCGGGCCTGGAGGGCGAAGGTGCGATAGGGGCCCTGCTCCAGGCGCAGGAGGAGTTCGGGAACGTCCTCGGCGTCCAACAGGGTCTCGTGCGGCAGGCCGATGGTGGCGGGCAGGGCGAACAGGTCGGCCTCGATGGCGGCGCGCGCGAGGCCGTGCCATTTGCCGCGGATCAGGGCCTTGAGGTTGGCCAGCTCGTATTTGCGTGCCCAGTGCACCAACAGCTCCCGGGCCGGCCCCGAGAGGGGGCGGACGAGGATCTCCAGGTCGGCCAACAGGTGGCCGATGAGGCGGTGCTCGGCGGCGCGGTTCTTGGCGCGTGGCGGGAGGTCCGACTCCAGGACCTCGGCCAGGCCCCAGGGCGCGAGGGCGGCGGACAGGTCCCGGTCCAACAGGGGTTCCAGGCGCGTGGGCGGCAGCAGGTGCGGGCTCAAGGCCGAGATGCGGCCGTTGAGATAGGCGGAGGCGGCCGGGTCCAAAGGCTCAGTCCCGGGCGGTGGTGAAGGTCTTGAAGGCCGCCTCCAGGGCCTCGTCCTCACGCTCGCCCGCCTGGCGGCGCATCTGGGCGTGGCGTTCCGCGTAGCGTTTTCGGAGTTCGGCCACCGTCTGGGCGGCGCGGGCCTCGGCCTTCTCCTTGAAGCCGCCGTAGAGTTCGCTCAGTTGGGCGTTGAACCGATCCTCCCGCGCGCGCGCCTCCAGCAGGGCCTCCTGGGTGAGGCGGTCGGCCTCTTCCTCGGCCTTGCGGGCGGTCTCTTCGGCGCGCATCTCGGCGTCGAGCAGGCGTTTCAGGGTCTGTTCCATGGGCGGGGACCGGTGTGGGGGAGGAGGTCGATGGCCGGCCAAAGATAGCACGGATTTCCCGGCGGTTTCAGTCTCTGTGTCCGCCCCCCCCTCAGCGCTGACACCGGGGGCACCACCAGGCGGAGCGCCCGCCCAGCTCCCGCCGGCGGATGGGCGTGCCGCAACGGGGGCAGGGCCGGCCCGCGCGCCCATAGACCCGGAGGGTCTGGGCGAAGTAGCCGGGACGGCCATCGGCCTGTTCGAAGTCCCTGAGGGTGGTGCCACCCTGGGCGATGGCGGCCTCCAGGGTCTCCCGGATGGCGGCGACGAGCCGGCGGTAGCGGGGGAGGGCGATGTGCCCGGCGGCCCGCCCGGGGTGGATGCCGGCGGCGAACAGGGCCTCGTTGGCGTAGATGTTGCCTATGCCCACCACCACCCGCTGATCCATGATGAAGGCCTTGACCGGGGTCCGGCGGGCCCGGGAGAGGCCATACAGGTGCGCGCCGCTGAAGGTGGCCGACAGGGGTTCCGGGCCGAGCCGGCGGAGGCGGGGATGGGCCTGGGGGAGGCCGTGCCACCAGAGCACGGCGCCGAAGCGGCGGGGGTCGCGCAGACGCAGCAGGCGCCGCTCCTCCAGGAGCAGGTCGAGGTGGTCGTGGGGGCCGGGCGGGCTGTCCTTGGGCAGGACCCGGAGGCTGCCCGACATGCCCAGGTGGAGGAGCAGCCAGTCGTCGTTCCCCAGGTCCAGGAGCAGGTATTTCGCGCGCCGCCGTACCTGCCGGACCCGCCGGCCGCGCACCCGGGCGTCCAGGTCCGCCGGCACCGGCCAGCGCAGGCGGGGCTGCCGCACCCGCGCCCCGAGCAGCCGGCGCCCCTCCAGCCACGGGGCGATGCCGCGCCGGGTGGTCTCCACCTCGGGCAGTTCGGGCATGGGCTCAGGGGGCGGCCAGCCAGGAGGCGGCCGGCAGGTACAGGAGGTCGCTGAAACGGTCGTCCACCAGGAGTACGCGGCCATCGGGCGTCAGGAGATAGCGGCGGTGGTGGATGGGCTCGTCGCGGCCCACGGCGATCTCCCAATGGTCGAAGCGGATGCGCGCCCGCGGCGGGTCGAGGCCCAGTTCCCGCAGGTCGGGCGGACGGCCCAGGTCGCGCCGGACGACGGCCCGGGCGAGCTGGAGCAGACGCTCCACCCGGCGGGGATCGGCGGCGCCGGTGGACAGCCGCCAGCGGCCGCCGCGGCGTTCGAGGTCGAGGCCTCCGCGCGGGCGTTGGATGTGGATCTGCTGTACATGGCGTGGCCCCTGGAGCCGCGGGGGTTCCCGGGAAGGGGCGGTCCAGAGCAGGCCGGCGGCCAGGACGATGCCCACTCCGAGCAGCAGCAGGGCCCTGTGCAGGCTCATTCGCGGCCTCGTCGCCAACGCAGGAACAGGCCGGTGAGCGCCAGCCCCAGGGGCAGCACCCCGAGTCCGCCCACGCCCAGGACCAGGGCCATGGCCGGGCTGGGTTTCAGGCGTTGGCGCGGCGGCGCCGGCGGCAGGGCGAGCAGGCGGTCTTCGCCCAGGAGCCATGCGGTCATGCGCAGGCCGAGCGCCCGATTGCCGCCCCGGTCCAGGTAGGCGTTGGCCAGGAAGTCGCCGTCGCCGGTCACCAACAGGCGTTGCCTGCCCTCGCCCAGGGGGCGTTCGAAGGCGAGGGCGAGGCTCAGGGGGCCGCGGCGTTCGCCGCGGCCGGGGGCGTCGGGCCGGACCCGGCCTTCCAGGGGGCCGGTCTCGTTCCACGCCCGATCGCCGGTGGTCACCACCGGGACGGCCCGCCAGGGGGGCGGGGGGTCGGCCGAGAGGGCCGCGGCCTTGGGGAATACCGCGGGGTCCTCCAGGCCGCGGGTGAGGGGGTGAGCGGGATAGTCCGCCAGGGCCATCAGGGGGTTGTGGTCACCGCGTTCGGCCGCGGCGGGGTCGATCACGGTCCCGGGTAGGGGGATCAGGCCGAGCTGCGCGGACAGTCGCGGGAGGGGGTCGGTGTGGGCGGGATCGAGCAGCCACCAGAGGGCCCCGCCCCGGTCCAGGTAGGCGCGCAGCGCCCGTTCCGCGGCCTCGTCGAGCGGCCGGGTCGGCCCCGCGAGGACGAACAGGGCGGTGTTGTCCGGGATCCGCGGATGGCGGGCCAGGCCGAGGCCCTGGACGCGGTAGCCGCGCGCCCTCAGGGCGGCGGCGAAGCGACCGAGGTCGGTGGGCCCCGGCCCGTCGAGGCGGCGGGCGCCCCGGCCGCGCAGCCAGACGATCCAGCGCTGCCCGCGGCTGAGCAGGCGCAGCACGGCGTTGCGGATGTGGGCGGCCTCCAGGGTGTCGAGGTGTTCGGTGCGGTTCCGATAACGGATCACCAGCTCCCCCCAGAGGCGGATGCCGGCCTTGCGCGCCATTTCCGGGTGGCGTTCGGGGTCGATGAAGCGCAGCCGGACGTGCCCGGGGGCGGTCCTCTGGTAGGGCGCGAGGAGGGCGTCGATGCGCCGCCCGAGGGGGCCGTTGCGGGCGCTGTAGACCTCCAGATCGAGGGGCGCGTCGAGGCCCGCCAGGAGGGCGGCGCTCTGGGCGTCCAGGCGGTTGCGGGCGTCCCGGGTCCAGTCCCAGGAGGGCGCGTAACGCAGGGACAACAGGGCCAGGAGGAGGCCCAGGGCGAGGACGCCCAGGTGGAACAGGATCTCGCCGGGGCGTCCCCTCATGGCCGCTCCCCGTAGCGCGCCAGGCGCCGCCAGGCCAGGGCCAGGAGCAGGCCGGCGAGGATCAGGAAGTAGGCCAGGTCGGGCGTCTGGACCCGGCCCTGGAGGAAGGGCAGGTAGTGCTCGTTCCAGGTGAGCCAGTCCAGCAGGTCCCCATGGAAGGGGGCGAGGCCGGGGCGGTGATTCAACAGGGAGGAGAGCAGGGCGAGGCCATAGGCCAGGGCGGCGGCCAGGGGCGGGCGCCGGGTGAGGCTGGAAGACCAGAGACCGAGGGCGGTGAACAGGACATGGACGCCCAGCAGGCCCAGGGTGGCGGCGGCGATCCAGCCCCAGTCGAGGCGTGCCCAGGGGGTCAGCAGCAGGCACAGGGTCACGGGGATCAGGCTGCCCATGGCGAGGGGCAGGAGCGCGCCCAGGTATTTGCCCCTGAGGATCTGCCCGGGGGTGAGGGGGGCGGCGGCGAGGAGGTCGTAACTGCGGTCGCGCCACTCCCCGGCGACGATGCCCATGGTGAGCACCGGCGCGGCGAGCAGGGCGAGGGCCCCGGCCAGGCCGAAGACCTCCAGGCAGAGGCCCTGGGTCAGGGGGGCCGAGGGCGGCGCCCCGGGGGTGGCATAGGCCTCCACCACGCGCAGGAACACCCAGGCGAGGATCAGTGCCTGACCGGCGAGCAGGCCCCAATACAGAGGGGAGAGGAGGATGCGTCGGACCTCGCGCCGGAACAGGACCGCGGTCATGCGCCCAGATCCAGGAACAGGCGTTCGAGCCCCGGGTCCGCGGGGCTGAGTTCGCGCAGGCCCCAGCCATGCCCCACCAGGGCCTCGGCCAGGCGCGCGGGGTCCGCGCCGGGGGCCAGGCGCACGCGGAAACAATCGGTATGCAGGCGCTCTGTCTCCTGCACCCCGGGGAGCGCCCTCAGGGCCTGTTCGGGGGGCGGGCGGCGCAGGCCCACCTTGAAGACCTCGCCGCCCGCGGGGCGTACCGGGCCCGCGTGTACCAGGCGGCCGTCGCGGAGGATCAGCACCCGCGTACACAGCCCTTCCACCTCGTGCAGCAGGTGGGTGGACAGGAGCAGGCCACGCGAGCGTCCCAGAGCGGCGATCAGGGCGCGGATCTCCGCCGCCTGGGCGGGGTCGAGGCCGGCGCTGGGCTCGTCCAGGAGGAGCAGGTCCGGCGCGTGGAGGAGGGCCTGGGCGATCCCCAGGCGGCGTCTCATGCCCTGCGACAGGCGTCCCACCAGGCGCCGCCGCACCGCGCCGAGGCCGCAGGCCTCCAGGGCCTGCCGGCAGGCGTCGCCCAGGGCCCGGCCACGGAGGCCGCGGAGGCCCGCGCAATGGGCCAGGTATTCGCTCACCCGCAGGTCGTCGGGCAGGGCCGGCGGGTCGGGTTGGAAGCCGATCCGCGCCTTGGCCTCCAGGGGCGCCCGGGCCAGATCCAGGCCGGCGACCCGGATCGAGCCCGTGGTGGGCCGCAACACCCCCGCGAGGAGGCGCAGGGTGGTGGTCTTGCCGGCCCCGTTGAGGCCGATCAGGCCGGTGGGGCCGCCCGCCTCCAGGGTGAAACTCAGATCCTGGACCAGGGGCCGCGGGCCGGGGCGGAAAGAGAGGGAACGGACTTCGAGAAGGGGAGACATGGCGGGATCTATCTTAGCAGGATGTCGAAGAAGTCCCTTCCCTGGACTTTTGCGGCCGCGGGACCGGAAAATGCGGTTTTCCGGTTCTTCAGGGCATCTCGAAAAAGTCGGGATGTCCGTGCGGGACAGGGCGGTTCCGCCATTTTCGATCACCCCAACTGATTGAAAATGTGAGCAAACCGAAAAGCGCCTGTTCGCCTTGCGACGAAAATTCCAGGGAGGGAATGCTTCGAGATCCCTTTCACTTCCAACGGCCCGACCGGGGCGGGACCCATGTCCATCCTGATCCAAGCGGCCGCCC
>Ga0256841_1002434_pt1 | contig 14813 bp, 11 predicted proteins | sample 356308metaG_FD_185971 | JGI IMG/M metagenome (GOLD analysis project Ga0256841, IMG submission 185971) | Hydrothermal vent microbial communities from Mid Atlantic Ridge, Atlantic Ocean - 356-308 | ecosystem: Environmental > Aquatic > Marine > Hydrothermal vents | place: Atlantic Ocean: Mid...
TCTGCCGGTTTAAGGACTGATACGTAGAGAGCAACAACTGCTGTCCCGTCTGTCCACGGGCATAAAAGGTACGCTTAACCTGTACACCACCAAATGACCTGTTCTCCAGCAATCCGCCGTAATCCCTCGCAAATGGAACCCCCGTGGCGACACAGTGATCGATAATATCTACACTCACCTCCGCCAATCGATATACATTGCTCTCTCGAGATCGATAATCTCCTCCCTTGATCGTGTCGTAGAATAATCGATAGATGTTATCTCCGTCATTCTGATAATTCTTGGCCGCATTGATCCCCCCTTGAGCAGCAATACTATGCGCCCTTCTCGGACTATCGTGAAAGGTAAAACACTTGACCGAATAACCCAATTCTCCTAAAGAAGCCGCAGCCCCTCCACCGGCCAACCCCGTACCGATGACAATGATCTCTATATTCCGCTTATTATTGGGCGCTACAAGCTTTTGCTTGTCCTTGTATTTGTTCCATTTCTGATCAAGCTCCCCCGGAGGAACACTTCCTTGTGGATGATCTCCGATTTTCCATTTTATATCCATAGTTTCTTTTTTTTAGTTTGAAACGAACACGAATTTTATTAATTATAAATTCTCACACAATGATGACGATAGTATCTGTCCATAAATCATTCATGCTGAAAATTTGTAATACATTTATTTTCATTTTATTATAAATTTTTAAACATATGAAATGGTGTTGGCCTCTTGCCTTCCCGATTACTTTTGATGAGTTATATATACAATAATGGGAATCAACGCAAACAACAACGGGACGATAACCGAATACAACATCCCTAATCGCTTAATAAACGGAGTGTATTTCGGGTGATTGACTCCCAATGTCTGAAAGGCACTCTGAAATCCATGTGCCAGGTGAAATCCCAACGATATCATCCCTATCACATAGAGCACTACATACACTGGATTCTGAAATGCCAATATCACCTTGTGATACAACTCGTGTTGACCGTATTGCTTCAATACCTTCATCGGTATGAAAAAATCCATAAAGTGAATAATCAAGAACAAAAAGATGATGGTCCCTAACAGGGCCATGTTCTTGGATGCCCAAGTCGCATTGTCTTTAGGTGTAACTGCGTATTTGGCCCCTTTCGATTGTCGGTTCTTGAAATACAGCATTATCCCTTGTAGGATATGTATGGCAAATCCCAACATCAGTACGATGGACATGACCTTAATCAATGGATTGGCCTCCATCGCCTCTACAAAACCTGTAAAGGACGCTCCTTCATCCGGAATCAACACCATTATATTGCCTGTCAAATGTATTAGCAAAAATACAATGAGAAATAACCCCGTCAAACTCATGACTAGCTTCCGCCCGATCGAAGACGTCAAAAAATTAGATACCCAACTCATATTTACTTATTTTCTCTATTTGAACAATACGCCTTTTTCAGGCAATGCTTTATGTTCTTACTTCACTCTATCTCAGTCTATTACAATGATACTCTATCCGACGTTCATATCCCCAACTCTCGCAATGCATCACCCTTTCTTTTTTCCAAGGGCAAAAATAACTTGAAACCTAATATAAAATACTAACATTCGTCAGTTTTTGAAATTTTTATTAAAACACTACACTCTAACATTCTCCGGTATGAGAATGAACTAAAAATACAAGAACCTCGATATTTTAAATGCTACTAGTTTCATCTGTTTAAGTCGTTAAAATTCTGCTTCTCACAGGGAAATATTCCCTAATTTAGTGCCTGCTTTATCTCCACAATCAAAAATATTTTACCCCTCAGGCAACGAATCTCAATCTTAAAGAGTCTATCAATATACCGTCCAATTCTAATTTTTTTTTACCTTTAAACCCATATAGCCAAGCGAACCTATGAAATACAAAATTATGCTTAGACTTTACCATTTCATACCAACATTTACATTGCTACTACTCCTGACCACCTTGTCGGGCCAAAGTACAGAACAACATCCAAAGGACATGGTCCGGACTCCATTTGGGCTGAACGTAATTGACTCCACCTATACCTTCACTTGGGAGGACAATACATGGGATTGGAAACTAGTGAAACGCAACGTCGTCATAGATAGATATCCGGATGCAACCGTTGCCCTAGATCTCAGTAGTGCTTGGGATGTTGCTTTTCAAGACTGGACACCGAAAACCAAACATTATTTTGCATCTCGTGATATATACCCTAATGCCGTCAAAATTGATTCAACACAAGACTGGGATATTCATTTGGAATCCTGGATATCGGCCACTAAGAGCGAAACATATTATAATGACCAATCCCTTACGGACCATATATTGTCATACCAATGGGACAAAACCAAGAAAACATGGTATAAGACTTTCAAAGGGAAGTATGAGTATGTAGATACAGTTCGTACCTCGACTTTTTATTATAGATTTATCGGGGATACGACATGGGTGGGGGCTTCTAAAAATACCTCCATTTATAATGCTGCAGGAGCGCTTGTCCTGAGTTTTTCGTACATGTGGGATAAAACCACAAAGTCCTGGAAAAATAATCGGAAAGGAGAAATAAATTATGATTCTTCCGGGAATAGACTTTCTTCAGTGGCCTATCTATGGGATGAAGAATCTGAAAAATATAGAAAAATATCCAAAATCTATACATCGATAGAAGGCGGAATCAAATACAGTATTCATCAACAATGGGATACATTGACCATGAATTGGGTAAATACCCTTCGTACATATACCAAAACCTATACTTCTGATCCTACTTCCGTAAGCTACATTGACATATGGGATCATAATGCCCAAGTATGGTTTAGGACTAGAGCAACATCCAAATATCTCCCGGATGCCAATAATAATATTAGAACAATTGTACGTAGAAGAACCTTGCAAGATACAGTTTGGCAGAACGATGGCTTGTACGTTCGACAACGAGATGATATGGGGGTTCTAATAGGTTCTGATTCCTACAAATGGGACGATGAACGAATGGACTGGAAAGGACGAAGTAGGCAACAATATTTCAGAAGTATGTTTGTTACTACCCGCTCCGGTCGAACCGTTACTGCTCCATCCCTCTCCGTCTTCCCCAATCCTGTAAGAGATCGACTCTTCCTTTCTTCCGAAGCATTTGAAGGAGAGCAAGCCGTTATTCTAGGGATGAATGGTGCCAGCATCACCCGCAAGGTGTATCACAACAGTATCCCCGTGCATGACCTGCCTGCTGGAGTATATACCTTGCTCCTCAAAAACCAGAAACATAGTATTCACACGACTTGGATAAAACAATAACATATGCTATCCCTCTAACTCAAACATTTGGTCCATTCATGGGTTTTAAAGCAAGATGACCGGTGTGGGAGGCGTAAGCTCCTCCTCGCCTATTGGAAAATTAAATCCGGATCTGAACGTTATGATATTTAGAACTTCCCCAAACTGGGATTTTAGCGTGCAAATACTGTTCGATATGGTCGTTTTACACGATAGAACACTAAGACTAATGTAGAAGTAGTAACGCTCAGAGACTTGATTTTATAGACAGATACTAACTAGACCTATGTTGAAAAATAATATAGACAATTATCAATTGCTCATCCGGAAGTTGGATGCCTTCATACGTCGCTTTTACCTTAATAAAATCATACGGGGCACACTCTATACGCTGGCCCTTCTTGGAACGCTTTTTCTCCTCTTTACCGTCTTGGAAAACTACTTTTACTTCAGCAAAACAGGTCGAAAAATCCTCTACTATTCCTTTATCGGGACGAGCTTGGGAGCCTTCTTCTACTGGGTAGGCCGACACCTCTTGGCGTATTATCACCTCGGTAAGGTCATCTCTCACGAACAAGCCGCCCAGATTATCGGTCAACATTTCAAAGCCGTAAAAGATAAACTGCTCAATATCCTTCAGCTTAAACAAATGGTTAGCAGACTCGAAGAAGCAGAACTTATCGAAGCCAGTATCCAACAAAAATCTGAACAGATCAAACCCATCTCCTTTCAGTCTGCTATCGACCTCACGCGCAACAAAAAATATCTCAAATACGCCTTGGTGCCTCTTCTCCTAATCCTATCCATTTTACTTCTCGCCCCGGGCATTATACGCAATAGTACCGCCCGAATCATCGCTAATGATAAGGAATTTGAAAAACCACTCCCTTTTCATTTTCATATCAAAAATCAAGCATTAAACGTCGTGCAATATGGAGATTTTACCCTAGAAGTCGAAGCCGATGGAGACGAATTGCCCGATGGGGGATTTGTCGAAATTGGGGGATACGAATACAGTATGAAATCGTTGAAACCCGGCCTCTTTTCATACCGATTTCGCAATGTGTCCAAAGACCTTACTTTCCGACTAAAATCAGGAGAGGTACGCAGTAAACCCTTCGTCTTAAGAGTGATTCCCAAACCGCATATCCTCAACTTTGAAGCCCGCCTGGACTACCCGCGATATACAGGTCGTAAATCTGAAATACTCAATAATATTGGAGATTTTATCGTTCCGGCAGGAACTCGTATTATCTGGACCTTCGAGACGGAATATACCGATGAGATAGCCGCTAGGTTTAGTGGAGATAAGAAAAATTTTCCGGTCGAACAACGAGGAGAAAACCTCTACGAACTCAAACGCAAAGTGCGACATAACCAAGGCTATCGCCTCTATGTGTCCAATCATCAAGTGCCCAATGGAGATTCGGCTACCTTCAATATTAATGTTATCCCGGATCAATATCCATTGATTGAAGCACAAGAATTTATGGATAGCACCGTCCAAAATGAACGATTCTTCGCCGGCAAAGCCTCGGATGATTACGGTATTAGAAAATTATTGTTCAAATATACCCTGCATCACGCCAAAGACCGCACGGTGACCAAAGGCTATGAAAATCTTCCGGTAAAAGGTACAAAGAGTACCCTCTTTGATTATCGTTGGACGCTGGATAGCTTGCATCTCGAACCCGGAGATGTCGTAGAATACTATTTTGAAGTCTGGGACAATGATGCTGTCAATGGCTCCAAATCTGCCAAGACCTCTATCCAAAAAATTAAACTCCCTACGCTGGATGAACTGAAAAATAAGACAGAGAAAAACGCCGAGGATATTAAAAAAGCTCTTGAAAAAAATATTCACGAATCCAAAAAAATTCGCCAACAACTTAAGAAATTGAGAGAAAAACTCCTCCAAAAGAAAAATCTGAATTGGCAAGACAAAAAAGATCTAGAAAGACTTCTGGAAAAACAAAAAGAACTCCAAAAACAATTTGAAAAAATTCAAAAGAAACTACAGGAAAATACTAAAAACGCTCAAAAAACCAACCCTGATAATCAGGAGATGCAGGAGAAGCAAGAACAACTCCAAAAACAGTTTAAAGACGCCATGAGTCAGGAGATGAAAGACCTGATGAAAAAAATAGAAGATCTACTTCAAGAACTTAAAAAAGACGATGCACTCCAAATGACGGAAGAATTCGAACAAAAAAATCTCGAATCTGAAAAAGATATGGATCGCCTGTTAGAACTCTTCAAACAACTCGAAGTAGAAAAAGATCTAAAAGATAAAATCGATGAACTCAAAAAACTAGCGGAAGAACAAGAAAAATTGGCCGAAGCAACTAAAAAAGAAGAAAAACCCAATGATGAACTCAAAAAGAAACAAGAAAATATAGAGAAAAAACTGGAGAAACTCCAAAAAGAAATGGAAAAACTCCAAAAGAAAAATGAAGCACTAGAACACCCCAAAAAGGTCGATATCCAACCCGAAAAGCTCAACGAACCCAAAAAGGATATGGAGCAGAGCCAAAAAGAAATGAAAGCGGGTAAAAATAAAAAAGCCTCTAAATCACAAAAAAACGCTGCTCAAAAAATGAAAGAAATGGCAGACCAAATGCAAAGTCAAATGGAAAGCCAGGAATCTGATCAACAACAGGAAGACCTTAAAGCCCTACGGCAAATTCTTGAAAATATTCTCACCCTCTCTTTCGATGAAGAGGACCTGATTAAACACTTGGATAAACTACAAGTCACCTCCCCGGCTTATGTTAAATCCGCTCGCAAACAATTTGATATTAAGAAGCAGTTTCTTATCGTCGAAGATAGTCTCATCGCCCTAAGCCATCGGGTAGTTCAAATCGAAAAATTTATCCTCGACCAGGTCGGTAAAGTAAACACAAATATAAAATCCAGTATCGACAAGCTGGAGGCCCGCAACAAACCCCTCGCTTCCAATCACCAACATCGAGTGCTCACCGCCCTGAATGAACTCGCGCTTATGCTCAGCGAAGCGATGAACCAAATGCAAAAACAAATGGCTCAAAAAATGCCGGGCAATCAAATGTGCAATAAACCCGGAGGAAGTGGCAAACCCGGCAATGTCCCTAAAGATAAAATATCTTCCGGACAAAAGAAACTCAAAGAGGATATGGGCAAAATGATGAAGGATGCTCAAAAAGGTAAAAAACCCGGCAGTAAAGCCTTCGCTCAAGCAGCGGCTAGACAAGCCGCCATGCGCAAAGCCTTGGAACAAATGCAAAGAGAACGACAACAGCAAGGTAAAGGCTCTAAAGAATTACAGAAAATTATTGACGAAATGAATAAAATGGAGGAAGACCTCGTCAATAAAAGACTTACTCATGAAATGCTTAAACGACAACAAGATATCCTTACCCGACTCCTGGAATCCGATCGCGCTGAAAGACAAAGAAAATACGAAGAAAATAGAAAATCTGAAACCGCACAAGAAGTGGAACGAAAATTGCCCCCTTCTCTACAGGAATATCTTAGACAAAGAGAAAAAGAAGTAGAACTCTACAACAATATTCCACCGGATCTGCGTCCGTATTATAAGTACTTGGTAGAACAGTATTACAAATCGCTTAAATCTTAACCGCCTCTTCATTATGTTAAAGATCCCTTCAGATCTGAATCAACTTCAAAACGTTGAGCATTTGGTTAGAAAAATCTTCGAACAATATCGAATAGATAAAGCTCTATTCCCCAATATCCTCATTTGTATAACGGAAGCCATAACCAACGCCATCGTTCATGGCAATGAAAAAGATTATAATAAATTCGTGAGTATCTCTACAAAATGCCGGAATAACCAACTCTATGTCCAAATTACCGATGAGGGCAAAGGGTTCGACCCTTGCTCAATCCCTGACCCCACGCTCCCTGAAAATATCTATAAATCCGGAGGAAGAGGGGTCTTTATCATTCACCAATTAACGGATTCCGTCTCGTTTAAGAATCAAGGTAAAACAATTGAGTTGACCTACGAAATACGACCCTCTCAAGAATAACTTTCCTATGATTAGCTTTTATTCTGAATACCCTAATTGGTCTGTCTTACACCAAAAGCAGCTCTCTGTCTGGCTCCACCAAATAACACAATCACACGGCTACACCATCCGGGAAATGACCTATGTTTTTTGTGATGATACCCGCATTATAGCTATTAATCAACAATTTCTCAAACACAACTACCCTACGGATATTATTACCTTTCCCTATGAATACCACCCCGTTCATGCTGAAATATATATTAGCCTGGATACCTTGAAAAGGAATGCCATTTCTTTCAAAGTGCCCTTTCATGATGAGTTTCTCCGGGTCGTTGCACATGGATTACTGCACATGATCGGATTCAATGACAAATCAGATGAAGAAAGAAAAATAATGCGATACCAAGAAGAACAAACTATTCTTCTATTTAAATCGTTATACCCTAATATTGTGTTTAATTAACTTATTGTATGTTATCCAATGCCTCTAAATACGCTATAAGAGCTGTTCTCTTCCTAGCGAATAAAAGTTCAAATACTCAAAAATATGGCTCTAAGCATCTAGCAGATTCTTTAGAGATTCCTAATCCATTCTTGGCTAAACTCCTTCAACAATTATCAAGAGCTGGTGTAATTTCTTCTGCTAAAGGTCCCGGTGGAGGGTTCTATCTTACGGATCAAAATCGTCAACGCCATATCTCCGATATTCTCAATGTAATAGAAAAAGAGAATGTCCTCCACACCTGCTTGATGGGCCTCCCGAGATGCGGAGATGCTAATCCTTGTCCGATCCATCATTTAGCTGCCCCCTTTATGGTAGAACTCCGCAAAAAATTTAATGTACAAACGATTGATGAACTTGCAAATGAAGTAAAAGAGAATGGCACCTACCTTACACTCAAAGGACTAGATGATCTTTAAATCCAAATCCTATTTAAGTTATTGCATGTTCCACCGCCCGGCTCTCACGCTATTCATATAATTCAATATATCGTGCTATCCTAAGTAAGTGGATACTCTACACCTAACTGTCATTCGTATTGTACTATTTGTGCATTAACTTTTATTCCACCCTATTTACCATCCTCCTTTCCGCTCGTTGTAATTAAACACTAATTTTGTTTTGTTTACAACTAAACTGTCACAAAAACCCACAAAAATCTTTTCCTATTCTGAGTTTTGTCATTTTTTAATCGCCAGTGGAAATTTAACTTTGTATTCTAATAAAGGACTTTTTAGTCTTTTAATATTTATTAACTAAAAGAATTACCAACTATGTTATCAAAAAAGCAAGCAAGGGTCTTCTTTCTAGGGGGTACATTGGTGACTTTCCTTATTTTCATAAGTCTAACCATCTTTTCCCTTTCGAAAGCACAAGACCAGAGCCACAGAGAAAATATAACCCCAGCGGTTATTCGTGGTAAAAGATTGTGGGAATCCAACAATTGTATGGGCTGTCACACCATTCTAGGCGAAGGGGCCTACTACGCACCCGAGCTTACAAAAGTAGTAGAGCGCAAAGGAGAGGGAATGATCAAAGCGATTCTTATGTCCCCTGAACCTTGGCAACCTAACGGCAGGAAAATGGTCGCTTACGGCATGTCCGAACAGGAAGCCAATGATATGATTGCCTTCTTCAAATGGATTGGGCAAATCGATCTCAATGGATTTGACAGAGTGGTCTCTCCGTTAGCCAAAAACACCAATACCAACTAAAGGGAGGTTCGGTCTATTCCAAATTTTAACGAAAAACTTTAAAGACATGAAACAAACATGAATTTTATTAAACATAAATTTCACACAGAGTTTTGTTTAAAAAAATTCATGTGAGAGCGCAGCGGTTCCATAGCTGCAGAAAATTTATAATACATTTATTATCAATTTATTAGAAAATTTTAAAGATATGAAACGAACACGAATTTTATTAAACATAAATTTCACACAGAAGTATGTTTAAAAAAATTTGTGTGAGAGCGCAGCGGTTCCATAGCTGCAGAAATTTTATAATACATTTATTATCAATTTATTAGAAAATTTTAAAGATATGAAATATAAATCACAAAAAGTAGCTTATTGGTTCTTTGCACTTTCGATGCTGCTTTTAGCATTGCAAATAACCTATGGATTCATCATGGGATTTGACAGAATCGGCATGGATGGATTGCATCAGTTTATTCCTTTCAATACAGCTCGGGCTGTACATACTAACCTCTTAGTCGTTTGGTTGCTTTCCGGGTTTATGGGGGCAGCCTATTATATTATACCTGAAGAAGCGCAAAGGGAACTCGTAAGTGTCAAGTTGGCCTATGTCCAGCTCATTGCACTGGCAGTCGTAGGAGTGATTGCCATCATAGGTTATCATTTAAATTGGTGGGAAGGAAGAAAGTTTCTCGAGATTCCACGTGCATTGGATTATTTTGTAGTAGTAGATGTCCTCTTGTTTCTAGGATTGATCCTGTTCACTTTATTTAAAGGCAAACGCAAGACAACGACAGCCTTGGTACTGTCCATGGGTTTATTATTTGCAGCCCTCCTTTATCTCCCCGGAATGATCACCTTTGACAGTCAGGTATTAGATTCGTTTTTTAGATGGTGGGTCGTTCACCTTTGGGTAGAAGGCGTCTGGGAATTGATTATGGGAGGTATCCTTTCATTCTTACTTATCAAGCTCACCGGGGTTGATCGTGAAGTTATTGAAAAGTGGTTATATGTGATTGTAGGGTTAACCTTTTTGTCCGGCATCTTAGGTACAGGTCACCATTATTATTACATCGGAGTAAATAAAATCTGGCTGGTAATAGGTGGCATCTTCTCTGCACTCGAGCCACTCGCTTTTATGGGAATGGCATTATTCGCTGTCAACATGTACCGCAAAGGAGAAAAGAAACATCCCAATACCATGGCTTTATTTTGGACATTGGGCTCTGCCATCGTCTCCTTCTTAGGAGCAGGTCTGCTTGGTCTTGCTCATACCTTACCGCAGGTAAACCTTTATACACATGGCACATTAGTAACGGCGATGCACGGCCACCTCGCTTTTTGGGGAGCTTATGCGATGATTGTCTTTGCTATCATTAATTATGCGATGCCAAATTTGACAGGCAGAAAAAGATATAATACTACCAATGGCAGAATCGCCTTTTGGCTAGCCAATATCGGCATGTTTGGGATGGTAGCCGCTTTTGCAGTTGCAGGAGTAACCCAAACGTATCTCGAAAGAAAATTTCATATGGATTTTATGTTAGTCCAAAAGGAGATTAGTATTCATTTTGTAGTGCTTCTGCTATGTGCCACCTTATTTACCATAGGGATCCTCTATTACCTTGTTGAATTTGTCAAATATGGTACACCTACAGATGAAGCCTTAGAGACAAAATAAAAACTAAAACTATTTCATAATAAATCTTATATAAAATGAAAAAGAAACATCTAATCTTACTGCTAGCGCTTTCCTTTGCCTTTGTAGTATTCAGCTGTAAAAGTGAATCGAAAAAAGAGGCGAAAGAAGAGACTACTACTGACGTCAAGAAGGATGCAATCACCCTTACGGACGCAGAAATGGCCAAAGCCAAAAAAATCTTCTTCAACACCTGTGCGGGCTGCCACGGTACTACCCGAAAAGGAGCTACCGGGCCTTCCTTGCTACCGGATGGAGATGGAAAATTTCCTGCCACCAAAGACTTGGGAACCGAAGCACTCGTTCAAATCATCACCAACGGGCTTCCGGGGGGAATGCCGGACTGGGGAAGACAAGGAGTGCTGACTCCTGAAGAAACAGAATTAATGGCCAAATTTGTACAGCTTCCTCCTCCTCCTGTGCCTAAATTTACCATGGCGGATATCAAAAAAGCTTGGCACCTCATCGTGCCAGTAGCAGATCGCCCGACAAAACCGATGACCAAAAGAAATTGGAAAAACTACTTTGGGCTGATTCTTAGAGATGCAGGTAAAGTCGCTATCATTGATGGTGATACGAAGGAAAGAGTGGCTATCCTCAATACCGGTTTTGCGGTTCATATCCTCCGTACATCTAACTCAGGTAGATATTTCTATTCTATTGGAAGAGATGGAAAGGTAACTCTGATTGACCTCTGGCCGGAAACCCCACAAATCGTAGCTGAATCCAAAGCTTCTTTTGATGCTCGATCTGTCGAAGTGTCCAAATACAATGGCAAACTAGGTGACTTCAGAGATAAGTATATCATCGTAGGTGGATATACCCCTTCTCACTATGTCATCTTCGATGCCATGACCCTGGAACCCCTCAAACTAGTAGAAACTAAGGGTAAAGTATTGGGTAAAGGCGAATTTCTGGATGAAGCTAGGGTAGCTTCTATTGTCGCTTCTCATCACGATCCACTCTGGGTGGTCAATGTTAAAGAAACAGGGATGGTCTGGTTAGTAGACTACTCAAACCTCGATAAAATAGATGAAAATACAGCTAAAATTCCTACCGCCCAATACCTCCATGATGGAGGTTGGGATCACACAGGTAAGTATTTCTTAGTAGCCGCTAACGCTAAAAATAAAATCGTCGTAATCGATGTCCCCAATAAAAAGCTCGTTACCATCATCGATGTGGGAATCAAACCTCATCCGGGTAGAGGAACCAATATCCACAACAAAAAATACGGCTGGCTTTGGGTCACCGGACACATAGGTCAGGGCGTACTGGCATGTATCGCTACAGACCCGGGCCCCAACCAATGGAAAGTAGTTAAAAATATTACTATGGAAGGCGCCGGTGGGGGAAACTTGTTTGTCAAGTCTCACCCCAAATCCAAACACCTTTGGGCAGACCGTGCCCTCAGTTCAGATCCTAAGCTGCAACGCTCCATTTATGTCTATGATATCAATTCTTTGGAGCTGATTAAGACCTTCACCGTACCTGAGAAATACAAAGGACGTGCGGTTCATATGGAGTACAATAAAAACGGGAATGAAGTTTGGGTGTCTGTCTGGGGGAAAAAGAATGAAACAACAAGTGCCGTTCTCATCTTTGACGACAAAACACTTCAACTCAAAAAGGAAATAAACGGGGATTGGCTAATTACACCTACCGGTAAATTCAACGTGTATAATACCGCAAATGATATCTACTAACGTATCCTAAAAATCACTCACAGGCAGCGTACATCTGCCTGTGAGTATCTTATCTCTTTTCATTCTAATCCTTCAGTTCCAATGAAATTCTACTTACCCATCCTTTTCTTTCTTTTATCGGTGAGCCTGTTAGCTCAAGATAACCTAAAAGAGGCCCCACTGGATAAAAAATTAAAAGAAGTTGTTGTCACTGCCCAATACGCACCTCAGGGAGAACGACAGGCAATATATAGAGTCCGTACCATCTCAAAGAGTACCATCCTCCGACGCGCTGCTACCAATCTCAGAGAACTGCTTTTGACCGAAAATACACTGGACTTAAGCCAAAAGTCTGTTTTTGGCTCCAGTATACAATTGCAAGGAGTATCCAAGGAAAATATCAAAATTCTAATCGATGGTGTACCTGTAATTGGGAGATTGAATGGAATTATAGACCTCTCTCAAATCGACTTGATCGATGTGGAGCGGGTTGAAATTATTGAAGGTCCGGTGTCTGTATTTTACGGGACAGATGCCATGGGGGGAATTATCAACCTAATCACTAGTCATTCGACTATTAATAAGTTTTTGGATGCGCAAGCCTCTCTAATGTATGAATCTATCGGGGCCTCTTCGCTGCATGTAGGATTTGGTAAAAAATGGGGCTCCTTCAAGGCTAAAATCAATGGGGGATTCTATTCCTTTGATGGTCTGGCCACTCATCCTACTGAACGCCATCTGAATTGGGAAAAGAAAAATAGAACATTTGCTGCTTTTGACCTCTCTCGGCAGATTAAAAACCTATCTGCCCGATATACCTCTCGCTGGTCTAGTGAAACACTCTACAGCCTGGGAGAACCCACTAAAAGAGGGATTACCGATAAAGATTATTATACTCAAAGACTGGATAATGCTCTGTTCTTGTCCGGGGAGCTCGCACAAAAATTTTATCTCAATACTGTAGCTGCTCATCAGGATTACAAGAGATTTCACGATACTTGGAAGGTCGCCAACGATGAATCCAGGGCACTTTCTACCATCGATACCAGAGATTTGAACAAAACCCATTATACCCATACCGAAGTAAAATCAAGTATCGGTACTAAAAACGACCGACAGCCTTGGAAATACTTGGTCGGAATCGATGCGAACCGCGAGTATGCCCAAGGACAGAGAATAAAGAATGGTCAACAATCCGTACTAGATCTGGCCGGATTTTCCAGCCTTAATTACTCCTATAAGCAATTTCTTCAATTCCAACCGGGAATACGATATACCTGGAACAGCAGTTTTGGCTCCTTACTCTCACCGGCTATAAATATAAAAATTACACCTACTTCTCGACATATCATTAGACTGGCTTACGCCAGAGGATTTAGGGCTCCGTCTTTAAAAGAACTCTATCTAGATTTTCATATCTCTGCAGGACCCACGACGTATATCATTTCAGGCAATGAAAACCTGGATGTTGAAAAATCGCATAGTTTTAGTTTGAACTATATCTTCAATGTTCCCCAGGCACGATGGAATACCCTTGTGTTGGAGACTTCCCTCTTCTACAACAACATAGATAACCTAATCTCCCTTAGTGAGTTTAAAAATAATCAACGACATTATATCAATATCAATTCGTTTAAATCTACAGGAGGTAAATGGGGGCTGACCCTTGCTCCCAACTCTAATGTCGTCCTCAAAACCACCTTTGGATTAGTCGGTAGAGTGAGCAGCATCGCTGAAATATACAATAAGAAAAACTTTCTTTTTACCCCCGATTGGGCAAGCGCACTCACCTACACTTTTCCTAAACTTAAACTTAGTATCCATCTGAATCACAAATATTCAGGTGCATCCAAGGGATATTTTTACGATACTCGATCCAAGGAACTTAAAGAAACTACTCGACCGAGTTATCACAATTTGAATGCATCTATCACTAAAAATCTATTGGAAAATAGATGGCATATCTCTATTGGTGCTAAAAATATCCTCGATGTAAAGGACATTATCACCTCGAATGCTCTTGGAGAAGTGCACTCTAGAGATCTAACACTTTGGGGAAGGTCCTATTTCATTAAAGTAAACTACAATCTATAACTCATTCAAAATATAATACTATGAAAAATCTATTAATCTCTTTTATCGTACTGCTAATTTCATCTACTGTTCTATCGGCACAGCTTAAAATTTCAGCTGAAGTAAGACCTAGATATGAAAACAGACATGGTTACAAATCCTTAGTAACCAAGGATACCAAAGCAGGTAGCTTTATCTCACAACGTTCACGACTTAATGTCAATTATGCGATGGACAAGATTCGATTTGGGCTATCTCTTCAAAATATAAGAGTGTGGGGAGATGCAAGTACTTTAACACCTGTTGACAAGTATAATGCCTTCCATCAAGCTTGGGCAGAAGTTAGCTTGATGGACCATCTATCTCTTAAAATGGGACGTCA
>Ga0256841_1002435_pt1 | contig 14811 bp, 12 predicted proteins | sample 356308metaG_FD_185971 | JGI IMG/M metagenome (GOLD analysis project Ga0256841, IMG submission 185971) | Hydrothermal vent microbial communities from Mid Atlantic Ridge, Atlantic Ocean - 356-308 | ecosystem: Environmental > Aquatic > Marine > Hydrothermal vents | place: Atlantic Ocean: Mid...
CGATGGTGAGCTTCAGCGCGCCTCCGTTCGACAGACCGAAACGGCGCTGCACCGTGTTCTTCCCGAAGGTGGGCTCGCCGACCACGACCGCCCGTCCCGCCTCCTGAAGGGCGCCGGAGACCACCTCCGAGGCCGAGGCGCTCCCCCGATCGACGACGATGATCAGCGGGATGTCGGTGGCCACCCCGTCCCCTCGCACCTCGTAGGGGATCTCCCCGTCCGGGGAGATGGTTCGGAGCACGAGCCCTTCGGCGAGGAACTCGCCCGTCACGTTCACCGCCGCGTCCAGGGCACCGCCCGGGTCGCCCCGCAGATCGAGCACCACGAGCTCGATGCCGGTCTGGAGGAGCATCTCGAGGGCGTCGTGGACGAGCTCGTCACTGTTGTCGGTGAAGACCCGCAGCCGCAGATAGCCGATGGTGCCGTCCACCACCTGGGAGTCCACCACCGGGAGCTCGATCGCCGCCCGCACGATCGTGACGTCGAAGGTCGATCCTTCACGGAGGATGGTGAGCGTCACCGGAGTCCCCGCCGGGCCCCTCACCCGGGAGGTCACCTCCTCGAAGGACCAACCGTCGATCGGCTCTCCCTCCACCCCGACGATCTCGTCGCCCGACCGCAGCCCGGCGGCCTCGGCGGGGCTCCCCTCCAGGGTGGAGACGATGACGAGCCGACAGGTGTCCGACATCACCCCGCAGGGGGGACGCTCGGGGTCGGACCGGTCCTCGGTGATGACCAGGGCGCCGATCCCCTGGACCGTGCCCGACTGCTCCTCCCGTTCCAGGGTGAGGGTCGCCGGGTCGAGGTAGGCGGAGAAGGGGTCGAGCGCGCCCGAGACCATGCCCTGCACCGCGGTCTCGACGGCGTCTGGGACGTCGGCGACGGAGTCGATGGCGTCGCAGAGGGGGAGGAACCCGGGGGAGGGAAGGGCGCAGGTGATCGGCTCGTCCTCCGTGTCGGGCGGCAGGAAGGCCTCGCTGAGGGCGGTGACGGCGGCGTCGACCAGCTCCTGGTCGGAGACGGGGTTCACGTACTCGTCGCGGATGAGCTGATACACCTCGCAGAGGAGCGTGAAGTCGGCGGGCGCCTCCTCGTCGCAGCTCACCAGCACCGTTCCCGGATCGGTGGGGCGTGGGGTCGTCTGGGCGGTGGGCGGTACCGCCGTCGTGGCGGCCCGGACGGTCGTGGTGGGGGACGACGCGGTGCAGGCGGCGACGACGAGGGCGACGACGGCGGCGAGGGCGGGGAGGCGACGCATCGGGCCATTCAACCCGTTCGCCCCAGGATTGCCATCCGGGCTAGCGTGCCCGCCCATGCGCACCCTCGTGACCCTCCGTCCGCCCGGGGCCGACGAGGTGGTCCTCGTCGCCGAAGACGGGTACTGGAGCGAGCCCGACGACGGTCCCATCGACGAGGCCTACGAGACCCACGGACTGTGGGCCCTGCCGGGGCTCGCCGACGCCCACGCCCATCTGTCGGCCGACGAGATGACCCTGACGCCGGGCGACCCCGACGAGATCCGCCGTCGCGCGTTCGCCTGTGTGCAGGCGGGCGTGTTCCTCGCCCTCGACAAGGGGTGGGGGGACGACGCCGTGCTCCGTCTCTTCGACGAGCCGCCCGACCGTCGCCCCGACCTGGAGGCGGCCGGTCGGATGATCGCCACGCCCGGGGGGTACTACCCGGGGTTCGCAGAGGAGGTGGACGAGGAGCAGCTCGCCGACGCGGTCGCCCGGGCGGCGTCCCGCCGGGGCGGATGGGTGAAGGTCGTCGGTGACTGGCCCCGGAGAGGCGAGGGACCCCGGGTGAACTTCTCCTTCGAGGCCCTGGAGGCGGCGGTCCGTATCGCCCACGCCGCCGGCGCCCGGGTCGCCATCCACACGATGGCCCGGGAGGTGCCCTCCATGGCCGTCGCGGCGGGCGTCGACTCGATCGAGCATGGCCTGTTCCTCACCGAGGACGACCTGGCCGCCCTCGCGGGCCGGGGCGGGATGTGGGTGCCGACCCTCCTTCGGATGGAGGCGGTGCGCGACGAGCTGCGGGAGGGCTCCAGCGGACGGCGTCTCCTCGGCGAGGGGCTCGCCAACGTCGCCGCCCTGCTTCCCGTCGCCGAGCGGTCGGGGGTCACCGTGCTGGCGGGCAGCGATCTGGCGGTCCCCGCCCGGAGGGTCGCCGCCGAGGCCGCCCGCCTGGCGGAGGTGGGCCTGTCGCCGGTCGCCGCCGTCGCCGCCGTGAGCCACGCCGCGTTCGCTGCCACCGGGCGCGACGTCGGGTTCCGACCGGGGCTCCCCGCCGACGCCGTGTTCTTCGATCGCGATCCCACCGAGGACGTGGGGATCCTGGGACGTCCCGCCCTGGTTCTGCGTCGGGGCCGGAGGGTGCCGGCGGACTGAGTCCTCAACCGCTGGCGGGCGATGCCGACGGGAGGCGGCATGAGAAGTGTCGCCACCGCCGTCGTCTTCGCCGTCGTCCTCGCCGCCTGCGGCGGGCTCGGTGCCGCCGACCGGGAGGCCCTCGCCAGGCTGGAGGGCCGCTGGATGTGTGACGTGCAGCGCTTCACCTTCGAGGACGTCGGCGCCATCGAATCGGAGTTGGAGGCCCGGGTCGTCGCCGCCGGGTACGCCGTCTCCGACTACGCCGAGTTCAAGGCCATCCTCGCCGAGACCCCGGACCTGCGGGAGCAGGTGCGGAAGGCGTACGAGGAGTACTGCGCGTGACGGCCACTCAAGTTTTTGCCCGTGAAATGCCGAAGGTAGAGGTATGAAGGTACGCGGACTGGGGGCATGGATACTGGTGATGCTGTTGGTCGTGGGTGCGGCGACGCCCGCCTGGGCCGACGACGGAGACGAGGACGGCGCCGACGAGGTCTCGGTGCTCGACGCACGGGATGACGGAGCCGACGTCGACCACGAAGAAGACGGTCGTGACGAGGACGACGACCGCGACGATCGTGATGACGACGACGATGACGATCGGGACGACCGTGGCGGCCGGGTGATCCTCGTCAGCGACAAGGTGCCGGCGGTGACCGCCGGTGACACCGTCTGGATCTCGCTCACCTGGCGGGCCGACGGGCTGGACGCCACCGACTTCCGGGTGGTGGCGACCAAGACGAAGGGCGTCGACGTCTCCTACCCCGCCAACACCGGGAGCTACACCTCGCTGTGGGCCGACGACACGCTCTCGGACGGGGAGCTGGACTTCACCGCCCTCCGTCTCGACGTCCCCTACGACGCCAAGCGGGCCGTTCGGATCCAGTTGGAGGTCTCTTACAAGGTGAACGGTCAGGACCGGGCGGACGTGTACGTCGGGAAAAGGCGAACCAAGCGGGTGACCTTGAGGATCCCCGTCCAGGCCTACACGGGCGCTGACGTCGCCCAGGTGAACCTTGATCCTCAGACGGTCGTGGCCGGATCGGGCGCATGGATCGACATCGCCTACACCGGATACGCTCCCAGGGTCGACGGGTTCCAGGTGGTGGTGACCGACGCCGCCGGCCTCGTCCTGGAGTACCCGCAGGGGAACTACACCAGCCTGGTGCACGACGCCGTGCTGGAGGACGGGGAGACCGACGTGGCCCGGGTGTACGTCGACGCCTCCGGTGCCACGCCGGGCGACTACACACTTTCGGTGGAGGCCTCCTGGTCGAAGGCCGGAACGCCGGGGAGTCTCGCCGGGACCGTCGCGGTGACCGTCGTCGCCCCCTGACTCCTCTCCATCTGGCGGCTGGATTCGACATATATCGTCGAATCCAGCCGCCAAAACGCGTCCGGGTGGGGCGCTGCGGTACCCTCTGGCGGCCATGAAGGCGGCCCGTCGGGGCGAGATCGCCCCTTTCTACGTGATGGAAGTGATGAAGGCCGCCGCCTCGCGGGAGGCGGCAGGCGACGACGTCCTCCACCTGGAGGTCGGTCAACCGATGACGCCGGCGCCGTCCGGGGTCCGGCGGGCGGCCGCCACCGCCCTCGCCGACGACCGGCTCGGCTACACCTCGGCCCTGGGCGTGGAGCCGCTCCGCCGACGGATCGCCCGTCACTACCAGGAGGCCTACGGGGTGGAGGTGGAGCCCGACCGGGTCGCGATCACCGTCGGCGCGTCGGGGGGGTTCGTGCTGGCGATGCTGGCGGCGTTCGACGTGGGTGACCGCATCGGGATCACCGAGCCCGGATACGCCGCGTACCGCAACATCATCGAGGCGCTGGGTCTGGAGCCGGTCGGGATCCGGGTGGGTCCCGCCACCCGCTACGTGCTCACCCCCGAGCTGATCGAAGCCGCCGGTCCCCTCGACGGGCTGGTCGTCGCCAGCCCCTCCAACCCCACCGGCGCCACCCACACCCCGGGGGAGCTGCTCAGGGTCGCCGGTCACTGCGACCGGGCGGGGATCCGGCTGGTCTCCGACGAGATCTACCACGGGATCACCTACACCCGACCGGCGCCGACGGCGGCGGCCCTCAGCCCGTCGACGATCGTCGTCCAGTCCTTCTCCAAGTACTACTCGATGACCGGCTGGCGCCTCGGTTGGCTGCTCGCACCCGACGACCTGATGCCCGCCATCGAACGCCTCGCCCAGAACCTCTTCATCTCCCCGCCGACCATCTCGCAGCTCGCGGCGGTGGCGGCCTTCGACTGCGGCGAGGAGCTGGACGCCAACGTCGCCCGGTATGCCCGGAGCCGGGACGTGCTGATCGCCGGCCTTGCCGCTGCCGGGATCGACCGGATCGCCCCTCCCGACGGAGCCTTCTACGTCTGGGCCGACGTCTCCCATCTCGCCGACGACAGCCGTCGCCTCACCGCCGCCTGGTTGGAGGACATCGGCGTCGCCGCCACCCCGGGCATCGACTTCGACCCGTCGGAGGGACACCGGTTCGTGCGGTTCTCCTACTCGGAGTCGACCGAGGACGTCGCCGAGGCGGTCCGCCGCATCGGGGAGTGGGTGAGGGCACGTCGCTGACGGGCCGTCTCTGGTCTCGATCCGCCCCGCGGAACCGGGTTTTCGCGCCTTGGCGGAGCGGCTTCCGACCTGCCAGGATTCCGACGGTCAGGCCCCGACGGGAGGAGGATCCATGACCCGGGCGAAGAGAACCTGGCCGGCATTGGTGGCGCTCGTGGCGCTCGTGCTGGCCGCCTGTGGTGGGAACGGTGCCACCGAGACGACCGAGGCCGCCGAGACCGCGGCTCCCGAGACCGCGGCCGAACCCTTCGTCTTCGGGATGATCTTGGTCGGCCCCCAGGACGACCGCGGCTGGTCGCAGGCGCACTTCGAGGGCGGCAAGTACGTCGAGGAGAAGCTCGGCGCCCAGATGATCGTCATCGACAAGGTCAACCCGGCAGACCGCCCGGACACGTCGGTGGAACAGGTCGTCGACCAGATGGTGGAACAGGGCGCGCAGCTCATCTTCGCCACGTCCGACGACATGAAGGACGGGATCCTCGCCGCGGCCAAGGCCCATCCCGACGTGCCGATGATCTGGTCGTCGGGGGACTCCGCCTGGGACATCGGCAAGGCCTACGCCGGTCTGCCCAACCTGGGCAACGTGATGGGTCAGATGGAGTACGGCAAGATGATGGCGGGCTGCGCGGCGGCGCTGAAGACCGAGACCGGGTCCATCGGGTATCTGGGCCCCCTCATCAACGACGAGACCCGGCGCCTCACCAACTCGGCGTATCTGGGAGCCCGGTACTGCTATGAGAACTACCGAGGGCTGAACCCCGACGATCTCACCTTCTCGGTGAACTGGATCGGCTTCTGGTTCAACATCCCCGGGGTGACCCTCGACCCGACCCAGGTCACCAACGACTTCTTCGACGGCGGCGCCGACGTCGTGATCTCGGGGATCGACACCACCGAGGCGCTGGTGAGGGCCGGGCAGCGGTCCGCCGCCGGGGAGAAGGTCTGGGCGGTGCCCTACGACTACGAAGGCGCCTGTGCGGAGGCTCCCGAGGTGTGTCTCGGTGTCCCCTACTTCAACTGGGGTCCCTCCTACCTCGAGGTGGCCCAGTCGGTGATCGACGGCACCTTCGAGCCGAAGTTCCAGTGGGTCGGTCCCGACTGGTCCGACATCAACAACCCCGACACGAGCGCCATCGGCTTCGAGTACGGGGAGGGTCTCGGCGACGCCAAGGCCGATCTGGAGGCCTTCATCGCCGGTCTCGCCTCGGGTGAGATCGACCTGTGGGTCGGACCCCTCAACTATCAGGACGGCACGCCGTTCCTCGCCGAAGGCGAGAAGGCCACCGACCTGCAGATCTGGTACATGCCCCAGCTCCTGGAAGGGATGATCGGGGCGAGCTCGGCCGAGTAGCCGACGTTCGACTCGGGGAGGGGGGCCATCGAGCCCCCCTCCCTGCTTACATCGCCGCATGCTCGAGCTGAGGGGCATCACCAAGCGGTTCGGGCCGGTCGTCGCCAACGACGGCATCGACCTGGACGTTCCGCCCGGTTCGCTGCACGCCGTCCTGGGCGAGAACGGTGCCGGCAAGTCGACGCTGATGAAGATCCTCTCCGGTTTCCTGCCTCCCGACGCCGGGCGGATCCGCCTCGACGGTCACGAGGTGCCCACCGGCTCCCCCCGGGCGGCGTTGCGGGCCGGGATCGGGATGCTCCACCAGGATCCCCTGGTCTGCCTCCCCTTCACGGCGTTGGACAACTTCATCCTCGGACGGGAAGGGAAGATCGATCGGGCCGCCGCCCGTGGCGAGCTGCGTGAGGTCTGTGCCCGGTTCGACTTCGACATCGACCCCGACGCCCGGGCGAGGAGCCTGTCGGTGGGTGAGCGTCAGCAGCTCGAGATCGCACGGCTGCTGTCGCTGGGGGTGAAGGTGCTGATCCTCGACGAACCCACCTCGGGGATCTCCTCGGAGCAACGGACCAAGCTCTTCTCCGCCCTCCGGACCCTGGCCGGAGAGGGGCTCATCGTCCTGTTCGTCTCCCACAAGCTGGAGGAGGTGGAGGAGCTCTGCGACACCGTCACGGTGATCAGGGCGGGCCGGGTGGTGGGGGAGCGTGCCCTGCCCTGTCCCGCCGACGAGCTGGTGGAGCTGATGTTCGGCGACCTGGTGGTCTCCTCGGCGCGTCCTCCGGTGGAGATCGGGGCTCCGGCGCTGCGGGTCTCCGGGCTGGCTGCGGGAACGGGACGCCAGGCCATCACCGGCGTCGACCTGGAGGTGCGCGCCGGGGAGGTCGTCGGCCTGGCAGGCCTGGAGGGCAGCGGGCAGCGCACCCTGCTGCGGGTGCTCGCCGGGCTCGAGCCGGCACGGGCGGGACACGTCGAGATCGACGGGTGCTCCCTCGACGGTTCCTCATACGAGGGCTTCGTCTCCGCCGGGGTGCACTACCTCCCCGCCGGACGGCTGGAGGAGGGGCTGGTCCCGGGCCTCACCATCGCCGAGCACCTCACCCTCGCCGCGCGGCTCTCCGACTGGGTGGTGGACTGGGACGCGGCCCGGAGCCGGGCCGAGGAGGCCATCGAGCATTTCCGCATCAAGGGGGGTCCCGACACGCCCGCCGACGCCCTCTCCGGGGGCAACCAGCAGCGGCTGCTCCTGGCGATGATGCCCGAGGACCTCCGGGTGCTGCTCATGGAACATCCCACCCGCGGCCTCGACATCGAATCGGCCGATTACGTGTGGACCCGTCTCCTGGCCCGGCGGGACTCGGGTACCGCCATCGTGTTCTCGTCGGCCGACCTCGACGAGCTCGTCGGGTACGCAGATCGGGTCGTCGTGTTCTTCTCGGGGAAGGTCCTGGCGGATCTTCCCGCCGCCGCGCTGACCGCCGATCGGCTCGGCACGCTCATCGGTGGCAAGGTGGCGTCGTGAGACGGGCCCTTCAGGTGGTCCCGGCGCTCTGGTCGGTGCTGGCCGCCCTCGTCGTCTCGGTCATCCTCTTGGCCCTGGCGGGAGCTCCGCCCTTCCGGGCGCTGGGACTGGTCCTCGACGGGGCGGTGGGGGACGGAGGGCGGATGGCGGACACCCTCATGTCGTGGGTCCCTCTCACCCTGGCGGCTGCCGGGCTGGTCGTCACCTTCGTCGCGGGGCTGTGGAACATCGGGGTGGAGGGGCAGGTCATCGCCGGTGCGATCGGGGCGACCTGGGCCGCCCGAACGATCCCCGGGGAGGGATTCGTCGTCATCCCCGCCGCCCTCGCCGCCGGGGTCGCGGCGGGGGCGTTGTGGGCGCTCGCCGCCGGAGTGTTGAAGACCCGGGGCGGGGTGAACGAGATCTTCGGAGGGCTGGGGCTCGGGTTCGTCGCCCAGTCCCTCGCCACCTACCTCATCATCGGGCCGTGGAAGCGGGCGGGGATCGCCTCGACGTCGGGCACCGAGCCGTTTCGCGAGGAGGTGTGGCTCCCCACCGTCGGCGGAACCCGGCTCTCACCGGTGGCGGTGATCCTCGCCCTCGCCGCCATCGCCGTGGTCTGGGCGCTGCTGCGTGGCACCCGGTTCGGCCTTCGGCTGAAGGCGGTCGGCGCCAATCCCGCGAGTGCCAGGCTGCTCGGTGTCCCCACCGAGGCGACGATCCTCCGGGCCTTCGCCCTCGGGGGCGGGATGGCGGGTCTCGCCGGTGCCGTGTTGGCGACGGGGATCCAGCACAAGCTCGTCCCCGCCATCGCCGGTGGACGCGGCTTCCTGGCGATCCTCGTCGTCCTGCTGGCCGCCTACCGCATCGTCTGGGTGGTTCCGATCGCCCTGTTCTTCGCGATCCTGTCGGTCGGCTCGGCCCAGCTCCAGCTCCGGCTGGACCTCGACTCGTCCATCGGCGGGGTGCTCCAGGGAATCCTCGTCCTGTTCGTGATCCTCATCGGGGGATGGCAGGCCCTCCACCGCCGCGATGCGGAGGAGCCCTGATGGAAGCGACCATCGCCTCGATCGTCGCCGCCGCCGCCCCCCTCGTCTTCGCGGCCGTGGGTGAGACGATCACCGAGAAGGCAGGGGTCGTGAACCTCTCCCTGGACGGGAGCATCGCCCTGTCGGCGATGGCGGCCTTCGCCGTGGCCTTCCTCACCGGCAGCGTCGTCCTCGGGTTCGCCGTCGGTGCCGTCCTCTCGGCGCTGGTGGCGGTGCTGGTCGCCTTCTCGGGGATCCGGCTCCGCCTCAACCAGGTGGCGGTGGGCTTCGTGCTCACCCTGTTCCTCGCCGCCCTCGCCCAGTTTCTGGGCAACCCCTTCGTCCGCCAGCCCGGTCCGTCGGTCCGTCCGATGGCGGTCCCCGTCCTCTCCGACCTTCCTTTCGTCGGCAAGATCCTGTTCGACCAGAACGTCTCGGTCTACGCCAGCCTCGTGCTGATCGTGGTGGTGGCCTGGGTGTTCCGGCGGACCCGGATCGGGCTGGAGTTGGCGTCGGTGGGGGAGCGGCCGGAGGCGGCCCACGCCCGGGGTATCTCGGTGTCCCGATACCGGTTCGGTGCGGCGGCGGTCGGCGGCGCCCTCGTCGGTATCGCCGGAGCGGCGTTCTCCCTGGACGTCAAGCTGGGCTGGTCCGACACCCAGGTGATGGGCTTCGGGTGGATCGCCCTCGCCATCGTCATCTTCGGGGGGTGGCGTCCCATCTGGGTGGCGTTGGGGTGCTACCTCTTCGGTGCGCTGCAGGTGCTCGCGCTGAAGCTGCAGCCGGTGTTCCCCGGCGTCGCCCAGATCCTGCCCAGTCTCCCCTTCCCGCTCATGATCTTCACCCTGGTCGTGGTGAACTCCGATCGGCTTCAGCGACTGGGGGAGCGGTTCCCCTTCCTGGGAAGACTGTTGGTGAGCGACGCCCCGGCGGCGCTGGGGACGAACTTCGAGATCTGACGTTCTAGGGTCTCGGTCCATGAGCCAGATCGACCCTGCCGAGATCCCCCAGGGTGGTTTCAACCGCCTCCTGGGGTTGGAGTACGTCGACGTCTCGCCCGACCGGGTGGTGGCCAGGATCGAGGTGGATGATCGTCATCTCCAGCCCTACGGCATCGTGCACGGGGGTGTCTACGCGTCGATGGTCGAGTCGGTGGCGTCGGTCGGGGCGGCGGTGTGGGCCCACACCCAGGGCATCCCTGGGGTCGTGGGCCTGGCCAACTCCACCGACTTCCTTCAGTTCCATCGGGAGGGACCGATCGTCGCCGCGGGGACACCGGTGCATCGAGGCAAGAAGCTGCAGCTCTGGCAGGTGGAGGTGACCAGGGAGATGGACGGCAGGGTCCTGGCCCGGGGTCAGGTGCGCCTGCTGCACCTCGACGACCCGAAGGCGATCGGTGGGTCCGAGTTCCTTCCGGGGCGACCATGAGCCTCGATGGATCCGGTATTGTCATGGAGCGACATCAAATCAGGAATCCATGGGGTCCATCGACCACAACGCACCCATCCCCCTCTACTTCCAGCTCAAGACCCTCATCCTCGAACAGATCCTCGAGGGCCGATATCCGCCGGGGGAACGGCTCCCCACCGAGCACGAGCTCTGTCGCGAATTCGGGATCAGCCGGACCCCCGTGACCCGGGCCCTGTCGGAGCTGGCCGAGGAGGGGGTCGTCGTCCGCCGCCGCCGGTGGGGGACTTTCGTGAATCCCCACTGGAGTCGTCAGCGCGTCGACGGAGAGCCCGTGACGATCATCGTGACCGAGGAGAAATGGCAGGAGTCGCTCCGACGCGCCGCCCCCGCCGGAGTCAAGCTGGACGTGACCGCCTGGGTCGCCCTCCCCGAGCTCTATCGATCGCTCACCCGCCTGGTGGGGGAGGGGCGAGCCCCCGACATCGCTCTCATCGACTCGGTGTGGGTGACCGAATTCGCCGAATCCGGCTTCATCGTGGCGCTCGACGAGCACGACCCCGAATGGTTCGACCAGGAGTTCAGATCCGACTTCCTTCCTCCCTTCGTCGAGGCGCTGTCGGTGGACGGTCACGTCTACGGGGTGCCCGAGGAGGGGAACGTGGCGGGGATCTGGTATCGCCGGGACATCCTCGACGACGGGCGCCTTCCCCGGACCTGGGACGAGCTGCGCGACGTGGGACGGCGGGCGGCAGCCGACGGCCGGTTTCAGGTGGCGATGGCGATGCCGGGAGGTTCGAGGGCGGGCGAGACGACGACCTACTGCCTCCTCGCCCTGCTGGCGTCGAACGGCGTTGAGGTTCTGAGGGATGCGGCGATCGAGCTGGACGATGGGGCGACGGTGGAGGCTCTACGATTCGTCCGCTCGTTGGTCGACGAAGGGATCGTCCCCTCCTCGTCGGTGGCGATGGAGTGGGACCAGCCGATCCGCATGTTGGCGAGCGGGAAGGCGGCCATCTCCGTCGGGGGGAGTTATGAGGCGTCCGTCCTCGCCGAGAGTCTCGGGACGACGCTCGACGAGCTCTCCGAGCACGTCGTGTTCGGGCCGTTTCCCGCCGGGCCGGAAGGGACACCGGCTTCGGTTCTGGGGGCGATGGCCTATGTCGTGTTCCGGCAGTCGCGACGGCCCGATCGTGCGCTCGAGGTGATCCGTCACTTCATGCTCCCCGACCTGCTGGCCGAGCGTTCGCGTGCCCAGCCGACGATCCCGCCCCGACGTTCGACCATCGAGCTGCTCGGCGGAGACGTGGGCTTCATGGCGGCGACGGTGCGCATGCTCGAGGAGGCGACGATCCGTCCCCGGACCCATTCGTACCATCTCGTCTCGGCCCAGCTCCAAACGATGCTGGAGGCGGTCATCACGGGGCGTCTGGGTCCGGCGGCCGCCACGGAGCGGACCGCCGAGATGATCGGGGCCATCACGGGTCATCCGGTGGCCCACTGAGGGATCTCAGCCCTTCACCCCCCCGGCGGTGAGGCCTTCGGTGAGGAACCGCTCGGCGACGAAGAACAGCACGATCACGGGGACCGAGATGATCACCGACCCCGCCATCAGCACGGTCGTCGGGACCTCGATCGAGTTGAGTTGTTGGAGACCCAGGGGCAGCGTCCACAACGCGGGCTTGTCGACGATGAACAGAAACGCCAGCAGGAACTCGTTCCAGGCGATCATGAAGACGTAGAGGGCGACGGCGGCGATGGCCGGCGCGGACAGGGGGAGGGTGATACGCCGGATCACTCCGAATCGGTTCAGGCCGTCGATGAGGCCTGCCTCCTCCAGCGAGGAGGGGATCGTCTGGAAATGGCTGCGAAGCATGTACAGGGCGACGGGGATCGTCTGGGCCAGGTAGACGACGACGAGGCCGTAGAGATTGCGGAGTCCGAAGCGGGTGAACAGGACGAAGAGGGGGATGGCGATGACGATCGCCGGGAACAGGTACACGAGGAGAATCCCCGACGAGATGGCCCGCTTGCCACGGAATCTGAGTCGAGCCGCCGCGTACGCGGAGAACACGGCGAGGGTGGTGGTGACGATCACCGTCACCAGGGCCAGCAGGACGCTGTTGCGGATGAAGAGGACGAATCCCTGTCCCCCCGCGGCGGTGGGTCTGAGCACCGCCCGATAGGTTTCCAGGCTGGTCAGGTCGGCGAGCGTGGGGAGGAATTGGCCGGGCTCCACCAGGAGCTCGGACATCTTCTTGAAGGAGAGCGAGACCATGTAGAGCAGGGGGAAGCCGGTGACGACGACGAAGAACACGACGCTCAGCCATTTCAGGGTCCCGAACAGCCGCTGCTCGAACACGGCTCTGGTCATGCCGTCTCCTCCTCGTAGAACCACCGGAAATAGATGAGGAGCAGAACGACGAGGATCCCCGCCAGGATGAGCGAGAGAGCGGCGGCGGCTCCGATATCGGCTCTGCCCCGCAGCCACTCCACGATCTGCACGGTCACCACCTTCGTGCCCGCCGAGCCGCCCGTGAGGAGGAAGACATCGTCGAACTTGTTGAACGTCCAGATGAATCGGAGCAGGAACAAGACGGAGAACACCCCACGAAGCTGGGGGAGGATCACGTACCAGAATTTCTGGGAGATGGTGGCGCCGTCGACCTCGGCGGCTTCCTCCAGCTCTGCGGGGAACGCCTGCAGCCGAGCGAGGATGAAGAGGAAGGCGAAGGGGAAGTAGCGCCAACCCTCGAAGAGGATCACCATCGTCAGGGCCAGGGGGAGTTCGAATCCGAACAGCTCGAAGGAGGGGCGGCCGAGGAAGTCGACTCGTTGGACACCGAGGCGCTCGAGCCAGACGTTGGCGATGCCGAACGTCGGGTTGAGCATGAGTCGCCACACGAGGGTGACGGCCACGACCGGCGCCACATAGGGGAACAGCATCAGCCCGCGGACCAGCGATCGGCCTCGGAACGAGCGCCGGACGACCAGCGCCGCCCAGAGGCCCATGCCGAGGGAGAGCGCGGTGCCGGCGACGGTGTAGACGAAGGTTCTCCACACCGTCGGCCAGAAGTCCCTGATCCCGGTGACGCGCCCGAAGTTGGCGAGGGTGGGCTCAAAGGCGAAGAAGTCGACGCGTTGCAGCTCGATGAGGCGGATGCGTTGGAGGCTGAGCGCCACGTTCCACAGGACGGGGAACACGATGAGACCGAGGACGATGATCGCCGCCGGGGCGACCAGGATCCATCCGAGGCGCTCCTCGCGTCGTGCGAGGGCGCTGGTCCGCCGTCGCCGGAGGTCTCGGTCGGGGAGGGATGTCGAGCGCATGGGGTTGGGGTCCGGGTGGGGAGGGTGACCCTCCCCACCCGGACCATGATGACGTCAGCTCCCGATGAGGGCGAGCTCCTCTTCGGCCGCGGCCTGCATCTCCGCCACGGCTTCTTCAACCGTGAGCGATCCGTCGAGCACGGCGCGGATCGCCTGGGGCACGGGCAGCGAGGAGTAGATCGCCGTGACGAGCTGGCCCTGACCCTGGGGGAATCCCCAGCGGTCGAAGGAGGCCGACCCTTCGATGAGCGTGTTGATCACCTCGTCGGAGTAGAACTCGCTCAGCTTGGCCTTGCGGTCGACACCCGTCTCGAGGTTCTTCCAGCCGTCGATGAACTTGGTCGGCTCGTCGGGCGTACCCCGGCGCATCGGGATCTTGCCCTCCACCGACGTGGACAGCCAGTCGAGGTATCCCTCGTTGAACCAGAATTCGAGGAACTGCTTCGCAGCCTCGGTGTTCGACCCGGTGCCGATCCCCATGTACGACACCTGCCCGTACTGGGCGGGTGCGCCCATGGGCCCGGCGAAGTTGGGGACGAGGCCGGAGTTCTTGGCGAGGTAGGCGGGATCGTCGGCGCACTCGGGGCAGGCCGGGAAGGCGGAGTCACGAAGGCCCGCCATCTCGTCGAGGATGAACGGGGACCAGATGATCATCGCCGCCTGACCGGCGAAGTAGGTTGCCCTGGTGCTGACGACGTCCTGGACGCCTCCCGGGCTGTAGTTGTCCATCAGGTTCGTGAAGAACGAGACCGCGTCCACGCAGTTCGCCGAGTTCAGGGTCACGTTCCCGGCGTCGTCCACGAGCTGGCAGCCGTCGGCGAGGGCGAAGTGTTCGAAGGTCTGTTGGGTGAACACGGCGCTCCCGTCGGTGGCGGCGGTGATGCCGTAGAAGTTGTTGGCCGGGTCGTTGAGGGTCCTGGCGGCCTCTTCGATCTTCGCGAACGTGGTGGGGGCGTCCAGGCCTGCCGCGTCGAAGAGGTCCTTGCGATAGATGAGGAGCTGTCCCCAGCCGTCGGAGGGAACTGCCGCGACCTTTCCGTCGACTCTCGCCAGATCGAGGGCGCCGGCGGAGAACGTGTCGACGCCCAGACTTTCGACGACCTCGTTGGCCGCGTCGATATCCAGCAGTCCCTCGGCCGCCCATCCGATCGTGAAATCGATCGGATGGAAGATGATTTCGGGGAGGAGCCCGGTGGCCGCCGCCGAGACCATGGTCTCGGGGAGGCCATCTTCGTCGACGGGGACCAGGGTC
>Ga0256841_1002436_pt1 | contig 14802 bp, 11 predicted proteins | sample 356308metaG_FD_185971 | JGI IMG/M metagenome (GOLD analysis project Ga0256841, IMG submission 185971) | Hydrothermal vent microbial communities from Mid Atlantic Ridge, Atlantic Ocean - 356-308 | ecosystem: Environmental > Aquatic > Marine > Hydrothermal vents | place: Atlantic Ocean: Mid...
TACAGACCTTTTTTCTGTTTCAACATACGAGGATGATCCCCTTGGAATCTCTTGGATATCGAGGGATGGCGAAAGATCCGGACTATGTGGTATTGAACGTTCTCGCAAGAAAAGAAAAATATGAAAAGCTTTTGGGGGTTAAATTGCAATACCAACAAGGCTTTCAATACAATGGAAGTTTCTACAACCTGTTCAGGGTGAAACGATGAAAATCACTTTCGTCAACAGAATGATGGGGGTCAAATTCGGGGGCGGGGAGAACTTTGACCTCAATATGGCTAGAGCACTGAAAAAAAGAGGCCATGAGATACGCTTTGTCATCGGAAGCTCTCCGGGAATTCCAGAACCCGTCGTGCTCGATGACGAGTTTGAGGTGATTAGGATACGTACACCCTACTTGAGGAGATGGCACTATAAAATTCGCGGAAACGGAGTGGCAAAAAGATTTCTCTCCTCACTCGCGCTTGAGCTTGACCTATGGCTCTTTGAAAGAAAGGCAGCCGGCTATTTGTCAGGGGATCGCTGGACTCAGGTATACCAGCTCTGCGGCCTGGCGCGTCTGGGTGCTTGGCTGTCTACAAAAAAAGAGTCGAGCGAGTGTGCGACCGTGCTTCGCTGGCCCGGCCCCCCGTCTCGTCGTAAGCTCCGGTTTATGCAGCGATGCAGTATCAATATCGCCAACGGGGATGCTTACCGGATCATCCGCAGGGATTTGCCCGTCGAGATACGCTCCGTGAATATCGGAGTCGACACCGAATATTTTACGCCCCCCGTATCTAAAACGGAGAAAGGGGAAATCAGGTTTTTGTTTGTCGGGCGAATCGTGCCGGTGAAAAATCTACCGATGCTCATCGCCGCTTTCAAGAAAGCCTGTGCAGTGGAAAAAGAGATCTACCTGGATATCGTAGGTACGGGAGAGGAGAAGGAAATAGAGCGATTGAGGCAAATGATCGGAAACGAGTCGAAAATCCGTTTCTTGGGAGAAAAACGGGGAGAGGAGCTCCTGAAGGCGTATCGGAAGAGTGATGTTTTTTGTTTGAGCTCCTCCTACGACAACTTTCCCAATGTGATCCTGGAGGCGATGGCTTGCGGTCTCCCCGTCATCGCCACCCGTGTCGGAGGTGTTCCGGACCAGGTCGAAGCAGGGCGGACGGGGCTTCTGGTGGAAGCCGATCATATCGAAGGGATGAGCCGGGCGATCCTGGAACTGTCGAGGAATCCGGAACAAAGGCGTACAATGGGACGCAATGCCCGCAAAAGGATCGAAGAGCGGTTTAGCTGGAGTTCAAGCGCCGAAATACTTGAACAAATCTATCGGGAGGTGTGTCAATGTGCGGAATCGTAGGAGTCGTCGATTATCGCAGACGCACTACCGAGGAGATATTGGATCGGATGACGGACCGTCTGACGCATCGCGGGCCCGACGATCGGGGAACGCGGATAGATAAAGAGGATGAGTACGTACTCGGCATGGGGCATCGTCGACTGTCGATCCAGGACCTTTCCCCCTTGGGACACCAGCCGATGTCCTTTGAACACCTCGATCTGGTGTATAACGGAGAGGTGTACAACTTCGCCGAGATCCGTCTCCGCCTGGAGCGTGAAGGGTATACTTTCGTTTCTCACAGCGACACGGAGGTCATTCTCAAGGCTTTTCATCGGTGGGGCCTCAAAGCCGTCCATGATTTCATCGGGATGTTCGCCCTGGCACTCCATGACCGCCGACTTCAAAAGCTCTACCTCCTTCGGGACCGCACCGGAATCAAACCTCTCTACTATCATAGGACAGAGGACTTTTTCTGCTTTGGCAGCGAATTGAAAGCCTTTCACGAACATCCGGCTTTTGAAAAAACGGTTGACGGGGATGGTCTGGCCTGTTTTTTGCGCTACGGTTATATCCTGACACCCTATACGATCTTTCGAAATACCTACAAGTTGGAAGCAGGATGCTGGCTGGAATTCGATCTGAAGCACAGATCTGTACGGATTGAAAAATATTGGGATGTCTATGAGTGTTACAACCGTCCCAAAGCGGAGATGGACGAAGAGGAAGCTCTGGAAAAGCTGGAATCCCTTTTGGAAAACGCTTTTGCCTACAGGATGGTCTCCGATGTTCCCGTCGGAGTCTTCCTCAGTGGAGGTTATGATTCGACCTGCGTAACGGCACTGCTGCAGAAGAAAGCCTCCCGTCCGATCAAAACCTTCACGATCGGTTTCGAAGCGGAAGGGTTCAATGAAGCGCCCCTGGCAAAAGAGTACGCAAAAATCCTCGGTACCGATCACCATGAGCATATTTGCACCGAGTCGGATGCCATGGAGATCATTCCGGACCTTCCGGACATCTATGACGAGCCTTTCGGCGACAGTTCGGCAATTCCCACGACGTTGGTCTCCAGGATCGCCAAGCAGGAGGTTGACGTGGCTCTTTCGGCGGATGGAAGCGATGAAATCTTCGCCGGGTATAACAAGCATTTTTCCGAATCGGCCCGCTATGAAATTTATGCAAGAGTCCCCCGAGCCGTCGGACGGATGGCGCATCGCATTTTGCCGGGACTGGGGCATCCGTTTTTTGAATCGCTCAATCGCCGTACGTTAAAAATCCCCAACTTTCGGAATAAAGTTCATAAGTTCACCGATATGATCGGGAATCCGTCCCTGGGCTATATTTTTGACCGTTCGAACCACTATTTCACCGATCGAGAGATCCGAGAGCTTATCCGTCGCGAATTTGACGTCGAGACGGCATTTGACAGCATGAATCAGGTAGAAGACATCAACGATCCGATTTCCAAAATTCTTGCTGTAGATTACAAAACCTATCTTCCGGATGATATTCTTACAAAGGTCGATCGTGCTACCATGAGTGTTTCATTGGAGGGAAGGGAGCCCTTCCTCGATCACCGTATCGTGGAGTTTGCCGCGCAACTCCCCATCGACTTGAAATACAGAAACCAGACACCGAAATACCTGATAAAAAAGATTGTCCATAAATATATTCCCCAATCTTTGATCGACCGCCCCAAAAAAGGTTTTTCGGTTCCAATTACCCAATGGTACGACAACACGTTGAGGGAGTTGTTTTCTGATTATCTCCGACCGGAGTCGATCCGGGATGTGGGAATCCTTGATGCGAAAAGCGTAGCCAATCTTCTCGAACGGTATGAAAAAGGAGAAAAGTTTTTGATCAAACAGATTTGGTTTGTCTTTGTATTTCAAATGTGGGCGAAGCGATGGCTCTGATCATTCGGGATGACGACTTGAGTTTCTGGAGCACTCCGGAAGAGATCGAAGATCTGTACGGGCCTTTGTTCAGACGAGGAATCAAAGTCTCTTTTGCCACGATACCATTTGCCGTACGTATGCACAATGCCGGAGATTTCGAACGGTTCTGCCAGGAAGAGGACCCCCGGCCATTGGGAGAGAACAAAGAGCTTGTCGCCTATCTCCGATCCGGAGTTCGAAAAGGGTTGATCGAAATCATGCTTCACGGGTATGATCATCTATACCGTGTCGAGGCTTCGGCCGGGAGTATGGCAGCGACTTGTGAGAATCTTTCGGTTTTGCGAAATCGCGGGGAGCACTTACGCTTTATCGGCGAGTTTGCCGGAGGAACTGTCGATGAGTTGACGGAGAAAATCCGTTCGGGGCGAAGCTATTTGGAGGGATTGCTTGATACGAAAATTACCAATTTTGTCCCCCCCTCCAATCAAATTTCGTATGACGGGATTCGTGCATTGATCCGAAACGGTATGAACCTGTCAGGTCTAATCGGACGGAAATATGATCGGGAATGGAGTTTGAGGGGGCTCATGACCTTTACGGATCGTATCCTCTTTTCTCTATCGCATTCTTCGTTGACCTATCCAAAAATTGCCGACTACGGGAGGCACCGGGAATTGGCGGGATACGCCTTAACCCCGACGACGGATCGACAGCGGTATGAAGAGCAACTGGCTTTCTGTATGAAGAAGGGCTATCCTTTTCAGATTGCCACTCATTATTGGGAGCTCGGAGGAGAACTGCGGGAGTATTTCTACCAATTGGTTGAGACGGCCTTGACGCAGGGAATGCGAAGCAAACATTTGAACGAGGTCCTATGAAGCTGGCATTTGTCATTTATAGCCTCGGGCGTGGAGGTGCGGAGCGTGTGGTATCGATATTGAGTCGGGAGCTGGCGAAAAGTCATCGAGTGGATTTGATCACTTTTGACGGAGATGTCGCCTACGAATACGGGGGAACGCATATCAACCTCGCCCTCTCGTCACGAAAAGGTCTGATCGGGAAAAGTCTGAATATCGTGCGACGCACGCTTGCGCTGAGAGGGCTCTTCGCACGGAGAGAGTATGATCGTATCTATGCCTTCATGGAAAGTGCCTATCTGCCGGCTATTTTGACAGGATACCCCGTCATCGCTTCCGTCCGGAATAACCCGGACCGTTATTCGGCGTTGCTAACCCGGTATCTGCTCCCCAAGGCTCAGAAAGTCGTTGCTGTTTCGGATCAAATTTCCGAAATGTTAAATGCGAGGTATGGACTCGAAAATGTCGTGACGATTCCCAATCCGGTGGACTTTGAGTCTATTGACCGTTTACTCGAAAAAGAGCAAGGAACGACGAAAGGTCGGCTCGTCGCGATGGGCAGACTGCATCCTCAGAAAGGGTTTGATCTGCTGATTTCTGCCTATGCCCGCTCGAAGTGGGCTCGAAAGAAAAGACTTGTCATCTTCGGCGACGGTCCGATGAGGAGTGAGTTGGAGAAGTTGCGGGAAGAAGAGGGGCTGGAGGAATGGGTGGAGCTTCCCGGAGCGATCGATAACCCCTACCCCCATTTGCAGGCAGCCGATCTATTTATTCTTTCGAGCCGGTACGAAGGATTCCCCAACGTAGTGGTGGAGGCACTTGCCTGCGGAACGCCAGTACTCGCCGCCGATTGTCCTACCGGACCCCGGGAAATTATTCGACACGGCGAAAATGGATTTCTGGTAGAGCCCGGAAAAGTAGAATCCCTGGTAGAGGGAATGAATGAATTGGCCGGGGATACTTTGAAGTTGAAGCAAATGGCACAGACGGCAAGAGAGTCCGTTAGCCATTTGGATGTGAGACGTACCGCCGAAAAATGGATCGATCTGTGAAGCCACGCGTCGCGGTACTGATCTACTCCCTGGCCGCCGGGGGAGCCGAGCGGGTGGTTTCGTTGCTGCTTCCCGAGCTGACGAAGCATTACGAGGTGACGCTGGTGCTGATGAACGAGACGATCTTCTACGAGGTGCCCGAGGGAGTGAAGATCCGCTATCTGGAGCGCTCCCGTTCCGACGAGTCGGGATGGAAAAAACTGCTCAAGCTTCCCCTGCTGTCCTGGAAGTATCGCCGGTTTTGCCGCAAGGAGGGGATCGGGCTTTCCGTCAGTTTCATGACGCGTCCGAATTACGTCAACTCCCTCTCTCGGATTCTGGGATCGGGGGCGACGACGGTACTGAGCGAGCGGGCACTTCCTTCGAAACAGTATGGTGGTGCTGGCGTGTCGTCACGGATCAACCGGCGACTGATTCGCCTGCTTTATCCCCATGCGGAGCGCATCCTGGCCAACTCCCAGGGGAACAGGGGGAATTTGGGTGAAAAGTTCGGCATCGAGCGGGAGAAGATCTCGGTGATCTACAATCCCGTCGATTTGAAGGCGATCGCCGAGGCGGTCAAGGAGCCCTTTCCGGGCCCGGAGTTCGGGGAGGCCTTTGTCTATCTGACGGTCGGGAGGATGGATCGCGGGAAAAACCATCGGATGCTGCTGGAGGCTTTCGCAACAATCGATGCCGACGACCGCCGACTGGTCTTGGTCGGAGACGGGCCTCTGAGAAGTGAGCTGGAGTCGCAGGCAGCTTCACTGGGGATTTCGGATCGGGTCGTTTTCGCCGGAAGGCAGCGTAATCCTTTTGTCTGGATGGCCCGGGCCGACTGCTTTGTTTTCACCTCCCGTCACGAGGGTTTTCCCAACGTGCTGGTCGAAGCCCTTGCCTGTGCTTTGCCGGTGATCTCGACCGATTGTCTCGCCGGGCCGAGAGAGATACTGGATGAGCGCTCGGATTATGCCCGGCCACTTCCTCGGATACGGGAAGGGCGTTACGGTATCCTGACGGCGGTAGACGATGTGGAGGCCATGGCCGAATCGATGCAAAAAATGTATAATGACGCCAAAATACGAAAAAAGTATCGGGAAATCGGACCGGCTAGAGCCAAAGAGTTTTCGATAGAGAAGATCGCTTCGCAATATTTGAATCTATTGGAAACAACTCTCAAAGGAACAGAATGAGCAATGAAAAACTTTTCGAGGTCGAAGAGAGCCCCGTCGCGCTGAAGAGCTTTTTGGTCTGGATGCTGCTGGCCTATCTCTTCGCCCTGGCGGTACGCTATATCTGGGTGGATTGGGCGAGTCAGTTTCCGGATTTCTTTTGGAACGGGCAGCTGATGATCAACACCAACGACGGATATTATTGGGCCGAAGGAGCCCGGGACATCCTGGCCGGAGGGCATCAGCCCCACGACCTCTCTCCCGTGCACGCTCCTCTGGCCATGGCGACGGCTTTTCTGGCGCGTTGGCTGCCCGTATCTTTCGAGACGCTGATCCTCTGGATGCCTGCCGTGTTCGGTGCGTTGCTCGTCGTGCCGGTGATGCTGATCGGACGCGCGTTGCAGCTGAATCGGGTGGGGTTCGTGGCTGCGCTGCTGGCCGGTGTCGTCTGGAGTTATTACAACCGGACGATGGTCGGATACTACGATACCGATATGTTGACGATCGTGTTGCCCACCTTTGTCCTTTGGGGAATCATCCTGGCCGTGACCCGCAAACGCAACCGCTACATGGCACTGACGGCACTCTTGATGATTCTTTACCAATGGTGGTATCCTGCCGCCTATTCGCTCAATACGGCGTTTCTCGTCATGGTCCTGCTCTATGTACTGGTTTTTGAGCGCAGAGAGCTTTACAACTACAAACTGCTGCTTTTTATGCTCTTGGGCCTGATGCCGTTGGGATGGATGGAAGATACGGTTTTGATTCTTGCGGCCTTTGTCCTCTTTCATTTCGGAGGCAAGAGAGTCAATCGGCTTGTCTGGCCTCTGCTTGTTTTGGCCGTTGCCGCCTTTGCCTGGCTGGGAGGACTCGCTCCGATCTGGCTTCAGATCAAAGGATATCTGCTTCGCCAAAGCGTAACGGGCGGAGGTGAGGGAGATCTCCACTTCTTCGCCGTCAGCAAGACGGTCCGGGAGGCGGGGAAGATCCCCTTTGAGATCTTTGCCGACCGGATCAGCGGTCATCCGGCCGTTTTCCTCCTCTCGCTCCTGGGCTACCTGATGATGGCTTGGCGTTATCGGGCCATGTGGCTGGCGCTCCCGATGCTGGGCCTGGGATTCATCGCGATGATGGGGGGATTGCGTTTTACCGTCTATGCCGTACCGGTCATGGCACTGGGGATGGGGTATCTGATCGTCTGGTTTTCCCAGCGGCTGGCAGCCAGTCTGGCGGGGGAGTCATCGCAAAGCAACCGGATGGAGTGGGGCGTCATGCTTCTGCTGACCGCGGCAGTGCTCTACCCCAATATCCGCCATGTGATCGATTACAAAGTTCCTACCGTCTTTAACAAAAACGAGGTGGCCGTCCTTGAGAGACTGCACAAAGTCGCCGGCAGAGGAGATTATGCCCTCGCCTGGTGGGACTACGGATATCCGATCCGCTACTATAGTGACGTCAAGACGTTGATCGACGGAGGAAAGCATACGGGAGATGTCAACTTCCCGGTGAGTTTCGCCTTGACGCACCCCCAGACCGCCAGCGCGAATATGGCCCGTCTGATTACCGAATATACGGAACGGAATTTCCGGCAGGAGCGTAACGGCAGTTATCTCAAGCAGATGATGCAGGACTATAAGGTGAGCGATCCGGAGGCATTTTTTGCGATGCTGGAGGATCAGGAGTTCAAGGTCCCGAAAAAGAGCCGAGAAGTCTACTATTATCTTCCTCTGAGAATGATGGGGATCTTCCCCACGGTGGCTCTTTTCAGCAACATCGATCTGGCGACGGGAAATCCGCGGAGGGAGCCGCTTTTTTATTCTCTGGTCCCTCTGGGGCAAAAAGGCTCCAAGGTGATCTTCGGCGGGAATCTCTGGGTGGATCTGAAAGAGGGGACGATGCGGATGGGGCGGCAGACGACCCGGCTCAATCGTCTGGTCGCCGCCGAGCTCAACAAGGACGGAACGATGCGCCTCGAGGAGAGAAACTTCGATCCCGACTCCCGCTTTTTTCTGGTCTATATGAAAAACTACCGACGCTTTCTGCTGATGGATCGGAGGATGTTCGAATCGACCTACGTACAGCTTTTCGTATTGAGGCGTTATGATCCGAAACTCTTCGAACCGGTGATTCTCGCTCCCATGGCAACGGTTTACCGGCTGAAAAAGTAGTCCATGTGCGGTATTGCGGGAGGGGTTAACTGCCGAGTCGATGCCCGCCGGGTCTTTGCGACGCTGCACCATCGGGGGCCCGATGCACACGGCGAGGCGACGGTAGGGCCTTGCCGACTTTTCCATACGCGGCTGGCGATCCAGGATCTGAGCGAGCAAGGAACCCAACCGATGAAGCGTCGGGGGTGCACCATCGTATTCAACGGAGAGATCTACAACCACATCAGTCTCCGCAAAGAGCTTTTGGGCGATGAGATCTTTCGGGGAACTTCCGATACGGAGACGCTGCTTGCCCTCTACCTCCGATACGGCGAAGCGATGTTTTCCCGCCTGGACGGAATGTTCGCATTTGCCGTCGTCGATGAGCGGGACAATACGCTCTTCCTCGCGACGGATCGTGCGGGAAAGAAGCCGCTGTTTCTCTACCGGAAAGGGAGAGAACTTTTCTTTGCCAGTGAGCTGAAGGTCATCGCCGAAAACTGCGACGTCAGCATCGACGAAGCTTCCATTTCCGCCTATCTGCGGACGGGATTTTTCTACGGCCGGAGTACTCCCTATCGGGAGGTGGAGCGACTGGAAGCGGGAAGCTGGCTGAGGGTCGATCTCTCTACGCTGGAGAGAGAGGAGGGGCACCATTTTCGTCTGGAGGAGCTCTATCGGGATTCTCCGGAAACGACCGATGCCCGAGAGGCGATCGAACTCTTGGACGCAAAGCTGCGCGAAAGCGTGCGTCGTCGCCTTCTGAGTTCGGACCGGGAAGTGGGGGCCTTTCTCAGCGGAGGGATCGACAGCTCCCTGGCCGTGGCCATGGCTTCCGAGCATACCGATCGCCTCAAAACCTTTACCGTGGCTTTCGAGGGAAGCTATGACGAGTCGGGACTGGCGGAGCTGACGGCGAGGCGCTACGGCACCGAGCACCGTACCCTGCGGATCGAGATGAACCTCCGGGAGGATGTAGAGCGGATCCTTGCCGGCTACGGGATGCCTTTCTCGGACAGTTCGGCGATTCCCAGCTGGTATGTCAGCCAAGCGGCCGCAGAACATGTCACGGTCGTCCTCAACGGCGACGGTGCCGACGAACTCTTTGCCGGTTATCGCCGATACGTTCCTCTCGCCGGCAGATGGATCGAGAGAATCCGCCCTTTCGCTCCGTTGCAAAAACTTCTGCCCAATCCGGGAAGAAAGCAGTCGATATACAACTATCTCTATCGACTGCTGGGAATGGCGGGGAAGGAGGGGCTTGATTTCTATCTCAGTGCGACGACGGATATCTTTGAAGAGATCTACCGTTTTGGCTCCAATCCGATCCTGGAGGAGATGGATCGAAGAATCCGCCGCTGCAGGCTCGAAGGCCTCTCCCGTATGCTCTGCCTGGACTTCGAGATCCTACTATTCTCCGATTTACTGGTCAAGATGGATATCGCAACCATGGCTCACTCGTTGGAAGCGAGGAGCCCTTTTTTAGGGAAGGAGATGTTGGAGCTTGCACCGAAGCTTCCCGATCGTTTCAAGATCCGGGGAACGACCACCAAGTGGATACTGCGGCGTTTGGCGGAGCGCTATCTGCCCGAAGCGCTGATCACCCAACCCAAACGGGGCTTCGAGGTCCCCCTCGTCAAGTGGGTGGACGGAGTCTTGAGAGAGCTGATCGCCGACGCTCTGGCCCCGGGATGCTACAGCGAAACCTATCTGGATCGGGCCTTTATCGAGAAGCTGAGGGAGGGGAGAGGGGCTTTCCCCGTAGAAAAACGCGCCAAGATGCTCTGGAGCCTCTATGCGCTGGAAGTCTGGAGGAGGGCGTCGTGAAGATCGTTTTTCTCTCCCATCTGGATCTCAATCTCTATCTCTTTCGCCGGCCTGTCATGGAGGAGCTGTTACGTCGGGGGCATGACGTCTATGCCGTCGTCCCGCCGGGGAGTTATCGGGAGGCGTTAGAGGAAATCGGAGTCCACGTCACCCATTATGCCCTCGACCGGGGAAGCCTCAACCCTCTTCGGGAGCTTGCTGCAATCCGGGATCTTAGAAAAGTACTCCACCATATCGATCCCGACATCGTTCACGCCTTTACCCACAAGCCCAATCTCTATGCAGCCTTTGCGGCACCCCGTCGCAGCATTCGGACCGTGACCGGACTGGGAAGTTTTTTTACTGATCGCTCTTTCCGTGCAGCGATCGTCCGCGGGGTGATCACCGCACTGTATCGGATCGGATCGCCCCTCTCAGCCGGCACGATTTTCCAAAACCGGGACGATCTCGAACTCTTTGTCGGCAAAAAGATCGTCTCCGCCCGCCAGGCGCGTCTCGTCCTCGGAAGCGGCGTGGATACGGAGGAGTTTGGCCCCCGTGGACCGTCGGAGGAGTGGAAAAAAGGTCTCGGGATCGATCCAAACAAACCGGCGGTGCTGATGATCGCCCGGGTGATTCGGGAAAAGGGAGTCCGCGAATATATCGAGGCGGCTTCTCGGCTAGCGGACCGCGCGGAGTTTCTCTACCTGGGAGAGATCGATCGGGGCAATCCCAATGCGATGGATCCCGACTGGGGGCCGGTGCGTCACCTGGGATTTCATGAAGATGTGCAGAACTGGATCGCGGCGAGCGACCTGGTGGTGTTGCCGAGCTATCGTGAAGGTCTTCCCCGGACACTGCTGGAGGCCGCCTCGATGGGCAAGGCCCTGGTGGCGACGGATGTCCCGGGCTGTCGGGAGATCGTACGGCAGGATGAAAACGGTCTGCTCGTCCCCGCCGGAGACTCCCGGGCGTTGGCCGAAGCGATTCGGAGACTTTTGGCAGATCCGGAGCTTCGAGAAACCTTCGGACGTGCCAGTCGTCGGATAGCCGTGGAGGAGTTCGATATCTCCCGGGTTGTGGAACGATATATCGAAATTTATGAGGAAACGTTACAATAGAGCCATGATCTATTGTCGATATCTCAAAGAGGGAATAGACCGGGTGCTTGCCGCAGGACTGCTCCTGGTGCTTCTGCCCGTACTGGCGGCCGTGGCGGCCGTGATCTATACCCAAATGGGATCTCCTGTCTTTTTTCGACAGCGGCGACCGGGAAAAGATGGTAAAATTTTTACTATTTATAAATTTCGTACAATGACCCAGGAGCGGGATGCGTCGGGAAATCTCCTGCCGGACGAAAAGCGGCTGAAGGGAGTCGGCAAAGTGATTCGCAGTCTCAGTCTCGATGAGTTGCCCCAGCTCTTCAATGTGCTCAAAGGAGAGATGAGTTTCATCGGTCCCAGACCCCTCCTGGAAGAGTATCTTCCCCTATATGATGAGGTGCAGCGGCGTCGCCACGAAGTGAGGCCCGGGATCACCGGCTGGGCCCAGGTCAACGGCCGAAACGCCATCGGCTGGGAAGAGAAGTTCGCTTACGACGTTTGGTATGTCGACCATTGCTCTTTTTGGTTGGATCTCAAAATTGCCTGGCTGACGGTGAAGAAGGTCTTTGCCCGGGAGGGGATCAGTCAGGAGGGAAAGGCGACGATGGAGAAATTCAGGGGGAGTGATGGAGAAAACAATCGCCGTATACGGTCATAGCGGACATGGAAAGGTCGTGGCCCAGATTGCGGAGAGCCTTGGTTACGACACGATTTTGTGGATCGACGATGACCCGGAGAAAAATGCAATGGGATGGGATGAGTTTCTTAGAGAGTTTCCGGGGGTGGAAGTGGCTTTGGGAATCGGTGACAATGTGCTGCGTCGCAGAATTTTCGAGAAGGTAAAGGCAGAGGGAGCTACCTTGGCGACCCTTGTCGATCCTACGGCAGCGGTTGCCCGAAGTGTCGCCTTGGGGGAGGGGAGCGTCGTGATGCCACAGGCGGTTGTCAATACCGATGCATCCGTCGGGCGTGGATGCATTATCAACAGTGCCTCGGTGATTGAACATGACTGCCGACTCGGCGACTTCGTCCACGTGAGTCCTCAGGCCGCGTTGGCAGGAAACGTCCGTATAAAAGATCGGGTTCATGTCGGTCTGGGGGCTTGTGTCATACAGGGGCTGGAGATCGACGAAGATGCCGTGGTCGCAGCCGGGGCGGTGGTGATCGAGAACGTTGAAGCCCGGACGATGGTAGCCGGAGTGCCCGCCAGGAAAAAAAGGGAGGGGATATGAGCGACCGGATCTTCCTCTCTCCCCCCCATATGGGTCCCAACGAACGGCGCTACGTCGAGGAGGTCTTCGCCAGCAACTATATCGCGCCCCTAGGGGCCTTCGTGGACCGCTTCGAGGCTTCGGTCCGGGAATTTACCGGAGTCAAGGCGGCGGCGGCTTTGAGCAGCGGCACGGCGGCAATTCATCTGGCGCTTCGTCTCTGCGGGGTGAAAGCAGGCGACAAGGTGGCGGCTTCGACCTTCACCTTTATCGGTTCGGTCGCCCCGATTCTTTACCAGGGGGCCGAGCCGGTCTTTGTCGACAGCGACGAGAGCTGGAACCTCGATCCGTTACGCTTCGAAGAGGCGTGCGAAAAGGAGCGGCCCAAAGCGCTGATCCTGACACATCTCTACGGACAGAGCGCCAAACTTGATGAGATTGTATCGATCTGCGAGCACTACGGCGTGACACTGATCGAAGATGCCGCCGAGAGCCTCGGAGCAATCTATGGGGGACGCCATACCGGGACCTTCGGCCGTTTCGGTATCTACTCTTTCAACGGCAACAAAATCATTACCACCGGAGGCGGGGGGATGCTCGTCAGCGAGGATGAAGAGGCGATTGTCCGGGCGAGAAAGCTGGCGACCCAGGCGAGAGAGCCCGCCCCCTGGTACGAGCATACCGAGCTGGGCTACAACTACCGTATGAGCAATCTTCTGGCCGCAGTCGGGGTGGGGCAGATGGAGGTGTTGGGCGAACGCATCGAGAAAAAGCGACAGATCTTTAGAGAGTATCAAGCGATGCTCGAAGAGATCGAAGAGATCGACTGGATGCCGGAGGTTTCCAACAGCCGGGGCAACCGCTGGCTGACGACGCTGACCTTTGCCGAATCCGATCCGATGCGGGTGATCGAGGCGCTGGAGAAGGCGCAGATCGAATCCCGCCCGCTCTGGAAGCCGATGCATCTGCAGCCCCTCTTCAAAGGGGCGCGCAGCTATGGGGGGAAGGTGAGCGAGGACCTCTTCTCCCGAGGGATCTGTCTCCCCAGCGGTACGGCGATGGAGCAGGGCGATCTGGAACGCATCTGCGAAATTGTGCGGGAGGCGATGCGATGAGATCAGGGGAGTGGCTGCGTCCGACACCGGCAAAACGCTTCGCATTCTTCCTCACTGCCGATGCACTGCTTTCACTGATGACCCTCTATCTGGCCTATCTCCTTCGGTTCAATTTTCATATTCCCGAAGCCTATCTTCGACACTTCTGGCTCACCTATGCTACCCTCTCGCTTCTGAAAATCGGGGCCATGGCATGGAGGGGGCAGTATCGGGTAGTGTGGAGATTCTTCGGCCTGGGGGATGCCCGCAGGGTCCTGGAGGCTCATCTGCTCGCCTACGGACTCTTCATTCTGCTGCTCGTGCTTTTCAGAGAGGCCTACATGCCTTTTGCCCGCAGCATCTTCATCATCGATTTTTTTCTCTCCTTCCTGGCCCTCAGCGGTTTGCGCTTGAGTAAACGGCTCCTGACCGAATCGATGCTCCCTTCGGGATACAAGCCGACGTTGATTGTCGGTCCGGGGGAAGGAGGGGTCTCGGTGCTCAAGGCGATTCACTCCGCCGAGCCCGCCTATCGTCCTGTGGCCATCGTCTCTTATGGGCAAAAGGGTATCGAAGGGGGGGTCATCGAAAATCTTCGGGTCTATCCTCCCGAGGAGATGGATCGGCTAATCCGAAAGTACGGTATCCGTGCGGTGATCGTCGCCGAAGAGTTGAGCCCCAAAGAGCTCAATCGCCTCATCGATCGTCTGGAGCTTCTGGGCATCGGTGAGATTCGCAGGATTCGTCTTCTCGAAGAGGGACGGGAGAAGCTGGAGGAGATCCCCATTGAGGAGCTCCTGGCACGAAAGCCCAAAGACCTGGACCGGGAGATCATCGGAGATTTTCTTAAAGGAAAAAAAGTACTTGTCACCGGTGCGGGCGGAAGCATCGGCAGCGAGATCTGCCGCCAGTGTCTGGCCTTCGGTGCCCAAAAGCTGATCCTGGTGGAAAACTCCGAATTCAATCTCTACCGCATCACGGAGGAGCTGCCTCAAAATCGATGCACTCCCCGACTGATCTCCGTGTTGGATCGGGAGCCTCTCCAAAAGGTCTTTGACGAAGAACGCCCCGAGATCGTGATCCATGCCGCGGCCTTCAAGCACGTTCCCCTCTGCGAATCCAATCCCCAGAGCGCGGCGAAAAATAACATCGTCGGCAC
>Ga0256841_1002437_pt1 | contig 14801 bp, 11 predicted proteins | sample 356308metaG_FD_185971 | JGI IMG/M metagenome (GOLD analysis project Ga0256841, IMG submission 185971) | Hydrothermal vent microbial communities from Mid Atlantic Ridge, Atlantic Ocean - 356-308 | ecosystem: Environmental > Aquatic > Marine > Hydrothermal vents | place: Atlantic Ocean: Mid...
GCCATGGAGATGGCGGATCACCCGGCTCTACAACGGTTCGTCCAGGCGGCCGAAATCCACCCGGTCATCGGTCACCCAGGCGCGCCAGGCCCGTTGAAGCAGGGCGTCGTCCGGCGCCGGCAATCCGTAATCCCGGTACAGCCGGCTCAACGCCTCGGCCAACCGTTCCCACAGCGCCGTTTCCCCAAGCCAGGCCACGGGCACATCCAGACGCGAATACAGATGGGACAGGTCGACGCCGGCCCGGGTGAAATCCACGGTGATTTCCGGCAAATCGCGTCCGGTCACGGGTTTTCCCAGCACCCACGGTTCCAGAAAGGCCATGCCGAACCCCTCCGCCACGCTGGTGGTCACCAGGCAGTGGGCCGCCGCCACCATGGCAGCGAAGGACCAGCCGGTCTTTGCCGCCAGGTCGAAGGTCACCGGCAGCTTCAGGGATTCGGCCAGCGCCACCCACTGGCGGTGGAACACCTGCTCGCGGGGATTCTCCGGCGCCAGGGAGGTGGCGAAATGGTCCTCCGGTCCGCCCAGGACGGACCAAAGGAGCAATTCCCCCAGATTCTTGCGGCGGATGGCCCGGGTGGGATAGAGCCACAGCCTTCCTGGCCAGGAGCGGACATCTTCCCGCGAGGCCGGCAGCCATACCGGATTGGGAAGCCAGTGGAGTCGTTCCTCGGGCACGCCGGCCTGGCGGAGAAATCCCCGGTCCCGGGCGTTGAGAACGGCGTAATGCACCTGGGGGGCATTGGGATAGAGGCAGCGGGCGAATTCCGCTTCGGGGATGTACTGTTTCAGCCGTCGGTAATTGTAGGGCCGGAAGTCTTCGGGAAAATCGTGGATCTGCAGCAGCAGCCGCTCCCCCCGGCGCGCCAGATCCGCCACCACCCGGGGCAGGGCGAGATTCTTGCCCAGATGGTGGTTGTGGATGTGCCAGACATCGGGAAGCCCGCCCAGGAGTGAATCAACCGCCTCCAGCAGCGCCGCTTCCAGTTCGGCGGGGGAGACGGGCTCTCGGCCCTCGTCATAAGCCAACAGGGGAACGGCATGGACCGGAACCGGAAAATCGGCGGGAGACCGCTCCGCCAGCACCACCACCTGATGACCGGCCCGCTGGAGCAGGCGGGCGGCCTGTTCGATCACCCGGGTCACCCCGCCGGGCCGCAGATGGTAATGAACGATGGCGATGCGCACGTGCCTTCCTTATCCTGGAAAAGGGAAAATTATGCCCGTTCCGGGCCTTGGCTGGCAAAACCCTTATAATGACGCTCGGCTTCGGGCGGTTCGATTGCGATTCAGCGCCGACCCACTATATTGAAAACAGAATCCATCACCATCTGGATCTATGCCTGAGAACATCGGCTTCGTCTCCACCCGCTTCGCCGGCACCGACGGCGTTTCCTTGGAATCGGCCAAATGGGCCGAGGTCCTGTGGGAAGACGAACACGTCAGTTTCTGGTACGGCGGCCGTCTCGACCGGGCCCCGGAGATCAGTCTCTGCATCCCGGAAGCCTATTTCGGACATCCGGAGAACGAGTGGATCAATCGACAGCTCTGGGGCAAAACCCGCCGCAGCCGCGAGGTCAGCCGCCGCATCCGGGATCTGGCCGAGTACCTCAAGGACACCCTCTACGAATTCGTCGAGCGCTTCGACATCACCCGGCTGGTGATTCAGAACGCCCTGACCATTCCCATGCACGTCCCCCTGGGGGTGGCCATCATCGAATTTCTCATGGAGACCAAGATTCCCACCATCTGCCATCACCACGATTTCTACTGGGAACGGGTGCGCTTCCAGATCTCCCCCATCGCCGACTATCTGGAAATGGCGTTCCCGGCCCGGCTGCCGGAAATGCAGCACGTGGTCATCAATCAGGCCGCCCGGGAGGAACTGGCTTGGCGCAAGGGGCTGTCGTCGCTTCTCATTCCCAACGTGCTCGACTTCGACCGGCCGCCGCCGCCGATCGACGACTACAACGCCGACATCCGTCAGGAACTGGGGCTGGAGGAAGACGACATTCTGGTCCTGCAGCCGACCCGGGTGGTACCGCGCAAGGGCATCGAGCACGCCATCACCCTCCTGCGCCGCCTGGGCGATCCGCGCTGCAAGCTGATCCTGTCCCACGGCGTCGGCGACGAAGGCGTGGAATACTTCGACCGCCTGATGCAGCTGGCCCGTGACGAAGGGGTGGACGTGCGTTACTTCGGCGATCGCATCAACGACAAGCGCCACCTCGACGACCTCGGCAGGAAGATATACACCCTCGACGACCTGTATCTCCACGCCGATCTGGTCACCTACCCCAGTCTGTACGAAGGGTTCGGCAACGCCTTTCTGGAAGCGATCTACTTCCGCAAACCCATCATGGTGAACCGCTACTCGGTATTCGCCCGCGACATCGAGCCCAAAGGGTTCCGGGTACCCACCATGGACGGTTTCGTCGACCGCCAGGTGGTCGACGAGGTGAGGCGCATCCTGGACGACCCCCGGTACCGCCAGGAAATGGTGGATCACAATTTCGCCCTGGCCCGGGAATACTATGGCTATCCGGTGCTGCGCTACGGTCTGCGGACCCTGTTGGGCAACATCGTCCACGCCATGTGACGGCAAGACGATTTGTGCTATCTTGACTCCCAGCCATGAAGATTCTTCCCAGTGAACTGATCCACCGCATCGAGCAGCGCTTCCGGCGCCTCTACGGGGAAGAGCGCGTTCCGCGGCTCCGGGCCCGCCTGACCCAGTTGCTCAGTTACTACGAGCATATCGAAGCCCCCGCCGACCCGACGCCCTGGAGCCACCAAGACGCCATCCTGGCCGCCTTCGGCGACAGCGTCACCACCGAAGACGACAAGCCGCTGCGGACCCTGGAGCGTTGGCTGGATCAATACCTGGACGGGGCCTTCTCCTGTCTCCACCTCCTGCCCTTCCACCCGGCCAATCCGGGCGAGGAATACGCCGTCCGCGACCACCGCCGGGTGGACCCGGCGCTCGGGGACTGGGAGGATATCGGCGCCCTGGCCCGGCAGCACCGTCTGATGGTCGATCTGCTGCTGGGGCGCATCTCCCGGGACAGCGACTGGTTCCGCGATTACGTGGACGGCATTTCCCCGGCCCGGGGCTATTTCGTCGCCCTGCCCCCCGACACCGACCTGGGACGGGTGGAAAGCCCCTGCGGCACCCCGATCCTGACCTGCATCCAGACCCGCCGAGGCGAACGCCACCTGTGGACCAGCTACGGCTGCGATCAGTTCGACCTCGACTTCCGCAATCCGGACGTACTGTTCGAGTTCATCGACATCCTGCTCGGCTACGTGGACCACGGCGCCCGTCTGGTGCGCCTGGACGGCGTCGCCTGGCTGTGGAAGGATCCCGACACCTGTTCGGTGGATCTGGCCGAAGACCACGAAATCGTCAAACTGCTGCGCGACGTCGTCGCCATCGTAGCGCCTGGCGTGCTGCTGGCCGGCGACGACGGAGGCTTCTTCGGCAACGGCGACGAATGCCAGCTCCTGTACACCCGCCCCTTGGGCGCCCTGCTGGTTCATGCCCTCCACAGCGGCGACGCCGGCCACCTCTACCGCTGGCTGGAAAGCCTGCCCGAGCCGCCGCCCGGGTGCGGCTACATCCATCAGAGCGACGATGCCGACGGCATCCCCCTCAAAGCCGCCAGCGACCATCTGCCCGATGCCGAATTCGAACGTCTGACCGCCTGGCTGACGGAACGGGGCGCCGCTATCACCCCCTACCGCCACGGCGAGGCGTTGTTGCCCTTCGAGGCCAACCTCAGCTATTTCGACGCCCTGGCGGATCCGGGGCAACCGGTGACGGAACGCCACATCGCCCGCTTCCTGTGCGCCCAGACGACCCTGATGAGCCTGCGCGGTATTCCCGCGCTCCATCTACCGTCGCTGCTGGCCGCCCCCAGCGATTACCGGCGCGTCGAGGCCACCGGAAATCCCCGGGCCGCCAATCGCCGACGCTGGCGCTGGCAGGAACTGGCCGACCTGCTGCAGGACCCCGGCAACCACGAGACCCGGATCTTCCGGGAACTGCTCCGACGCCTGCGGTTGCGCCGCGATCACGCCGCCTTCCACCCCGACGCCCCCCAGTTCCTTCTTCCCCTCGACGGCGGCCTCTTCGGGGTGCGGCGCACCGCCCCGGACGGCAGCGAAACCCTGGCGGCCGTGAGCAACCTGGGCCACCAGCCCCACCCGGTGATTCCGAACCGACTGATCCCTGACCTGGCGCACTACCCGGTGAAACAGGACCTGATCAGCGGCCGGCCCCTGGAAGGTCACGAGGACCGGCCGTTACTCTTGGAACCCGGTCAATGTCTGTGGCTGTCGGCCGCCTGCTCTCAGCCGTCGCCGTAATTGCGACCGTAGAAAATTTCCGCCATTTCCTGCTGTACCTTGCGCCGCACCGATTCCCGCTCCTCGGGGGAAAGCGCCACGTCGTCGGGAGCGAACAGGTAGTCGTCGAGATCGAAGTCCTTGAGCATCATCTTGGTGTGGAAGATGTTCTCCTGATAGACGTTGACGTCGATCATCTGGTAGCGGGCCTTGGTGTCCTCGGCTATGAAATTCTGGATCGAGGTGATGTCGTGGTCGATGAACAGCTTGCGTCCGGTGACGTCACGGGTGAAACCGCGCACCCGGTAATCCATGATGACGATGTCGGACTCGAAACTGTGGATCAGGTAATTGAGGGCCTTGAGGGGGGAAATCTTGCCGCAGGTGGCCACGTCGATGTCGGCGCGGAACGTGCTGATCCCCTCGTGGGGATGACTCTCCGGATAGGTGTGGACGGTGATGTGGCTTTTGTCCAGATGGGCCAGGACGGTCTCCGGCAGAGGACCGGGCGATTCCCCGTTGCAAAGACCGTGGCTGACCGGATCCTCGGAAATCAACATGGTGACGCTGGCCCCCTGGGGATCGTAATCCTGATGGGCGATGTTGAGAATGTGGGCGCCGATGATGTCGGCCACGTCGGTGAGAATGCGGGTCAGCCGCTCGGCGTTGTAGGCCTCGTCGATGTATTCGATGTACCGTTGCTGGTTCCGCGGGCTGGTGTAGCAGATGTCGTAGATATTGAAACTCAGGCTCTTGGTCAGATTGTTGAAACCGTGCAGTTTCAGCTTTTCCATCGATGGCAAGTCCTCAATTGAGATTTACTCCTGATCTCCCGGATCGACCACCTCGAAGCTGTGGCTCACCTCGGCGGCCTTTCCGAGCATGATCGACGCCGAACAATATTTTTCCGCCGACAAGGCGACCGCGCGCTCCACCGCGCGTTCGCTCAATCCCCGCCCGGTGACCACGAAGTGGAGATGAATCCGGGTGAAGACCTTGGGAACGGTGTCGGCGCGCTCGGCATTCACCTGCACCTCGCAGTCGGCGACCGGATGGCGGCCCTTTTTGAGTATCTGCACCACGTCGAATGCGGAACAGCTTCCCACCCCCAGGAGCAGCAATTCCATGGGACGGGGGCCCAGGTTGCGCCCGCCGTATTCGGGAGGACCGTCGATCACCACGCCGTGACCGCTGCCGGACTCCCCGAGGAAAGAGACGTTCTCGATCCACTTTATCCGTGCTTTCATCGCTCACCCTCCGTTGCGGTGGCGCTAAAAAATACCACAAATGCTCCGTCGGTGAAGCGAATTCGACTTGATCCGCCATCCATACCGTCGTAGGCTGTCCCGGTAATAATTACACGATAATTATCCAACCACCTCCGGAGAATCATCATGCGCGTCAATCTCGTCCCCATCGGCTCCTCCCGGGGTATCCGTCTGCCCAAGCCCATTCTGGAGCTGTGCGGCGCCCGGGCCGGCTTCGAACTGGAAATCCAGGGACGTACCCTCATCCTGCATCCGCTTCACCCCCGGGCGGACTGGGAAGCTGCTTTTTCCCGCTCGGAAGATCCCGCCGGCGAGGAAGAATCATGGACCTGGTAAGCCCGTTCAAACGGTTCAGCGTTTGCCAACTGTCCCCCGGGGAGGAGGGCGGCCGGCGCCTGGTGCTGATCGTCTCGCCCGACGAAATGAACCGTCACCTGGTCACCCTGCTGGTATCCCCCCTGACCACGCGCCTGCGAGGCTGGCCCACCCGGATACCGATCCGTTTCGCCGGTAAGGACGGCGAAATCGCCCTGGAGTGCATTCATACCGTCCATCAGGCGGACATCGCCGGCGTGCTGGGCAAGGTACCGAGTCAGACCGCCCGACAGGTGGCCCGGACGCTGGTGGAGATGTTCACCCTCTGACTCCGTGGTCGAGCTCTCCCTTGCCAAACGCCTGCTGGCGTTGAATTTGTCGCTGGGGCTCGCCTGCCTGGGAGCGGCGTTTTTCGTCCTCCCGCAAGCCCTGACGCCGGGGCGGGAAATCCCCCTGTGGCTGGCCATCGTCTTTCTTTCCGTCCTGTTTTCCCTCGCCACCACCCTCTACGCCCTGCGGTTGCAGCGGGAAATCGACCGCCGGACCGGAGAGCGGGAACAGGCCCGGCGGCGGGCCGAGGCGGCCAACCGGGCCAAATCGAACTTCCTCGCCGCCATGAGCCACGAGATCCGCACCCCCCTCAACGGCGTCATCGGCATGGCCGACGTCCTGGCCCAGACCAGCCTCCGGCCCCACCAGATGGAAATGGTGACCTTGATGCAGGAATCGGCCCGGCAACTGCTGGCGGTCATCGAAGACATCCTCGATTTCTCCAAGATCGAAGCCGGCCGCCTGGAACTGGAACGGGCCGCGCTGAATCTGCCCCGGGTCATCGAAAAGGCCTGCATGATGCTGGATCACACCGCCCTGCGCAAAGGGGTGGAATTCACCCTGTTCCTCGATCCCCACCTGCCGCGCCGGGTCGAGGGCGACGCGGTACGCCTGAAACAGGTCCTCACCAATCTGCTGTCCAACGCCATCAAATTCTCCAGCGGCCTGGATCGGCCGGGCAAGGTCCAGCTGCGCGCGGAATGGTGTGACGGGGCCCTGTTGCTGACGGTTCGCGACAACGGTATCGGGATAGACGAGGAAACCCAGAAGCATCTGTTCCGGGCCTTCTCCCAGGCGGACGCCTCCACCACCCGCCGCTTCGGTGGCACCGGTCTGGGTCTGATCATCACGCGGCAATTGGTGGAAAAAATGGGCGGCGTCATCGAGCTGGACAGCCGACCGGGTCAGGGAACCACTTTCCAGGTACGTCTGCCGCTGCCGGTGCTGGAAGCGGCGGGGCCGCCCCACCCCCCACCCCTCGGCGGCCTCCAGTGTATCCTCATCAACCACGACCCGCGGAGCGCCTCCGACATGGCCACGGTGCTACGCTGGGCCGGGGCCGCGGTGTACCACGCCGACGACCCCGCCGCCGCTCTGGCCCTGGCGGGCGAACTGTCCCAAGCCCTGTGCATCTGGATCGCCGACCATCCGGATCGGCAAACCCCGGATCCGGAACTAGTGGACTTCCTGAGCCAGGGACGTCATCAAGGCCGGGAGATCCGCCTGCTGATCGTCAATCGGGGACGGCGGCGCCGGGCCCGCCGTCTGGCACCGGACCGGCTCCAGATCGACGCCAACCTGCTCACGCCGGAGCGCCTCGTCGAGGCGGTCGCCATCGCCGCCGGCCGCCGGCCCGTCGAGACGAACCAGAGCGAACAGGGGTTGGGAGCGGAGTCGTTCCAGGGGCCGCCCCGGGCCGAAGCGCTGGCCCAGGATCGCCTGATCCTGGTGGCCGAGGACAATCCCACCAACCGCAAGGTGCTGGAACGGCAGCTGGCCCTGCTGGGATTGGCGGCGGACTTCGCCCGGGACGGTGCCGAGGCGTTGCGACGCTGGCGCAGCGGCGATTACGCCCTTCTCATCACCGACCTGCACATGCCCGGGATGGACGGCTATCAACTGGCCGCCGCCATCCGCGACGAGGAAAGGCGGAAGGGATCGCCCGGCGCCATCCCCATCGTCGCCCTCTCCGCCAACGCCCTGGCCGGGGAAGCGGAACGTTGCCGGGCCGCCGGCATGAACGGCTATCTGAGCAAACCGGTGCCCCTGCAGGAATTGCAGACCATGCTGGAACGCTGGCTGCCCCACCCTGCACCGCCCTCGAACTCCTCGACGCCGCTTTTGGACCTGGCGGTTCTTAGATCCCTGGTGGGAGACGACGTGGGTGAATTTCTCCGGGATTTCGCCGCCGGTGCCAGACGCCTCGCCGAGCGGATCGAAAGCGCCGCCTGCGGCGACGACTGGAACGAAATCGCCCGTACCGCCCACACGCTCAAATCCTCCGCCCGGGCCGTGGGAGCGATGGCGTTCGCCGCCGCCTGCCAGCACCTGGAAGACGTCTGCAAATCCGGGACGCCGGAAGCACGCCGAGAAGGACTGAGACGGTTCGCGACCGCCTGGTCCGAGCTCGAGCGCACGCTGTCGTCCCATCTGCCGGATTCCTCCCATGGCGAATGACCACACCTGCCTGATCGTCGACGACGATCCGTTCCAGTGCAAACTCCTCTCCCATCAACTGGCCAGCCTCGGCGCCGACCGAATCGAAACCTGCACCAGCGCCGCCGAAGTCCTCAACCGCATCGACCGGGGAAAGATTCCCGATCTGTTGATCCTCGACCTCAACCTGCCGGAAATGGACGGTCTGGAGATGCTGCGTCATCTGGCCGCGCGTCACTTCGGCGGCGCCCTGATCCTGGTAAGCGGCGAAGACGAACCTATCCTCGCCACGGCGGCGCGCCTGGCCCGGGAACACGGACTCTGCATCCTGGGACAACTGCGCAAGCCGGTCACCCTCGAGGCCCTGTCCGAGGTGCTGGTGTGCCACCGGCCGAGATCCGCCCCGGCGCGCCGTCCCGCCCGCCGTTACGCCGCCGAAGTCCTGAGCCGGGCGCTGGACGAAGGACAGTTGTGCGGCTTCTACCAACCCAAGGTCCGGGTCGCCGACGCCGGGGTAGTCGGCGCCGAATACCTGGTGCGCTGGCGCCATCCCGAAGACGGCCTGGTCTTTCCCGATGCCTTCATCCCCGTGGCCGAATCCCACGGCCTGATCGGCCGCCTGACCATGAGCGTGCTCGATGACGCCCTCGGACAGCTGCACGTCTGGCGGCGACAGGGACTGGACCTCACCGTCGCGGTCAACGTCTCGATGGCGGACCTCTCCCACCCCGGCTTCGCCGACCGGGTGCTCGGCCTGTGCCGCAGACACGGCGTCGCTCCGGAACACCTGGTGCTGGAAGTGACCGAAAGCCGCCTGGAACGGACCTTGACGGCGGTGCTGGAAGTGCTCGGTCGCCTGCGCCTCAACCGGCTGCGCCTGGCCATCGACGATTTCGGCACCGGGCATTCCTCCCTGACCCGGCTGCGGGATCTCCCCTTCGACGAACTGAAGATCGACCGCAGCTTCACCCACCGGGCCTGGCAGGACGACAAACGCCGGACCATCTTCGAATCCAGCCTGGAAATGGGTCGGCGGCTGGGACTGACGGTCGTCGCCGAGGGAGTGGAAGACGGCGAGGACTGGGGTTACCTGAAGAACCTGGGTCAAGACCTGCTGGCCCAGGGCTACCACGTCGCCCGGCCGATGCCGGCGGAAGCGTTTTCCCGGTGGCTGACGCATCCGCACTGACAGCGGCGCCATCAGGACTTCCTCACGAACGCCCCTTCCCCGACAAATCCTTCCCGGCGTCCTCGAACCGAAGTGATCGGTGGCCAGCAGGCAAACAGGGACCGCCTTGTCTTTTCCCACTCTCCCCAGTAACATGTTTTCTTTTCCCAATCTCCCCAGTACAAGGACTTCACCCATGATCCAAGGCAGCATCGTCGCGCTGGTCACTCCCATGCATCCTGACGGCAGTCTTGACGAAGCTTCCCTACGCCAGTTGGTGGACTGGCACGTGGAACAGGGCACCGACGCCATCGTCACCGTCGGCACCACGGGGGAGTCGGCCACCCTGGACGCCGAGGAGCATTGCCGGGTGATCCGCTGGACCGTGGAACAGGCCGGCGGCCGCATTCCGGTCATCGCCGGCACCGGTTCCAACTGCACCCGGGAAGCGATCGAACTGACTCGCGAGGCCGCCGCCGCCGGAGCCGATGCCTGCCTGCTGGTCACGCCCTATTACAACAAGCCGACCCAGGAGGGCCTGTACCGCCATTACCGCGCCATCGCCGAAGCGGTTGCCATTCCCCAGATTCTCTACAACGTTCCGGGACGCACCGCCTGCGACCTGTTGCCGGAGACGGTGGCTCGTCTGGCGCAGATCGACAACATCGTCGGCATCAAGGAAGCTTCCGCCGACACTCCGGCCAGGGCTCGGGAGATCCGGGCCCGGTGTCCCGGCTTCCCGGTCTACTCCGGCGATGACGCCAGCGCCCGCCAGGTTTGCCTCGAAGGCGGCGCCGGGGTCATTTCCGTGACCGCCAACGTAGCGCCGCGCCGGATGCACGACATGATCGCCGCCGCCCTGTCCGGGGACCGCGCCCGCGCCGAAGCCCTGGACGCCCCCCTGGCGCCGCTCCACCGTACCCTGTTCCTGGAATCCAATCCCATTCCGGTCAAATGGGCGCTCCATGCCATGGGAAAGATTCCCGACGGCATCCGCCTGCCCCTGACCCGGCTGTCGCAGCGCCACCAGCCGGAAGTGCGCACCGCCCTGATCCAGGCGGGGATCCTCTGACTCCATGGGTCGGCTGTGCTGGCTGCTGTTGGCGATGCTGACGGGCTGCGCCTGGCTGGTACCGGACAAGGAAAAGGAATATCTGCTCCACCCTCGGCAACTACCCCCGCTCCGCCTGCCGGAAAGCATCGTTCAGATTCCCCGCCTGGAGGCACTCAAGCCGACGCCCGCCGTTCCGACGCAACCACCGCCACCCCTAGCACCCCCCCAGGTCGGCCAGGCTCCCTTCATCGAGCTCCCCCAATCCTTCTCCCAGGCCTGGATCAGCGCCATCGAGGCGCTGGATCGGGAACGCCTGGAGATCATCGACCGTGATCCACGCCGCGGGGTACTGCGTTTCCTCCATTCCGAAGCCGAGGCGGAACTGGCCCAGGATCGCGGCATCTGGGAGGACATCCTCTATTTCTTCGGCAAAGGCGCCCGGCTGCGCGAGCGCGAATACCAACTGGTGCTGCAACCGGCCGGGGACGAAAAAACCCGCCTGTATCTCTTCGATACCCGGGGCCGCCCCCTGACGGACCCCGTGGCCATGAAACTGTTAAGACGTCTGCAACGCGCCCTCGAAAGCGACGACTCCCCATGACCGTACTGCAACTGCCCGGCCCCGCCGCCCTGTCCCCGTTCCGCTGCGACAAACTGCTGGAGGCGCTGCGACGCCGCATCCCCACGGTCACCCGGGTGGCGGCCCGTTACGTCCATTACCTCGAATGTCGGCGCCCCCTCGACCGGACCGAACTCGACCGGCTCGAGCGGCTGCTCGCCTACGGCCCTCCGGCGGATCGGAATTTCACCGGACAGCATTTCTGGGTACTGCCCCGCCCCGGCACTTTCTCCCCCTGGTCGAGCAAGGCGACCGACATTCTTCATATCTGCGGCCTGGAAGCGGTCGAGCGTGTCGAACGCGGCGTCGAATACTGCCTCGCCGCTGCCGAGCCGCTGCGAAACCGCAAGCAGGACCTGGAACCCCTTTACGACCGCATGACCCAGGTGCTGCTGGCCGAAGGCGAATCCGTGGAAATCTTCAGCCATCTGCCGCCGGCCCCCCTGGTCTTCGTCCCGCTTCTGAGCGAAGGCCGCGCCGCCCTGGAGCGGGCCAACCGGGAACTGGGGCTGGCCCTCTCCGACGATGAGATCGATTATCTGGCGGCGCGGTTCACCGAACTGGGACGCGATCCCAGCGACGCCGAGCTGATGATGTTCGCCCAGGCCAACTCCGAGCACTGCCGCCACAAGATCTTCAACGCCCGCTGGACCATCGACGGCCGGCCCCGCGCCCATTCCCTGTTCCAGATGATCCGCCATACCTTCGAGAAAAGCCCGGCGGGAATCCTGTCGGCCTACAAGGACAACGCCGCGGTCATCCAGGGACCGGACGCCGCCGTGTTTCTCCGCGGCGGGGAAGGCGTCTACCGCTACCGCCAGGAGCCGGCCCACATCCTGATGAAGGTGGAAACCCACAACCACCCCACCGCCATCTCGCCGGACCCGGGGGCGGCCACCGGCGCCGGCGGGGAAATCCGCGACGAGGGCGCCACCGGCCGGGGCGGATATCCCAAGGCGGGCCTGACCGGCTTTTCCGTCTCCCACTTGCGCATTCCCGGCTTTCTCCAACCGTGGGAGGCGCAGGATCCGGGCAGACCGGGCCGCATCGTCTCGGCCCTGGACATCATGCTCGAAGGTCCCATCGGGGCGGCGCGGTTCAACAACGAATTCGGCCGACCCAATCTGGCCGGTTACTTCCGCACCTTCGAACAGGCGGTACCGGGAACCGGCGGCCGGGAATGGCGTGGCTACCACAAGCCCATCATGCTCGCCGGCGGCATGGGCAACATCCGCGCCCGGCACGTCGAAAAACGGGAAATCCCGCCCGGCGCCCTGATCATCGTCCTCGGCGGTCCCGCCATGCTCATCGGGCTGGGGGGCGGCGCCGCATCCTCCCAAGCGTCCGGAGAGGCGGCCGAGGAACTGGACTTCGCCTCGGTCCAGCGTGCCAATCCCGAGATGCAGCGGCGCTGTCAGGAAGTCATCGAACACTGCCGCGCCCTGGGGGAGGACAACCCCATTCTCTCGGTCCACGACGTGGGCGCCGGTGGCCTTTCCAACGCGGTGCCGGAAATCATCCACGACTGGTCCCGGGGGGGCAAATTCGAACTGCGCCAGATTCCCTGCGCCGACACCAGCCTGTCGCCGATGCAGATCTGGTGCAACGAATCCCAGGAACGTTACGTCGTCGCCATTCATCCCCGGAGCCTGCCCTTGTTCGAGGCCATCTGCGCCCGGGAGCGCTGTCCCATGGCGGTGATCGGCTGCGCCACCGGCCGGGAGGTTCTCCGGGTCCACGACAAACGGTTCGACAACTACCCGGTGGACATCCCGATGGATCTGCTGTTCGGCAAGCCGCCGAAAATGCACCGGAACGTCGCCCATGCGGCGCCGTGCATTCCGGTGGCCGACGTCGGCGCCATCGACTGGCACGAGGCCGTCACCCGGGTGCTGCGTTTTCCCGCGGTCGCCAGCAAAAGCTTCCTGATCACCATCGGCGACCGTTCCGTCACCGGCCTGGTGACCCGCGACCAGATGGTGGGCCCCTGGCAGGTCCCGGTCAGCGACGTGGCCGTGACCGCCTCCGGGTTCCGGAGCGTGACCGGCGAGGCCATGGCGGTGGGGGAGCGCACGCCGGTGGCGGTGCTCGACGCCCCGGCGGCCGGCCGCCTGGCGGTGGGCGAAGCGCTGACCAACATCGCGGCCGCCGCCATCGCCGATTTGGGGGACGTCAAGCTCTCGGCCAACTGGATGGCCGCCTGCGGCCATCCCGGGGAAGACGCCGCCCTGTTCGACACGGTGCGGGCAGTGGCTATGGAACTGTGTCCGGCCCTGGGAATCGCCATTCCCGTAGGCAAGGATTCACTGTCCATGAAAACCGTCTGGCGCGACGATCAGGGAGAAAAGACCATGACCGCCCCGGTATCCCTGATCGTGTCCGCCTTCGCCCCGGTACGGGACGTCCGCCGCACCTTGACCCCCCAGTTGCGCACCGAGGCGGAAACCGTCCTGCTGCTGATCGATCTCGGCCGGGGACGCCACCGCCTGGGAGGCTCGGTGCTGGCCCAGGTCTACGACGGCCTGAGCCCGGAAACCCATGCGGAAGCGCCGGACCTCGACGATCCGGCCCTGTTCAAGGCCTTCTTCGCCGCCGTCCAGAGACTGAACCAAGACGGGCTGGCGCTCGCCTACCACGACCGTTCCGACGGCGGTCTGCTGGCCACCCTGTGCGAAATGGCCTTCGCCGGCCGCTGCGGCCTCGACATCGATCTCTCCCCCCTGGGGGAGGATCCGGTGGCCGCCTTGTTCTGCGAAGAACTGGGCGCGGTGATCCAGGTCCAGCGCCGGCAACTGCCCGAGGTCGAGGCCGTGCTGGCCGAACACGGCCTGGCGTCCTGCAGCCACCGCATCGGCACCCCGGCCACCGACGGGCGGTTGACGTTCCGCCACCGGGGCCGGGTCGTCTTCGCCGCTTCCCGGGCCGAGCTGCAACAAACCTGGGCCGAGCCCAGCTACCGTATCCAGGCGTTGCGGGACAATCCCGACTGTGCCCGCCAGGAGTTCGAGGCCATCGCCGCCGACGACGATCCCGGCCTCCACGCCCGCCTCCGCTTCGATCCCGCCGAGGACGTCGCCGCCCCCTTCGTTCATGGCGGACGGCCCAGGGTGGCGATTCTGCGGGAGCAGGGGGTCAACGGCCACGTGGAAATGGCCGCCGCCTTCGACCGGGCCGGTTTCGAGGCCGTGGACGTCCACATGACCGACCTGCTCTCCGGGCGCCGGGATCTGGATGAATTCGTCGGGCTGGCCGCCTGTGGGGGATTTTCCTACGGCGACGTGCTCGGCGCCGGCTCCGGCTGGGCCGCATCCGTGCTTTTCAATCCGAAGGCCCGGGAAATCTTCGCGCGTTTCTTCCAGCGTGAAGAGACCTTCGGCCTCGGGGTCTGCAACGGCTGTCAGATGCTGGCCCAGCTCCGGGAACTGATTCCCGGCACCGACCACTGGCCCCGCTTCGAACGCAACCTGTCCGAACAGTTCGAGGCCCGCCTGTCGCTGGTGGAGATCCTGCCTTCCCCCTCGATCCTGCTGCAGGGCATGG
>Ga0256841_1002438_pt1 | contig 14800 bp, 13 predicted proteins | sample 356308metaG_FD_185971 | JGI IMG/M metagenome (GOLD analysis project Ga0256841, IMG submission 185971) | Hydrothermal vent microbial communities from Mid Atlantic Ridge, Atlantic Ocean - 356-308 | ecosystem: Environmental > Aquatic > Marine > Hydrothermal vents | place: Atlantic Ocean: Mid...
ATCGTAGTAGCCGGCGGACAGGGCATAGGTGCCGATCAGGATGCGCCGCTTGACCTCGTCGCCGAAGCCTTCGGCGCGCGAGCGCTTGTAGAGGTCTTCGAGATCCTTCGGATCGTCGCAGCGGTGGCCGAAGCGCACGCCGTCGAAGCGCGACAGGTTGGAGGAACATTCGGCCATTGCCACCACATAATAGGCAGGGATGGCGATGCCGCTGTTGGGCAGATCGACCTCGATCACTTCGGCGCCGAGGCGGCGGTATTCGTCGATGGCGGCGTCGATGACGCGGGCCACGCCGTCGTCGAGACCTTCGGCGAAATACTGCTTCGGCAGGCCGATGCGCAGCCCGTCGATGCCGTCATCGAGGCGGGCGCCGTAGTCGGGTACTTCGCGGTCGATGGAGGTGGAATCGCGTGCGTCGAAACCGGCGATGCCCTCCAGCAGCAGCGCGCAATCCTCGGCGCTGCGCGCCATCGGACCGCCCTGGTCGAGGCTGGAAGCGTAGGCGATCATGCCATAGCGCGAGACCCGGCCGTAGGTGGGCTTGAGTCCGGTGATGCCGCAGAAGGCGGCGGGCTGGCGGATCGAGCCGCCGGTGTCGGTGCCCAGCGCGGCCGGCGCCATGCCGGCGGCGACGGCCACCGCGGAACCCCCGGAGGAACCGCCGGGCACGCGGTCACGGTCCCAGGGGTTGCGTACAGGTCCGTAGTGGCTGCTCTCGTTGGAGGAACCCATCGCGAATTCGTCCATGTTGGTCTTGCCCAGCATCACCGCGCCGGCATCGCGCAGCCTGGCAATGACGGTGGCATCGTAGGGCGCGATGAAGTTGTCGAGCATGCGCGAGGCGCAGCTGGTGCGCACGCCATCGGTACAGAAGATGTCCTTGATCGCCAATGGCAGGCCGTTCAGAGGCCCGGCGTTGCCGGCGGCGCGGTCGCGGTCGGCGGCCTCGGCCTGTTGCAGTGCCTGCGCTTCGGTGACGGTGATGTAGGCATTGAGCGCGCCGTCGGTGGCGGCGATGCGGTCGAGCAGGTCACGGGTGATCTCGACGCTGGAGAAGTCGCCGGCGGCGAGGCCGTCGCGGATCTGGGTCAGGGTCTGCATGGGCCGCTCCTATTCGATGACCTTGGGAACGCGGTACAGCCCGGCCTCGACATCGGGGGCGATGGACTGGAACTTGTCGCGCTGATTGGTTTCGGTGACCTCGTCGGGGCGCAGACGCTGGGCCGCGTCCAGCGGATGGGCCATCGGTGCGACACCCTCTGTATCCACCGTGTTCATCTCGGCGACCAGATCGAGAATGCGCGACAGGTCGCGGGCGTAGTCGTCGATCGCGGCATCCTCGATACCCAGTCGCGCCAGGTGAGCGATGGCGATCACTTCTTCGGATTTCAGGCTCATGCGGGGGCTTTCCTGAAGCGGGTTTGAAAAGGCCGCAAACTTAGCACAGAACGCCGCTCCGGATAAGGGTGGACGGGCAAAAAAGGCGGTTTGCGCCTTGCCCTCGACAGTGCCGATTGCTAGAGTACGCGCAACTTTTCCCGCGCCAGCTTTCCCGGCCGTCAACATCTCTTCCACAGGTACGATTCATACATGTTTTCAGCGATACGCGGACTGCTCTCCAATGACCTGTCCATCGATCTGGGCACGGCCAATACCCTCATCTATTCACGCGGTCAGGGTATCGTGCTCAATGAGCCGTCCGTCGTCGCCATCCGTCAGGACCGTGGCCCCGGCGGCCCCAAGTCGGTGGAAGCCGTCGGCGCCGACGCCAAGAAGATGCTTGGCCGCACCCCGGAGAACATCACCGCCATCCGTCCGATGAAGGACGGCGTCATCGCCGATTTCACCTACACCGAGAAGATGCTGCAGCATTTCATCCGCAAGGTGCACGAGAATCAGCTGTTCCGTCCCAGCCCGCGGGTGCTGATCTGCGTGCCCTGTGGCGCCACCCAGGTGGAGCGGCGTGCGATCCGCGAATCGGCGGTGGGCGCCGGCGCACGCAAGGTATACCTGATCGAGGAACCGATGGCCGCCGCCATCGGTGCCGGCATGCCGGTGGACGAGCCCCAGGGCTCGATGGTGCTGGACATCGGCGGCGGTACTTCCGAAGTGGCGGTGATGTCGCTCAACGGCATCGTCTATTCGGCCTCGGTGCGCATCGGCGGCGATCGCTTCGACGAGGCCATCACCAACTATGTGCGGCGCAACTACGGCATCCTCATTGGCGAGGCCACCGCCGAGCGCATCAAGGTGGAGATCGCCGCGGCCTACCCGGGCGAGGATCTGCTGGAACTGGAGGTCAAGGGGCGCAACCTGTCCGAGGGCGTGCCGCGCAGCTTCACCCTCAATTCCAACGAGATTCTCGAAGCCCTGCAGGACCCGCTTTATGGCATTGTCAGCGCGGTCAAGAACGCGCTGGAACAGACCCCGCCGGAGCTGGGTGCCGACATCGCCGAGCGCGGCATCGTGCTCACCGGTGGCGGCGCGCTGTTGCGCGATCTCGATCGTCTGATCATGGAGGAGACGGGTTTGCCGGTGATCATTGCCGAGGACCCGCTGACCTGTGTTGCCCGCGGCGGCGGCCGGGTGCTGGAAATGATCGACGAACACGGATCGGATTTTCTCGCGGTCGAATAATGACCGGATGCCGCTGGCCGACATCGGCGGCTGACCGCCCACACCGGCCTTTCCGGGCCGGACTCCCGTCATGAAGAACATCTTCCAGCCGGCGCGCGGCACGCTGCTGCCGGTGCTGCTGTTCGTGTTTCTGGCGGTCAGCCTGATGTTCATCGACCACCGTTCGCGCAATCTGGAACCGCTGCGCGTCGGCATCTCGGTGTTGATCGCGCCTTTGCGGCAGCTGGTCAGCCTGCCGCCCCAGGCCGGTGCCTGGGTGCTGCAGTGGTTTCAGACCCAGCAGTCGCTGATCGATGAAAACGAAGCCCTGCGCGACCGAGAGCGGCTGCTCAATGCGCGGCTGCAGAAGATGGCGGTGTTGTCCGCCGAGAATGCCCGCCTGCGCAGCCTGCTGGGGTCGGCGCGCAAGGTGGCGGATACGGTCATCGTCGCCGAACTGCTGCGCGTGGACCAGAATCCCTACCGTCAGCTGATACTGCTCAACAAGGGCAGCCTCGACGGCCTGCGCGAGGGACAGGCGGTGATCGACGATTTCGGCATCATGGGGCAGATCATCCATGTCACGCCGAACAGTGCCACGGTCAAGCTGATCTCCGATCCGGAGCACGCGATACCGGTACAGTTCGTGCGCGGCGGCGCGCGCAGCGTCGCCTTCGGCAACGGCAGTACCGACGAGCTGGAACTGCGCTTCCTGCCGGCCACCGCCGACATCGAGCCGGGTGATGAACTGGTCAGCTCGGGGCTGGGTGGGCGTTTTCCGGCGGGTTACCCGGTGGCCACCATCGTTTCGGTGGAACTGGACGAGATCCAGGGTTTCAAGTCGGCCAGGGCGCGACCTCGGGCACGGCTGGACCGCAGCCGCGAGGTGCTGGTGATCAAGACCCCGGTGGCGCCGCTGCCTTCCGAACAGCCGCGTGAAGGCTCGGCCCCGGCGCCGGAAACGGATTTGGACGATACGCAGGAGCCTGCCCGATGAACCCGCTGGGTCTGCTGGTCATCCTGCTGTCGCTGGCGGTCAGCCTGATGCTGACCATGCTGCCGCTGCCCGACTGGGCGGCGATCTACCGTCCCGACTTCATGGCGCTGGTGCTGATCTACTGGAGCCTGGCACTGCCGACCCGCATCGGCCTGTGGGTGGCCTTCGTCTGCGGTCTGTTCGTCGATGTCACCAGCGGCGGGCTGCTTGGCCAGCATGCCCTGGCGCTGGTGGTGATCCTGTTCATCAACCTCAATGTGCATCAGCGCATCCGCGTGATGTCGCTGCCGCATCAGGCCCTGTATGTGCTGGCTCTGCTGTTGCTCGATCAGGTGCTGGTGCTGATGGTCGAGGGCATGATCGGCCGCCATCCCCCCTTTACCGCCTATATCGGCGCGCCGCTGATCGGCATGCTGCTGTGGCCATGGATTTTCCTGCTGCTGCGGCATCTGCGCCGCCGCGTGCACCTTGCCTGACCGAGGAGAGACATTTGGATTTCGACTACATCGACAACAACCGATCATTGCATGATTTCTGCACGGCGGTGAGCGACGATCGCTTCTGCGCCCTGGACACGGAATTCGTTCGCGAAAAGACCTATTACCCGAAGCTGGCACTGATCCAGGTGGCCACCGAAACCCGGCAGGCCTGCATCGATCCGCTGGCGGTCGACGACTTCTCGCCGCTGATCGGGCTGTTCGAGAACACGGGCATGCTCAAGATCCTGCATGCCTCAGGACAGGACCTGGAACTGTTCCACCATGTGTTCGGCGCCATACCCCGGCCCCTGTTCGATACCCAGATCGCGGCGGCGGTGCTTGGCTATGCCAACCAGATCGGTTACGCGGATCTGGTGCGGCAGGTGTGTGGCGTGCAGCTGGACAAGAAATACACCCGCGCCAACTGGGCCAGGCGACCGCTGTCCGAAGGCGAGCTGGACTATGCGATGGACGATGTGCGCTACCTGATCGAAATCCATCAGCGGCTGCACGAGGAGCTGGAGCGGCGCGGACGCCTGTCCTGGGTGGAGGCCGATTTTCGCCGCATTACCGATGGGCAGGCCTTCGTGCAGGACGACGGTCAGCTGTGGAAAAAGCTCAAGGGCGTGCAGCGGCTCAAGGGCGAGGCGCTCAACTACGCCGACCAGCTGTGCCGCTGGCGCGAGCAGCGGGCCCGCGACCGTGACCGGCCGCGGCGCTGGATCCTCAAGGATGAAGACATCGTCGATATCGCCCGCTTCCGCCCGAAAAGCCACCGCGATCTGCAGCAGATCGGCAACCTCGGCAGCGACTTCATCCGCAAGACCGGTGACGATCTGCTGCAGGTGCTGGATCAGGCCGCGCGCATCGATCGCGCCGACTGGCCGAAACCGCCGAAATTCCGCAAGCTCGACAGCAATCAGCAGGCGCTTTCCGACTGCCTGATGGCCATCGCCCGTCTGCTCTGCGAGCGCAACGACATTTCCCTGGCTTCGGTGGCCGGCAAGAAGGATCTGGATGCGCTGATCACGGGGCAGGAGGACAGCCGCCTGCTGCAGGGCTGGCGTCACGAGATGCTGGGCCGTCATCTGCAGGATTTCCTCGCCGGGCGCAGCATGCTGAACGTGCGTGACGGCCGGCTGGACATTGTCCCTGCCGCGGACTGACCGCGCGGTTCCGCTTCACTTGGCCGGTGGGCTGTACTCCGCCCAGCTCCAATGACCGTGTCCCGGATGCTTCGGGCCGGACCAGCCCGATGCCCGCAGCTGACGGGCCAGGAAGCGATTGAAGATGCCGTGGCCGACGAACAGCACCGTGCCCTGGCTTTCCGCCAGTGCGATCAGTTGCTGTGCGGCCCGCGCCGCGCGACGGGCTCCCTGCCGGCGGTGTTCCGACGCGTTGACCGCGTAACCCCCCAGCCACAACAGGCGAAACAGGGTGGCCCAGCCGCGTGCGCTCAGGCGCAACAGCGGAAGGGCGCCATGGGGCATGGCCATCTCCTCGAAACCGTTCAGGATTCGGGGCCGTTCGATGCCAAGCCGGCGCGCGGAGTCGATGGAACGGCGCAGCGGGCTGCAGACGACGAGATCGGCCCGGCGCGCGGCCTCGATGGCGCTAGCGGGCGGCATTTCTTGCACCAGCGGGGCCTGGCGGTAGGCATCGAGCCAGTCGGGAAAGCGGGCGGCGGGTATCGGCGTGGATTCGTCGATGTCGGGCCGTCCGTGGCGCATCAGCAGAATCCGCATCGGCTCAGCCGGAGGGTGAACCCACGATGGCCAGCAGCACGCCGGCGGCGACCGCAGAGCCGATGACGCCGGCCACATTGGGCCCCATCGCGTGCATCAGCAGGAAGTTCTGCGGGTTGGCCTCCATGCCGACCTTGTTGGCGACGCGGGCCGCCATTGGCACTGCGGAGACGCCGGCGGCGCCGATCAGTGGGTTGACTTCGCCACCGGTGGCCCGGTGCATGATCTTGCCCATGATGACCCCGGCGGCGGTGCCGATGGAAAAGGCGAAGATGCCCAGCAGCAGAATGCCCAGGGTTTCCGGCGAGAGGAATTTCTCTGCGGAGAGCTTGGAGCCCACCGACAGACCAAGAAAGATGGTGACGATGTTGATCAGCTCGTTCTGCGCGGTGTGGCTGAGGCGCTCCACCACGCCGGACTCCTTGAGCAGATTGCCGAAACAGAGCATGCCCACCAGCGGCGTGGCATCGGGCAGCAGCAGGATGGTGACGAACAGCAGCGCCAGCGGAAAGATGATCTTCTCGGTGCGCGACACATGCCGCAGCTGCTTCATCTGGGTCTTGCGCTCGTCCTCGGTGGTCAGCCATTTCATGATCGGTGGCTGGATCATCGGCACCAGCGCCATGTAGGAATAGGCGGCCACGGCGATCGCGCCGAGCAGGTCCGGCGCCAGCCGCGAGGCGAGGAAAATGGCGGTCGGTCCGTCGGCGCCGCCGATGATGGCGATGGCCGATGCGTCGGCGAGGGAGAATTCGATGCCCGGCACCAGGTTCATCAGAATGGCGCCGAACAGGGTGACGAAGATGCCGAACTGAGCCGCCGCGCCCAGCAGCATCAGGCTGGGGCGCGCCAGCAGCGGGCCGAAATCGGTCATCGCCCCGACCCCCATGAAGATCAGCAGCGGGAAGAGGCCGTTCTCGATGCCGGCGTTGTAGAGAATGCCGAGGATGCCGTGCGGGCCGCTGATCTCGGCCACCGGGATGTTGGCGAGGATGCCGCCGAAGCCGATCGGGATCAGCAGCAGCGGCTCGAAGCCCTTGCGGATGGCGAGGTAGATCAGCAGGCAGCCGATGAGCATCATCAGCACCTGGCCGGCAGTGAAGTTGTAGAGCCCGGTGGAGCCCCAGAGTTGCAGCAGGCCGTCGCTCATGGGCCTATCCGACCGTGACCAGCGGCTGGTTGACCTGGATGGCGTCGCCTTTTTCCACATGCACCGCCTGTACCGTGCCGCTGGCCGGGGCGCGGATTTCGGTTTCCATCTTCATCGCCTCGATGATGACTACCACCTCGTTGGCTTCGACCCGGTCGCCGGCCGCGACCCGAACATCGATGACCGTGCCGGCCATCGGGGCGACGATGGCCTCGCCGCCGGAGGGCGTCGGGTCGGTTGGGGCTTCGGCAGCGGGCGCGGCCTGCGCGGAGCGGATGGCGCCGCCGGGTTCGACCACCACATCGTACGCCTTGCCATTGACCTGCACGCGGAAGGCTTCGGGGCCGCCGGGGGGCGTGGACGGCGCAGCGGCCGCAGCCGGGGTTTCGGGCTCGGCGTCCGGCGGCGGCTCGAAGGCATCGGGATTGTCGCGGTTCTTGAGGAAATGCAGCCCCACCTGCGGAAACTGCGCGTAGATCAGGATGTCGTCGATCTCGTGTGCGCCGGGCTTCAGTCCTTCGCGCCGGGCCAGGTCGCGGAACTCCTCGGTCAGCCGCTCCAGTTCCGGTTCGATGAGGTCGGCGGGGCGGCAGCTGATGATTTCGCCGCCTTCCTCGAGCACGCGCTGCTGCAGTTCGGCGTTGACCGGCGCGGCGGTGGCGCCGTATTCGCCGCGCAACACGCCGGCGGTCTCGCGGGTGATGGTCTTGTAGCGCTCGCCGGAGAGGACATTGATCACCGCCTGGGTGCCGACGATCTGAGAGGTGGGTGTGACCAGCGGGATGTAACCGAGGTCTTCACGCACCCGGGGGATCTCCTCCAGCACTTCGTCGAGGCGGTCGGCGGCGCCCTGTTCGCGCAGCTGGCTCTCCAGGTTGGTGAGCATGCCGCCGGGTACCTGGGCGACCAGGATCCGCGAATCCACACCCTTTAGCGAGCCCTCGAATTTCGCGTATTTTTTGCGCACTTCGCGGAAGTACGCGGCAATTTGCTCCAGTTCGGCGATGTTCAGGCCGCTGTCGCGGTCGGTTTCGGCGAGGATCGCGACCAGGGATTCGGTGGCCGAATGGCCGTAGGTCATGCTCATCGATGAGATCGAGGTGTCGATGATGTCGGCACCTGCTTCCACGGCCTTGACCAGGGTGGCGGTGGACAGGCCGGTGGTGGCGTGGCAGTGCAGCCCCACCGGCAGGTCGATGGCGGCCTTGATCTCCTTCACCAGCTCGTAGGCGGTATAGGGCTTGAGCAGCCCGGCCATGTCCTTGATGCACAGGGAGTGGCAGCCCATGTCCTCGATGCGGCGGGCCATGTCCACCCAGGTCTGCAGGGTGTGCACCGGCGACAGGGTGTAGGACAGGGTGCCCTGGGCGTGCTTGCCGGTGGCGACGGCGGCGCGTACCGCGGTCTCCAGGTTGCGCATGTCGTTCATGGCATCGAAGATGCGGAACACATCGATGCCGTTGACCGCGCAGCGTTCGACGAATTTCTCGATCACATCGTCGGCGTAGTGGCGGTAGCCGAGGCCGTTCTGGCCGCGCAGCAGCATCTGCTGCGGCGTGTTCGGCATCGCCGCCTTGAGCTGGCGCAGCCGCTCCCAGGGGTCTTCGCCCAGGTAGCGGATGCAGGCGTCGAAGGTGGCGCCGCCCCAGGTTTCCAGCGCCCAGTAGCCGATGCGGTCCAGTTTCTCGGCGATCGGCAGCATGTCGTCGATGCGCATGCGCGTGGCGAACAGGGACTGATGACCGTCACGCAGTACGACATCGGTGATCTTGACGGGTGAACTCATGAGGAATACCGGTGGTGGTCGGGGTCAGGGGTGCCGGCTGCGCCAGGCGCGGATGGCCGCGCCGATCACGGCAATGGTTTCCGCGTCGTCGCCCGTGTCCGCGGTGGCGGGTCGGGCAGGCTGCGCGGACAGGGCCGGAGCGTCCTCGGCGGCATAGCGCCGGACCAGGCGGCTGACCAGAGTGATCAGCGTGATCAGCAGCACCAGGATGCTGAACACGGCGCCCATGCCGATGAACATCAGTTCGATGCTCTGGGTGATCAGGTTCTGGAGGTGGCTGTTCATGGCTGTGCCCTGCTGGTCATGCGGCGCTGTGGCCGGTTCCGCAATCTAATGGATGGGCCGCCGGCTGGCAACCGGGCGGCCTGCGCCGCACTATAGCATTTCCGGCCCCAGGCCGTGCCGGGCAAGGCCCGCGCGACTTGATCCGGGGCAGGAACAAATGCAAATAGGCGGTATTGAAAATCCAAATCGTAGTAAACTCGTGCCCCGCTGCCGCGCTGTCTTATGATGCAGTCACAGGATACAGTGGCGGCACCGATTTCACGCGCTGGCGGCGCTGTGGGCCGCGGGCGATCAAAGAAAAACAACCGATCCGGAGGACTGGCATCCCATGTCTCAAGAATCCATCTACCCGCCCCCGGCGGACTTCGCCGCTCAGGCCCATGTCAACGCCGAACAGTATGAAACCCTGTACCGGCAGTCGGTCGAAGACCCGGAAGGCTTCTGGGCCGAACAGGCCGGCCAGTACCTGACCTTCTTCAAACCCTGGGACAAGGTGCTCGACTGGTCTTATGCGAAAGAGGACCTGCACATCGAGTGGTTCAAGGGCGCCAAGCTGAATGTCTCCTACAACTGCCTGGACCGCCACCTCGACAGCCGAGGCGATCAGACCGCCATCCTGTGGGAGGGTGACAATCCGGAAGAGAGCCGCGCCATCAGCTACCGCGAGCTGCACGCGGATGTCAACCGTTTCGCCAACGCGCTCAAGGCGCGCGGCGTGAAGAAGGGCGACCGGGTATCCATCTACATGCCGATGATTCCCGAGGCCACGGTGGCGATGCTGGCCTGTACCCGCATCGGCGCCGTGCATTCCATCGTGTTTTCGGCCTTCTCGCCGGATGCGCTGGCCAGCCGCATCCACGACTCCGACTGTGAAGTGCTGATCACCGCCGACCAGTCGATCCGCGGCGGTAAATGCCTGCCCCTGAAGAGCAATGCCGACCAGGCGCTGGAACAGTGCCCCGGCGTGCATACCTGTTTTGTCGTCAAGCGCGGCGGCGAGCCGGTGGACTGGAACATGGAACGGGATGTCTGGTACCACGATGCGCTGGACGCGGCCGATCCGGTCTGCGAACCCGAGCCGATGGATGCCGAGGATCCGCTGTTTGTGCTCTACACCTCGGGTTCCACCGGCAAGCCCAAGGGCGTATTGCACACCACCGCCGGCTATCTGCTGCAGGCGGCGATGACCCACAAGCTGGTGTTCGACTACAAGGACGGTGAGGTCTACTGGTGTACTGCCGACATCGGCTGGATCACCGGGCACAGCTACATCGTCTATGGCCCGTTGTGCAACGGCGCCATCTCGCTGATGTTCGAGGGCGTGCCGACCTGGCCGGATGCCGGACGCTTCTGGCAGGTTTGTGACAAGCACAATGTGGCCAGCTTCTATACCGCACCGACAGCCATCCGCGCGCTGATGGCCCAGGGCGACGAGCCGGTCAGGGCGACCTCGCGCAAGAGCCTGCGCCTGCTCGGCACCGTCGGCGAGCCGATCAATCCCGAAGCCTGGGAATGGTATTACCGGGTCGTGGGCGATGCTCGCTGTCCGATCGTCGATACCTGGTGGCAGACCGAAACCGGCGCCCACATGATCACCCCGCTGCCCGGCGCCACTCCGCTCAAGCCCGGGTCGGCTTCCTGGCCCTTCTTCGGCGTGCAGCCGGTGCTGCTGGACGACCAGGGCAAGGAGATCGAGGGCAACCCGGCTTCCGGCAACCTGGCCATCAAGCACCCATGGCCGTCGCAGATGCGTACCGTCCACGGCGACCACCAGCGCTTCTATGACACCTATTTCGCGATGTATCCCGGTTATTACTTCACCGGCGATGGCGCGCGCCGCGATGAGGACGGCTATTACTGGATCACCGGCCGCGTGGACGATGTGCTCAATGTCTCCGGCCACCGCCTCGGCACCGCCGAGATCGAATCGGCGCTGGTGCTGCACGATCAGGTGGCCGAGGCCGCGGTGGTCGGTTGTCCGGACGAGATCACCGGTCAGGCCATCTATGCCTATGTGACCCTGATGAAGGGTGTGGAAGGCAGCGACGCGCTGAAGAACGAGCTGGTGCAGCTGGTGCGCAAGGAGATCGGACCCATTGCCAAGATCAAGTACATCCAGTGGGCCCCGGGTCTGCCGAAGACCCGTTCCGGCAAGATCATGCGCCGTATCCTGCGCAAGATTGCCGCCAACGAGCTGGACAACCTGGGCGATACCTCCACCCTTGCCGATCCGTCGGTGGTGGACGACCTGATCGCCAATCGCCTCAACACCTGATGCCGACAGGCCCGCGGATCGCCCGCGGGCCGGGAGCCTGCCCATGACCGTACTCGCCTTCGATGTGTATGCCACGCTGATCAATACCTACGGCATGGTGGACCTGCTGCAACGCTACATCGGCAAGGACCGGGCCATGCCCTTCGCCACCCTGTGGCGCGACAAGCAGCTGGAATACTCCTTCCGCCGCAGCATGATGGACGATTACGAGCCCTTCTATACCTGCACCAGTGATGCCCTCAACTACTGCATCGAAGCCTTTGGCGTACAGCTCACCCGCGATCAGCAGTTCAGCCTGATCAAACGCTATCAGAACCTGCCGGCCTACCGTGACGTGATCCCCTGCCTGAGTTCACTGGCTCAGCGCAGTGACATCGCCATCTATGCGCTGACCAACGGCCCGCTGGAGGACATCGAGCGCCTGTTCGCCGATGATGGCATCGACAGCTATTTCAGGGATATCGTCAGCTGCGACGAGATCCGTACCTACAAGCCGGATCCGGCGGTATACCGGCATTTTCTGAAGCGCAGCGGCGCCGAGGCCGGGGACTGCTGGCTGATCTCCGGCAACAGCTTCGACTGCATCGGCGCCGCCCATGCCGGCTTCAATACGGTATGGATCAAGCGTTACGACGCGCAGCTCTACGACCCCTGGGGCAAGCGTCCGAACGCCACCCTCTCATCCCTCACCGAGCTGGAATCGCTGTTCTAGCCCTGATCCCATTCGAAGATGCCTCTGGCCCGCAGGCGGGTTCGCTGTCACGGCATGACCGAATTGATCAGAACTTCCCTGGCGGCGCCCTGAATCCCGAGCAAAAAACAGGGTTTTATGCGCTATACTCCGAGCGTAGTGAACTGAGCGGTACCCCCACCATCATGCCCCGATCTTCCCTGAACCGCCTGCATCAGGAGCAGCAGCTGCGCCTTCTGGGGCTGCAAAATGCCTGGCTGGAGCGCATTCTGTCCGGCGGTCATGCCGATGTATCGGCCCTTGACGACCTGTGCCGGGAGGCCGAACTGCTGGTGCCCGGAGCGCGCGCCTGCGTGATGCGCCTGGCCGATGACGATCGGTTGAGCGTCTCGGCGGCGCCGTCCTGCACTCCGGGCTATGTCGAGGCCTTCGAGGGAGTGCAACTCGGCGAGGCAGTCGGCTCCTGCGCCTTTTCGGTGCTCAATGGCGAAGCGGCGCTGGTCGAAGACACGCAGCAGGATCCCCGCTGGAGCCGGCAACGCGAACTGGCGCGGCAACAGGGTATCGCCGCCAGCTGGTCGCAGCCGGTGCTGATGGACGGTGTACTGGTGGCCGGCTGCTTTTCGCTGGACCTCACGCAACCGGGACTGCCGGACGCGTTTCAGCTGAGCGTGTTGCAGGTCTGCGCCAATCTGACGGCCCTGTTGTGGCGCCACCAGGCCCATACCCGGCAGATGTGGCACCTGGCCCATCACGATCGGCTGACCGGGCTGCCCAACCGCGATTACCTCGATACCGAACTGGCGCGGGCGATGGCCCAGAGCGACCGTCTCGGGCAGCCCTTTGCCCTGATGTTCATCGACCTGGACAACTTCAAGGACATCAACGACAGTTTCGGTCACGAGTTTGGCGACCGGGTGCTGCTGGCCGCGCTGAAGCGGATCCGCTCCAGTCTGCGTGAAGGCGACATGATCTTCCGTCACGGTGGCGATGAGTTCCTGCTGATTTTGGAGAATCTGAACGACGAGCTGGCAGCGGGCCGTGTCGCTCGAACCATCATTGCAGCCTTCGAGGAGCCACTGATCATCGATGGCCAGAGCGTCGCGGCGCGCTTCAGCATCGGGATCAGTCTCTACCCGCGGGATGCGGACAACGCCCAGGACCTGTTGCGGCATGCGGATATCGCCATGTACCAGGCCAAGGCCGGCGGGAAGAACGCGGTGCACTATTTCGAGCCGGAACTGGCGCGGCGCATCGAGCACCGCATGCGGCTGGAGCAGGAAATGCGCCGCGGCCTGCAGCGCGGCGAGTTCGAACTGTATTTTCAGCCCCAGTACCGCGGTCGCGGCGATGGCATCGAATCCCTGGAAGCCCTGTTGCGCTGGCAACATCCGGAACAGGGGCTGCTGCTGCCGGGAGCGTTCATTCCGGTGGCTGAAAAGTCCTCGCTGATCCGCGAACTGAGCCTGCTGGTTTTCCATGAGCTGTGTCGGATCGGCCGGGACTGGCTGGATCGCGGATTCGACATACCGCGTCTGGCCGTCAACATGTCCACCGCCCAGCTCACCGAGTCCTGCAACGACCGGTTGCAGGCCCTGCTGGAGAAAACCGGGATGCCGGCGGACCGCATCGAGATCGAGGTGACCGAAACCCTGCTGATGAACCGCGGCGAAAGCGGCATCCGCGAACTGCACAAGATGCGGGCCGCCGGGGTATCTCTGGCGCTGGACGACTTCGGTACCGGCTATTCCTCCCTCAGCCAGCTCAAGCAGTTACCGATTCACAAGCTGAAGATCGACCGCAGCTTTGTCATGAATCTGGAAACCGATGAGGACGATCGCATCATCGTACGGACCATCATTGCGATGGGGCGCAACCTGGGTCTGGGCGTGGTGGCCGAGGGGGTCGAGACCGAGTTTCAGCAGCAGTGGCTGCTGGAGTGCGGATGCGACTGCATCCAGGGCTTTCTGCGCGCCCGTCCGATGCCGGTGAGCGAGGTGGAGGTACTGCTGAACAGGGGCAATCAGCCATAAGTTAAATTTATATACACATAGATTGTATTGTTGTCTTCTTCTATTCCTGAGTAAAATGGTCAACAATTCAACAGAAGGAGGCAATGCTCATGAATGCACTGATCCCCAATTTCAATCCGCAAGGCGTGGTCACCATCAATCGGGTGGTGCTGAAGCCGGAATACAGCGTCGACGATCTGGAGGAGCGCGTTGCGCTACTCTGCGAGAACGTCAAGACCTATCACTCCGACACCGGTTTCATCGGCGGTTTCGTCGCCCTCAACAGCGGGCAGATCTCCAACGAGGGCTCCACTGCGGGCCGGGCGCTGGACAGTGATCTGAAGGACCGCGAGGCGCTGATCGTGACCTTCTGGAATTCCTTCGAGGAACACGAAGCTTCGCACAAGAGCGACACCTTCCAGCCGCTGTTCCAAAAGGTGCTGGAGCTGTGCGAGAACGGCAACGAAGAGATCGCCTACACCATGCTCTGGCAGGGCCGTGCCTACTCTGAGGAGGAGGCCCGAAAGGCGCGGGAAATGAAAGAGAAATACGCCGCCTGAAGCGTGGCCATCCTCAACAAAAAAGGGGCCTCCAGGCCCCTTTTTTGTTGCATGGGCGGATCAGTCGGGTACCGCCACCACCGCCCGGCCGCGGATGCGCCCGGCCAGAATGTCTTTGCCGGCCTCGGGCAGGTGTTCGAAATCGACTTCCTGGATCATGCGTTCGAGAAGTTCCGGGTCCAGGTCCTGTGCCAGTCTTTTCCA